>VFSW01002279.1_pt1 | contig 29017 bp, 24 predicted proteins | sample 5358111 | NCBI WGS metagenome assembly VFSW01 (sample SAMN11554181, study PRJNA540505) | mine drainage metagenome | isolation source: sediment from site ElyBrook_90M | place: USA: Ely Copper Mine, Vershire, VT | collected 2017 | reverse complement strand
CCCAGGGCGCGATGGCAGGAGCTAGTGATAGCCCCTCGTCAGTCAGGTTGTCACCACACGCAAGAACGCCACGGGCCCGAGCAGGACAAAGATTGTCTCCGGGCTACCTTGGCGGGGGATTGAACAGCAGGAGCCGGGCAGTCGCGAGGTTGCCTGTCGAACCACCAGCCACCAGGACTCGACCGTCTTTCAGCACGACTGCCCCCGGCCAATAGACGGCCGCAGGGAGGGTCGTCGTGAGCGTCCAAGCAGATGTGGCCGGATCGAAGATCTCGACAGCTGACGTCGGCGAGCCCGTGGCGTCGAGGCCGCCCACCACCATAAGCCGGCCGTCGGAGAGCGTGACGATCCGACCCTGCGCCCGGCCGTCGGGCATGTCCGACGTTCTCCACCAGCCGGAAGCGGGATCGTAGACGTCAACGGTGGCGCTTCCGCGTTCACGCCCATCCGACCAGCCACCGAGGACCAGAACTTGACCGTTCGGAAGCAGCGCAGCGAAATGCGCGCTCCGCGCGGACGACATGCGGCCGGCAGGCGACCACGTCCCACTCTTGGGATCAAAGAGCTCCGCCGAGGCCAGAACGAACTCGTCGCTTGATCCCACCCACCTCTGATCACCGCCTGCGACGAGCACCCTGCCGTCTTTGAGGCGAGTGGCAGATGCGAGAGCCCTCGGCGTCGCCATCGATCCCGTGTAGGACCAGGTGCCTCTATTGCTGTCGTAGATCTCAGCGGTACTAGTTGCCGTCCATCCACCATCACTGTTGTGGGCAATCCACCCTCCGGCGGCGAGGAAGCGGCCGCTCCCGAGATTGACCATGACGGCTTGAGACCGCGGTGTCTCCATCGGCGTGGCCGGGATCCATTGGCCGGTAGTCGCGCTCAGGATCTCCACGCTTGAGAGTGGGGTGGCCTCGAGCCAGCCGCCCGCCACCAGTAGCGATCCGTCGTCCATACGGGTGACGCATGGAATCCGCTGCGGAAAGGCCATCTGGGGTCCCGCCTGCGTCCTTGCGCTCGCCACGTCGACCCACCAGGAACTCCTCGACGGGACCCCATTCGTGTCCGAGGAAAAGACAACCACACGACCATTCGGCATCTGGAATGTGGTGTCTCCCACGACCCCTTCGCTGAGCGATGGCAGACTCTGCCACACGCCCGTAGAGCCGGTGATCAGAGCATTGGTCAGCACCGATGATGGCCCTGACGCCGAGGGCGCGAGGGGCGTTGGGCTTGCGGTTGTCGGAGACTCGGAGAGCGACGCACCTCGGTTGTTCGCGATGACCAGTGCGCCGGCAGCAATCACCACAACCAGCCCAGCCGCCGCGGTGGCGTAGAGCCGCTTGCGCAGACGAGATCCGGGCGGGGTCACCTCGTCACGCCTGACCTGGCCGATGTCAGTCTCAGGATGGGTGTCCGGTTTGGCGCTCGCCTGTGATGGTTGCTCGCCGCTCGGGTTGGCATCCCGGGCCAATGTTGGGCCGGCCGCCCCCGCCTCGGAGCCGGGTTTCTCAAGGGGCGTCTCCCATGGCTGAGGCAAAGCAGGCGGCTTCCCCGACGCGATGCGGAACAACGTCGTGGTCTTGCCGCGAAGGAACAGGACCGGAGTCCCGAACTCGGTCTCGCGACCAGCGGCGAAAATCGCCCTGCGTGACTGGGCCAGGGCCGCGTCGATAGGGAGTCCACGCGCGAGCGCGGTATAGAAACGGTCCGCGAAGCAGACAGCCGCCTTGTCCGTGATCTCGAACTGCATCCCGATAACGGCAGGGATGCCTCTTTGCAAGATGCTCGTCGCGACGCCGGAGAAAGGGTCGGCATGCGAGGTTCTCGCGCCCTCGCAAGCGTTTAGCACTACGAGCCGGAGGCTTCGCTCGTCCACGAGCATAGATGACAGGTCGTCGCCTGTGACCATCCGTATCGGACGGTCACGTCCCTCGAATGCGAGCGAACCCTGTCCGGTCTTCTTGTCGAACTGCCCATGCCCGATGAAATGGAGGACGTGCACCTCGTCCGGCGCGCTGATGTAAGCCTCAAGATCCTCCAGTGTGGCCCGCGGCAGCCAGGAGAGCTCCACCTTACCGGCAGTGGCCAGTCCGTCGAGCGCGTCTTCGAGCTTCTTCTTCTCTGCGCCTACGTTGAGTTCCGGCAAACCGTAGGGACTGCTTACTATGCCGAGGATGCGCAGCGGCGGCGTGACTTGATAGGCATGTGGGGCCGTTGGCAAGTCCAGCGACCTGACGACTGGAGTGCGAATGGATTGCGATAAAAAGTCAGGGTCTTCGTAGAGGTACTCCCACGGGTGTCCCATGAGTTCGGATGCGCCCGTTAGGCAGATGGCCACTCGCAGGCCACGATTCCGCGATTCCGCCACCTTGCGGGCGGCCGCATAGACGGCACAGATCTTGGGCGGGAAGGCGGCGTTGAACAGCGAGCCGCCGAGCTTCCGGGCCTCTTCCATGTTGGCCGTTCGGCCTCGATGCCCACGGGATGCCGCACGGGGCCGATTAACCTTGGATACGAACTGGTCGAGCTCAGCGTCGGAGAATGGGTTGGTGAAGGTGTCGGACTCAGAGCTACCGTCGGGGGCCAGCACTGCAACCCGGTAAGCCGGCCGACCGGCGCTGTCCCTGCCCGCATCTTCGATACGAAGCTTGAGCTCGTCGTACTTCAGCAGTGGCTCGGTCATCGGACCACCCCCCGGGCCGAGATCGGCACCCGCGGTGCCAGCACCTTCCCTCTTGATTCTACTTGACGATGGAAGCGATCAGGCGTCTGATAGAGTCGAGCGCTCGGCAGTCTACGCAGGATGCCGTGGGTCGCGTGTCCGGGCTGCCCGGCGTGGTACCTGAGTGACCAGGACACGTTATGGAGTGGTCGTTCACGGGGACGGAAGACAGCCTCGTTTCCGTGGCGGGAGGAACATGACCATGACCACGATGAGCGGGACCCATCTGTTCCGGCCCAACCTGGTGCAAACGGTTACGGAGGACGACCTGCCGCGGCTGAGCCTCGCCACGCGCCGGATCACTCGCCGGGCGCTCCCCGCCAAGGCGACCGCGATCCGGCTCCAAATCCGCTCGATACAGATCATGCGCGGGTTGGATGGATGGCTGGGGATGTCAGCTCACGGCGTTCTTGTGATCTCGAGCGTCGTTGACGGCATGACCAAACAGCCGATCACTTATCAGGGCAGGCCGTACCTCAACGTGCATGACGGCGATTTCGTGCCGATCGGGCCCGTCGGGGATCCTGATGCGGTCTACAACGTCTATCTTCGTGAGGGAGAGCTTCCCCGTACACTGGCATTCTCGCTGCTGGTCTTGCGAAGCAACGCTGGCATTCGCGATCTCGGGAATGTGATCGGCGCCGCAATGGCTGACGAGCGCTACAAGTCGCTCGCGGAGACGCTGTCGACGGCGGTGACGGCCGCGTCACCGGTGTACGGCACCGTCCTCCAGGTCGCGCAAGGGAGCATCAGCCTGATCGCCGATCACCTGAAAGCGAAGCCAGACGATCAGCTGGGCTACTACCAAGTGAACTACACGAATCAGTTCGATAGCCTGGGGGTCGGACGACATCCCGCCAAGGCTCGGAGTATTGCGGTGGACAAGATCAGGCTCGCCTACCAGCTCGATGCCAGTTGACCGACGAATCTGGCGGAGGTTGGCCAGCGGCTAAGAACGGCCGCGGGGTGGCAGGTGCCTCGGCTCTGCCGGCAGCACGGCCTGCGCTGCCCCGACGCTTCGCCCGTATCTGACCATCCGTCAGAGTGCAAATTCCCGACAACTAGCTACCCCTGCCTGCCGTCGTACGACGACTGGCGACGCCTGCTGGAGCAGATCCGTCCGGGCGCGGCGGCAGCCTGCGCGGGGAGTGCATCCAACGAGAGCCGACACGCTCACGCCCACTGTGGGCGGTACTTTGGCCCCCAAGGGCAGAGCCGCCCTCTCTCGGTCTCGGCTGATGTTCGCGTTGGCGAGGCGACGGCAACTTGGTTGGGCGGGACTACCTGATCTGGCACTGGCGTGTGTTGATCCATCGGCCAGGCTGCCGATTGGATGCCGCGCGCGGCCGCGACTAGGCTTCGCTCGCCGGAACGGCGGGAAGGCCGCCGAGATCTCACGCCTGGCGACGCAGTGCATAGATCCCGTCTCGGGCTAGGACCTGTGGATAGGTTGTGGCTGACTGGCCACCCCGAGGTCTCCAGAGGCATCCGCCCTGCCGGGCATCCGTGCCCAGCTTCCCGTCTTGGCGCTGGCGAGCGCGGTTTCGACAAACTCGACCGCCCGGGCTCCATCTGCGAGCGTCGGATAGGCGCTACGACCCGCAGATTGTGCCGGGTCTTCGCCGGACGCGATCGCAGCGTAGAAGGGCCTGAAAAGGTCTCGGAGCGCTCCACCCCATCCTTCGGGATGACCAGCAGGCAGAGCCGGCACCCCCGTGTCGTCCCCCTCGCGCGGACCGCGAGTCAGGGTAAGCGCATCGTCTCGCGAGGCAAACCAGAGCGTTTCCGGTCGCTCCTGCTGCCAGGCAAGAGAACGGAGCGAGCCTGTGAGCTCAAACGAGAAGTCGTTGTGATGACCGTGGCTCACCTGGCTCACCACGCATGCCCCGAGAGCGCCGCCCTCGAACCGCACCAATAGGTTCGCCACGTCCTCTGAACTTACCTGGGCCATCTTTCCGCCGTTCGCCGCGGCAAAGGTGGAAGCCGACCCATCGGACTTAGCGCGCCTGGCGATCACGGTGGCCAGGTCCGCGAACACGGCCTCTATCCGCAGGCCGGTCACGTATTCAACCGCGTCGAACCAATGCGCCCCGATGTCCGCCACGGCCCGTGAAGGACCTCCAATGCTAGTGTCGACGCGCCAGTTGTAGTCCGAGGCGCGCGCCAACCAGTCCTGAAGATATCGGCCGTGCACAAGGCGAATTGAGCCCAGCTGCCCTTCGGCGACGAGGGCTCGGGCTCGCTGGACCATCGGGTAGCCGCGGTACGTGAAGCTCACCATCGAATGACGCCGCTCGGTGTGGGCGAGCCTGACGAGAGCCCAGGCCGAAGCACTGTCGAGGGCGAGCGGTTTCTCGACCACGACGTGTTTGCCCGACTCGATCGCCGCCGTGGCTAGAGACACGTGCGTCGCGTTGGGGGTGCAGATGTGGATTACGTCGATAGACGGATCAGCTATGAGTCCCGCGACGTCAGTCGTAGCGCGATCGATTCCGAGCGCCTGCGCACAGGCCGCCAGCTGTTCTGGCTCGGCGCCGCCCAGGGCCACCACCTGGCCATATCCACCGCGTCGAACGGCGTCCACGTGGTGAGGCCCGACGAAGCCGGTACCGATGACGGCGACCCGGATAAGCGTCCGCCGAGTCATGCCCACCACGCATCGGCGATGGCCGGCTCGGTCGGCATGATGGAACGAAGGAATGACACGGCTTTCGCGAACCCGTCATCAACGGACAGCAGCGCGTCCTCGTGCTCGATCGATAGTACGCCGTCATAACCCGCGAGCCGCAGCGCGCTCAAATACCGTCTCCAGTCCAATTCGGAATGGCCGTACCCCATGGTTCGGAAGATCCAGCTTCGGCGGCCGATCGCCGATAGCGGGGTAGTGTCGAGAACGCCATTGACCGATGCCGGGGGAAGGAGGGCAGTGTCCTTGGCATGCACGTGGAATAGCGTCCCGGCCGCCCCAAGGACGCCGATCGCTGACTCCAGATCGACACCTTGCCAGAAGAGATGACTCGGGTCCAGGTTGGCTCCGATCACCTCCCCTGACTCGCCGCAGGCATCGCGAAGACGCAGCAAGGTCGATGGGTTGTAGACGACGAAACCCGGGTGCATCTCGAACCCGAGGCGGACGTGATGCGCACTCGCGAACGAAGCGGCTTCGCGCCAGTATGGAACGACTTTCTCCTGCCATTGCCATTCGAGCACTTCGCCGTACTCGGTGGGCCACGCGCAAGTAACCCAGTTTGGATGGGTCGCCGTCTCGGAGTCGCCCGGGCAGCCACTGAACACATTCACGACCTCGACGCCAACGCGCTCCGCCAGCTCCACGGTTCGCAGGAACGTTTCGTGGCTCTCCCTGGCGATAGCCGAGCGCGGGTGCAGGGGATTTCCCTGGCACGACAGGGCGCTGACGGTGAGCCGTCGCGTCTCGACGGCTCGGGCGAAGGCCGAGAGCTTCGTCGAGTCGGCCAGAAGCTCCGCGGGATTGCAGTGGGCATTTCCGGGGAAGTTGCCCGTCCCGATCTCGACCGCGTCCATGCCCGCTTCAGCCGCGCGGTCCAGCGCCGCCTCGAAGGGCATCCGGCCAAACAGGACCAAAAAGACACCGAGTTTCATTCGAACCTCCAGCCGGCCACCAATCCCTGGCCCGTCTCGGTGGGACCGCCGCTTGTGATCAGATCCGTACGGAGGCGACTAGCGTCCGCATAGCCTCGAGGTTTTCGCGTGCGATGGCATCTGCGTCTTTGTCCAGCGTCGGAACCTCGACCACGAGGTAGCCGTCGAACTTGATCGCTTTGATGGCCTGCATCACTTCGTCAAACGGGACAATGCCGGGCGAGCCGACCGAGTTGGTGTCCGACCCGGGCGTGCCGCGCGGGCTCGTCCGGTTCTTGAAGTGGAACCTCGCGATCCTGTCGCCCAGCTCCGTTATCTCCTGAGCCGGGTTGCGACCTATCCAGGTGTTGTTGCCGACGTCGTAGTAGACACGACAGGCCCGCGACGCGACTTGATCGACCATTCGTCGGAGCTCGGCGGCGCCCAGCAGAAATGGCGTACAGACGTTCTCGAGTGCCAGGGTGATGCCATGCTCCTCAGCCAATCTGACGCACGGTTCCAGATTCCGAAGCGTGGTCTCCCACGCTTCGGAATCCGTTACGCCGGCTGGCTGATCCAGGGGCAGCAGAATGCAGTCAGCGCCCAGATCCTTGGCGAGGGGCACGGCGGCGAGGATGATCTCGACGCCGCGCTTGCTGTGAGCCTCGTCGCCACCCGATATCGGGTAATGCCAGAGCGCACCCAGGCAGATCGAACAGAAGGGAATGTTAGCGTCCTGCGAAGACCGCTTGAGCTCGTCGCGCTGAGCGGGCTGCAGCCTGTCGGGCAGGATTTGGAGACCAAGACCGCTCCCACCGAAATTGCCGATGTCCAGCTCGTAGGCGTCGTATCCGACGTCACGAGCCCGCCGCATCGCCTCAGTCAGGGGGTACTTCGTCTCCAGGAGCCATGAGTGCGCACCTAGCTTCATCTCGCGTCACCTAGAAAGTGGTATTGAGCGTTTCGACGCGGCCGTTCTGCGAGGACTCGACGGCCTTCTCGATGATCTCGATGACGTGCCGTGCATGCTCGCCACTGTTCAGCGGCTTGGTCCCGGCATGGATGCTTTCGACGAAGCTGCCTACGCCGTGGCCGATGTGCCAGCGGTGCGCTCCCCGTGCCGGGTACGGCTTGAACCATCCGCGCTGGTCGTACGCGAGCGGCTCCTGATAGACCTGGAGCAGCGGCTCGCCTTCGTTGCGCGGCGCTTCGCCAGACCCCGAAACTACGACACCCTTGCTCCCGTAGAACTCCGCCCAGGGGCCCTGAGACGCGAGCATGCAATGCGAGGAATCGACCTGGGCGAAGGTTCCGTTGCCCCAGTCGAGCATCAGCAGCACGTTATCGTCGACGTCGCCGGTGATGGTGTAGGGGGTGAATCCCTCCTGCCACACGCTCGTCACGTGGCGCTCCGGGATGCACAAGCTCGAGAGCGCCACGACGCGCTTCGCGGGGCCAAGAACGCCCGTAACCGTATGGAGCGCGTAGACCCCAGTATCGAAGAGCGGACCGCCGCCCTCAGATCGCATGTGATACCAGGAGGAGTCGTAGTAGTGGCCGTGAAGGGTGCCGCCTTCATGGGAGCCGTGGACGCGAGCGAAGCACATGCGCCCAAGGCTTCCCTCGTCGTACAGCTTCTTCGTGAAGATAACCTGAGGATCCAACACGATGGCCGGGGCCGCGGCCAACATGACGCCGACCTCGGCGGCCTTCCGCACGATCTTGTCCGCATCTTCTAGGGTCGTCGCCATCGGCTTCTCGCTGTAGAGATGCTTGTGAGCCTCCAGCGCCGCCATATTGATTTCGGCATGAACCTTGTGTCGGGTTAGGTTGACCACGAGGTCGACTTCGTCGCAGGCCAGCAACTCACGGTAGTCGCCGAATGCGTACTTGCCCCCGAACAAAGTCTGGGCTCGCTTGGCCCGCTCGAGGTCGACGTCACAGACCGCGACGATGCGTGCCTTGCCTGGATCGATCTCCGCCATCACCGGAAAGTAGAGCTTCAACGCGACGTCGCCAGTCCCGACGACTCCGATGCCCAACGGCTTCACAGCAGCCTCCATGTGACGTGAGAAGTAGCTGCCTAGCCCTTGAGGCCAGACATCATCATGCCTTGAATGAAGTGGCGCCTGAACACTAGAAAAACAGCCAGAACCGGGACAATCGTTAGGGTGCTGGCCGCCATGGTCAGGTCATAGATTGGCCCAAACTGGGTTGACAACGAAACGATGGCAAGCGGCACCGTCTTGTTGGCGTCGCTGCTGATCAAGACGAGCGGCCAGAAGAGTTGGTCCCAGTTGTACAAGAAACTCAATATCGCCACTGCCGCGAGAGCCGGTTTGCTCATGGGCAAGACGATGCTCCGGAATAGACCCCACTGGCCGAGGCCATCTACGCGACCAGCATCGAGATAGTCGTCTGGAATAGCGCTCATGTACTGTCGGCAGATGTAGATGGCGAACACATCGATCGTGAACGGAATGACCAGGCCCCAGAGTTGGTCGACCGCACCGGCGGACCGGGCCATCAACAGCAGTGGGATTGCCAGAACCTCGAATGGCAGTGCCATCGTTGCCAAGAAAGCTACGAAGATGAGGTCGCGGCCAGCGAACTTGACCTTCGCAAACACATATCCGAGCACAGCCGACGTAGCCACGACTGAGAGGGTGATGCAGGCTGTGACCAGGATACTGTTCAGGATGTACTGGAGAAAGTGCAGCTCCGTGAGCAGTCTGTCGAAGTTGGCGAGGGTTGGGGCCGCCGGAAGAAAGGTCGGCGGTTTCCTGAGGATCTCGGACGCTGGTTTGAACGCATTGAGGACCATCCACACGAACGGGACGACCATCACTAAACCACCCAGCCAGAGGAAGCCATGGCCGGCCGCTCGCGACGTGACCTTCGCCATCCTGGTGGTGTGTTTAGATTTAGGGATTGCACCTGGGGCGACATTCGTCGCGCGTCTCAACATGTCGGCAGCTCTCCTACATACTCCGCCGTCGGGCGACGCTGAGCTGAAGGACCATCGCGCCGGCAACAACAATGAACATGAGCATTGCCAAGGCGGCGGCGTATCCAAACCGGTTGTTCTGGAAGGCCTGGAAGAAGATATCCAGCGACCAGACGATCGTGCTGTTGACGGGACCCCCGGGGGTCCGAGAACCCGTGCCCGTCATTGCGAAGACCGGCGTGAACATCCTGAGCGTCTCGAGGCCCTGCATGACAAGGACCAGAATGAGTGTCGGTCGAAGCAATGGAAGGGTCACGTACCGCAGGCGGTGCCACGGTCCGGCGCCGTCGACCCCGGCGGCGTCATACAGCTCGGGAGGGATCGTCTGAAGACCCGCGAGCAGGATGATGACTGGGAAACCGAGAGTCTTCCAGCCCTCCATGAGGGCGACGGCAGGGAGCGCCGTCGTCGGGTTCTGCAAGTACGCGAGAGTGGGCAAGCCCACACTCCCCAGGATGAAGTTGAACAAGCCGTAGGCTGGGTGGTAAAGGAAGACGAAGACCACGGCCGAGGCGACGGTGGACGTTACCAGGGGCATGAAGTACAGGGTCAGGACCGTGTCACGCGCGGTTCGGTTCTTGATCGAGTCGATGCCGACCGCGATTAGCAATGCCAGCGGGATCTGGATTGCGAGGAGCAAGATCATGTACTCGCCCGTGTTGAAGACGGCTTTGCGGAATACAGCATCCGCGGCAGCCGCCTGGTAGTTGGCGAGTCCTACGTATGCGGAGTTCCCCGCGGCTCCCGTCTGGACGCTGAGTGAGGCAAGGTAGGCGATCGGCAGGTAGCGGAGGACGATGATCCAGATGAGGGCCGGCACGAGCACGATGAAGACGAATGGGCCCCACCCGTGCCGGCCAAGGATTCGGCGAACGCGTCCGAAATTGCTCATCGGGACGGATCCAGCGTGTTGCAGGAAATCACGTCAGTGAACACGAGGCTCCTTACGAGCCAGCAACAATCGGGTTGAGTTGGTCCTGTGCTGTCTTGAGTGCCGTCGGGATATCTGACTGCCCCAGGAGCACGCTCATGACCATGTCCGTAAGGAGCTTGTACTGCGGATCCTGCGGACCGATGTAAAGGAGCGGGACCTGATCCTTCAGGAGCGGAAGCCACGGAGCCCAGCGCGGGTCTGTAGCGATCTTCGGATCGGTCCACAACGATTTGAGAGCGGGGATCTCACCGGTCTGGAGAGCAGAAGCGAGCCGCTGCTCCGGCTTGCTGAGCCATCGAATGTAGTCCCAGGCCGCAGAGGCGTTCGGGGTGCTGGAAGGCACCATCCAAGCCCACACATTCGTGCCCCCGAAGGCCTCAGCGACCTGTCCGGGACTCGGCGGGATCTTGGCCCAACCCCACTGGAACGTCGGAAAGTCGTGCTTCAGAACGGCCGTGTACCACGGCCCATAGGCGATCGAAGCCGCGGTTCCGGAGGCGATGCCCTCATAGTCAGCGAGCGAGGTGCTGTCGACCTTGTACTTGTTGAACATGTCCTGCATGATCTGCAGCGCCGCTTCGCCGCTCTTGTCGGCGATCTGGACGGACTTCTTGTCCGCGGAGTAGAACGTCCCGCCGGATCGCAGGAAGTAGAGAAGGAACTGGGCCACTGGATCGCCACCGGCCATCTCGATCCCGGAGCGTTTGATCGTTCCGCCATCGGTGACAGTCAGCTTCTGGAGGTCCGTGATGTAGCTGCTCCACGAATCCCAAGTTGGCGTGACCCCGGCCGTCTTGAATGCGTCGACGTTGTAGAGAAGTAGCGGTCCAGCGTCGATGTTGACGTTGATCGGAACGCCGTAGTACTTGTTGCCGTTCTCAACTGGCGCCAGAGAAGCAGGATTTGTGTCGGCGAGAGCCGACGCGAAGTCTGCGGGAACTTCGGCGAGCTGGCCGCCCACTTTCTGCGGATATAGCCAGGACGCCACTCCCTGGATGATGTCGGGTTCCGAGCCTGACGCGAATGCTGCCACGATCTTGGCACCGTACTGGTCCCAGGGGACGTACGAGAGCTCGATCTTGACTCCGGTTTCCTTTTCGTAGGCTGCCGCGTTGGCCTCCGCGACCGCCTGGTAGTTGGGATCCGTGTGGACCCACATCGTGAGAGTCTTCGAAGATCCGCCGTTCCCTGATCCGGCCGTCGCGGGCGACCCGCCCGAGCACGCCGATACCAGAGCGGCCGTCGCTATAGCAGCCGTGATCCCTCTGACGAACGACCTGTTTCGCATTGGGTTCCTCCTGTCTCGGACTCGTCGCGGTTAGCGAGCAGCTGGCATCCCCATGGCAGCCTCCGCAGCCGCCAGCTCCCGCTGCATGTAGGCAAGGGCAAGGCGAACGCGACGGTCTGCCTCTCCTACACCCTGGTACTCGTGGCGCACGAGGGAAGGGCCACAGCCCTCATAGGCGATCGCTCCTTCGTACTTGATCTCGTACAGGGCGCGGAAGAAGGCCGGGTAGTTGACGGAAATGACGCCTTCGCCCGTGTCCTCGTATATCTGCCGGTTGGGTGTTTCTTCGTAGCCGCCAAAATGCGACCACACTTCGAGTGGACCGACGTCCAGAATGGCCCGCCGGACACCCTCGTCGCTCTGGTCCGCGAGATGCGGCGCGTCGATGCATGCTCGGACGTTTGGAGACGCGATCTCGCGAACCATCGCCAGGGTGTCCTGGTATGTGTTCGTGACTGGCTTGTGATTTTGGAGCGCCAGGACTACTCCGTATTCCTCTGCCCAGCGGCTGGCTTCTTCGAGGCCCTGGCGGGCCCACTGCCACTGTTCAAACCAGGTGACGTCGTGCCACTTGTAGCTCTTGGCCAGCTCGTAGTAGGACTGGCCATCGCGAAGCGTCACCCCAGGCCATGCGGCGAATACGCGGACGACGGGTGCGCGCAGATCGGCGGCCAGACGGATGGTTTCGCGAAGCATCACCAATTGCGCTTCCCGCTGCTCCAGCACGGGGCTCGCGAGGTTGCTGTAGCCGGCGATGCAGCCGATCTCCACTCCATGGTCGGCCGCCAGTTGCCGGATCGCGCGCCGACGATCTCCGTCCAGATCGAGGGGCGACGCGACCGGCCGCTTGGCGCCGATTTCTACCGCGTCAAACCCCATGTCCGCGACCCGAGCGAAGATCTCCTCCAGGGACAGTGGAAGCCCTTTATAGAACTGGCCGTTGTAGGTAACGGTGTACAGGGCAGTCTTCATACTAGGGTCGGACCTCCTTCAAGTTGAGTGGGCGGGATATCGATCAGCTGAGCGGACGGGGCACAGCTATGCAGGGACGGACATCGTTGTGTTGCGAGCGCGGTCGAGAGTGTCGGTGAGGTTGGGCTCCGAGAAGAGTTCGTCGAGGACCATGGCGGCAGTCCCGACGACGCCACCGCGCTCCCCGAGCGCGGAACTCGTCACCAGCAGATGACGCGTGGCGAGCGGCAATGAGCGCCGATATACGCTCTCGCGAATAGCGGCGAGGAACACGTCCCCGGCCCCGGCGACTCCGCCGCCGATGACGATGACCGAGGGATTGAGGAGGTTGACGACGCCGGCGAGCATGGTGCCGATATACCGGCCTGCGTTCTGAAGCATCTCCGTGCTGGCGGGATCGCCCCGCGACGCGGCGTCGGCGACGTCGGCTGCAGTCAGGAGTTCATTGCGTTGCAGAACTGACGCCAGTAGCGGACTTCGACCCGACCTGGCGGCGGCCTCGGCTTGCCGACCGATGGCAAACCCGCTGGCGATGGCCTCCAGGCAACCGGTGTTGCCGCATCGGCACACCACTGCGGGGTCGTTAACGACCTGAATGTGGCCAACGTCCCCAGCCGCGCCCTGAGCCCCTCGATGGAGCGATCCATCAGAGATGATCCCCGCCCCGATCCCGGTTCCGATCTTGATAAAGACCACGTTGGCGTGGCCCCGGGCGAATTTCTCGCGCCATTCTCCAAGGGCAAGGACATTCACGTCGTTGTCCACCCAGACCGGCGCTCCGTATCGCTCCCGGAAATGCTCGCGAATGGGGTAGCCATCCCATCCGGGCATGATCGGTGGAGCGACCGGACGGCCCGTGGTGAACTCAACGGGACCCGGCACCCCGATGCCGATCCCCCACAGGAGACCGGGGTCTACCGGGCACCGTTGATAAAGGCTCGTGAACAGCGCGTCGACCTCGCCAAGGACGACTTCTGGCCCTTCGCCGATGGCGATCGGGACGGCGTCGCTGACAAGCTCTTTTCCCAGGAGATCGGTGATCCCGACGTGTGCCGTCGACGCACCGAGCGCGGCGACCAACAGGTGCCCGGCGGATGCCCGAAGCCGCAGCCGGCGAGGCGGTCGACCGCGGGCCTGCGACACCGTGCCGTCGGTTTCCAGCAGCCCGGCTGCCGCCAACTGGTAGATGCGTTCAGCGACCGCAGCCCTTCCGAGACCCGTCGCCCGAACGACGTCGGATTGCGAGGTCGCGCCGTCAAGGCGGATGGCCTCGAGGACTTTTGCGACCCCCGCGAACAGGACATTACTCTGGTTTGGAGCATTTGTGCTCATGTCGGAAGTCTAATACTATCTGTCAACCACCACTTTCTGTTGATGACCAGCAGAAATAGCACTCAGGCACGGTCGCAACACCTCGCCCAAGCAAGCGAAGGAGTCTCGAATGGGAGACCAGGAAGACGCAGGTTCGAAAGGCCTCGCCATCGGCCAGGTCTCGGCCGTTATCGCCGCAGTGCTCTTTGGCACGGCCTACGTCGCGACATCGATCGCAATCCGTTCCTTCACGCCGTTGGGCGCCGCGATGTGGCGGGGAATTCTGTCGACCTTAGTCCTCGTGCCGGCCGTTGCGGCAACTCGCCAGTCCGGCGCCGGAACCATGAGCCGCTCGCAGACGTGGCGCTTGATCGTCCTCGGCCTGTGCGGAGGACTCGGCTTCGTCGTGGCCTTGAACGTTGCGGTCTCGATTGCCGGCGCCACCTTACCGGCCTTCGCCGCGTCAATGTCTCCGATCCTTGCAGCGGTGTTCGCGCCCGTAGTGCTCGGCGAGGCGCTGACAATCCCGGCAGTTGCGGGCTTTGCCGTAGCCGTCGCCGGTAGTGCCCTGCTATCCGGTACCAGCCCATCCGGCGCGGATGGTCCCGGAGTCTTGGTCGGGCTGCTCGCGGCGTTGTGTTTTGCACTCTTCCTGCTTCTATCGCGACGATGGTCACGTCCGTATCAGTTGACGGGGGGCGCGATCGCATTGTCGATCGCCGCCACTACAGGACTTGGCCTGCTGCCCGTCGAATTGATCCGTGAGCCCGGACTGCTTCTGCCGGCGCACCTCCGTCCCGATGCAGCCTTTGCGCTTATCTGGCTTGCATTGGTTCCGGGAGTGGCGGCCCAACTCTTCGTCGTAGCTAGTGTCCGGCGCGTGAAGACTCGGTCCTCCGCGGCGATGTTGCTGGTTAGTCCGGTCACCGCCGCAGCGCTTGCGGCCTTGGTGCTCGGCGAGACTCTGAATGGACCACAGTTGCTCGGGGCGGTGCTCGTCCTCGGCGGAACGGTAGGCGCTGCCGGCCTAGGAGGCGAGAGATATGGGCCGACCATTGCGAAATGGCTGCGGCGCCCGGCAGGCAGGGTCTAGAGCCGATGCACTGGCGCTTGCGAGTTGCACGCCGAAGGGATGAGCTCCACGCTGCCAACCAAGGCCGCGAGGGTCGGCGGGCTTCGTCATATTTGGCCGGGCCAGCTGTCATCCGAGCGGCTAATAGAGCCGCCAAACAAGATCCAGCACCGGTCGTTCGTCGCGCGACAGGCTGCCGACGATGGCCCGCAATTAGCGATTCGAGGATCTGGAGCGTGATGAGCATGGCATCCAGCCTCGGGGACGGCGAGAGCGCTCCACCAACCGCCTGCGACGGATCGGCGACACCATTTGGGATATCTTCGCCTGACCGGCCCCAGTGTTTAGCGTGAGGCACATGCTCGCCCAGCAAGGTGACACCCCAAACGGAGGAGCGGGCACTGCGCCCTGTGCCGCCGACCGTTGCCTCCTCGACGTCATTGACTTCCTGCCCGACGCTACCTTGGTCGTCGACTCGGAAGGACGTGTGGTGGCCTGGAACCGCGCCATTGAGGAGATGACCGGCATCGCTCGCGAGACGATGATCGGCCAGAGCGACTACGCGTACGCGATCCCCTTCTACGGAGACCGCCGCCCTATCCTGGTCGACTTGGTCGGACACGAGCATCCCGGGCTAGAGGAGAACCGCTACGACTTCGCCCGCCGTCACGGCACCACCCTCGAAGCCGAAGCCTTCGCGCCGGCATTGCGTGAGGGCCGGGGAGCCCACCTCTGGGGAGCCGCCTCGCCATTCCTGGACTCAGAGGGTCGACCCGCCGGGGCTATCGAGTCGGTCCGCGACATCACCGACCGCAAGCACATCGAAGACGAGCGAGCCCTACTCCTAGCCGCAATGGAGCAGTCGCCCGATGGCCTGCTGCTCGTAAACACGGCCGACACCATCCTCTATGTCAACAACGCCCTTGAGAAGCTCTGTGGCTATGCCCGGAGCGAGCTTCTCGGCCAGCGGACGGCCAAGCTGACGGGCTCCCTCGGTGCTGCCCTGCCGGATGAGATGCGGCTCGCGATCAGGAACGGCGAACGCTGGTCGGGTGAACTAGATGTTCGGACCGGGAAGGGCCAACTCATCGCGGCCGAGTGGAGCTGGGCGCCTATGCGCGACGCGAGCGGGAACATAGTCGGCTCCGTCTGGAGCGCACGTGACCGCTCCGCCGAACGCAAGCTAGAAAACCGCCTGCGCCAGGCTGGCAAGATGGAGGCGGTCGGTCGGCTCGCCGGCGGCATCGCACACGACTTCAACAACCTCCTTGGGGCAATCCGGGGATATACCGAACTCGTCCTATTCAGCTTCGCCGCCACCGACCCGCGGCGCGAGGATCTCGGCCAGGTTCTGCGGGCCAGCGACCGGGCAGCCGAGCTGACGAGCCAGCTCCTCGCCTTTGGCCGACGGCAGGTCCTTCAGCCGCGCGTCGTCGATCCTGCACGAGTCGTCGAGGAGATAGTGCCCTTGCTGCGCCGTCTTCTGGGCGAGGACATCACTCTCTCGGTCGCGGCGGCAAGAGACCTCTGGCATGTGATGGCCGACCCCGGCCAACTCGAGCAGGTAATCGTCAATCTGGCGGTGAATGCGCGCGATGCTATGCCTGCCGGAGGCAGGCTCGCCGTCTCACTGGATAACGTCGTGCTCGACGCGGTCTTCGCTGTGGACCATCCAGAAGTCGCACCCGGCCCATACGTAGCGCTCGTCGTGTCCGACACCGGAGTCGGCATGGACGCCGACACGCTCTCCCACGCCTTCGAGCCCTTCTTCACGACCAAGGGGCCTGGCGCCGGGACCGGCCTGGGTCTCGCGTCCGTCTACGGCATCGTCAAACAGTCGGGTGGCTTCGTCTACGTTCGAAGCCAGCGGAGCGGGGGTACGACTTTCACGATCTACCTGCCGCGCGTGAACGCTCCCACTGAACACGCCCGACGTGCCGATGTCGCCGAGACGATGCCACGCGGTTCGGGGACCGTACTGCTAGCCGAGGATGACCTCGCCGTTCGGGAACTCGTGCTCCGGATCCTCGCGCCGCTCGGGTATGCAGTAATCGTGGCCGGCAATGCATCCGAGGCGCTCACCCTCGCGGCCGAATCGGAGCAATCGATCGACCTGCTCATCACCGACGTCGTGATGCCGGACCTGCGTGGCCCGGCACTGGCTACTCGCCTGCGGAGCGGTCAAGCTGATCTCCGGGTGCTCCTTATGTCGGGCTACGCGGAGGACGGGCTCTTGACGCGCGGCGAGCTCGACTCGGGTGTCGCGTTCCTTGCCAAGCCGTTCACGGCGGCCGAACTCGCTCGGCGCGTGCATGAGGCCCTGAAGCGGTGAAGTCCACGAGACTCGGCTGCGATGGGGGTATGCCCAACCGGTAAGCGCCCGAGGCGCGTTCCGACTACTCGCGGTCACGGTGGCATCATCAGGAAGTCCTTCGCAGTTCCAGAGGCACCGTCAGAGAAGGGTTCGCACAGAGTGGCAAATCTCGCTGTCATCCGGTTGGGCGCCCAATCCTGCCAGGGTTGCGATCTTTCGAAGGCACGCACGCACGTCGTCTTCGGGGGTACGGACGGCTGCAGAGACGTCAGGGCCGACTTGATGATCGTTGGCGAGGCTCCGGGCGAAGACGAGGACGCCACGGGCCTGCCCTTTGTGGGTGCGGCCGGCCGTAACCTCACCAGGCTGCTCGCAGAAGCGGGCCTGGACAGAAAGAAATGCTACCTGACCAACGTGGTCAAGTGCCGTCCCCCGGCCAACCGAAGGCCTCATCCGGGCGAGGTTGCCAAATGCTGGGACTATCTCGACGCCCAGATAGCGCTCGTCCGCCCTCGCGTCATCCTCGCTCTGGGCAGCGCCGCCGTGCGTCGCCTGCTCGGACCGGGGGCATTTGTCGGGACCAGCCGCGGATCTGGTCACCCTCTAGGCGAATGCGCCGTGGTTGCGACCTACCACCCCGCGGCACTCAACCGCAAGCGGGGACGCAAGGACCAGGTCCGCGACGATTTCGCCCTGGCGAAACGCCTCCTCGATGAACAACGCACGGCCTCTCAAGGGTCGCCCCGTGTCTCCGAAGGCCAGTCTCAGGTTGGCGAGCTTGACACATAGGCGGCAGCCCTCTTGGGTCGGCGGAAGACCGCGAGTGCCAGCGGTTGATTGGCCCGGATGGGCGAGAACTGGCGCAGAGAAGATCCGTCCACACGGATCCGCCGCTTGCGGCCGCCATGTCCTAGCCAGCCCATAGGGGTCCGGCGCAAGGCTGGCGGACCACAGAGCCGGACTCCTCCGGAAAGCGGACTCTTTGAGCGGGTGCCGAAAAGGGTCCAGCTCCGTCGACGTCATCGGTGATCCACTGGCTCGACGAGGCCTCGCGGTGACGAGGCACGATGGCGCCTCGTCCGAGTCAAGCCGAAGGAACGGGCAGCGGAGACCCGTCCGGCCAGCCAATCGTCCCAGCACGTCCTACTTGAACGCAACCGCGTTAGCCGGCGACCCAACGCCCTTCGGGGCATTGAACGGGGCGCTCGCGACGAAGCACGCGTACCGACCATCGAGCGCGCAGTCATCCGCGAGATCCTTGAGCCACCAGAGCTCCCCGAGGGCCATGCCAAGCTGCGCGATGAGAATCCGATGCAGGAAGCTCAGCGGCGGATACTCGGGCGCGAGATCGACCGGCCAGACCTCGACAGCGTGGTTGTCCGCGACGACCGCAGCCACGTGAGCGTTCCAGAGATACTCGACCACATCTTCGCTGTGTGCCAGGCCGGGCGAGCTCACAGGACGGCGGAGCTGGTGCCGCTCCTCCATCGATTTGCCCAAGTACCACTCGGCGAATCCTGTGTAGAGCAAGACGATGTCTCCCGGTTCGAACTCCACGTTCGCGAGCCGGCGAGCTCGCTCGAGGTCATCGACGCCGAAGGCTACCGACTCGCCGGGGTCGTATCCGGCGGTACCGGCGCTCCTGATCATGTCGAGCAGCACGCCTCGGCCCGCGATGCCATGCCAGCTCCAGTGCGCGATGGTGTTCCGGTCGCCGCGGATGATGTCCTGTGCCGTGGCGCCGTTGTAGTACGCGTTGATGTCGTAGCCAACATGACCCAGGGAATCCCACTGGCTGCCAGCCTGCGTATAGAAGTTGTCGTAGAGGTCGTCGAAGCTGAAGCTCTCGGGCGGGTGCAGCACCGTATGCTGCGGCGGCGTTCTGACCGGCGACGTGCTCGGTTCGAACGCACCGATGGGAGCGTCGAGGGGGAAGCTCGCTCCCCTGACCACGAGCCTGGCAGCCCGAGCGATGCGCTCGGGCGTCATCAGGTTCACCAGACCGACGCTGTCCTCGGCCCCGAACAGGCCCCAGGCGGAACGGCCGCCGTGAGGCGCCGGGGGCAGATCGCTATATCTCGGGAGATCCGTCGCCCACGAGCGGCGGATAGCGGCAACGGCCGATACGAGACGGTCAGCGCTGGACGCGTCCGGAGCCATCGCCTGCCAGCAACGCTTCGACTTCACCCAAAGAGATCAGGTTGAAGTCGCCCGGGATCGAGTGCTTGAGGCACGACGCCGCGGCCGCGAACTCCACGCACGCCTGCCTGTCCATGCCGCGCAGCAGTCCGTAGATCAGGCCAGCCGTGAAGCTGTCCCCGCCACCGACTCGATCGACTATGGGGTTGATCTCGTAGGAGCGGCTAAGGTAGTGGTCCTTGCCATCGTAGAGGAGCCCCGCCCAACCGTTGATCGAGGCGGAGATGCTCCGGCGCAGCGAAGTGGCCACGTACCGGAGGCCAAACGTCGCGGCAAGCTGCTCGGCGACCGCCTTGTATGCGCCGACGACGAGGTCGCCCCGGTTGACGTCGCTGCCCTCGGCCTTGATGCCGAAGACCTTGGCCGCATCCTCCTCATTGCCGAGCAGAACGTCCACGTACTCCATTAGCCCGGTCATGACCCGGTGCGCCTCGTCCGTGGTCCAAAGCTTGGCCCGGTAGTTGAGGTCGCAGCTGACCGTCACGCCTCGCGAGCGAGCGGTCTTGAGGCCGTCGAGAAGGACCGCCTGAACCTTGGGTCCCAGCGCCGGCGCCGTGCCCGAGAAGTGGAACCAGTCGGCGCCGTCGAGTATGGCGTCCCAGTCGAACTCTGCCGGGCTGGCGTCGCGAATCGCGGTGTGGTTGCGGTCGTAGATGATCTTGGCCCCTCGCTGGGCCGCGCCCGTTTCGAGATACATGATCCCGAGGTGGTCGCCACCGCGAGCGACGAAATCCGTGTTCACCCCGAACCGGCGGACGTAGTTGACGCAGGCCTGCCCAAGCTCGTGGCCCGGGACGCGCGAGACGGCGTAGGTGGCGAAGCCAAGACCGGCCAGCATGACGGCGACGTTCGCCTCGGCGCCCGTGTAGCCGACTTTGAACTCGCTCGCCTGGACGAACCGCTCGTGGCCCGGCGGGGTCAGGCGCATCATCAGCTCGCCAAACCCCACCATCTTGGGTCTGCCGCCGATCATCGGGCTGTCCCCCTGGCCTCGTCTACAACAGCCCGGAAGTCGCGGGCGTTCTTTGTGATGGCGGCCCAGTCGCCGCGGTTCATAGCTGCGGTGTCGACGAGGGCCTTGCCGATCCCGACGGCTACGGCGCCGGCCTTGATGTAGGCGGGCGTGGTCTCGCGGTCGACGTTGCCGGTCGGCAGGAGCTTCACCGATGGAAACGGGCCCTTGAGATCCGCGAAGTACTCGGGCGTGGCGACCCGCCCGGGGAAGAGCTTGATCACATCAGCCCCGGCGCTCCACGCGGTCACGATCTCCGTGGGCGTGAGGCAGCCCGGGATGACGCCAACGCCGTACAGGTGGCAGATCGAGACGACTTCGGCGTCGAAGGCGGGCGACACGACGACTCCCGCCCCGGCGCTGATGGCCTGGCGGGCAGTCGTGACATCGAGAACTGTGCCGGCGCCAACGATGACTTCGTCGCCCATCTCGCGGACGGTCGACTCGATGGCGTTCAGGGCGTTGGGCACGGTCATCGTGATCTCGACGATCTTCACGCCGCCGGCAACGAGCGCTCGCGCCAGGCTCGTGAGCTCGGCCGGCCTGTCGATTCGCACGACCGCCACGACACCCGTTTCAAGCAAGGTCTGGACGACCTGCTCGCGTGAACGACTCATTTGAAGGCTCCTTCGGTGTGGCGGGTTCGGTAACGGAGAGGAAGCACGCGCGGCGTGGCTACCAGATGGTCCAACCCCCGTCGATGACGATCATCTGGCCGGTGATGTAGTCGGAAGCGGAGCTGGCGAGGAAGGCGAACGTGCCCTTGAGGTCGTCGACCGTCGCGTACCGGCCGAGCGGGATGCGCGGCAGGTACTCGGCCTCGTGCTCTGGCGTATGGATCCAGGACGCGGTCATGGCGGTGTCCACGTAGCCCGGGGCGAGGGCGTTGACGCGGACGCCGAAGCGGGCCAGCTCCACGGCGGCGCTGCGGGTGTACTGGAGCAGGCCGCCCTTGCTGATGGCATACATGGTCTTCTGGTCCAGCCCGACGAACGATCCGATCGAGCAGAGATTTATGACCTTGCCGTAGCCCTTGTCCACCATCTGACGGATGAGCGTCTGGGTCAGGGCGAAGACACCCGCTACGTTGACGCTCCAGATGAAGTCCAGGTCGTCCGGGGTTGCCTCCAGAAGAGGCATTCGGCGCTGGACGCCGACGCTGTTCACCAGGATGTCGACGCCACCCATCGATTTGGTCAGGTCGGCCAGCCGGTCGATGTCGGCCTTCTTGCGTGTATCGCCGCACAGAGTCGTCACCTGGCCCACCGGAGCGAGCTCGGCCGCGGCGGACGTCAGGCCGTCTTCGGTGATGTCGAACAGCACGACTCGCGCGCCCAAGCGGAGCAGGACGTCGGCGGCGCTCCGTCCGATGGACCCTGCCCCGCCGCCGATGACGGCGAGCCGTCCAGTGAGAGAGAACAGATCGTGGCCCTGCATCGCGACTACTCCCCTTGTGGCTGGCTGACCTCCACGGCCACGGACGGGCGGTGGCGAAACGTCCTTGCGTTTGGCGGCGCGGGCCGCATGCAGCGGCGCGTTCATCGGCCCACCTGCAGCAAGTGGAGCGCGAATCCGGCGACTTCGTCCGCCAGGTAGATCGCCTTCAGGCTCCCGTCGGGGGCCAGCTTCTCGCTTTCGGGAACGAATTCCACGCCTCTACGGGAGAGATACGACATCGCCCGGGAGATGTTCGTCGTGGCGATGGCGATGTGCCCCATCTGGCCTCGCGACTGCCCCTTCATGACCTCGATGCCAGTGCTGGCGAAGTTGGAGCTGTTGCCCATCTGGACGTCGAAGCCGAACAGGAAGCCGAAGCGCCGGGCGATCGAATCGGCGTCGGCCGAGTCCGCGCTGGACACGCCGATGTGCACGACCTCGAACCCGTGGACGGCTCGAACGGTGTCCTGTGCCAGAGCCGTGACGGCCGACCAGTTGCGCGCGCGGACCAAATCCGGCCTCGTCATCCACGATCCGCTCAAGGCCAGGACCTGGCGATCGGCTAGGTACTGGCACACCATCGAGGGCTCGATGCCGCCGGCCGGCCAGAAGCGAACCTGCGGGAAGTCGACCTCGAGGGCTTTGAGGAGGGCGATGCCGCCGGCCACTTCCGCTGGCGAGAACCGAACGACGTCGAGCCCGAACGTCACGGCGCGCATGACATCGGAAGGCATGACGCATCCGGGCACAAGCGTCACACCCCGAGCGCGCGCCCGATCCAGGATGGCCTCGTCGAGACCCGGGCTCGAGACGAAGCGGGCGCCCGCATCCACGGCTGCGTCGACCTGCTGAGCATTGGTCACGTCCGCAGCCCCGACGGTAGCGTCTGGCGCCGACGCCGACGCGGCACGGATGGCGTCGACCCCCGCCGGAGTCCGGACGCTGAATTCGGCCACCGGGAGTCCGCCGTCTGAGAGAGCGGCCAACAGCGCCGCTCCGTCCGTGGCTGCGTCAGCCACTACTTCGGGGACTACGCCTGTGATGCCGATGTCCTCGAGAATTGAGTTCATTGATTCCCTCTGTCGAGCTGTAGGTCGGGCCAACAGTCGAGTGCTCTGTCCGTAACGGCGATAGAAAGGGGCTGAAGAAGCGCCGCGTGAGCGGCAGAGACCCGTTCTTCTTCAGCCCCTTCGACGAACTTCCAGGCAGCTCGGTCAATCCCCTGGGGGAGCGACCAGGCCTCGTTGGAGTCCAGTTCGGAAGGTGCTCAGCGTTTGCGCCACTCCGGCGCGCAGCGGCGTCTCCGGCAGCGGGCCGAGTGCCGCCCTGGCGGCAGCCGCATCGATCTTGAAAGGGGTCGCCAGCAAAGCACTCTCGAAGGTGATCGTGCCCCTCGCTCGCGGCTCGGCCACCTCGATGGCCTCGACTATCTCCGACATGCTCGCGGTCAGTCCGGGCACGTTGTAGACCCTGGCGCCGTCCGTGGCTCGCCGGGCTGCCGCGATGAACGCCGCCGCGGTATCGGGCGCGTAGTTGAGGTAGACGGACCCGCCGAAGCTGATGCAGTACGGCCGGCCGGCAGCGGCGGCGACCATGGCAATCGTGGGCGTGGAAGTCATTCCCTGGTCGCGGCCCGGTCCATACACGATGAACGGGCGCAGGCCGATCGACGCGATGCCCTGCTCGGCCGCGTAGACCTGAGCGGCTCCCTCGTTGGCCTGCTTGAACACGCCGTAGAGATTCCCTTGAGGGTAGAGCGGCGAGTCGTCCGTTACGGTCCCGTCCGGGTATGCCTCGGGTGGACCGAAAACGGCGGCCGAACTTGCGTAGGCGAGGCCGCGAACCTTGCCACGGGACTTTCCGACGGCCTCGAATACGTTCACGGTGCCAAGCACGTTGGTTCGCGCCCCCGCCGCTGGATCCGTTCGAACGAACGGAACCTGAAGGGCCGCGCAATGCACCACATGCGTGATCTCCTCCTTCGCAATGACATCGGCGACGGCATCCGTGTCAGTGATGTCGGCGGTGACGAATTTCACCCGGGAAATCTGGTCCTCTGTGGCGATGAGCTGAAGTCGTTTGTTGTTGAGCGAACGTACCAGGGCGACCACGGGCACGCTCTCGTCAGTCAGCAGGCGCACAACCCACGCACCAACGCAACCTGTGGCTCCAGTGACGAGAAAGCGCTCTTTCATATCCTCTCCGCTTCGCGCGATGTGTTTGAGGGACGCCGTTTCGGTTAGCGAAGTCGATTCACGATGGCACCGCCAGAGGCCACTTCGAACCTGCTGAGAAACCTCCATCGACATAGAGAATCTGGCCCGTCAAGAAGTCGCTCGCCGCGCTCGCAAGGAATATGGCCGTGCCCACCAGATCGGCAGGCAGCCCGAGCCGCGCGGCGGGCGTGTGGTCTTCGACCCAGCTGCGAAGATCTGCGTTCTCCCAGAGGGACGCGTTGAACTCGGTTCTAATCATCCCCGGAGCGATCGCGTTCACCTGGACGTTGTGTGCCCCCCACTCGACTGCCAATGCGCGTGTCAGCGAGCCGATCGCGCCTTTGCTGGTCCCGTACGCGCTTACTCCCGCCAGGGATTCATGCGTGTGGAGACTGGCGATATTGATGACCTTGCCGCGATGCTGGCCGATCATTGCCCGGCCGCACTCGCGGGCCATCAGGTAGCTGCCTCGGACGTTTATCGAGATGATCTTGTCCAGCTCGTCGGCCGGGAAGGTCTCGGCGGCGTGCCTGAAGTTGACGCCGGCCACATTGAACAGTGCGTCGATGCGGCCGTATTCGTCGAGGACGCTCTGAACGCACGTCACGACGTCTGCTTCATTGGCGACGTCGCAGACACGATGCGCCATACCGGTTTCGGCGAGCGCGGCTTTGCTTCGCGCGGACACCACCACTTGCGCGCCGGCGTCACGGCAGGCTTCCGCGATCGCCCGCCCGATTCCTCGCGAGCCCCCGCTGACGAGAACGACATTTCCCTCGACAGAGAAGCGGTCGCTCATGGTTCGATCACGGCCTTGATGGGGTGCTCGGTGTGGTTGAGCATTCCTTCGATGAGGCCTGGGGCCTGGTCGAGCTTCACGCGGTGCGTGACGATCTCCTTGACCCGCACGCGGTTAGTCGCCACGAGAGCGATGGCAGTGTCGATGTCGGCTTCGTACAGGCGGCTCATGGCGATCCTCAGGTCTTTCACGAAGGCCGCCCGGATGTCGGCGGCAGTGCCCGCGGCAGGAACCCCGTACACCACCACGGCGCCGCCTCGGACACACGCTTCCATCGCCGCCTTGACGGTCTGGGAGCTGCCGACGCCATCGACGACGAGGTCGAACTGCTCCTCCATGAAAGGCGAGGCGTAGCCACCCTCCACGTTCACCGCCTCGTCTGCTCCCAGGGCCAGGGCCAGGTTCAGCCGTTCTGGGACGACGTCGGCGACGACCACTCGGGCAGCGTCAATGGACCGCGCTACCTGGACGGCAAGCAGGCCGATGCTCCCCGACCCGAGGAGCAGGACATTGGGCCTGGCTGGAAGCGGAAGCCGGCTCAAAGCGCGAGCGGCTACGGCGGTCGGCTCGACGAGCGCGCCAGACACGAAGTCCATCCCGTCGGGCATCTGCCGGAGCATGTAGTCCTCGACCACCACCTCGTCGGCGTAGGCTCCATCGCGCGAGACGACCCCGAGCACCTCGGTCGACGGGCAGTGGTGGACCTCACCCCGTTGCGCACGCGGGTCCTCCCGATCTACCAGGATCGGGTGGACGATCACCCTCTGGCCCACCTTCCAGCTGGCCTTCGGCCCGGCCTCGACCACTTGGCCGCTGGCCTCGTGCCCCGGGACAATGGGGAACCTGGTGAAAGGAAGGGCACCTGAGATGCTCGTGAGATCGGACCCGCAGACCCCGACGGCCTTCACGCTGACTCGAACCTGGTTCGGCTGCAGGCCAGGTCTGGGTAGGTTGACCAGTCTCAAGTGCTTGGGTGCCTGGAGTTGAAGCGCTCTTGTTGTCGCAGGACGATCGACCGCCGCGATCCGCGTTGTACTAGAGGACACGGTTGCTAGTTCCTCCTTGGTCGGGTAGCGAGCACGCAACACCGACTGCCCGCTAGAAATAGACCGAGTTGAGAGCGGCCTTGTCGCTGAGGTCGATGTCCACGGCGACGCCGTCGCGCAGCAAGACGAGGCGATCGCAGAGCTTCGAGAGGATCGTCACGTTCTGGTCGACCCAGAGAACGGAGGTTCCGAGCTCCCGGCAGCTATCGATGCTTACCTTCGTGATCGAGACGACCGCCGTGGGCGACAGCCCAAGGCTGAGCTCGTCGAAGAGGATGATTCGGGGCGTCCCGATCAACCCACGGGCAACCGCGACGAGCTGTTGCTGTCCCCCGCTGAGCAACCCCGCCTTGCGGTGGAGCATCGGCTCGATGGCCGGCAGCATGGCGACGATGCGAGCCCGCGACGATTCGTAGTCGCGCACCCCGGCGCCGATTGCTCCGATCTTCAGATTCTCGTCGACCGTGAGGTTGGCGAACAGCCGTCTGCCCTCGGGTACGTGCACTATTCCCTGCGAGACGGAGCGAACCGGGTCATGCTTGAGCGGGATTCCCTCGAAGGAGAGAGTCTGGGCCGAGCGGTTGACCACTCCGGAGATGGCGCGCAGCAGCGTCGTCTTGCCCGCGCCGTTTGGCCCGGCAACTCCCACGATCTCCCCAGGCGCCACGGTCAGGTTTAGACCGTGCAGCACGGTTGCCTTCCCGTAGCCGGCGTACAGTCCCTCGATCTGAAGCCCAACGGATCCTGCCATCAACCCACCCCCAGCGCGAGCGTGTTCATTGCCGAACTGTTTGAGGCGAGTGCGTCGGGCTCGGCCTCGACACCCACGAATGTCTGAGCGATGACCGGGCGGGCAAGGACTTCAGCCGGCTCCCCGTTGCCGATGACCTTCCCGTAGTCGAGCACGGTCATCTCGTCGGCGATGTCGAGAATGAACCCGATGTGATGGGAGATGACCATCATCGTGAGCCCGAAGCGCTCGTGAACGTCCTTCAGGACTCGGGCGAGAGCATCCGTCTCGGCGGCGGAAAGCCCCGCGGTAGGCTCGTCGAGCAACAGGACTTGCCCTCGCCCTACCAGTCCTCGCGCGAGCTCGACCCGCTTCTGCTCGCTCAGGTCGAGGCCCCGACCCATCAGACTGCGCCGTGACCGTGGGACGCCCACGGCGTCGAGAGCCCAGTTCGCCTGGGCCTCCAGCGCTCGCTCTCGCCGACCGGTGGCAACGCGACCAAGCAGGTCGACCCAGAACGAGCTTCGCTCGTCGGCGTCGAGGCCGAGCTTGACGTTATCGAGCACGTCCAGGTCCGGCACGATGGCCGGCGTCTGGAAGGTTCGAATCACCCCACGCTTGCGGATCGCATGTGCCGCGAGTCCCTTGGTGCTGGCGCCGTCAAGCCGGATGTCACCCTTGGTCGCCGAGTACAGCCCGGATACGGCGTTGAGCAGCGTGGTCTTGCCGGCGCCGTTCGGGCCGATAATCGCGTGGATGCTCCCCCGCTGGACCTTGATCGAGACCTCGTCGAGGGCGACGAAGTCGCCGAACTGGACATGCAGGTCGTCGATCTCGAGCGTCGGGCGATCCCCGGCTTCGGCCGCGCGGAAGACCTCTCTCCCGCTCGGGGCCGCCGAGACGGCGGCGGGCTCAGCTTCCGGGTCCGACGCCGCCGAGTCGATCGCCGACTTCGGTTGCGGTACGAGTCGGTGCACCCAGCCCGTGATCTTGGTCCAGGCTTTCTGCGCGAGACCGTAGAACCCCTCAGGAAGGAGGATCAGGAAGATGAGCAGCATCGCCGCGAAGATGACCGCCGAAATGCGGCCTTCGCGCAGGAAGTATCCAGGGACGACGGTTAGGAGGATCGCGCCGAGGATTGGCCCGCCGATCGTGCCGGAGCCACCGACGACCATCATCGCGAATATGTTGATCGATTGATTGCTCGTGAAGCCGTCAGGCGACAGGTAGCCGACGACACCCGAATAGAGGACGCCCGCGATCGCGCCGAGGAGGCTGCAATAGACGAACGCGAATAGCTTGACCCGCTTGACCTTCACGCCTGAAGCCGCCGCAACCGCTTCGTTGCTCTTGAGCAGCCTGAGTGCGCGCCCGGTCTGAGACGCCGTCACGTTGGACGTGACGATCACTGACAGCATGAGAACGGCGCCGGAGACGACCATGAGCAGGCGCGGGTCCGATCCGACCACCTCGAAAGCCGGCACGAGCATGCCGTTCGCACCGCCAAAGAAGTCCGCGAGGCTGTCTCCCATCAGGATCGTGTAGACCACGTACCCGAAAAAGAGCGTCGAGACAGCTAGACCGAATATCCGTAATCGCAGAACAATGCTTCCCAGGATCATCGATATGATCGCCACGACGACGAGGCCCAGAATGGTCGCGACTACGAGAGGTAGCGCGAGTTGAACTCGCATCGCGGTCACGAGATAGGCGCCCATCGCAACGAATGCCGCCTGTCCGAATGAAGCCTGGCCCGAGTAGCCGACCAGGAGGTCGAGCCCGACCGCAGCCACCGCCCATGCGGAAGCCGCTACAAGCGTGTACTGCATTGAAGTGTCAAGCGGGAGCGTGCTGCCGGCGACGGTCAATCCACCGGCAATGACAAGACTCGCCTTTACGGTCTTGCTCTTGGCGTCACCGGCGATCACGATGCTGCCTCATTTCGCTCGCGGTTCACAGCCGCGCCGCCTCTGGCTTGCCGAGGAGCCCCTGCGGGCGCAGCAGCATCCCGCCCAGCATCAGCGCGAACACAACGACTACGGAAAGCTCGAAATTGAAGGAAACGATCGTCACGTTGGAGATGACCCCGACGATCACGCATCCGAGCAGCGCTCCAGGCAGGCTGGTGAGTCCGCCGAGCACAATCCCGGTAAATACGAACATCATGTAGGAATCCATCATTGAGGGGAACAAGAAGGCGGTCGGTGCGATCAGGACGGCCACGACCGCGCCCAGTACGCAGCTGATGGCCCAAGTCGTGGGGCCCCGCCGCGGGCGCGTGGGCCCCCCCCACCCCCGCCGGGGCCGCAGCGGCGGGCGGGGAGGGAGGGGGGGGACCCCCCCCCGCGGAATGGT
>VFSW01002278.1_pt1 | contig 29024 bp, 26 predicted proteins | sample 5358111 | NCBI WGS metagenome assembly VFSW01 (sample SAMN11554181, study PRJNA540505) | mine drainage metagenome | isolation source: sediment from site ElyBrook_90M | place: USA: Ely Copper Mine, Vershire, VT | collected 2017 | reverse complement strand
CCCCCGCCCCCCGGCCGCCCTCCCCGCCCTCCCGGGCGGCGGCCGCGCCCCCCGTGACTCCCCCCCCCCCCCTCTCCGCGCCTGCCGCGGGGGGGACAAACGCCGGATGGTTTCCCAAAGTTGCCGCATGCGTGTTTGCCGCATAATAGCCCTCCTTGAATTCGAGAACATATGATCCATGCCATGTGAGAAAGGCTTGAATGTCCATCTGGTACGGGAGCTAGTATACCCAAGATTTTGCATGCAGTCAATATCTTGACGGTGAAGATCAGGTTAAATTTTGGTGAAGAGCTGGTAAAGGAGCGGAGGGCGCAACGTGGCGACGATTGCCAAACCGCCGTGATACAGCCATGTCTTGCGCTCACGTCGAGAGCGCGTGCTATGCTCTTTGAAGAAGCTCCCAGACGTGAGGCCCGATCATGAGCGAGCAACAAGCATTCGAGAGCGAGACGGAGCAATTGCGGCGACGCAATCACGAGCTGTCGGTGCTCAACACCATCGCCGGCGCGCTCAGCCGCTCGGTCGAGCTGGATGACGTGCTGGGCGTGGCGCTGACGCACGTGTCGCGGCTCTTGGGGCTGCGCACGGGCTGGGTCTGGCTGCTCTCTGAGGGCGACGCCCAGCCCTATCTGGCGGCGACACTCAACCTGCCGCCGGGGCTGGCCGACTTTCCGCGCCGCATGGAGGGCTGGTGCTATTGCCTGGATACGTTTCGCGACGGGGATCTGAATGGGGCCGCCAACGTCAACGTCGTCACTTGCACGCGGCTCAAGGCGCTGGTGGATGGCGCCGACGGGCTGCGCTATCACGCCAGCATTCCGCTGTACGCTCCCGAAAAGAAGAAGATCGGCGTGCTCAACGTCGCCAGCACCGATTGGCGCAAGCTTTCCGAGGCGGATCTGCGCCTGTTGCACACGATCGGCGATCTGCTGAGCATCGCCATCGAGCGCGGGCGTCTCATCGCGCGCAGCACGCAATTCGGCGCCGTCGAGGAGCGCAACCGGCTGGCGCGCGAGATTCACGACACGCTGGCCCAGGGGCTAACCGCCATCGCCTTGCAGCTCGAATCAGCCGACGCCCTGCTGGAAGCCGACCCAGAGGCGAATCGCGCGCGTGAAGCGGTGCGCCGCGCGCTGGAGCTGGCCCGCGCGAATCTGGAGGAAGCGCGCCGCTCGGTGCTGGATCTGCGGGCGGCCACGCTGGAAGGGCGCTCGCTGGCTCAGGCGCTGCGCGCGCTGGTGCGCGACTATGCCCGCAGCGAAAAGCCGCGACTGCGCTTCAGCGTCATTGGCGCGAACGTGCCCCTGCCGCAGCGCATCGAGGTCGGCGTCTATCGCATCGCGCAAGAGGCGCTGACCAACGCGCTGCGCCACTCCGGGGCGGAGACGATCGCCATTCGCCTGACCGTCACGCCTCAGCTCGTGCGCTGCGCCGTCACTGACGACGGGCGCGGCTTCGACCCGGCGGCGCTGCCGGCGGGACGCTATGGCCTGGTGGGGCTGAGCGAGCGAGCCAAGCTGCTGGGCGGCGCGCTGCGCATCGCCAGCGGTCCGGCAAGCGGCACCTGCGTGGAGATCAAAGTGCCCTTGCGGGTGACGCCATGAGCGCGCCGATTCGCATTCTGGTGGCGGACGACCACCCGGTGGTGCGCGACGGGCTGGTCGCCATACTGAGCACGCAGCCTGATTTCACGGTAGTCGGCGAGGCGGCGAGCGGCGAAGAGACGGTGCGCCGCGCCAGCGAGCTGCACCCCGATGTCTTGCTGCTCGACCTCGAGATGCCGGGGATGGACGGCGTCGAGGCGCTGCAACGCCTGCGCGCGGGGGAGTGCGACGTGCGCGCCATCGTCTTCACGGTATTCGACACCGACGAGCGCATCTTGGGCGCGGTGCGCGCGGGGGCGCAGGGCTATTTGCTCAAGGGCACGCCGCGCGACGAGATTTTTCGCGCCGTGCGTGTCGTGCACGCCGGGGGATCGCTGCTCGAGCCGGTCGTGGCGATGAAGCTTTTGCGCCAGATGAGCCATCCAGGCGAGACCGGCCAGGCGCTCACCGCGCGCGAGAGCGAGGTGCTGCACCTGTTGGCGCGCGGGCTGATGAATAAAGAGATCGCGCGGGATCTAGGCGTCAGCGAGCGCACGATCAAGTTCCACATGACGGCGCTCTTGCGCAAGCTGGGTGTAGGCAACCGCACGGAGGCCGTCACCATCGCCGCCCAGCGCGGTCTGATCGACCTGGGACGCTGAATCGTTGGGGGAAAGCTGTCGCGTGACCCCCCGGCTGCGATCACGAAGAGCGCAAAAAACGGAAAGACCCCTCTACACCGGGGTGGAGAGGGGTCGAAGTGAGGGCCGTGCCTTGTGCGGCCACCACAATTATGTTGATTTAGAACCCGCCTGTGCCGTTGGGCGTGCCGTTGCCAGTTGGACCGTCCCAACCTGTCGTGGCGTTGCACAGGTCGTTGCCACAGCCGCCGTTGCTGCCGCTGGTCACGTCGTTGAGGCTGCCGGTGTGACTATACGAGTACGATCCGGCAGTCACGCTGCTCGCGTTGCCAGCCAGAGCATAAACGCTGGCGATGATCGGCGAAGCGACGCTCGTGCCGCCGAAGACAAGCCAGCCCGAAGTCCCGTAGGAATCATAGACATCCACGCCGGTATTAGGATCGGCGACAGCGGAGACATCGGCAACCGCTCGATTGCCACAGTACAAGGTGATGTTCGAGACGCTGGACTGCCAGCTCGGTCGCGCAACATAGGAGCTGCATCCGCTGCCAGCGCCGCTCCAGGCGGTCTCGCTCCAGCCACGAGAATTGCTCGCGCGACTCAGCGACGTGCCGCCCACCGCCGTCACATAGGGCGAAGCGGCGGGATACTCCACGCCATAGCCACCGTCGCCTGAGCTGGCGGTAACGGCGATGCCAGGATGATTGTAACTTTGGTCGGAGGTTTCGCCGCTGAACTCGCTTCCACCGTAACTGTTGCTGATCGCGTTGGCGCCGAGGGTCGCCGCTTCGTTCACCGACGCTCCCAGATTGGCGAAGCTATTGTCATTGGCCTCGACGAGCAGAATGTGGCAATTCGGGCAGATGGCGCTCACCATATCCACGTCGAGTGAAATCTCCTCCGCCCAGCCAGAGTTAGGGGCGGGGTAGTTGCCTTGCTGGCCGTTCTGGTTCACTTTCTTAAAGCAGCCGTTGGCGGTCGTACAGGGCGCAAGGCCGAATTGAGCACGATAGACGCCCAGATCGGACTCGGCGTTGGGATCGTCATAGGCATCGACAATCGCCACCGTCTGGCCGCTGCCCGCTGTCGCGGACGGCAAGCTGTAGGCCGATTGCAGATCGCAGGGAGTGTAGCCAAAGGATGGGTTCGTACACCCTGTGATGGGGGTCGGCGTCGGCGCGGGAGTGCCGGACGGCGTAGGGGTTGGCGTAGGAGATGGGGGTGGCGTAGGGGTCGCGGTTGGTGGCGGCGTCGGTGTCGCGGTCGGTCGCGGCGTAGGCGTCGCGGTCGGTCGCGGAGTCGGCGTAGGCGTTTTGTGCCGCCTGTCTGGTGTTGGCCAGGGGTTGAATTGCGTGCCGACTAACATCTTGACGATGGCATAGCAGTGAGCATACCCCACCGGGGTGGCTTTACACGCGGGAACAAGCGTGTAAGCCGGGCCATTGCTGCTGTGAGAAGCAGCGCTCGCGCCACTGGCGAGGTTGTGCGCCAGTATCAAGCTGACAATCATTACCAACGCGGCAGAGATGCCAAGTATGCCTTGTCTCAGACGCATGATTGCGCATATCCTCCTACTGACTAAAAACGAGCATGCCCGCTGTCAATCGCGAGCGGTGCCCCGGCACTAGCGCACTCTGACCGCGACGCGCGCGGCAGAAGCGCGCCTAATACGAAGAACGCCCACCTGGCTGCCCTGATGATCCGTTACCTTTCAAACAAGTAGAGCTTGGGCAACTGAAGCCAGTCTAGCATATTTATGAAAAGCAGGCAAGGTTACGAACGCAACACGAAGAGTCCGTCGTCTCGGTGTCCCGCGAGAATAGCAGGATCCTGTACCAATGGACAGGCGCCAGACTGCACCGCCGATCAGTACAATGCGCCCAAGAAGCGGATTATAGTATGAGCAAGACGTCATCGCCAAATAAGGAGTGCTGAAAGATGGCAGAACAAGAGGCACGACGCGCGCTCATCACGGGAGCGTCGCAGGGTTTGGGTCTGGCACTGGCTCGCGCGCTGTCCCGGCAGGAGTGGTCGCTCATCATTGACGCTCGCGGCGCATCGGCGCTCGAAGAGGTCCGGGGCGAGCTGGCGACACTCACCAGCGTCACCGCCATTGCAGGCGACGTGCGCGACGAGGCGCACCGCCAGGCGCTCGCGGAGGCCGCCGCGAGATTGGGCGGCCTGGACGCGCTCATCAACAACGCCGGCATGCTCGGCCCCAGCCCGCAGCCGGCGCTCATCGACTATCCGCTCGACGTGCTGGCGGAGGTCCTGCGTGCCAACACGATCGCGCCGCTGGCCGTCATTCAGGCGCTGCGAGCACACCTGGGAGCAGGGGCACGCATTCTCAACATCACCAGCGACGCCGGTGTGGAGGCGTATCCCGGCTGGGGCGGCTACGGCGCCAGCAAGGCCGCGCTCGAGCAGATCTCGCGCGTGCTCGCCGTCGAGCAGCCCGGCTGGCGCGTCTATTGGGTGGATCCCGGCGACATGCGGACGACTATGCATCAAGCCGCCTTCCCAGGCGAAGACATCTCGGACCGTCCGCTGCCCGAAGACAGCGTCCCCGGATTCATGCCGCTGCTCTACGACGATCTACCGAGCGGGCGCTATTCCGCCCGCGCGATCATCGCCAACATGCAATCCTATGGAGTGGAATAATGGTCGCGGCGAAGTTGACACAGCAATCGGCGAACCCGCTGAGCACACTGGATTTCGTGCTGCCGCCGAATCTTGAGGCGAGCGATCCGCCCGAAGCGCGGGGCCTCAGCCGCGACGCCGTGCGCCTGATGGTGTCGCGCGTCGAGGAAGAGAGGGTCACCCACACGCACTTCCGCGACATCGGCGACTTCCTCGCGCCGGGGGACGTGCTGGTCATCAACACGAGTGGCACCCTCAACGCCGCGTTGCCCGCGACCGGCACCGGTCGCACCGGTCGCACCGGTCGCACCGGCGGCACAGCATTTGAGCTGCACCTCTCGACGCACCTGCCAGGGGACGTGTGGAGCATCGAGCCGCGACGCCCCGACGGTGTTGCGACGCAACCCTATCGCGGCGATCTCACGGGCCAATCGCTCGCATTGCCCGCCGGTGGCGTGGCGCATCTGATCGCGCCTTATCCGGCTCAGAATGGCGTGTGCCCCTGCCAGAGCCGGCTCTGGCTGGCCCGGCTCGCGTTGCCCATGCCCTGGCGCGAGTATCTGGCCGAGCATGGGGCGCCGATTCGCTATGGCTATGTGCCGCGCTCCTGGCCGTCCGGCTACTATCAGACGGTCTACGCCACTGAGATGGGCAGCGCCGAGATGCCATCCGCCGGGCGCGCTTTCACGCCGGAGATCCTCACCGGACTCGTAGCGCGAGGCGTCGCGATCGCGCCGCTGCTGCTGCACACGGGCGTCGCCAGCCTGGAAGAGCATGAGCCGCCCTATGAGGAATGGTATCGCGTGCCTGAGGCGACCGCCCGCGCGGTGAATGGAGCGCACGGCGCGGGGCGGCGCGTCGTCGCGGTGGGCACGACGGTGGTGCGGGCGCTGGAAACCGTGACCGACACGCGCGGCATGGCGCACCCCGGCGAGGGCTGGACGCCGCTCGTCATCACGCCCGCGCGTGGCCTGCGGGCCGTGGACGCGCTGCTGACGGGGCTGCACGAGCCGCGCGCGTCACACCTGGCGATGCTCGAAGCGCTGGCGGGCCGGGATCATCTCAGGCGCGTCTATGCCGAGGCAATCGCGGAGCGCTATCTGTGGCACGAATTCGGCGATACGCACTTGCTGATCGGCCAACGGCGATCTAGGTCAGGTGTGATACACTCAGTGAAATAGCCCGGCGACAACACATGAATCCGAAGGTGGTCCGATGGCGACGAATCCCAAGCCGCAAGCCCCCTGGGGCGAATACCTCCCGCGCGTGGGTCGCATGACGGTCGAGCAATTCGCGCACTTTCCCAGCGAGGATGGCTGGGAATACGAGCTGCACCTAGGAAGGCTAATCAGCATGCCCGGTCCCGGACACGAGCACGCGCGAATCCAGCGCAACTTCTTTCGCACGGTTGACGCCTATCTCGCCAGCAACAAACTCGGCGGACTCGATGGAACGGGCTGTTACAACCTTCCCCTGCCCAACAATAAAGAGGAAGTGCTGTGCCCCGACCTGTCGTATGTGCTGCCGGCGCGCGAGGCGACTATGCCCAAGCGCGGATCGTATCTGGTCGGCGCGCCTGATCTGGTCATCGAGATTGCGTCGCCCGGCGACACACACCCTGAGCTGGCGGCCAAGGTCGCCGTGTATCTGCAAGCGGGCGTGCGGCTCGTCTGGGTGGTATGGCCCGGCACGCAGACGATCGAGGTCTGGCGCGCGACCACCCCGGACAAGCCCGCCGCGACGCTCGCCAGCACCGGCGCGCTCGAGGGGATGGACGTGATCCCCGGCTTCGCGTGCCCGGTAAGTGACATCTTCGCCAGTTAGGCGCTGGCGCCGGTCATGGCAGGTACGCAGCCGCGCCTGTGGGCCTGCGGGCCACAAAGCCCACCTTCGCGGGCTAGAACGAGGAATCTTCGATGCATCGATGATGCCAGACGATTTGGTATTAGGCGCTGGCGCCGCTCATGGCGGTCAGGCCAGTCAGCCGCTCGCTGATTTCCCATAAGCGCTGGCAGGCGGCGATGTCATAGGATTCTTTGGTCGAGCGGACGGGCTTGCATTTGACGAAGTATTGGCCGGTGACGCCCGCGACCTCTGGTGAGGATGCCAGATAGATCGACGTGCGAGCACCTTTAGCGGACGAGATCAAGACGGGCGAGATGACGCGCATGCCAAAAGCGATGAAGCCGCCGTCAGTCTGACCGAAACGCGATGCGACGACGCCGGGGTGCAGGCAATTGGCGGTGACGCCTGTGCCCGCGAGCCGGCGATCCAGCTCATAGGTGAACATGACGTTCGCCAGCTTGGACTGCGCGTAACTGCCCATCATGCTGAAACGACGCGCGAATTGCAGGTCGTCCCAGTGAATCTTGCCCGAACCGTGCGCCATCGAGCTGACGGTGACGACGCGAGCCGGAGCGCTCTGGGTCAGGCGATCGCGCAGCAAGTTGGTGAGCAGGAAGGGAGCCAGGTGATTCAGCGCGAAGGTATATTCCAGGCCATCGACGGTCGTCTCGCGATGGGCACGCATCTGGCCGGCATTATTCACCAGGACGTCGAGCCGATCGAAGCGCGATTGGAACTCGGCGGCGAGATCGCGCACCGACTGCTGTGACGCCAGGTTTGCCACCAGCAGCGTGACGTTTTCATTGCCGCTGCCAGCGACGACGGCGGCCCGCGCCGCCGCGCCGCGCGCGGGATCGCGTCCCACCATGACGACGGTCGCGCCCATGCGCGCCAAGCCGAGGGCGGTTTCTTGGCCGATGCCTGACGTACTGCCGGTGATCAGGCAGACTTTGTCCCGCATGCTGTGATCTATCGTTTCATGCATCAGTGTGTTTCCTAGTCTATGGCTATAGGAGGTATTCAGCGCTCCACTACTTTGAGGATGGTAGCAAAGGGGGAAGCGCGGAGACAAGATCAGCGGACGACGAGGGATACCTGCCAGTTGGCGCGGAACTCGCCCCAGGCGGCGCTGACGGTGACGGCATAGACGCCGGGCGGCGTGCCGGCAGGGAGGATGATCGCCCAGGCGGTCTGGCCGCGCGTGTCAGTGATTCGCGCCACGACGGCGGGCAGCTTGCTCTGGCCAGTGATGGCGAGCGAGCACGACACGCCCGGAGCCGGGCCAGATCCCTGGCTGAGCTGCGCCAGCGCCCGCACGGTGATGGTATCGCCAGGGGACGCCTCTTGCGGCGTGACATTCAGACCGAGGAAGAATGCCTGTGGCGTGGCGACGGGCGCCACGATCTGTGGCGTGGCGGCGACGGATGATGCGGGAGCGGACGTCAGCACACGTGTGACGCCGGCGGTGGAGAGCAGGCCGCGCGTGAGGGGACGCAACGCCAGGCCGGAGAGCAGGCCGCTCAACGAGACGAGCGCCAGCGCCAGGGCGATCAGCGGGCGATGCGTCTGGTACGGACGCCGCAAGGGCCACACGGGCTGTGTGGTGATCATGATGCGCTCCTCTCGTCGCGCGCAAAGATCGCGCCGAGCAGCCGATAGGCCAGCTTGGCCGCTAGAAAGTCCGGCGCGTGCAGGCCAGGGATGGGCGCCAGCTCGACGATGTCAAAGCCGGCAATTCGCTTGGTCGCGGCGATGGCGCGCAACATGCCGAGCACGCCATACCAGCCGAGGCCGCCCGGCTCAGGCGTGCCCACGGCGGGCATGATCCCCGGATCAAAACAGTCGAGGTCGATGGTGACGTAGACGCGCTCAGGCAGCGCGACGAGCGCGGCGGCGAAATCGGCGCGACCGGTGGCCAGCTCGTGCGCCCACAGAATCGTCGCGCTGACGCGGCCAGCCGCGAGATCCGCGATTTCTTCCGGGCTGATGCTGCGAATGCCGACTTCGAGCAGGGAAACGTTAGGCGTGTCGAGCACACGGCACATGGCGCAGGCGTGGCTGATGGGCGAGTCTTCATACTCGGGGCGCAGATCGGCGTGCGCGTCGAATTGCACGACACCCAGCGGGGCGCGACCGGCGGCGGCTTGCACGGCGCGCACGCATGGGGCCGTCAGCGAATGCTCGCCACCAAGCGTGACGGGTAACTGGCCGCGATCCAACACCGCTGAGACGGCGCGCTCGATGCGCCCAAGCGCCCCGGCATGCGTCAGGCCGGTGAAGTCGAGGGGAGCGAGCGTGCCGATGCCGCGCTCGGCGGGAACGGCGCCGATCTCTTCGTCATAGAGATCCATTTGCGCCGATGCAGCGAGGATCGCATCGGGGCCGCGCGCCGTGCCCTCGCCATAACAGACGGTATATTCGAGCGGCGCGGGGATGATAACAGCGCGGGCGCGGACGAGATCGCCCCATTCGGGGCCGACGTCGCCAAACAAGCGGGTGTGTGAGGTATAAAGCTGCTTGCTCATCAAATCGTGCGGCGTGGATATCCCTGCCTTCCAGGCAGGGGGAGGACTGGTCGCACCAGTCGCGCCACCCGCCCGCAGGCGGTCCGTCCTTTTCTGTGTTTTTTCCCCTTGCGGGGGCTGGCTTTTGGTAGGAGCCAGCCAACCCCTCGCACAGTCGCCCGTGCGGTAAAGTCTCCCTCGACACAGTTATGGAGCGGTTTTCACCATATAGGCTTACGAGCAGCACTGACTCGAACCCCGTCTGTCTGTTTAACCACCCGCCGTAGAGCCTGGGACTGGGACGCCATCCCAGGGTACCTAGCATATCGCTCCTAAACGTAGGATTGCCACCGCCTTTGGGATTACCAGCGTTTTCCGCTGACAGACGGTTTCCTCCCGAGTCTGGTCAGGTCCAGACTTGCTCTCACAAGTCCCCGCCTTGAGAGGCGTGGGGTACCTGACAGGGTGTTTCGTTGTCCTCAGCCAATCATCTCTCAAGTGCATGATACGCACACGACCAGCGCTCAACCAAATCCAGGCGCGCCAGAGGCAGCGAATGGGGAGGAAAGTACTATCGGAGCGGGCCATCGCTCATGTGGGGCGGGAGGCCAGCCGGTCAAACCACCGGTCCCTTGCTGTGTCGAGACGGACTCACCTGACGACCAGTATGACAAAACCGTTGACAGGCGTGCATGAGAGCGTTACAATGCGCTCAAGCGCCCTGGCACACAGGCCACATCACGCCTCGTCAGCGGCCATTCTGCCATATCAACAGGAGAACCGCTTCATGTACGATATTTTCCACACACCGCGCGGGATTCTCGCGCGCCGCTTGACCGCGATCCCCACGATGCTCGTGCTCGCCTCGATTCTTTTCGCGGGGTGCGCCGCGACAACGACGTCAACGACCGGCCTCGCGCAAAATCAAACATTCATCTATCCGAATAAAACAATCACCGGCCAGCCACAAATCCTTCCAAATCTGTCGCTCGATCCAGCTTATTTGATCGATTACTATTCCCAGAATGCGCTGAATCTGATTCAGTCGCAACTCGTGACTCTCAATACAAGCTTGCAAGTCATTCCAGACGCCGCCCAAAGCTTTACGCCGAGCAACAACGACCAGACATGGACTTTTGTTCTGCGCCCAGGTCTTGAATGGAGTGATGGGACCCCTCTCACATCCTATGATTTCGCCGCTGGCATTCAGCACGATCTTGATCCAAAGTTGTGTACATTGCCAACCCCAGAGACAACCCCCAACACACCTTTTTTTTGTAGCACACCTGGCGCACCTCCTGGGCAACCGCAAGCAACCTTTTTGCGATATATCAAAGGAACACAAGATTATTGGCTTGGAAATAAGAGCACCATTTCTGGCATACAAACGCCAGACGGGCAAACGATTATCTTCAATTTGACACAGCCGGTGCCATTCTTTCCCGACCAGATGGCGACGACCGCGTCTATTCCGCTCGAGCGCAGCGCCTATCATCAGTACAAAGGCAATTACATTCTCCATTTCTCTGACAGTGTGCCTGTCGCTCAATCAGGCCCGTTCATTATCGCGGGCTATGCCAATTTCGAGACCCATCAATCAGTCAGTGATCCAACAAAAGCGGATGAGATCATCTTCAAGCCGAATCCACACTGGTGGGGCAAGCAACTGACGCTGAGCGAAGTGGATATGCCGATCATCTCTCAGCCAGACGATCAGTTCACGGATTATTCAAATGGGCAGATCAATTACGCGGAGGTGCCACCCGAACAGTATGCCAACGCGAAAGATCTGCCAGATTTTCACGAAGCGCCCTGGCTCAACGTCGAATTCGTCGGCATGAACCTGTTGAACGCGCCATTCGATAATTTGCAGCTCCGTCAGGCGCTCGATCTCTCTCTCAACAAACAATATCTCGTCGATTCAGTCTTGCATGGGGGGGGCATTCCGACCAACCACATCATTCCGCTGGGGTTACCGGGATATAATACATCGCTGCTCAGCCCCCCAGACACGACTACCGGCACAGCGGCACTGACCGGAAACCAGCAACTCGCGCAGCAGATGATCACGACGCTAGCAAACAATTGTGTCAATGATTACACTGCTGACTGCAAATATATCGTGGGCACTCCCCCGCTCACCACACCGATCAATCAAATCGATCAGGGATGTCCGCTCACCTTTAAAGTCGGAAAGGCGCAAGCACCTATCGTGCTTTCCTATATTCCCAACGAAGCGCCGATTCAACAAATCGCTGAAGGCATCGCGCAGCAGTGGCTGGCTACTTTGTGTTTGAACGCATCAGCCGCGGGAAATGGATTTAATCCCTCCGTTGGAGCTCCGGCAGGCGCGGGTCAAACACCCCTCTGGCTGCTAGGCTATTCGGTCGATTACGCCGATCCCGAGGACTACACATCGCTCCAGTTTGATCCAAGTTCGAGTGGGAATTACGGAAACTTTGGTGAGACGCTCAATAATCAACCGCTCGACAGTCAGGTGCAATCTCTGATCACTCAGATGCGCACCGCAGACACGGATCTTGGAAGCAATCGTCTGGCTCTTTATTCGAAACTCGAGCAAGAGCTGGTCGATCAAGCGCTGTGGGTGCCGGTTTATCAGCGAAAACTGATCTATCGCCTCTCACCCTATGTCGAAAACTTCTACCTGCCTCCAAACGCAGTGATCTCAGATCAGGAATGGACCAACATCGCCATCCTGGCACACTAGCCGCGCTGGGAGGTGTGGCGAAGATCTCACCTCCAACCCCTCACCCACGGCGGTGAGCAAGTTCACAGGGCGAGGGTAGCGCGGGTGTCGCGTCGCGGCTATAATTGATCTCAAGGGCGAGCGTCTCGCTGCCTGTCACGCACGAACCGAGCGCCGGTCGGGATGCCAGCACGGCTGGACCCGCCGGCGCTCGTGGCCGGATGCCCGTTGAAGGAGTGAAGCGACCATGACCTATGATGCTGGCGGAGGCTCGCAGGCCAACGTGCCGCCGCCGGGCTACGATCCCAACGCGGCTTTCGCGCCACAAGCGCCGCAGCCGATGCCATACATGACGCCAGCGCCAGGCGGGCCAGCGCCGCAAAGCCAGCCTTTCGGCCAGATCTTCGTCACGGCCCTGCTGGTCGTGCTGGCCTTCACCGCCGGATGGCTGGGCAACGCCGCTTTCAACAGCTCGAGCCAGGGGTCCCAGCCGGCCAGCGCGCGCAAATATGCCAGCGACATCTGGACGGCGTGGAACGACATCGATCAATATTACGTCAATCCCAGCGCCATCAACCACCAACAGATGACCTATGCGATGATCGACGCGATGGTCAATTCGCTCGGCGACACCGGCCACTCGCGCTTTTTGACGCCCAGCGATGTGGCCCAGCTCAACTCGGAGCTAAGCAACAGCAGCTTCGTCGGCATCGGCGTCTATCTGCAACAAGAGACGACCGCCAACGGCCAGCAAGAGACGATCATCGAAGCTACGATACCCAATTCACCGGCGCAAAAAGCCGGCCTGATGCCGGGTGATGTCTTTGTCGCGGTCAACGGGCAGAATGTCGCCAACGATACGATTGACCAGCTCTCGGCGCTCGTGCGCGGCAATCAAGGCACCGCCGTGTCGATCACCGTCCAGCGACCCGGCGTGGCTGCTCCCATCACGGTCAGCGTCACGCGCGCCAGCGTCACCGCGCCCATCGTGGTGAGCGACTATTTCCCGGCGGACCACATCGGCTACGTGCAGATTACCGGCTTCGACACCGGCGCCGGCAAAGAGCTGACGAGCACGCTGCAAAGCTTGCAAGCGGAGGGCGCGCAATCGCTGATTTTGGATCTGCGCGGGAATCCTGGTGGATTAGTGGACGAAGCGGTCAACGTCGCCAGCGATTTTTTGCCGGCGGGCGCGACCGTGGTGGTGGAAAAGAACCGTGATGGCTCAGAGGTTCCGCTCAAAGTAGGCACAGGCTTGCACCTGACGATGCCGATGGCGATTCTGGTGGATAATGGGACGGCCAGCGCCGCTGAGATCGTCACAGGGGCGATCCAAGACAACCGGCCCACCGTGCCTGTCATCGGCGAGCGCACGTTTGGCACCGACACAGTGCTGGTGTCTTTCGATCTGCCTGACGGCTCGGAATTGCTGCTGGGCATTCAGGAATATCTCACGCCCAAGCTGCGCCAGTTCAAGCCGGGGCAGGGCTTGATGCCCAGCCAGGTGGTGGCGCTGCCGCCGAATTCATTCCCAGTGACGCCGCTGGTGCTGCAAGAGTCGAAACTGACTGAGCAGCAAGTGCTGAGCGGCAAGGGCATCAGCAACGACACGCAGCTCATCGCGGCAATCAAGGCGCTTCAGAAGGCCGGCGGTTGATGATCTTATACCATTAGGACTTTCGCTCGGTGGATGATCATGCTGCGGGCGCGTCCGCCGGGGGATGAACCCCAGAGCGAGCAATTCCACCCGGCGAGGCCGCCGGGGGATGAACCCCCCGGCTCGAAAAACGAAGCCCTCCGGGCTGCTGGCGGAGCAGGCGCCTACCGCCATCATATGTGCTTGACCGAATCCAGGAGCACCGAGCGAAAGTCCTATAAAAGAGGAAAGATCATCAACCGCGCCTGAGGGTGGTTTGCGGACTACCGCCAAGCCGGTGCGACCGGTGCGACCGGTGCGACCCGCCTTCGCGGACCAGGACGTGAACTCATGCGGACTGATCGAGAGTGGGGAGAGCAGGATGAGCAGCGCGCCGCCGTCATTCGGGGCGCTGGCGCTGGCGCGGCTAAGAGCCGGCGGCTATCGGCCCCGCGCGTGGGCGCGCTTCCTGGCTGAGTCGTGGGGTATGTCGCGGGCGACAGCACGGGCGCGACCATCGCTCGCGGCGTCGTGGCGACGGCTGGCGACGGGGTTGATCGCGGCGGACGCGCTGGCGATAGGCTGGGCGGCGCGACGGCACGGCACCGCCGCTGCAATCCGCGTGGCGCTGCCACTGGCGGCACTGACGGCGACGCAGGCGGGCGACCTCTACGTGCACCTGGGGCTGCACCGACCAGCCGGTGAATGGGCCGATTGCTCGCGCTACGCGACACTGGGGCCGGCCATCGCGCTCACGGCGGCGCGCGGCTGGGTGGGATCGTGGCTGTGGAGCAACAGCATCGCGGGCGTCACTCCGACGGAAATCGAGCTGGCGGCGGCGCTGGCTCTCACCGTCGCGACGGATCTGGCGGATGGTCCGCTGGCGCGGCGTGGGGGGCAAGCGTCCCCTTTGGGGCGCTATCTGGACGGCGAGGCGGATCTGGCGGTCTGGCTGGCGCTGACGTGGACGCAGGAGCGGCGCGGAGATCTGCCGGGCTGGCTGGCGGGAATCTTCGCGGCGCGTGCGGCTGTGCCGGTCGCGGTGGGATTGGTCGTGAGCTTCACGCGCGCTGAGCCGGTGACGCCGCAGCCGCTGTGGCTCGGTCGGCTGGCGGGCATGGCGCACGCCGCCGCATCCGTCGTGGGTCTGGTCGCCGCAGCGCGCGGCGCGTATCGCGATGCGGCTGGCTGGCGGCGCACGCGCGACGCGTTGGCGATCGTCGCCGGCGGGACGCTGACGCTGGTCGCGCTGGCGCACCTCAAGCGGCTGACGGCAAGCGGAGGAACAAGGCGATGAGCACGCCGGAGATCGTGGGACTGCATCACGTGCAGATCGAGGCGCCGGCGGGCTGCGAAGACGCGGCGCGGGCATTTTACGGCGCGCTGCTCGGCTTGCCAGAGATCCCCAAGCCGGCGCATCTGGCGGCGCGCGGCGGTGTGTGGCTCGCGTGCGGGGCGCAGCAGATCCATGTGGGTGTGGTGAGCGATTTCACGCCGCGCCGCAAGGGACACCCGGCAATCGAGGTGAGCGGGCTGGACGCCTGGCGCGAGCGGCTCGCGGCAACAGGCGTGACCATCACGGAGGATGAGCCGCTGCCCGGCTGGCGACGCTTCTATATCACCGATCCATGGGGGAATCGGATCGAGCTGATGGAGAGAGACATGGAGGAATCGCCGGTGCCTCATCAATCATCAGTCGCCTGACTCTCGTCAGGCGACTGATGTCATTCACTCAGTGGTGCTAATCGGCTCAGGAAAGGTAACGCGCTGTGCGAGAAGCTCACCGAGAATGAATGGGAGATCTTCGATGTTCGCTGGTTCTTTGAGAAAAGCGAACGGGAAGTGATCTGGCTGCGGCACCCATATGGGGGTCTTCTTGATGAAGATGACGGCCGCAATGAGGCGATGATATGAAGAGCAAATGAGATGCTTCGCGATCTCTTCTGATGCGGCCAGGATCACCCCCGGTAAGTCACATATTACGGACATTCCGTGTTGGGCGCCTACCACTGGAATAACACGGTAACCATCTCGCACCAGGAACTCCCTCAGAGCGCATCGCCAATCGAGATCCTCATCGGCGACGAGCACTGGCACCAAGCGGTGCAATTCAGACGTCCTCGTCTGAATGTATCGTTGCATTGTCCGACCTCCTTTACGTGGCCCAATCTGGGTAACAGAACTACACGCTTGTCGGGTACCCAAGCTGAGCCTCTGATGCACCGCAGAGGTCAGCGCTAGTGTCGTCGTCACGATGTCAAGAGTCAGTTCAAATGAAGCCAGTGCATTTCGCCCTTGCTCAATGCTCGCCGTCTTCCTACCGCGAGTATAACAAACTTTGACGAAATTGTCAAGTATGACAAACATTTCACAAGAAATGATCGCGCCGGGCGAAACCGCCGGGGAAAGATTGATAGTACTCTTGCCTCCGGCTCGAAAAACAGAGCCGTTCCGGGCTGCTGGCGGAAATGAGTGCCAGCCCCGTCGCACATGCCTGCCTGAATCCAGGGGCACCGAGCGAACGTCCTAAGTGAATTGGAAAACGGCGAATGCTTGGGAAAGAATGCTATCGTCGAGGTTTGAGAGCTTATTTCCTTACCTTCCTACTCAAGAAAGAATTTTCGGTTCTTTGGCACATTTCACATGATTTTGGAGTGTTACTTATATCCATTTTTGATTGATGTTGACATGAATTTATGTCCTATTACAGATGATCCACAACATGGATTTTATCTTGGTAGTGTATTCTCATTTGTGCATCACAGTTGAAATTATAATTCATTTGACAGGCCAGTAATATTATGACAGAATTGAGATTGACAATGTTGTCAAACACGTTATAATCGAAGACCTAAACCTTCTTTTGATGTATCGGATGATTGTCAGGTTGTGTGGAAGCAAGCGGCAACATCCATTCATCATAAAGAGAAGCGGTACGAGAGAAGCGAACACCTGGGGTAGATTCGGTCAAAGATCATTTGAGGGGGTGAGATTTTCCCAGATGAGACGAATAATTATAGAAGACATGGCTTGTCAAGTGCGATGAAGTCCATGATGAGACGCTTCGCAGTGTTTCTCGTATCTTGACAAGATAGTCAAATATCTTAGGTGAAAGGAAAACGCGCAATGCCAGAGGAAAACAAAAGTCCTTTGATATCGTTTGGCACAGTGTTGAAGCAGTTTCGGGAAGAGCGTAAACTAACACAAACAGCATTCGGCATATTCATCAACCGGTCAGCGAGTTATATCAGCTTGCTTGAAAGTGACGCCCGGCGCCCCCCACAAGAACTCCTTGCTCCGATACGCGATGCGTTACGACTGAATGATGAGGAATATCATCGGCTCACCCTTGCCGCTGGGTTTGATATTGAAAGTGTCGAGCATATCATGCGAAACGTTGCGGAGGCGACCGCACAACAATACAGCGCCGAAGACGCTGATAGCAAATTATTTTTTGCTGATTTTCAGGCGTCACGACAAGGATGGGTACAATTCTTCGCTCTGCAGCAGATGTATCGTCAGGGGAAATTTCAAGACACTTACAAAGGGCTTCTGGTGCTAGACAAAAAGCATATGCTTTCTCCCACGCTCAAATGCTACATTCATTTATTGTTGTCAGAAGTGTTGCTCAACATGGGAGATTTCCTCAGAGGACATGAGCATGCGCGTTTAGCCAACAAAGCTATAGAAGACCTCACCAATGATCAGTTATGGGCGCCCACTTTACGCGCCGAGATTTGGGCGAATATGGGAGCAATTCAGTTGCGCCTGGGAAGTTACGAGCCCGCGAAAACATATTTTGATCACAGCCTGGCAACCTATCGCCATCGTGAAGATGACGAATACGAGCACATGATATCTTCATTCGGCCTGGCGAAATCTCATAAGAGATTGGCCCAAGTAGCATTATTTCGGGGTGATCCCAGTAAAGCAATCAGACACATTATAACCGCCGAACATCATTTAAGCCAGATCGCTGATTCTCCGACGAAGAGACAATGGAGCCGCAAAATCCAAGAGCTGAGAGCATGGGCTTATTCTGAGCAAAACGATGTGAAGCGAGCAATCGATCTACGATTACAAACTCGTAATGAATACGAGAAGGATCATGATACGTTTGGATTGATAAAAAACTCGTTATTTTTAGCGGATGATTATCGCCGGCATCTCGATTTCAAGGTCGAAGCTTCCGGCGCCAATCTCGAGGCCGACCCTGACAATAGAAAGAAGAAAATCCGTCGTGAATTATCGCATGAAACACGTTTCATGGATTCGGCAACCACTGAATATGAAAACGCCATAAAAGGATTTCGTCATCATCATGAGGGATTACTGGTTGGTCGCGCCTTGCGAGGATTAGCGATCGTATTGCGATACCGCGCCGCCTGTGAGTCTGGTGACAAAGGTAAGAATCCTTACGTTCAAGCGCAAAAACTGCTCTCAGAGGCAGAATCACACGAAACACATATCGGGCAATTAAGCCGTCTTTCCAGCATCTACGAATCGCGCGCGTCGTTAGAATGGGACTGGGGCAGTTATGAAGAATCTCTCTCTTTCTATCGAGAAATCTTCCAGATTCACCAAAGGCCAACACTCAGAAAGTCTGATGCCACATCTGATGTATTTTTTCAGCGTGCGGAAAAGGCGATTCAAGCCCTCAATCAGATTCTGCAAAAAACAGGATATACCCCAACCGGCAAATGGCATGCACATCCGGGCAGCCTACACATGATAAGCAATGAAGGAAGTGAAGTGAGCGAGCAAGATCAACGACTTTATGAGTGGGATGCGTATTGTCAAGAGTTAATCGAGTTGTCATCACAACAGATCTTGGTTGCGAGAAGAGCGCGGCTGGTGGCTGAGTCCGATCGTAATATTGATTGGTTGAAGCTCATCATCGACGTTGAATCGTCAAAAGGACCACGCTATGTCGCGCAGAATCACCTCTCATATGCTCTGACGCAACACATTCCCGGTGGCTATTTGCCTGAGGCGGTTCATTTGTTGGTAACACGCTACCTGATGCTCAGACAACAGCTCGCAGACATCGAGCATGCCCAGAACCACGAACCGTATGTTGATCTGTGCCACATCAACAGTATCACGAAAGGGAAAAAAACCCACGATGTCGTGTTACTCAATCGCGATCAACTCAAAGAGGCAAAAGCACTAAGTCAGCAATTTCCTCATGCCTATCGATTGATCGAAGGACAGTTTCGCTTACCGTTTGGCTTTCTGATCAAGGAGAATGTGGTGTTACTCGAAGTCCCCATCGAGCGGGAGCTTGCGGGCATCATGTACCCGACGGATGCGCAATTGACTGACGACCAGGTTCTTTGCTACGAGATTCGAGATAAGGAGTACGCCGTAAAAGTCAAAGATATTTTTCTAAAACACCTCGTGCGGCTCGCGCTACCACCCCAGATGGAAGACGAGCCGACATACTCAGTCAAAGACATGACCGGCACCTATAACGATGAAGGAAGTTTTTAGAGATCATCGATCAGCGCTTCGAACAGCCTGATCATTGCGTGGACCACCGCCTCATCGTCCGAGTCAAGCGGAGCTTGCACTACCTGGCCAGGCCGGATTCCATCATGTAATGCGAAAGTGAGGTTTGAGTAGTCCACGAAATATGCGGTCTTCTTACCCGGCAATTTTTTCTCAATTAGCTCTTTGATCGCTTCGTTCAAATCAGCCTGGGTGATATTATACCGTTTACATAAGTGGCAGAGTGCTTGACTAATCCAATGAAAACTCGATGCCGGTGAGATCATCACGAGCCTATGCGCTTCATGGCTATAAAACTCAAGTTTGGGGAGTTCAGGATATTTCTGTCCCAATTTTTTTGAGAAGTCGTCATCCCATTCTCGTTTTGGAGGAAAGAGCCGATCATCACCGTGCCACATTACCGTAACGTTGCCGCATTTGTTGCAATGTGCTGTCGATAATTGGGCACTTTTCCTATGATTTGAATGATGATGAATGTAGGGAAGGTTTTTCGTAGTGTGTGGAGTGACTCTATCACAAACAAGGCATTGATAATCTGCCTTTCCTCTGACATAATCTTCCATGCGGCTGGTGCGCGCTCACCAAATAAGATAAGCGCTCCTCCCTTTCTCACAATCAAGCACACTTCTAAGTAGACGTGTTGCCTCTAGTATACTACAGAGCATCAAGTTGATAACAACGACTTCGGTCATTACGTGGGATCTTGATCGTGATCGATATATCATACACGGCCAATTTATAACGCGCCCTAACCACATGGCTAGGGCGACGACTCCCCTCTTTGCCGGTGTCGTCATGCCGTGGCGCGCGGCATACTTTTGTGCAGAGAGAGCGACGCAAACCGGAAGTGCCGGCCAATGCGTCTCCGGGTATCGACACACCACAGAAAGGCACATTCCATGTCCACTCCTTCGGCTTTACACAGCCTCTCGAACGATCTGGCCAGTGCGGTCGAGCGCGCCTCAGCATCCATCGTCAGCGTCAACGGGCGCAACCGGCTGCCCTCGACGGGCGTCGTCTGGCGCTCTGGCGTCGTCGTCACGGCGGAATCGACCGTCGAGCGCGACGACGAGATCACCGTCACGCTGCACGACGGCACGACGCTGCCGGCAACATTGGCAGGACGCGATCCCAGCACCGATCTGGCCGTGCTCAAGGTGGACGGGCTGACGCTCGCCCCAGCGACGATCGGCGACAGCGCGGATCTCAAGGTTGGCCAGCTCGTCCTGGCTATCGGTCGCCCCGGCGAGGGCGGTGTCAGCGCCAGCTTTGGCGCGCTCAGCGCGGTCAGTGGCGCGTGGCGCACGTCGCGCGGCGGCCAGATCGATCGCTTCGTGCGAGCCGACGTCACCCTCTATCCCGGCTTTTCGGGCGGTCCCCTGGTGGACGCGCAAGGGCAGGTCGTGGGCATCAATACCTCGCACCTGACGCGCTCCGTCAACGTCGCCGTGCCCTCAGCGACCGTCACGCGCGTCGCCGAGCAATTGCTGGCCACCGGACGCATCGCGCGCGGCTATCTGGGCCTGGGAATGCAGCCAGTGCGCATTACCGACAACACGCGCGCGGCGCTCAACATCAGCAACACCGTCGGGCTGATCGTCATTCAGATCGAGCAAGGCGGGCCGGCGGAAAAAGGCGGCGCGCTCATCGGTGATATGCTCATCGCGCTCGACGGCAAGCCGCTGAGCGACATCGACGACGTGCAGGCGCTGCTCGGCCCCGATCGCGTGGGGCAGCCGGTGACCGCCCAGGTCATTCGCGGCGGGGCGCTGACGACGCTGACCCTGACCGTGGGCGAGCGCCCGTCGGGCAAGTGAGCCGTCTCACCTCGCGATCCCCGCGCCATCGCGTTGGCGCGGGGTCGCGCAAGCAGTCCGAGCCAGCATGGCGTATCATGCAAACACAACAATACAAGGAGCGCGGCGCGTCGCTTGAAGCAATCGGGCGGCACGCCACGAGAGCGATATGACGACACAAACACAAACGACCGCTGCCATCGTGGCAAGCGATCTGGCGGCCACCGTCGAGAAGCTGCAACAGGTGACGGTGCAGGTGCGGGGGCGCGGCCCGGGCGGAGGCTCAGGTGTGCTCTGGGCACCGGGGCTGGTGATCACCAACGCGCACGTCGCGCGGGGACCACAGGCGACGATCGAGCTGACCGACGGCCGCACATTCGAAGCGACGGTCACGGGATGGGATCCGCAGCGCGATCTGGCGGCGCTGGCGTTCGATGCTCCCGCCGATCTGCCAGTAGCGACGATCGGCGACTCGGACAAGCCGCGCACCGGCGAGCTGGTGATCGCGGTGGGCAATCCCCTGGCCCAGGTGGGCGCGGCGACGCTGGGCGTCATCCACGTCGCGCCTCAGGCCGGACGACTGGTGCAGGCCGACATTCGACTCGCGCCGGGGAATTCCGGCGGGCCGCTGGCCGACGCGCAAGGCCGGGTCATAGGCGTCAACTCGATGATCTCAGGCGGGCTGGGGCTGGCCGTGCCGGCCAACATCGTCGTGGATTTCACACAATCGCTGCAACCGCAGCCGGTGCTGGGCATCGAGATCCATCCGATCGCCATCACAGCCGGAGGCGTGAGCGGCCCGGGGCTGGTCATCGTCGGCATCGCGGCGGACAGCGCCGCCGAGGTCGCCGGCCTTTTGCAAGGTGACATCGTGATCGGCGCGGGGGGCCAGCGGTTCGAGCGGGCGGGCGATTTGATTCGCGCGCTGCGTGACGCTGGCGCGGGTGGATCGCTGGCGCTCGACATCGTGCGCGGTGGGCAGCCGGTCACCGTGCCGGTGGCGCTCGCGCCTCTCACCAGCGGAAGCGTCGCCGCGTGATCCGCGTGGCGGTGGCGGCGACATCGCCAATCATGCGCGCAGGGCTTGAGGCCATCATCGCCTCAAGCCCCGATTGCGTGGTAGTGGGTCGCGCGACGGCGGGGAGCGGTCTCGCCGAGGAGATCGCCACCCTGCGCCCGGACGTGACGCTGCTGGATCTCGACCCGCACGCGGGGGACGACGCGCTGCCCGATCTCGCCGATCTGGCGGCGCCGGTCGTCGCCCTGTCGGAATCTGCCCAGAGCACGCTTGTCGCCGAGGCGCTGCGCGCGGGGCAGGTGTCGCTTTTGCCGCGCGAGGCGACGGCGGAAGAGATTCTCGCCGCCGTCAGAGCCACCGCCGCCGGACTCGTCACGCTGCACCACACGATGGTGGCGGCCATCGCGCCCCACTTGCCGGCTGTGGCGCGCGACGCGCCAGCCCTGCCGCCGGGGCAGCCACTCACACCGCGCGAGGTCGAGGTGCTGCAGATGCTCGCTGACGGCCTGGGCAATAAGACGATTGCCCGCCGGATGGGCATTTCCGAGCATACCGTGAAATTTCACGTAGGGTCGATCCTGGCCAAGCTCAACGCTGGCAGCCGGACCGAGGCGGTGACGCTCGCCGCGCGCCAGGGACTCATCTTGCTGTGAGGGGGTGCCTTCGCATTTCATGGGGGGGTTTTTGGGTGGAGAAATCGCACGCGGCGAGATATTTCCCGGCGCGGCGCGCCCCGGCGGCACAATCGGGGCCGGCGCGTGGTGAGCCGGCGGCTGGAAGCCGCGCCTGAGGGTGGTCCGCAGACCACCGCCAAGCCGGTGCGACCGGTGCGATCCGCCTGCGCGGACTACAACGAGATCGAGTCGGCGAAGGCTGACTTGGCGGCAACCGTGAGGTTGCCCAGAGGCGCGACTTGAGTCGCCGGCGCTCCTCGCACGGATCGCTTCCCCAAATTCACATTAGCTAAAACGTGCAAGATGATCACCGTATGAGGAGCTAAGCATTCTGTGTTGAGATGGCTGCGCGGCCTGGGCGGCGTCAAGCTGCCCGACGAAGAAGACGGCTTGACGCTGAGGCAGATCGGCGCGTCGTTCGCCAGCCTGCCGCGCGTGCTGCGCCTGGTGTGGAACGTGAATCCACTTCAGACGGCGCTGCTGGCGCTGCTCTATCTCACGCAGGGATTTTTGCCAGTGGCGACAGCCTGGGCGAGCAAGCTGCTCATCGACGCGGTCGTCGCCGCCATCGTGCGCGGCGGCAAGCACGGCACGCTCACGCCGGTCATCTGGTACGTCGGGCTGCAATTCGCCATCCAGGGGCTGTCGAGCCTGCTGTCAACGCTCTCGAATATCACGCAGCAGCTCTTGCAGGAAAAAACAACCTACGCCGTGCAGCTCATGGTCATGGAAAAGGCCAATACGCTCGACCTGTCGTATTTCGAGGACGCGACTTTCTACGACAAGATGCAGCGAGCGCAAAAAGAAGCGACCTCGCGCCCGATCGGGATGATCTCGAATACCTTTGGGATGGGCCAGACGGTGGTGACGCTGCTCTCGATGCTCGTGGTGCTGGCGCAGCTTTCGTGGTGGGTGGCCGTCGTGGCGCTGATCGCGCCGATTCCGGCATTCGTCGCCAGCATGCGCTATGGCTGGTGGGGCTATCAGATGATGCGCCGCCAGTCGCCGGTACGCCGCGAGGCGAGCTATTATACGACGCTGCTGACGACTGATACGTATAACAAGGAATTCAAGCTCTTTGGGCTGGGCGACTTTTTTATGCAGCTCTATCGCCGGCGATCGAGCGAGTTTTACGAGCAGGCACGCGGGATCGTCGTGCCGCGCTATCTGGCGTCCTTCACCTGGGGCCTGGGCAGCATCGTCGCCAATGGCCTCATTTACCTGTATGTCGCGCTGCAAGCCGTCGCCGGGCGCATCAGCCTGGGCGGCCTGTCGTTTTATTCACAGGCGGCGCTCTCGCTGGGATCGAGCTTTCAGGGGCTGTTGAGCGGCGTGTCTTCGACGTATGAGAATAACCTGTTCATCACCACACTCTTCGATTTCCTGGCGTATCAGCCGCACATCGTCAGCCCACCCGGCGGCTTGATCCCCAGCGGCGATGGATTGCGCGTGGAGTTTCGCGGCGTGTCATTCACATATCCCGGCCGGCAGGAGAGCGGACCAGCGCTCAAGGACGTGAGCTTTGTCATCGAGCCGGGTGAGTCGATCGCGCTGGTAGGGCGCAACGGCGCCGGCAAGACGACGATCGTCAAGCTGCTGACCCGCCTGTACGATCCCGACGAGGGCGAGATTCTGATCAACGGACGCAACCTCAAGGAATACGATCTCGACGCGCTGCGGAAGCAGATCGGCGTCATCTTCCAAGACTACGTGACCTATTACATGACTGCCGGGCGCAACATCGGCATTGGGCGCGTCGAGGCGATCGAGGATCTGGCGGGCATTCGCGGTGCGGCGGCCAAAAGCGGAGCCGACGCCGTGGTGGCCAAGCTGCCGGAGGGATATGACAGCATGCTAGGCAAGTGGTTCGAGAGCGGGCAGCAGCTCTCTGGCGGCGAATGGCAAAAGATCGCGCTGGCGCGCGCCTTCATGCGCGACGCGCACCTGCTCATTCTGGACGAGCCGACCAGCTCACTCGATCCTCAGGCGGAATATGAGGTGTTCGCGCGGTTCCGCGAGCTGACGCTGGGAAAATCCGCTATCTTCATCTCGCATCGCTTTAGCACCGTGCGGCTGGCGAACCGCATCATCGTCATCGAGAATGGCGGCATCCTGGAAGAGGGCACGCACGCGGATCTAGTGGCGCGGGGAGGGCGCTATGCGGAGCTATTTTCGCTGCAAGCCGAGGCGTATCGTTGAGACGCATGCGCCGGCGGCTAGAAGCCGCGCCTTCGATCACAAAGCCCCGCCTGCGCGGGGCTAGGACGAGGAGCATCTGAAGCATCGATGATTCCTTGATGATTCTGTATCACACCTTATCGCGGCTCGACTTTGGAGTGTTTGCCCTTTTTGAGCGTTTGGATGAGCCAGACAAGCAGCGACGCGACGATAACGCTCGCGGCGGCGATCTGCCCGGCGAGGATGGAGCGCCCATAGCGTCGCTCGCGTAGAAGTGGGATGACGGCTTTGCGCCCTTTTGGGATAGGAGCTACGTTGATCGCCTGGATGTCTGAATAGACGTAGGGCGGGACGTTCTCATGGGGAATGGGATGCTTCCTTTTCTTCGTCTCGGGCGCAGGCGCAGTCTGAAGCTCAACCGGATGCACAGCGGCGGGGACGAGCGCTGCCAGCTCGGCTTCGTGCTCGTCCGCTTGTGTGATGATCGCTTGCAAATCGCCTGCGGTCCCGCGCTTGCCAGCAATCCAGGAATTCAGCTCAGCCCCAAGCAAGAGGATGAAGGCCAGGTAGTTATAAAAAATGAGGATGACGATAGCAAATCCGACGAGGGAGCCTTGATTGGACGGGCGCAGGAATGTTTGCGTATACCAGGGAAAGATCTTTTCATAGAGTAGCAGCAAGGCAGCGGCAAGCAGCGTCCCCGGCCAAACGGAGCGCAATGGCGTGGGCCGATTCGGCACGATCCAATAGATCAAGCCAAACAGGGCGATAGCCACGATCAGCGTGATAAGAAAGAGCAATCCTTGCGTGAAAGTCGAGGCGATATCCTTCAGGCTGGATGGATGGATGAGCGACAGGAGCGCCGCAGGCACAATTGAGAGAGTCAAAAAGAGTGGGACCAACAAAGAGAAAAGTAGCATCATACCAAGAGCAATCAAGTTTTGTGGCACCAAGTCGCGCGAGCGCACGCGAAAAATGATGCCAAAGCAGTTTTCGATGACAATGAAGAGCCGCGAGCCTAAAAAGACGGACGATATGAGTCCGAGGATAAGCAGCAAGCCGGCGCTGCGGGCAAGGTTGCTCGTGGCGGAATGAATCAAGGTTTCACCGGCCTGGGAAGGAAACACGGCACTGATATTGAGAATAACTTCGCGCTCTAACGGCGGGGAGAGCAAACCAAACGTAATCCCCAGCAACGCTAAGAGAACGAGCAAAAAAGGCACGCTCGCCATCAATAAATTGAATGCGAGCAAGCCAGCCAGATTGAGGATCCAGTCATTGCTGAGCTTTTGCGCAAAGCTAATCAACGGCTTGAAAAACTGTGGCATGCGCCACCTTCTCACTTTCTTCGCCAAAAACATCATGAAGGGCACCACGAAGGCGTATCGCTTGCTCGGATCATTGAATTTGATTCTCCTTTGTTAGCGTATGCGGGCTGATATCCGGATGGGGACCATAGAGCTGAGCGGCATGTTGAGCGACGATGTCGCGCGGAAAGAACATCAACATGCCATACATCACTACCGACAGGGCAGCGATATCGATGACACCAGCGGGAATGCCAAAGAAGGGGCTGGCCAGGGGAAGTATAACCGCGAGCGCGGCGATGATGATCGAATCAGGAATGATCAAAACCACGCCAAAAATGAGTATCGCGAGGAGAAAGAGCGCTTTACGAATAAACGATACGCGCGGATCTCTGAGCAGCGTGCCGAGAAGACGGAACGTCTTACGGATATGCAAAAACCAATGGCCCAGGCTGACGGGGCGCTTCGCCGTCGCCGGTTGTGGCGCCGGGGAAGCTGTGCTCAGCGGAGCAGCAGTTGCCTGTCTCGCGGCACTCCCATGCCTGAAGATACGAAGAACAGCGGTCAGAATCACGGCGCCGATTGCCGCCACCCCCATACTCTGGACGAGAGTCGCCGCGCTCGTGACATATGAGTCAAAGAGGATGCCCGCAACGTAAGCGCCGATGAGGCCCACGACAATGTCAATGAAGATGCCGAAGCCGCCTCGCATCAGACGGCCAACGATGAGACCAATCAAGCCGCCCGCGATGAGCCAGGCAGGCGCATTGCCGGGCCACACATGAAGCGTGCTTGGCATGACGAGGTGTGGCATACAATCTTCCTTACGATTCCTTATCTTTTTATAGGGAAATCAAACGCACAACGCGGTTCCCCTCTCGCGAGAAGAATCCTAACGAGCGCCGTTGCTCGTCTCATTCGTTACTATGAAGCATACAAAGTGCCAAGCTCCTTGATTTCATAACCAGTTGTTGTGAATCATTGATGCATCGGATATCTCGAGGTACGAGACACGAAGAGGAAGGAAACACACGAAATTTCGTGTCTTTTCCGTTAGCAAGCGTAGCGCGGCCTTTCGTGTTCTTCGTGACCCGTTCTTTGCGACCTGGCAAAAGCCCTCCCCTCACCCTCCGACCCCCTTGTGTGCCGCGCGCATCTCTGCCACAATACGGTGTATGATCGGCATCACACGCAAGGAAAGGAAACGATGGAACCGCAACTGGCAGAGCTGAAAGCGCGCCTGGCCGAGGTCTATGACCTCAATATGGCGGCGGCAGTCTTGAATTGGGATCAGTCTACGTATATGCCACCAGGGGGCGCGGAGGGGCGCGGGCGGCAAATCAGCTTGCTCGCGAGGCTGGGGCAAGAAAAAGCCACGGACGATCGGCTGGGCACGCTGCTGGATGGCTTGCGACCATACGAGCAAAGCCTGCCCTAAGACAGCGACGACGCCAGCCTGATGCGCGTGGCACGACGCGAATTCGAGCGCAATCTGCGCGTGTCGCCTGAGCTGCTGGGACGGCTCTTTCGCCATGGCGCGGCATCTTTCGAGGCGTGGACGGTGGCGCGGCCCACCAATGATTTCGCCGTGATGGAGCCACACCTGCGACAGACGATCGATATCTGCCGCGAGGTGTCGGCGTGCTTCCCCGGCGCGCAGCACGTAGTGGATCCGCTGATCGATTATTTCGCGGATTACGGCATGACGACCCAGACACTGCGCCCAATTTTCGCTGAATTGCGGGCTGCCCTGGTGCCGCTCATCGGCGCGATCGCCAACCAACCGGCACCGGATGATTCATGCCTGCACCAGCACTTCCCCGAAGGGCAGCAACTGGCCTTCGGGCGATCGGTCATCGAGCGGCTGGGCTATGACTTCACGCGCGGGCGGCAAGACAAAGCGCCGCATCCGTTCATGACGAAGTTCAATCTGGGCGACGTGCGTATCACGACGCGCGTCAAAGAGCACGATCTCAGTGAAGCGCTCTTCAGCACCATTCACGAGTCAGGGCACGCCATGTACGAGCAGGGCATTCGCCGCGAGTTGGACGGCACGCCACTGGCCGGCGGCACTTCGTCGGGGGTGCACGAGAGCCAGTCGCGCCTGTGGGAAAATCTGGTGGGGCGCAGTCGCGGCTTCTGGCGGCACTTCTATCCTGAGCTGCAAGCGGCGTTCCCGTCGCAGCTGAGCAACGTGAGCCTCGATACGTTCTATCGGGCGGTAAATAAAGTGCAGCGATCGCTCATCCGCACCGACGCCGACGAGGTGACCTATAACCTGCACATCATCATCCGCTTCGATCTGGAAGATGAGCTGCTCAGCGGCGCGCTGGCGGTCAACGACTTGCCGGAGGCGTGGCGGGCGCGCTATCAGAGCGATCTGGGCGTCGCGCCGCCTGACGACCGCGACGGGGTGCTGCAAGACATGCACTGGTTCGCTCTCGCGGTCGGCGGAATGTTTCAGGGGTATACGCTGGGCAATATTTTGAGCGCGCAGCTTTTCGCGGCGGCACGGCAGGCGCACCCGTCGATTCCCGAAGAGATCGCGCGCGGTGGGTTTGACACGCTGCGCGGCTGGCTGACCGCCAACGTCTATCAGCACGGCTCGAAATTCACGCCCGCCGAGCTGATCGAGCGCGCGACAGGCCAGCCATTGACGACCGCGCCCTATATCGCCTATCTGCGCGAGAAGTTTGGCGAGCTGTATCAGATCTAGGCGCGGCGTGTGACTCCAGGTCAGGGCTTTTGCCATGTTCCCTGTTAGGGGTACGAGACACGAAGAACACGAAAAAGATCGGAAGAGCACGAAATTTCGTTAGGACTTTCGCTCAGAGCGCATGACTACGCGGCACGGCACCGCCGGGGGATGGAACCCCCCGGCTCGAAAAACAAAGCCCTGCGGGCTGCTGTCAGGGATACGTGCCGGCCGCGCCAAACTTGCTTGCCTGAAGTAAGGGTCATCGAGCGAAAGTAGGATTGGTGTT
>VFSW01002277.1_pt1 | contig 29033 bp, 26 predicted proteins | sample 5358111 | NCBI WGS metagenome assembly VFSW01 (sample SAMN11554181, study PRJNA540505) | mine drainage metagenome | isolation source: sediment from site ElyBrook_90M | place: USA: Ely Copper Mine, Vershire, VT | collected 2017 | reverse complement strand
CGCTGACCTCTTGCATGCCATGCAAGCGCTCTCCCAGCTGAGCTATACCCCCCCAGAGAAGTCCGACATTATAGCGGGCCTCTGTGCATCCCACAAGGCTTAGGCGGTCTGGGCCTGCAGCCTTGCGATGACGGTGTCCCGCCCCAGCAGGTGCAGGGTCGCATCCAGCGAGGGGGTTTGGGTCGTGCCGCACACGGCCACTCGCACGGGTATGCCCACCTGTCCCATCTTCAGGCCATGGTCCGCGGCCACAGCTTTCAGCAGCGCCCCAATGTCCGCCACGGTCCATGCCACCGTCGCCAGGCGCTCGGCCAGAGCCTTCAGCACCGGCATGACGGCTGCCGTCAGGTGCTGCGCCTTCAACTCCTCGCTGGGGTGCAGGGTGCGGTAAAAATACACGGCCGCATCAGCAATTTCCGGAATCTGGTTGGCGCGGCTCTTCAGCAGGGCCACCACCGCCTTCAAATCCGGGCTGTCGGGGCCGGGGGCGGCATCGCGCACGGCCAGTAGGGGGCGCACCAGTTCGGCCAGGCGCCCGTCGTCCACGGACTTCAGGTACTGCTGGTTCAGCCAGTCCAGCTTTTCCGGGTTGAAACGGGCGGGCGAGCGGCTGATGTGGCCCAGGTCAAACCATGCCACCAGTTGGTCACGGGTAAACATTTCTTCATCCCCATGCGACCAGCCCAGGCGCGCCAGGTAATTGACCAGCGCTTCGGGCAGATAGCCTTCGTCGCGGTACTGCATCACGCTCACCGCGCCATGGCGCTTGGACAAGCGCTCGCCGTCCGAGCCCAGGATCATGGGCACATGGGCAAACTCGGGGATGGCCGCACCCAGCGCCTGCATGATGTTGATCTGGCGCGGCGTGTTGTTGACGTGGTCGTCGCCGCGGATGACGTGGGTGATGTTCATGTCCAGGTCGTCCACCACCACCCCGAAGTTGTAGGTGGGCACGCCATCGGCGCGCATCAGCACCAGGTCGTCCAGTTCGCTGTTGGCTACCGTAATGGGGCCCTTCACCAGGTCGTTGAAGGTGAGTTCGCCTGTCAGCGGCGTCTTGAAGCGGATCACGGGCTTCACGCCGGCAGGCGGGGTGGCCTTGGAATCGCGCCAGCGGCCGTCGTAGCGGGGCTTTTCGCCCCGGGCCCGCTGTCCTTCGCGCAATGTTTCCAGCTCTTCCTTGCTGGCGTAGCAATAGTAGGCGTGGCCCGCACTCAAAAGCTGTTCCACCACTTCGCGGTAACGGTCCAGGCGCTTCATCTGGTAGAACGGGCCCTCGTCGTAATCCAGGCCCAGCCAGGCCATGCCGTCCAGGATGGCCTGCGTGGACGCCTCGGTGGAGCGCTCCAGATCGGTGTCCTCGATGCGCAGAATGAACTGCCCGCCATGGCGCCGGGCAAAGGCCCAGGAGAACAAGGCGGTGCGGGCGCCGCCAATATGCAGGTAACCGGTGGGGCTGGGGGCAAAGCGGGTGCGAATCATGTTTGTGAAGACCTGGCCAGTAAACTCTGCATTGTAATGCCATAATTGCGCGATGAGCGATCTCTTCAAGGCCACCCCCCGACCTCCCCTTGCCGAAGCCCTGCGCCCGCAGAAGCTGGAGGACATGATCGGCCAGCAGCACCTCATCGGGCCCGGCAAACCGTTGCGGCTCGCTTTCGTATCCGGCAAGCCTCACTCCATGATCCTGTGGGGCCCGCCCGGGGTGGGCAAGACCACCCTGGCGCGTTTGACGGCCGAAGCCTTTGGCTGCGAGTTCATCGCGCTCTCCGCCGTCATGGCGGGCGTGAAGGACATCCGTGCCGCCATGGAGCAGGCGCAGGCGGCGCTGGACCAGCATGGCCGCGCCACCATCCTCTTCATTGACGAAATCCACCGCTTCAACAAGTCGCAGCAGGATGCCCTGCTGCCATTCGTGGAATCGGGATTGGTGACCTTCATCGGTGCCACCACCGAAAACCCCTCCTTCGAGGTCAACTCCGCACTCTTGTCGCGCTCCCAGGTGTATGTGCTGAAGTCCCTCACGCCCGAGGACCTGAAGGCACTGGCGCTGCGGGCACAGGCCCTGGCCTTGGGCCACCTCACGCTCGAGGATGCAGCAGTGGACACCCTCATCGGTTACGCCGACGGCGATGCCCGGCGCCTGCTCAACCTGCTGGAGCAGGTGGATACCGCAGCCCAAGCCTCCAACACCACCAAAATCGATGCTGCGTTTCTGCAAAACGCCCTCACCCTCAACGCGCGTCGCTTCGACAAGGGCGGCGATTATTTCTACGACCAGATCTCGGCCTTGCACAAATCCGTGCGCGGCTCGCACCCCGATGCGGCGCTGTACTGGCTGTGCCGCATGCTGGACGGCGGAGCGGATCCACGTTACCTCGCGCGGCGCATCATCCGCATGGCCTGGGAGGACATCGGCATCGCCGACCCGCGCGCCATGCAGATCGCCAATGAAGCGGCCCTCACGTACGAACGCCTGGGCTCACCCGAGGGCGAACTGGCACTCGGCCAGGCCATCATCTACATGGCGGTGGCGCCCAAATCCAACGCGGGCTACAACGCCTACAACGCAGCCCGCGCGTACGTCAGTCAGGACCAGTCCAAGGAAGTGCCGGTGCATCTGCGCAATGCGCCCACCAAGCTGATGAAGGAACTGGGCTACGGCCACGCCTACCGCTACGCCCATGACGAGCCCAATGCCTATGCGGCGGGCGAGACCTACCTGCCCGAAGGCATGAAGGAACCGGGCTGGTACCAACCCACCGAACGCGGGCTGGAACAGAAGATCAGGGAGAAGCTCGCCTTCCTGCGCGGATTGGATGAAGCCGCCCGGAAGAAATAATTTGCGGTATAATGCCGGTCCTTCTATGGATGCATTGGGCGGTTAGCTCAGGGGTAGAGCACTGCCTTCACACGGCAGGGGTCACTGGTTCGATCCCAGTATCGCCCACCAATCATCTCCACCCGCTTTTAACGGCCTGGGTACTCGATGGATGAAATTGCGCACTTGAAAGATCTGTCCTTCCATCTCGATGGGGAAGGTCGAAAAGTGATGGCTTCATTCACACCCGAGGGCGGCACGGAAGCCATTTCCCCCGACGATCTTGCCCTCGCCATCGAGGCTGCAGGATTTGGCGGCTACCACATTCAGAAGCCGGCACTGGAAGCAGCTGCCGCAAAATACAGCGCTGGCGAAGCCTTTGACCTGCTGGTGGGCGAGGCCCTGGATGGCCAGTTTTCCGTGCGCATCGATGCCAGTCACATGGGCGTTTATTTAAGCTGCACGCTGCCGCAGGGCGGCATCCCAGTCAAGGCAGATGCCGTCCTGCAGGAAACCCGGAAGATGGGGGTCATCCTGCCGCTGGATGTTGAAGCCATCGACAAGGCGCTCCTGGAAGGCGGCGACGGTGTGCTCATCAGCAGTGGCCAGCCCCCCGTGGCGGGCGTAGACGGCCGATTTGAAAGCCTCATCCCCTCCATGAAAGCGAAAAGGCCCCACATCGACGAGGATGGCCTGACTGACTTTCGTGATCTCGGCGAAATCATTGTGGTTCAGGCCAACGAAGGGCTGATGCGGCGCATTTTGCCCACCAGCGGAGAGCCGGGAAAAAGGGTCACGGGTGAGGCCATTCCGGTCAAACCCGGAAAATCCATCGCGTTCTCGGCAAAGCTCGATGGCGTGAGGGTGGACCAAAGCGATCCCAACTTGCTGGTGGCCGAAATATCCGGTTGCCCGGTCATCGTAAAAAACGGGGTTACCGTGTTGCCGATCCATACCGTGAAGGATGTGGATCTTCACACCGGCAATATTTCATTCATCGGTTCCGTGCATGTCACCGGTGACGTCCATGCGGGCATGTCCATCAAGGCCGGTGGCGAGATCCATGTGGATGGCACCGTCGAAAACGCGCGCCTGGAAGCGGAGACCGACATTGTCGTCAAGAACGGGGTGATCGGAGATTCCAACCCGCATGCCCATGGCAACAAGGCGTTCCTTGCCGAGATTCGTTGCAATGGGTCCTTCACCGCCCGCTTTGCGCAAAACGCCCACATCACCGCGGGCAGTGGCATTTTCATCAACGACTTTGCCGTTCAAAGCCAACTCACCGCAGGGCACCAGATCATCGTTGGCGACAAAGGCAGCCGCAGGGGCGACATCATCGGCGGCACCGCGCGCGCCACAATGCTGGTCAAGGCCAACCATATTGGTTCTTCTGCCTACCTCAACACCATTGTCATGGCCGGGGCAGCACAAGCGCTGCACGAGCGCCTCGAGGTCCTGACCAATACCCAGAACGCGGCTGTGCACAAGTTTGCAGACATCATCAAGCTGCTTGAACTGGCGCAACGCAATCCCGGCCGCATCCCACCCCAAACGGTGGCCACAGCCATCGCAACCCGCGATGCACTCAATGCCGAGATTGAATCCCTCAGGGAAGAAGAAACCGAATTGAACCGGGAAATTGAACTCGCCCAGGGAGCTCAAGTCATTGCGCTAAAACGCGTTTTTGCGGGCGTGGAAATCAGCATTGGCGCCAAGCACTTTCATGCCAACAAAGACCAGGAAGGCGGCACCTTTCGTTTGAGTGACGGCGACCTGGTCTTTTCCTGATGTGGGTGTGCTGTTCTACCCGTCCCCTTTTCTTTCAGGATATTCCACGACCCTGTTCACTCAAAACGCATACTGAGCCATCAGACGGTTCTGGGTGAAATGGTTGCTGTTTCCTGCCAATGTGGCATATCCCAGCATATCGCTGATCTTCCAGCCCTTGAAATAGCCGTGCGCATTGTAGTTGACGCTCACCACGTATTCGTTGATGGTTTGGGCCGCAGCAAATGCTGATGAAGTCTGGTTGAACTGGTTGTATGACGCCCACGAAGACCAGTCGTCGTTGAACGTGTGGCTACCTGACAGTTGAACGGCATTTCCGCTACCCAACCCTTCCGTAGGGAACAACATGTTGCCGGTAAACAACGAAGCCGAACCATAGCCGTCGGTGTAGGGTGAGGCCAGCCCGCCGTTGTTGAACGTGCCAGGATGGGCGGGGATGTGAATTGCAGCAGCCGTGAGATTGTTCTTGCCAAAATCAGCTCCCAGCTGCAGCCCATAGGGCGTGCTGTTGATGGTGCCAAACAGTGCAGCGCCCTCATTTTGCTCGTTGGCATACTGCAAGCCAACGAATGGCTTGAAATCGCTCTGCAGGTTGAAGGTCAGCTTTTCATCCAGAAACACCAGATGGGCAATGTCAAAGAAGTCGTAGTACCACACCTGGCTGTTGAGCTTCTCGCCCTTCATGTCCAGCACATCGTGGACGCCTGCGTACCAGAAACCGCCCGTCACCATGTCCGCAAAATTCGTGAATCCAGGTCCAGACTTTTGAAAAGGGCCTGCGGTTTCATTGTTGGTTCGATCAAATGTGGCGCTCGTCCAGCTTTTGTAGCGCGAAATTCTCCCGAAGGTCAGGCTGAAATCCTGTGAAGGGGTGTAGCTCATGGTTTCGCCCTGATACAGGGCGGGGATCATCCGGTAATCGGCGCTATTGGCAAATGGCGTATCGATGGCCTGACGACCAACGCGCACATTGACCGATTCATTGTGATAATTGAGATAAGACTCACCCAGGGTGTCGATGTTGGTGCCCAGCGTCGGGTCATAGCTTGTGGGGTCGTTATAAGTGGACTGGGGCGTATGCGACGTGTAGAACGCAGCGCCCGCTGAAAATCCGTCGACAGTCCCGGTTTCCGCCTTGAGTTTGCCGCCCACCACGAAGATGTTATTGCTGATATTGCTGTTATAAAAATTATTGTTCGACCACTCATACGAGCGCAGGTAGCCACTCACCTTCCCCTGGGTGATCAAATCGTTGAATGTGCTGCCATCGTCGGCATGGGCGGTCGAGACAGCACACAGAAGCAAGGCTGACGCGAGCCCTGACAACAGACCGCAAAGTGGTTCATGGGTACGACTCAAAACAAACATGGATGGCCTCCTGGACATGGTTATTAAAACTGCATGAGCAGGAGATAGAATGCGTAACAAAATTTAATTAAAGAATCAGATTCGGCTGATTAGGGACTAAGGAATTTCCTAGAACAGCCTGCCCAAAGCATCGATGCCACAAAAAAAGCCCGGGGCGCTGGAAGGCGCTCCGGGCCAATGAGGACGCACTGGAACCGTGCAGGATGACCGCTGATGTTAATGGTGGTCGCCGTGCGGGGCGGACCACCGGGCAGTCATCCAAGCGTAAGCTGGCCCCAGGGCGTTCATGAAGATGACGGCACCCAACGCTGCAACGGGGTCGTGTGGCACGGGCCCAAACCCGCCAAACACCGTTGCAAAGTAGGATGCGAAGCCGAAGAACATCCCGGGGATGAAGCTCAGGGCCGGAATGATCCGCGCCAGGAACATCATGCTGCCGTTGAGGCAGAACAGAATCACCACCTGCGCCATCGTGAAGCTGTCCCCTGAAAAATGAAGCGCGGCCTGATTAAAGCACAGCACGATCAGAAAGGCCGCCAGCGAGCCCACGGGCATGGCCATCCAGATGCGCTTGAGATTCTGTGCGCTGGGCCCGCCCATGGCGAAGGTGCCCGCCCAACTGATGAAAATGGCCCAAGGGGGCAAATGCCAGGGCGGCATGGAAATGAAGATGGTCGTAACGGCAAGCAGGGATGCGACCACTTCAGCGGGTGGTTTTTTCATGAAGCTCTCCTCTAATGGTGATGGTGTGGAACATTGCAGGGTGCAGCATGACGAATTTCACAGGAATGTTGCGTCACGGCAGCAACGCGGCCGCGCTTGATCACCCATGAGCGTGCGGGGATATCGAGCAGGGCGTCAGCCACCAGTTGGGTATCCAGGATGACCATATCGGCCTGTTTGCCCACCGCTATGCCATAGTCCTTTGAGATGCCGATGGCACGGGCAGCATTGATCGTGCCCATGTCGAGGATGGCCGCTTGATGCTCCAGCGTGCCAAATTGCACGGCATGGGCAAGCAAATTGCCGATGACCAACATGTCCGCCTTGCCAAAAGGCGTGAAGGCGTTGCGGATGTTATTGGAGGAATAAGCCACGTTGACTCCCCCGCCGTGCAGCGCCCGAACGGGCGTCAGGCCACGACGCTGGTTTTTTTGGTCCTTGCGCCCACTCAAGTACAAGTCAGTGGCAGGCAAGGTCACAATGCTGATGTCCGCCTTCTGCAATTGCTCGATGATGGGTTGCAGGGCTTCGGGGTCCAGGGAACCCAGGCTTGTGACATGGCCCAGCGAGACACGACCCTGGTAGCCCGTCTCGATGGTCTTTTGGGCCACATATGCCGACGAGGCGAAACGTTGGTCACTGGTATCGTCAGAAAAGTCAGCGTGCATGTCCACGTCGGCATCGTGTTTCATGGCCATCTCAAACACCATGTCGATATGACGCTTCGTGTCTTCCCAGTTAAGCTCGTTATAGGGGCAGCCGCCCACCACGTCTGCCCCCATGTTCATGGCGGTTTCCATCAAATCGTAAGTGCCTGCGGATTTGAGAATGCCCTCCTGCGGAAAGGCCACGATCTGGATGTCGATGAGGGGAAGATATTCTTCTCGTAATTCCAGCAAGGTTTCCACGCCGATCAACCCCTGAATCAGGTCCACATCAGGATGGGCGCGCAGGGCCGTGGTGCCGTGGCTGATGGCCATATCCAGAACCCGCCGTGAACGTTCCAGCACATCCGCACGCTCCTGCTTTGCCTTCAGGATGCCCGTGACCCGAATGGCCTCTTCCAGCGTGCCCAGGCGGGCCGGCAGGCGCCGGTGCAGGAAAGCCTTGTCGAGATGTAAATGGGGTTCCACAAACCCCGGGATCACGGCGCGCCCACCGGCCTCGATGATTTCTGCGGCCACGCCCTCGATGCCTTCTTCCAGGGCCACGATCCGGCCGCCGCGAATACCGATGTCCTGTAGGGGTTTTTCATCCCACACCCGGACGTTGCGAATCAAAAGATCCATTTCCATCGCTCACGCTCCTCTTAAAATCCCAGGGCTATTCCTTCACCACGCGGATCGGCCCCCCCTTCAAAAAATGGCGACCACGGGCCGCGCAGCCGAACGGCTTGCGCGGTGCCCATGCGGGGATAAGGCCAAGCGGCTGATTCCACCGGGTGGCCCATCCCGCGTAACGCATCGAACACCTGCTGTGGAGCGCTGGACTCCAACAACAGCTTGTTGGAAGTGTCGCCCCAGGAGCGCCCATAGAGCACGCGCGGCGCTTCGATGGCGGATTGCACATCCATGCCAAAATCCACGATGCGTGTTGCCAGCGCGGTTTGGGTCTGGGGCTGAACTTCGCCCCCCTGGGTTCCATACACCAGATAGGGCTGGCCTTCCTTGAACAGCATGCCTGACATGAGCGTGGAAGCGGACTGCTTGCCTGCCTGCAACACGTTGGGATGCGTGGGGTCGAGGGAAAAAAAGCTCCCGCGGTTTTGCAACAGCACGCCAGTCTCCGGGTCCGTGACGCAGGCGCCAAAATCAAAGTAGAGGCTTTGTACCAGTCCCACCGCATTGCCGTACTGATCGGCAATGCTGATAAAGGTGGTGTCACTGCCACCCTGTCGGTTATCGTGGTTGCGCCGGCTATCCTGAAGCCACGCCTTGCGTTCGGCATGGGCCAGGGCAGGATCCAGTAGCCGGGCGATGGGTATGTCATGAAAGTCGGGATCAGTGAGGTACTTGTCCCGCTTTTGAAAAGCCCATTTGATGGCCTGAATCATGGCGTGGTAATACTGGGGCGACTGCGGCCCCAGGGCGGGAATATCCACCCCTGCCAGAAAATTCAGGATGAGCTGTCCGGCAATCCCCTGCGAGGGAGGGGGAACCTGGCAGACCTGGTAACCACGGTAAGTGGACGTGAGGGGAGCAACCCATTTGGCGCCGTACCCTTCAAAATCTTCTGCCGTAAGCAGTCCGCCCCGCGCCTTTAAATACCGGGCAATGTGCTGTGAAGTCTGCGTATAAAAGCTGCGCGTGCCCTGCTGGGCAATGGTTTCCAAAGTCTTTGCCAGGGCTTCCTGGCAAAGGCGCTCGCCTGCGCGGTACGCACGACCCTGGTTCAGAAAAATGCCCGCCGAGCCCGGATCTTCTGCCAGCGTTTTCAAGTCGTCCTGAATCCACTGGCCAACATCCTGAGTCACCGGTACGCCGTGGCGTGCGTAGTGAATGGCGGGCTCCAGAAGCCGCTGCAACGGCAGGGTGCCCAAACGTTGGTGCGCCAGGCCCCAACTGTCAACGGCACCGGGCACCGTAATGGCAGACAGCGGGCCGCGACTGGGGATGGCGTCCTGCCCACGGTAGTCCTGCAGGGAAATGGATTTTCCGCAGGGGCCGCTGCCATTCAACGCCGAGAGTGATTTGGATTTTGCATCGTAGATCATCCAGAAAGCATCCCCACCGATGCCAATCATGTGCGGCAGCACGACGCCCAGGGTACTTGCAGCGCATATCGCCGCATCCACCGCAGTGCCTCCTTCCTTGAGCACATCCAGTGCGGCAGCAGTGCCCAGGTAATGTGCGGTGGCAACCATGCCACGTTCGGCAAGGCACACGGGCCGGGTGGTTCTCATCACATCTCCCTCAGGAAGGATCAATGGATTCAAGCATGCGCATCCCGGATGCGAATTGAAATCGGAATTACCTGATTTGCGTCTAGGGATTTTCCTAGGGAGCCTCGTGGATAAGGCCCTGTTTCAGCGCGTAGTACACCAGCCCCGCCGTGGTGGGGATATCCATTTTTTCCAGGATATTGGCTTTGTGGGTACTGACGGTTTTGTTGCTCAGCGCCAGGGCCTGGGCAATGTCGTTGATTGCATGCCCCTCCACGAGAAGCTGGAAAATCTGGAATTCCCGGGGAGTCAGCAAGGTGTGCGGCAGTGTGGGTGTGGGCTGGTGCATCTGCTTGACCAGCTTCTCGGCCACACCCTGGGGAATGGCCGTACCGCCCTTGGCGATCTGGCGGATGGCATCGATCAACTGGCTCGATGCCGTGCTCTTGGTGACGTAACCCGAGGCCCCTGCCCGGATGGCCTGCACGGCATACTGGCTTTCCTGATACATGCTCAACACCAGGATGGGCAACGTGGGGTAGCTGCTGCGAATGTGCTGGATCAGGGCGATCCCACTTTTCCCTGGCATGGACATGTCCAGCAGCAGTACATGTGCCTTGGTGTCACGCAGCAGCACCAGCAGCTCATGGCCGTTGGCGGCCTCGCCTACCACGGCCATGTCGGATTGCATGGCAATGATCTGCTTCAAGCCATCCCGGATGATCTCGTGGTCATCGGCAATCAATACGCGAATCGTCATTTCGGAATCCGCACTTCGATGCGAGTGCCCGCTCCCGGTCGGCTGGTGATGTCCAACCGGCCTCCCAGCATGATGCTGCGCTCCCGCATGCCCATCAGGCCCAACCCTTTGCCAGAAGCACGCGCAGCTTCGTCCATGCCCCTGCCGTTGTCGATGATTTTGAGCGTCACCGCTTCATCGGATTCGGCCAGGTCCACCACCACCTGGGTGGCCTGGCCATGACGGCTGATATTGGTGAGGGCTTCCTGCATGATGCGAAAAAGTGCCGTGCTGATTTCGGCGCTGTACTGGAAGGGGCTGGCAGGCAACAGCAGTTCGTGGACAACGCCGGTTCGGCTGGTGAACGATTCCAGCAGCCATTCCATGGTGGCAGCCAGCCCCAATTCATCCAGGAGCGGGGGCCGCAGATCTGCAGCGATGCGCTGCACGGCCACCACCGTCGTGTCGGTGATGGCCTTGAGTGAATCCAGGTTTTTTCTCCAGGCCTCAGACACCGCAGGCTCCTGCGCTTCCATGACGCCCAGCCCCAATCGGATGGCGGTGAGCGACTGCCCCAATTCGTCGTGCAGTTCGCGCGAGATGCGCGTGCGCTCTTCTTCCCGGACAGATTGCAGATAGGCGGAAAGTTCGCGAAGCCGGGTGCGGGATTCCAGCAATTCCTGTTCCATCAGTTTACGGTCAGTGATGTCGCGTGAAATACCCACGGTACCCGTAATCATGCCCTGAAGGTCTCGCATGGGCGTTTTGATGGTGTCATACCAGTGCAACTGACCGTCAGGCCCCTGACGTTGTTCTTCGTAGCGCATGCGCTGGCCCGATGCAATGACGGTGCGGTCGGTATCCATATAGCGCATGCCCCAGTCTGTGGGCCAGACTTCGGCGGGGGTCTTGCCCAGGATATCCTGTTCGGTCAGGCCGCTTGCCGCAACAAAGGCTTCGTTGACCAGGATGTAACGGGACTCCAGATCTTTCAGCCAGGCCTGATCAGGAATATTGTTCAGAATGGCTTTTTGCATGGTGGCGTGGGTGAACATGCGGGGATTGTACGCCCAATCCGTTTTTAGTCTCGCGCCGCCACCTTCGCAAAACTGTCGCACACATAATCCGCCGAAAGATAGCGGTCGTGGTGTGTGCACAATCCGTCATTGACCCGCACCGAACTGTACCCCGACCCCATTACCCGCAACCCCGGCAGCATCGCTTCCAGCGTCTGGGGCGCATTGTCGAAATGCTGGCACTGTCCACAGCAGGCGCGCAGATAGGTTGCCGTGCTCATTGGCCCAGTGCCGTCCAGAAGCCCACAAACACCTGCGTGGAGAGCACGTAGCCCAACACCACGTTGACGGCAACGCCTGCGGTGAAGGCGTAAAACGGTTTGGCGCCGCCGCGCGTGAAGTCAGAAAGGCGCGTGGTCAGCCCGATGCTGAAGAAGCAGAAAATGAAGGCCCAGGTGCGCAGGTTCTTGATGGGCGCCACGAGGCCCGGCTCCACCAGCTTCTTGTAATCGGCAAAGCTGTAGCCGTGCGAGATGGCTGTGACCACCAGCGAGGCCACCAGAAAGCCGATGACGAATTTTGGAAAGCGCCGCCAGATCTCGCCCACGCCTGCCCGACCGTTGATGCCCGTGGTTTCCCAGCGCGTGGTGGCCACGATGGACAGCACCAGCGCCCAGATGCCAATCCACACATCGCGTCCAATCACCTTCATCAGCGTGAAGGCATTCACGGCAGCATCCGGGGTGCCGGTGATGCCCGGCACGTTGCCCGCATAGCCGCCATAGGCCTGGGCGGCGGCCAGCCCCGCCGCATCGGCAAATTCGGAGGTGCCAATCCACGCACCGGCCACACCCGTGGGCAGGGCGAGAGCACGCGCCACGATGGGCAGCGCAAAGATCATGATGATGGCCCAGAGCACCACAAGCGAAATGGATACCGGCGCATCTTCCTTTCGGGCACCCACGGCCCCTGCAATGGCGATGGAAGCCGATACGCCGCACACCGCACCACCCACACCCAGTACGGCCGCCAGGCGACGGTCCAGCCCCAGCCGCTTGCCCACGAGAAAGATGGTGCCAAAGGTGACGAGCGACACGATCGTGGCCTGCGCGATGGCCACCGGCCCCGCCCACAGAATCAGCGTGAAGGGAAGTGTGGCCCCCAGCAGCACGATGCCGGTCTTGATGTAGAACTCCACGCGAAAGCCCGATTCCAGCCAGGCGGGCAGACGAAACGTGTTGGCGATGATGATGCCCAGCGCCAGCGCCACCAGCGGTGGCTCCAGGTTGTAGTGGTGCGCTTCATCCCATTCCCCCAGAAAGAAGATGACCACCGAGACCGCGAAGATGAAGCCGAAAGACGGCAGGAATTGCCGCAGGGAAATGCCAAGGGCTGACACCGACACGCCCAGGATGACTGCCCACAGCACAAACAGCGCTGCGTAGCGCGATCCGTTGGCGGCAAGCTGGGCACCCAGGTCCTGCAGGGTGTGCCATTTGGCGGGCGTGACGGCCAGCCACTTCATGCTGCCCCCGTTATCGAACAGTAGTACCGAGGCCGCAAGCAGGCCCAGGCCAATCCAGATGGCCCACCAGTCTTCCTTGCCGAAGAGTTCGCGCCAGCCCGCAGGCTGGGCTGTTGAAAGCGTTGACGCCATGAAAAGCCACCCTATGCCATTCCGTTGTATGACTGGAATGGTATAGGGCGCGCTTTATGATTAAAAATACTATCGAAGCATATTCGTATATCAAACAAGCATATCACTTGAACAACGGCATCAACTTCCAGGCGCCGGTGAGCGTTTTGCGATCCCACATGGCGTTATCAGATACCGTAACGATGGTGGTAATGATCACGAGGGCCACAATATGCGCCAAGGGGTGCATCATGAGCGTTTCCATTTGAATCCTCCTTTCAGGTCAGACGCCTCTAACCTACGGGGACTCCCACAACATTTCTGTGCGGCGGCACACAGAGTGCCGATGGCCTGGATGCTGGAAAGCTGGACTACGCATCACCCTCAGCGGCATCCCCCTCTGCGCTCGCTGCATTGCCCCCGCCTTCATCCAGCGCGGCCAGGACCAGATTGGGGCTCATGGAGTGCTGCAGTGCCGCAGCCTCGGGATCATGACGGTTTTTGACGTTCGGTAAGTCACGCCGAAGTTCTTCCAGGAGGTCGATCAGTTTGGCGGCTTTCTGCTCGGTCAGCAGCGTGACCTTCAAGTCCAGGTGTGCCCGCTGTTCGGCCAGCTTGGCCAACCGGTTTTGCTTGGTCAGCACCACCGTGGCGGTCAGCAATGCGCCCAGCCCCACAATGCCTTGCAGCCAGAAAAAGGGCGCCGGATCGAATTCCGCCACGCCCAGGGCGTGCAATGTCAGGCTCGCCAGGATCCAGAGTGTGACAAAAAGCAGGATGAAGCCCACAAAGATCGGCTGTCCGATGATATGGCTGAGATGTTCCAGCACCCGCTGCGAATGGCTGATCTTGAGATCTTCGCGGGTATAGAACTCCAGGATCGCCTCGAGATTCTGGGTGATCTGATCACGCTCGGATTCGAGGGGCAAAAGGTCAGGGGAAGGCTTCATCTGGGGATGGTATACCCGATTCGGCCCGCATGCCGTCCCGGCCTGAAATAACCCACATGAGCTACGCCACACCCCCCCAAAGTGACTATAGACGAAAATCCCTTCGTTCTTCTTAATGCACGAGAGCCCAATTACAAATCAAAACCAGGCCACCCTCATGACCATGAGACCGCTGCATGACCCGATGGCCAAGCCGCCATCGCAGGAGCCTTGTGTTGTCCGCACCACCACGTGCTATATGTGCGCGTGCCGGTGCGGCATTCGCGTGCATGTGCGGGACGGCGAAGTGCGTTACATCGAAGGCAACCCCGAGCATCCGCTCAACAAGGGCGTGATCTGCGCCAAGGGCTCGTCGGGGATCATGAAGCAGTACTCGCCCGCGCGCCTCACCCGGCCCCTGCTGCGCAAGCCCGGCAGCGAGCGCGGCGCCAACGAATACACCGAGATTTCCTGGGACGAGGCCTACGCACTGCTGGAGGCGCGACTGCGCAAGTTGCGCGCCACCGACCCCAAGCAGTTTGCGCTCTTCACCGGACGCGACCAGATGCAGGCCCTGACCGGCCTCTTTGCGCGCCAGTTTGGCACACCCAACTACGCAGCCCACGGCGGTTTTTGCTCCGTCAACATGGCAGCGGGCATGATCTACACCATCGGCGGCTCCTTCTGGGAATTCGGCGGCCCCGACCTCGAGCGCGCCCGGCTGTTTTTCATGATCGGCACTGCCGAAGACCACCACTCCAATCCGCTGAAGAGTGCCATCGCCAAATTCAAGCGCAACGGCGGGCGTTTCATCGCCATCAATCCGGTGCGCACGGGCTATGCCGCCATCGCCGACGAATGGGTGCCCATCAAGCCGGGCACCGACGGCGCCCTGATGCTGGCCCTCATCCGCGAGATCATTGCGCTGGGCCTCTATGACCGCGATTTCCTGACGCGCTATACCAACTCCGGACAGCTGGTCAACCAGGACCCCACCAGCAACGACTTTGGCATGATGATGCGCAACCCCGAGGGCGACGTCATCAACCCGCTGCGCCCCCACAATTTCTACTGGTGGGACCGCCACACCGCAGCGCCCGTGGCCACGCACACCGAGGGGACAGACCCCGCGCTCTTCGGCGAGTTTTTCATGGGAAGCACGCCGGTCAAACCCGCCTTTCAGTTGTTGAAGGAGCGGGTCTATGCCTGCACGCCCGAATGGGCCGAGGGCATCACCGGCATTCCAGCCGACACCATCCGGCGCCTCGCCCACGAAATGGGCGTAACGGCACGCGACCAGAAAATCGAGCTGCCCATCGCCTGGACCGATTGCTGGGGACAGCAGCACGAGAGCGTCACCGGCAGCCCCGTGGCCTTTCACGCCATGCGCGGCCTCGCCGCCCACTCCAACGGCTTTCATGCCATCCGCTCGCTCGCCATCCTGATGTCGCTGTTGGGCACCATCGATCGCCCCGGCGGCTTTCGCCACAAATCGCCCTACCCGCGCGCCATTCCGCCCAATGCCCGCCCGCCCAAGGGCCCGCAGGCAGTGAAGCCCAATACGCCGCTGGACGGCGCGCCGCTGGGCTGGCCTGAAAGCCCTGACGATTTGTTCGTGGACGAAGCGGGGCAACCCGTGCGCATCGACAAGGGCTTCTCGTGGGAATACCCGCTCTCTGCCCACGGCCTGATGCATAACGTCATCACCAACGCCTGGCGTGGCGACCCCTACCCCATCGACACGCTGTTGCTGTTCATGGCCAACATGGCCTGGAACTCCAGCATGAACACCCGCAACATTCGCAACATGCTGGTGGACAAACGCGAAGACGGCGAATACAAGATTCCCTTCATCGTGGTGTGCGATGCCTTCCAGTCCGAGACCACGGCCTTTGCCGACCTCATCCTGCCCGACACCACTTACCTGGAACGTCACGACTGCATGTCCATGCTGGACCGCCCCATCTCGGAATACGAGGGGCCCACGGACGCCGTGCGCATTCCCGTGCTGCCGCCCAAGGGCGAGTGCCGCCCTTTTCAGGAAGTGTTGATCGAGCTGGCCAGCCGCTTGCAGTTTCCCGCCTTCACCACCGCAGAAGGCCAGCGAAAGTTCAAGGACTACCCCGACTTCATCGTCAACTACGAAACGGCGCCAGGCTCGGGCATCGGCTTTCTCACAGGCTGGCGCGGCAAGCACGGCGAGAAGTCCATGCGCGGCGAACCCAACCCCATGCAGTGGGAGATGTACGCCAAAAACAACTGCTTTCACCACGAAACGCTGCCGCCCTCCTACCAGTACATGCGCAACTGGAACAGGGGCTACATGCAATGGGCGCAGCAGGCGGGCCTGCGGCGCGACAACGACCCCATCGTCATCCACATCTATTCCGAGTTTCTGCAAAGCTTTCGCCTCGCGGCCCAGGGCAAGCGTCCTGGCAAGCAGCCGCCGGACAACCTGCGCCATCGCGTGGACACCTATTTTGACCCGCTGCCCTTCTGGCATGAATCCCTGGAACAGCACCAGAGCGACAACGTGCGCTATCCGCTCAACGCCATCACCCAGCGCCCCATGGCCATGTACCACTCCTGGGATTCGCAGAATGCCTGGCTGCGCCAGATCCACGCGCACAACTATCTGTATGTGAATTCGGCCACCGCCCAGGCCGCGGGCGTGGAAGATGGTGGCTGGCTGTGGGTGGAATCCCAATGGGGCAAGGTGCGCTGCCTGTGCCGCTACTCCGAGGCCGTCGAACCGGGCACGGTGTGGACCTGGAACGCCATCGGCAAATCGTCGGGGGCCTGGGGACTTGCGGCGGACGCCAACGAATCGCAGAAGGGTTTTCTGCTCAACCACCTCATCTCGGAAGAACTGGCCGCCAATGGCGAGGGTCAGCGCTTTTCCAATTCCGACCCCGTCACCGGGCAGGCCGCCTGGTACGACGTGAAGGTGCGCATCTACCCCGCACAACCCGATGAGGCCAAACACTCCTGGCCCCAGTTTGACACCATGAAAGCCATTCCCGGCATGGGCCGCTTGCCGGCGTGGCTGTCCTTTTTTGCCGGCAAGGGAGGCCAGTGACATGACCCAGCTTGCCCTCGTCATCGACCTCAACGTCTGCGTCGGTTGCCACGCCTGCGTCACCAACTGCAAGCAGTGGAACACCTCGGGCTCTGCCGGCCCCCTGCTCGACGCCAACCCCTACGAAGCCGACCCCACCGGCACCTTCTTCAACCGCGTGCAAACCTTTGAAGTGGGGACGTACCCCAACACGCAGACGGTGCATTTTCCCAAGTCCTGCCTGCATTGCGAAGACCCGCCCTGCGTGCCCGTGTGTCCCACGGGGGCAAGCTACAAGCGCAAGGAGGACGGCATCGTGCTGGTGGATTACGACAAGTGCATTGGCTGCAAGTATTGCGCCTGGGCCTGCCCCTATGGCGTGCGCGAGTTCGACGAGCAGCGCAAGGTCATGACCAAGTGCACCCTGTGCGTGGACCGCATTTACGATGAGGCGCTGCCCGAGTCAGAGCGCAAGCCCGCCTGCGTGCTGGCCTGTCCTGCGGGCGCGCGTATCTTTGGCGACGTGCATGATCCCGAATCCGAAGCCTCCGTGGCCATCAGCGACAATGGCGGCTACGCGCTGATGCCCGAATGCGGCACCCAGCCCGCCAACCATTACCTGCCGCGACGCAAGACGGCGCTGAAGATTCAGAATGAGCAGCTCTATCGCAGCGCCAACCCGTTGAAGGTGGAGGGAACCGCCCCCCTGCCGCCTTCTTCCGAAGATTTTGCCACCTGAACCCAACACCCATGCGTCCTGCCTTTTCCATCATTTTTCTCACCACCCTGACCGGTGCCGGACAGGGGCTGTTCCTGTTGCTCTACGCCACCGAGATGCTGCACGCCGCAGTAACGCCCGGGTTCTACATCGGCGGCAGCCTGCTGGTGCTGGGGCTCAGCGCCCTGGGCCTGTTGGCCTCCTTCTTTCACCTCGGCCACCCCAGCCGCAGCTGGCGCGCCATGACCATGTGGCGCACCTCCTGGCTGTCGCGCGAGGTCATCGTGCTGATGGGATTTCTGGGGATGGTGCTGCTCTACCTGCTGGCGCACTGGAGTGGCCTCGGGCTCACCGCCGTGCTGGGCGGCATGGCCTCGGTGCTGGCCCTGGGACTGTTTGTCTGCACCGGCATGGTGTATGTGGCCATCAAGGTCATGAAGGAATGGGTCAGCCCCCTCACGGTTGCCAACTTCTTCCTCATGGGCTGTGCCTCGGGGGCTACGCTAGCCTCAGCCTACGCGCTCGTGGGCGCCCCTGACCTCGTGCCGCACTTCATCGAGGTGGCCCTCATCGCCACGCTGCTGGCCTTGCTGGGGCGCAGCGCTGCGTTGATCCGCAACGCACGGCTCAAGCCCACCACCACGCTGCAAAGCGCCATCGGCATCCGCCATCCGCGCATCGTGCAGAAAGCGCAGGGCGCCATGGGCGGGTCCTTCAATACGCGGGAATTTTTTCATGGAAAGAGCGACGCGTTCATCCGCGCCATCAAGCCCGCATTCATCACCCTCGCCTTTGTGGTGCCGCTGGCGCTACTGGCGGCCGGGCTGTCGCGTCCGTGGCTGTTGCCGCTGGTGTTTGTGTTGCAGTACCTGGGGTTGCTGGCCGAACGCTGGTTTTTCTTCGCCGAAGCCAACCACCCGCAAAACCTGTACTACCAGATCATTTCCTGACCAGCAGTATCGGTACCGGACTGTCGCGCATCACGCCTTCGGCAATGCTGCCCATGAACAGGTGACGCAGCCCCTTGCGCCCATGGGTGCCCACCACGATGAGGTCGGCCGGCCACTGGCGTGCCTCCTCGACGATGGCGTGGGCCACCTTTTCGCCAACGCTGTCCGTTTCCAGCATTTTCGTTTCAATGGCCACCCCCTCGGCCTCGGCCGTCTTGCGGGCCTGCTCCAGCACGCGGTGCCCCGCGTGGATTGCCGCGCGCTCGATGGCGCTACGGTCCACGAATTCGGTATCGCTGAAAATGCTGGCTTCGTCCACCACGTAGGCCACGCGCAGCAAGGCCCCTTGATTGTTGGCCAGCAGCATGGCCTCGCGCAAGGCGCGCTCGGAAGTATCGCTGCCGTCCACTGCCACCAGGATGCGCTGGTACATAGGCGTCGCTCCTAACTGAAAGATGAGGCGTTGCCCTGGATCACCAGGACGGAATGTGCCGTCTGACCGATGACGTTCTGGGTGGTGCTGTTGCGGTATCGTCCCATCACGATCAGGTCCGCCTCCCGGGCCTGCGCCTCGGCCAGAATGGCGTCATGGGGTTTGCCCGCAATCCCCGGGCCCAACGTCATGAGGGACAGCGGCAGCTGGCAGGCCTGCGACACCTCGGCGGCCATGGCGGCAACGGGCACATCCCCCTCCCCGGGATCAACCACGGCGAGAATGGCGTGCGACCACAGGCGCGCGGTACGCGGCACAAACAGCATGCTGCAGGGGGCCTCCATGGCCACCTTGCCCACCATCTCGCCAATCAGCAGGTGGGAGAGAAAACTGCGTCGGCCCCGCCGCCGCGCGATCAGGAGGTCGGCACCATAGGCGCGCGCCTCCTGCAGGATGGCCTCGTGGGGCGCTTCGGATTGCCGTACCACGAGGTCCAGCGTCACGCCCGCCTCCCGTGCTGCAGTTCGCAACTGCTCGGCCTTGGCGGCAAACTCACGGGCACTGCGCAGGGCAAGATCCGGCGATGCGATTTCGTATTCCACATGATGCGCCACAGGAAACACGGCGCGCAGACCTACACCGCAATGGTGCGCAATGTCGAAGGCCAGTCGCTCGGCACCGCTGTCAAACTCGGTGTGTTCCGTGACCAGTAAAATGCGTTGGAAAGGATGGCTCATGATTCAGGAGTGTCTCACGCTCAGGCCCGAGGCGGCATAGAGCAGCACCAGCACCGCCATCAGCCCCAGGGCTGCATAGATGTAGTTTTTTTCCTTGAGATACACCGGCACCACCGCCGCGATGCTGAGAATGGGGCTGGCCGAGAGCATGGCAATGCCCAGCAGGCTCAAAAAATCGCCCTTGTCCATGGCAAACAGCCAGCTCCAGCCCTCATGCAGCCCCGTGGCTTTCGCATAATCCGCAGCAGAGAGCTTCCACAACTGTGGCAACTGGTGCAGCGGCACCTCGGCCGTGGCAAGCCCCGTCATGTACAGCACGAAGGTGATCACGAGCGTCACAAACCCCACGAGCGTGACCCAATGCAGCACCGTGGCATAGCGCAGCTGTTCGGGCGGCAGGCGCTGGTGGCTCATGGTGGCTAGATTCCCAAACCCTTGAGCAGGGTGCGCACGCCCGCAAATAACAGCATGGAAATCACCACCTTGCGGATCACGGCAGGATTGAGCACCGTCAGCAAATGGGCGCCGATGCGCGCGCCCATCATCATGCCCACCACCGCGGGCACGGCAATGATGGCCAGGATGGCACCATTGTTGAGGTAATACCAGGTGGCCGAGGCACTGGCGATGGAGAGGATCAGGCTGGAGGAAGCCGCGGCCAGTTTCAGTGGCACGCCCATCAGCAGATTGAGTGCGGGCACGTTGGCCCAGCCTGCGCCCACGCCAAACACCCCGCCCAGAAAACCGATGACGAGAAACAACATGATTCCGGTGGGCGTGCGGTGCACCTGCCAGGAAATCTCCCGGCCCGAAATCAGGTCGTGAAACACGCCATGGATGCCCAGGCGCTGCGACAGTGCGTCAGGTTGGGGTACGTGGGGGTAGTCGGACTTGCGGGCCATGATCATGAGCGCCGTAATGGCGAGGATGATGAGCCCCAGCATGATCTGGATGATGTTGGCGGGCAGCGCCAGCCCCACCATGGCCCCGCCCATGGAACTGAGTGAGGCGGACAGGGCAAGCGGCATCACGAGGCGCAGGTTGGCCATGCCGTTTTTCAGCAGCGAAGGCCCGGCGGCGAGAGCGCTGGCCATGGCCACCAACAGGCCCGCGCCGCGCACGAAATCGAGATGGAAGGGAAAGAAGCCGCCCACAATGGGTACGAACAGCACGCCACCCCCCACCCCGGCGGGAACTGCCACGATGCCCAGAAAAAAACACACCACAAACAATCCCAGGGGCCACACCCACCAGGGCAGCGCTTCGGCTGCGGGCAGGGCATCGGCGGCCTGGGCCGTCATGGCACCACAGAGCGCCAGCAGCAGCATCAGCGCGGCAAGGGGATGTTTGAGGGGCATCGGCGCAGTATACCGCCGGCACAGGCGCCGCAGCACGGGTGGCGATTTTTATCAGGATTACGCTATCGTTGCTATAACTTAATAAAGTTATATTTCTTGCCACTGCATGCGGCTTCTGGAATAAAATTTGCCACTCCACTCCAGTTTGGGAATGCCATGAAAGCGCTGTTCAAATACCACAAGCTTGCCGAGTCGGTGGAAGCCCAACCCTCCTTCAAGGGCCTCGACCCGGTGCAGATTGAAATCCTGATGGCCATTGGCACCAGCCGCCTGAACGACGAGATGCTGACCGTCAGCAACATTCTGGAAATGACGGAACTGGCCTCGCCCGCCACGCTGCATGGACGCCTGAAGGAACTGCGCACGCGCGGGTTCATTGAAATCGTCTCGGGTCAGGACAACCGCTTCAAGTTTCTGCAGCCCTCCGACCTTGCCAACGAATACTTCAACGCCCTGGACCGCTGCATTCGCAAAGCAGTGCAAGCCGCCTAAGCCGCCCCTTCCAGGGCAGCCATCACGGCACCCACCGTGATGAAAGATCCAAACACCACGATGCGATCAGCCGCCTGTGCGCGGCTTCGGGCCTCGGCAAACGCCGCCTGAGGCGAGGCGCAACCGGTCACGCTGCCGCGCACGCCCGAGAGCAGCGCCTGCAGGGCTTCCAGGCTGGCGCCACGCGCCTCCTCGATGCCGGTAATGCACCAGCAATCCACCAGCGGGTCCAGCAGGGCGATGACGCCGGCGATGTCCTTGTCGCTCAGCATCCCGAACACGGCCCAGGTTTTGCCGTCGCAGGGCTCGGCGCGCAGGTTGGCCGCCAGCTCTGATGCGGCGTGCGGGTTATGCGCCACGTCCATGATGACCAGTGGCGCCTCGGACACTTTCTGAAAGCGCCCCGCCAGTGCCGCGGTCTGCAGTCCCTCGCGCAGCGCTTCCAGCGAGACCGGCAGGCGCGCCTCCAGGGTCAGCAATGCCGCCAGGGCAGCGGCTGCGTTGCGGTATTGGAAAGCGCCGGCAAGCTTGAGGCGCGGCAGCCCTGCCAGCGTGCGCGTCCCCAGGGTAAACGACCACTGCCCGGCACTGACCTGATAGGAAAAATCACGGTCAATCTGCAACAGCGGCGCACCCAGGCGTGCCGCGGTTTCGGCAATGGTGACGGGAGGCTCGGGGTCGGCGCAGATGGCCGGACGCCCGGCGCGAAACACGCCGGCCTTTTCAGTGGCGATGGCCTCGCGGGTGCTGCCCAACCAGGCCTCGTGGTCGATGGCGATGCTGGTGACGATGGCGCAATCGGGATCGAAAATGTTGACGGCATCCAATCGGCCGCCCAGCCCCACTTCCAGAATGACGACATCAAGACCGGCCTCGATGAAAACCTGCATCGCTGCAAGCGTGCCAAACTCGAAGGGGGTGAGCGACTGGTTGCCGCGCGCGGCCTCCACTTTGGCGAAGGCATCGCACAGGCTTTGATCGGAAACGAAAGAAGACCCCACGCGCACGCGTTCGTTGTAACGCACAAGATGCGGCGAGGAATAGACACCCACGCGATAGCCCGCAGCGCTCAAACAGGCGGCCAGCAGGGTACAGGTGGAACCTTTGCCATTGGTGCCGGCAACGGTGATGATGGGAAAGTTGGGATGCAAGGTCATTGCATCCCGCACTTGTGACACGCGGGCCAACCCCATGTCGATGGTCAGCGCATGGAGCTGCTCGGTGTGTGCCAGCCACTCCGCAAGGGTTTTTGGCCCCGCGGCGGGCGGCAAGGAACTGCGGGCCATGCTCATGACGTTTCAGGAATGAGCGCTGGCCCGCATGGGCTTAGAACAGGCCGACGATGCTGCCGTTGGCGTCGATGTCCACCTTCTCGGAAGACGGCACCTTGGGCAGGCCAGGCATGGTCATCATGTCGCCGCAGATGGCCACGACAAAACCGGCTCCGTTGGCAAGACGCACTTCACGCACGTTCAGGGTGTGCCCGGTAGGAGCGCCCTTGGCGTTGGGATCAGACGTGAAGGACATCTGGGTCTTGGCCATGCAGACGGGGAAGTGACCGTAGTCCTTGTTCCACTCGTCAAGCTGCTTGCGGGCATTGTCACTGAAGGTGACCTGGCCGGCGCGGTAGATCTTGGTGGCGATGGTGGTGATCTTTTCCTGCAGGGTGATGTTGTCAGGATAGACATAGGTGTGCTTCTTGCCTGATTTTTCGATCAGGTCCACCACGGTGCGGGCCACTTCTTCCGCACCCTTGCCCCCTTCGGCCCAATGACGGGCCAGGACGAACTTGCCGCCCATGGCTTCGATGCGCTCCTTCAGGAGGGCCACTTCGGCTTCGGTATCGAAGGTGAAGTGGTTGACCGACACCACGCAAGGCAGGCCGTAGTTGTCGCGGATGTTTTCCAGGTGGCGCTCGATGTTGATCATGCCCTTTTCCAGCGCGGCCAGGTTTTCCTTGTTGAGCTCATCCTTCTTCACGCCACCATGGAACTTGAGGGCGCGGATGGTGGCCACCAGAACGACGGCGGAAGGGTTCAACCCAGCCATGCGGCACTTGATGTCGATGAACTTCTCGGCGCCGAGATCCGCACCGAAGCCGGCTTCAGTCACCACGTAGTCAGCGAGCTTGAGGCCAGCCTTGGTGGCGATGACGGAGTTGCAACCGTGGGCGATGTTGGCAAACGGGCCGCCGTGAATGATGGCGGGGTTGTTTTCCAGGGTCTGCACCAGGTTGGGCTTGATGGCGTCCTTCAGCAGGACGGCCATGGCACCATGGGCCTTGAGGTCACGCGCGTAAATCGGCTTGCGATCGCCCTGGGTGTAACCGATGATGATGCGGGCCAGACGATCCTTCAAATCCATCAGCGAGCTGGCCAGACACAGGATGGCCATCACTTCGGAAGCCACCACGATGTCGTAACCGTCTTCACGCACGAAGCCATTGGCAGTACCACCCAAACCCACCACGATCTTGCGCAGGGCACGATCGTTCATGTCCACCACACGCTTCCACTGGATGAGGCGCGGGTCGATGCGCAGCTCATTGCCATGGTTGATGTGATTGTCGATCAACGCGGCCAACAGGTTGTTGGCTGCAGCGATGGCGTGGAAGTCACCCGTGAAATGCAGGTTGATGTCTTCCATCGGGACGATCTGGGCATAGCCGCCGCCTGCTGCACCGCCCTTGACGCCAAATACGGGACCCAGGGAAGGCTCACGCAGGCAGATCATGGTCTTTTTGCCGATGCGGTTCAGGGCGTCACCCAGACCCACGGTGGTGGTGGTCTTGCCTTCACCTGCGGGGGTGGGGCTGATGGCCGTCACCAAAATCAGTTTGCCGTCTGGACGATCCTTGATGCTTTCAAGGTATTCCAGCGAAATCTTTGCCTTGAAATGCCCATAAGGCTCGAGGTGCTCATCGCTGATGCCCAACTTATCCTTGGCCACCTTGGCGATGCGTTCCATTTTTGCAGCCTGAGCAATTTCGATATCTGAAGCCATGACAACCTTCTCCTGTTAAATCTTGATTTGAGTCAATTTTTTGACCACGAAGGGGTGGTTCAAAACCCGGAAATTACCTTACCAGAATGGCCCGGAAATCGTTCACATTTGTGAGGGTCGGCCCGGTATGGATCAAGTCTTTTAATTTTGAGAAGAATGTATAGCCGTCGTTATTGGCCAGAAAATCCTTGGCGCGCAGGCCCAGGGCTTCAGCGCGGGCCAGCGTATCCGGGGTGAGAATGGCGCCGGCATTGTCTTCGGTGCCATCCACCCCGTCGGTGTCGCAGGCCACCGCATGAATCCGGGGATGGCCTTCCAGGGCCACCGCCAGGGCCAGCAGGAACTCGGCGTTGCGCCCCCCGCGCCCCTTGCCGCGCACGGTCACGGTGGTCTCCCCCCCCGACAGCAGCACGCAGGGTGCCGCCACGGGCTGGTTGTGCCGCGCCACCTGCTTGGCAATGCCCGCATGCACCAGGGCCACGTCGCGCGATTCGCCTTCCAGGCTGTCGCCCAGGATGACCGGGGTCACCCCCGAGGCAAGCGCCAGGGCGGCAGCCGCTTCCAGCGAGGCCTGCGGCGTGGCGATCATGCGCGTGGTGGCGCGCGCAAGGCGCGGATCGCCGGGCTTGGGGGTTTCGTCATGGCCGCGCTTGATGTACTCGTAAGCCGCCGCGGGCTCGCGCAGGTTGTACTTGTCCAGGATGGCGAGGGCGTCGGCGCAGGTGGTGGGGTCCGCCACGGTGGGGCCAGAAGCAATGACGGAGGGGTCGTCGCCGGGCACGTCCGAGATCAGCAGGGTCACCACCTGGGCCGGGGCGCAGGCTGCGGCCAGGCGCCCGCCCTTGATGGCCGAGAGGTGCTTGCGCACGCAGTTCATTTCGGTGATGGTGGCCCCGCTTTTGAGCAGCCCCTTGTTCATGGCCTGCTTGTCCGCCAGCGTCAGCCCCTCGGCAGGGGCGGCCAGCAGGGCCGAGCCGCCACCCGAGATGAGGCAGATGACGAGGTCATCGGCGCTCAATCCCTGCACCATGTTAAGGATGCGCGCCGCGGCAGCCCGTCCGGCCTCGTCGGGCACCGGGTGGGCGGCTTCCACCACTTCAATGCGTTCGGTGGGAATTTTATGGCCATAACGGGTGACCACGAGGCCCTCCAGGGGACCGGGCCAATGGTCTTCCAGGGCGCGGGCCATGGAGCCCCCAGCTTTCCCGGCGCCGATCACGATGGTCCGACCCTTGGGCGGCTGGGGCAAATAGGCCGGCAGGCAGCGGAAAGGATCGGCTGCCGCGACGGCAGCGTCAAACAGCGCGCGCAGCAGCGCCTGGGAAGCTTCAGAATTCATGGTCAGGGTCTGTGAGATAATCGAAAGTCGAATTGTAGTTATACCAGCGGCAGATTGGGAACAGTATCACTTATAGATATGAAAAGACTTTACTAATTTTAAAATTGTCCGGTTTGTGGCTTAATTGCGGATTACCCTGAGCCATCAGGACATATCCAAAGACTGCGCTGCGGCGCAACATCCAGGAGGTTTGACCGTGTTTGATTCCAGAAAGCTCATCGCCGATACTGATCCCGAATTGTGGAGCGCAATACAGAAGGAATACCGCCGCCAGGAAGACCATATCGAGCTGATCGCCTCTGAGAACTATACCAGCCCTTCCGTGCTTCAGGCACAAGGTTCGGTGTTGACCAATAAATACGCCGAAGGCTATCCCGGCAAGCGCTACTACGGCGGCTGCGAATTCGTGGACATCGCCGAGCAGCTGGCCATCGACCGCGTCAAGAAGCTCTTCGGTGCCGAATACGCCAACGTCCAGCCCCATTCGGGTTCGCAGGCCAATGCGGCCGTGTACATGGCCATGCTGCAGCCCGGCGACACGGTGCTGGGCATGTCGCTGGCCCACGGCGGCCACCTCACCCACGGCGCCTCCGTCAACTTCAGCGGCAAACTCTACAAGTCCGTGGCCTACGGTCTTAACCCCGACACTGAACAGATCGACTACGCCGAAGTGCAGCGCCTGGCCGAAGAACATAAGCCCAAGATGATCGTGGCTGGCGCCTCTGCCTATTCCATGGTCATTGACTGGAAGCGCTTTCGCGAAATCGCCGACAGCGTGGGTGCCTACCTGATGGTGGACATGGCCCACTACGCCGGCCTCATCGCCGTGGGCGAATACCCCAGCCCCATCGGCATTGCCCATTTCGTCACCTCCACCACGCACAAGACCCTGCGCGGCCCCCGCGGCGGCATCATCCTGTCTTCGGCAGAATTTGAAAAGCCCCTCAATTCCATGATTTTCCCGGGCATCCAGGGCGGCCCGCTGATGCATGTCATCGCGGCCAAGGCCACTGCGTTCAACGAAGCGCTGAAGCCTGAATTCAAGGATTACCAGCAGAAGGTCAAGGCCAACGCCAAGGCCATGGCAGCCACCTTCATCGAGCGCGGGCTGCGCATCGTCTCGGGCGGCACGGAAAGCCACCTGTTCCTGATGGACCTGCGCGCCAAGAAGATTACCGGCAAGGACACCGAGGCCGCCTTGGGTCGTGCCCACATCACCGTTAACAAGAATGCCATTCCGAATGATCCGGAAAAGCCATTCGTCACCTCGGGCATCCGGATTGGCACACCCGCCATGACCACCCGGGGATTTGGTGTCGCCGAAGCCCAAAAGGTGGCACACCTGATTTCCGATGTCCTGGACGCGCCAGGCGACGACGCCACCACGCAACGCGTGATTGGCGAAGTCAGCACCCTGTGCAGCAAGTTCCCGGTTTACGGCTAAGCAACACGCCTTTCACCCTACAGATCGACACAATATTTAGCGCTTGAGGAGATTGAGATCATGGCTGGACAGAATTTTCTGTTTGTACCCGGACCGACCAACGTACCCGCCCGCATCCAGCGGGCCATGATGGTACCGATGGAAGACCATCGCTCGCCCAAATTCCCCGAACTGACCCTGGAAGTGATTCAGGGTCTGAAGAAGGTGTTCAAAACCGAAAAGGGCACGCCCATCGTGTTTCCCTCTTCGGGCACTGGTTGCTGGGAAGCCGCGCTGACCAACTGCCTCAACGTGGGTGACAAGGTCCTGGCCTCGCGCTTTGGCCAGTTCAGCCACCTGTGGATCGACATGTGCCAGCGTCTGGGCTTTGATGTGGAAATCATCGACGTGGAGTGGGGCGAAGGTGCGCCACCCGATCGTTACCTCGCCGCCCTGCAGGCCGACAAGGCCCACAAGATCAAGGCCGTGCTGGTGTGTCAGAACGAAACCGCCACCGGTGTGACCAGCGACGTGCCGGCCATCCGCAAGGCCATGGACGCCGCCGGCCACCCCGCCCTGTTGTTTGTGGACTCGGTCAGCGCCCTGGGCAGCATCGATTTCCGCATGGACGAATGGAAAGTGGACGTGTGCGTCTCCGGTTCGCAAAAGGGCCTGATGTTGCCCGCCGGCATGGGCGTGACCTGCGTCAGCGAAAAAGCCCTGGCCGCTCGCCAGACCGCCACGCACCCGCGCTGCTACTTTGACTATCTCGACATGGTCAAGAACAACGCCTCGGGCTACTTTCCCTACACCCCTTCCATCCCCATGCTCTATGGCATGAAGGAAGCCTTGAAGACCATCGAGGAAGAAGGCCTGGAAAACATCCTGGCCCGTCATGCCTACCTCGCTGGCGGCGTGCGCGCTGCCGTGCTGGAAGGCTGGGGGCTCAAACTGTGCGCCAAGGACCCCAAGTGGTACTCGGACACCGTCTCCGCCATCCTGGTCCCTGAAGGCTTCGATGCTGCCAAGGTCATTGCACGCGCTTACGCACGCTACAACCTGTCGCTGGGTGCGGGCCTGTCCAAGGTTGCCGGCAAGGTCTTCCGCATCGGCCACCTGGGTGACCTCAACGAACTGATGTTGATGGGTGCCATCGCCGGGGCCGAAATGGCCATGCTGGACATCGGCATTCCCGTCAAGGCAGGCAGCGGTGTGGCCGCAGCTTCGGCCTACTGGCGCAAGAACCAGGACCAGGCACGGGCGGCAGCATGACCGGTAAAGTCGTCTTTCTCGATCGCGCCTCCTTGAAGGCGCAGGTGCGCAAGCCGGCCTTTGCGGATGAGTACGTGGAGTTCGAGAAAACCACTTCCCAGCAAATCGTGGAGCGCCTGCAGGGCGCCACGGTGGCCATCACCAACAAGGTGCCGTTGCGCGAGGAAACCCTCAAGCAGTTGCCGCGCCTGAAGATGATTGCCGTGGCCGCCACGGGGTATGACGTCATCGACATTCCCTACTGCAAGGCCCATGGCATTGCCGTGGCCAACATCCGCAACTACGCCACGCATACCGTGCCGGAACACGCCTTTGCGCTGATCCTGGCCCTGCGTCGCAACATCCT
>VFSW01002276.1_pt1 | contig 29051 bp, 22 predicted proteins | sample 5358111 | NCBI WGS metagenome assembly VFSW01 (sample SAMN11554181, study PRJNA540505) | mine drainage metagenome | isolation source: sediment from site ElyBrook_90M | place: USA: Ely Copper Mine, Vershire, VT | collected 2017 | reverse complement strand
CCTACGAGGGCACCGAGTCGATACACCAGCTCGCCGTCGGCAGGGAGTTGACGGGGATTTCGGCGTTCTGAGTCGTCAACGGTCCCTGCGGCGCCGCGCCCAGAAACCGAGGCCGCCGAGACCCGACAGCAACAGCGGCAGCGCGGCCGGTAACGGCACTGGCGTGAGGTTCAGAACCCCGGCATAGCTGCCGCCGGCCGAGCCGGTCACGGTGCCGCGCACTTCGAGTACGTACGTGCCGGCGGCGAGGATCGTCTGTGGCAGCACCGAGACCGTCCCAGTCGTCGTTCCCGAGCTGACCGGCGTACTCCAAGCGTCGATCAGCGTCGTGCCGCTCGGCGTCCCCAGCACGGGCAGGGTCGGATTGCTCGCCGCACTGTAGAGCCGCATCTGCAGTCCGCTGATCTGCAGGATGTTCGCATAGTCGATCGTCGAGGTGATCGCATCGGCTCCCGCCGCACCGATCGTGAAGACGTAGTCGTCATAGAAGCCGAATCCCCCCGGATAAGCCGTCGACGCCGAACCCGGGATCACCGTGCCGCCGTCGGCGCCGCCGGTGAACGTATTGCCGTACGTATAGGACCCGGGGATCGGCAGCATGCTGCTGCCGCCGGCGCCGCGCGTGCCGGCCGACACCTCGCTGTAATTGTAGGTGATCGTCGAGGCGCGGGCCGGACCTGCGCCAAACGTAGTCATCGCGGCGATCGCGATCGTCGCGGCCGCGGTCGCGAAGTGAACGGAACGCATGTTGCTTGGCCTCACACACATCTCGAGCATTATCGTTTTACTTAACGACAGCATGCCGCTCCCGTGTAACAGCCGATCAAGCATCATGTTTACCGTTGTATTGCACGCTGTCTGCCGATTCACCGCCCAATACCGCGGCGCAACGCTCGACGAAGCGCGTGAACGTGAATTTTCCGCCGTCGGCAACGCTCGCCCGGCCGCGAGCGATCACGTTGGCACGCAAGCCCGGGTCGGCGGCGAGCCGCTCGATCGCCTTGGCCACGGCGATGGTATCGCCGAACGGGACGAGAAGGCCGGTCGTACCGTCCTCCACGACGTCCAGGGCGCCCCTCGCCGCAGCCGCGATGACCGGCGCGCCGAAATACATCGCTTCGAGAAAGACGATCCCGAAGCCTTCCTTGCCGCTCGGCAATACGAATGCAATACATCCCCGATACAGCTCGACGAGCTCGGAGTCCGTGATCCCCTGCCAGAAGTGTACGCGGTTCGCGACGCCGAAGTGGCGCGCGCTGAGCTGCAGGAATGCAAGGTCGTCGCCGTCTCCGACGACGACGTAATGCAGCTCGTCGTCGTCGAGGAACCTGAGTGCTTCGATGACGGTGAGTACGCCCTTGTAGCGGTCGCTCTTCTCGATGCGGGTCACCGACAGGATAAAGCGGTGCGGCAGCACGCGAGCCGATGGCACCGGTGCGATCCGACCCCAGGTCTCGTCGAGCGCGTTCGGAAAGACGCGAAGCTTTCCCGCATCGAGACGCGGCGCCTGTTCGTGAATTCGCCGCCGCGTGTACTCGCTGACGCAAAGAATCGCCTCGGCGCGCGCGAGTGCCTCGCGCCGCAAGGGTCCGATCCCGTTCCAGATCTCGATGCCGTGCGCGACCATGATGATCTTGGGCTTCTGGAACCCGCGCAAGGCTCGCACGGCGACCGCCATCTCGAGAAAATTGACGTGCCCGACAAGCAGCCAATCGTACTTTACGCGGCAAAGCCTGGCGGCTGTCGCTAGCGCGAAGCCGCCGCGGCGTCCCGAAAAGCCGATCACGCGCCCTTGCGGGCGCCCCTCGGCGGCGGTCGCTTGCGATGTGCCGTGTAGTGACAGAACCTCGCAGTGCACGCCGAGCACTGCGCACGCGGCCAGCAGCATGCGATTGAACCGCTGAATGCCGCCGTTCGCATAAACCTCGGTGAACAGCGCCAAGACGCGCGGCGGCCGCATTGCGAGTCCCATCAGGCGGCCTTGCTCGGCGACTCGGCGCCGCCGACGCAGATGAGTCGTTCGCGCTCGACGTAGCAAAGCAGCATCAACACGCTCCACAGCAAGGGATGGGTCTCGCGCTCGCCGCCGAGGTGCTGCCTCAGGAGCGCACGCACGGCCGTCTTGTCGAGCGGAATGCCGGACATCAAGGTATCGTCGTAAATCAAGCCTTCCGCCCAGGCGCGCAGCGGCCCGCGCAGCCAGGCTGCAATCGGTACCCCGAAACCCTTTTTCGGCCGGTAGACCATCTCGGACGGCAGATACGCGCACAAGACCTTCTTCAGCAAATATTTGGTGCCGCCGTTGCGTAGCTTGAATCGCAACGGCAACCGCATCGCCCATTCGACGAGGCGGTAGTCGGTCATCGGACAGCGGGCTTCCAGCGAGAATGCCATCGTTGCCAGATCGATCTTTTGCAGGAACATCGCCGGCAACGTCAGGCCGGCATCCAGGCGCATGGCGATCTCGGCGCCGCCGAGGTCGACCGCGAAGCCGGCCGCGAACCGGGCAAACCAGGTACAGCTGTCCGGCGTCGAGCGCACGATCTCGGGGGATACGAGCGGCGGGTAGTCCTTGCCGACGCCGCGCATGAACGCAAACAGAGCCGTCACATCGTCGGACCGCAATGCGCCCGCCAAGAGCTTGAGCCCGTGCGACGGCATGGTCCGCAGCAAGCCGATCGCGGCACGCTTCACACTCTTGCGCCAGCGGACCGCAGGCCCGAGTCGCTCGATCAGCGGATAATAATGGTAACCGCCGAACAATTCGTCGGCCCCGTCCCCGGACAGCGCGACGGTCACGTGCCGGCGCGCCATGCGGGCGAGCGCCATCGTCGGGAACGCGGAACTGTCGGCGAACGGCTCGTCGAACTGCTCGACGTATTGCGGCAGCAGGTCGATCAAACTGTCGACCTTCAGAGTCTCGTGAATGTGCTCGACGCCGAGATGCCGGGCGATGCGCGCCGCCGCCGGGCCCTCGTCGTACGCTTCCTCCTCGAAGCCGATCGTGAACGCCTTAGGAGCGGCGACACCGGCGGCCTTCATCGCGGCGACGATCAGGGCGCTGTCGACGCCGCCCGAGAGGAACGCTCCCAGCGGAACGTCGCTGAGAAGCCGGATGCGAACCGCGCTCTTGATCAATGCATCCAGTTCTTCGATGAGTTCGCCCTCGGGACGCGCGAGCCACCGCGGTTCCGGCGGGATCTGGCGAAAATCCCAGTACCGTACGATGCGCGTGCGCAGCGCGTGCGCCGCGCCGTGCTTTGCGACCAGATAATGGCCGGGCTCGAGTCTGTGCATGCCCTGATGAAACGACAGCGGTTGAGGAACGAAGCCGAGTTCCAGGTAGGCGCGCAGCGCCTCGGGATCGATCGGGAAATTCCGCGCGCCGAGCAGTGTCAAGAGGACGCCGGGCCGCGAAGCGAATCCCAGTCGCCCGTTCGAGACCGTGAAGTAGAGCGGCTTGACGCCCATGCGGTCGCGCGCAAGAAACAAGGTTTCATCGGTCTGGTCCCAGATCGCGAACGCGAACATCCCATTGAGCCGCGCGAGACAATCCACGCCCCAGGCGCGATATGCCTCGAGCAGGGTCTCCGTGTCCGAAGCGCCCCGCCATCCGCCTGCCGGCTCGAGCTGCCGGCGCAAATCGCGGTGGTTGTAAATTTCGCCGTTGAACACGATGACATGCCGTCCATCGTTGGATTTCATCGGCTGATGCCCGGCGGGCGACGGGTCGACAATGGACAAGCGGCGGTGGCCGAGCAAGACCTTGGCGCCGTGCCAGAGCCCGGAGTCGTCCGGGCCGCGCGCGCGCATGCGTCCGAGCGCGGCTTCAGCCGTGTCTCGAGCGTGGATTCCGGCCGGATCGACGAGTCCCATGATGCCGCACATAGGTTCCTAGGATCGTCGCGGTCCGTGACATTTGTGTGATCGGCCGCCGCGCTTGACCGGCGTGCCGCACGGAGCTTAATCACGGAGTAACAATAGCGCCGCATGCTCCCGGACGATGCGAATATTGCACGTGGTACCGAGCTATTACCCGGCGGTGCGCTATGGCGGACCGATTCGCTCGGTCCACGGACTGTGCGTGGCGCTCGCGGGCCGCGGCCACGACGTCCACGTGTACACGACGAACGCCGACGGAGGCGGGGTATCCGACGTGCCGATCGGTCGGCCCGTCGACATGCAGGGCGTGCAAGTCCATTATTTCCCGGTCGGAGCGCCGCGCCGCTTGTATCGCTCGCCGGCGATGAAGCGCCGCCTGGCTGCGACGGCCAAGGATTTCGACGCGATACACCTGCATTCGGTGTTCTTGTGGCCGACCTTTGCCGCCGCGCGCGCATCGCAAGCCGCCGGAACCCCCTACGTGATTTCGCCGCGCGGGATGCTGGTCGAACACTTGATCCGCCGCAAGAGCCGCTGGCTCAAGAGCGCCTGGATCCGCCTGATCGAGCGGCGCTCACTCGCGCAGGCCGCCGCGATACACGTCACTGCGGAGCTGGAATCGGCCGAATTGCGCTCTCTCGGCTTGGCGCTGCCGCCAATCCGCTGCATCCCGAACGGCCTGGAGTTCCCGCAAGAGCCGCGCCCGCGGCATGCCGGCGCCTACGCCGGCATCGCGACACCTTACGCGCTGTTTCTCAGCCGCGTGAACTGGAAAAAGGGGCTCGACCGGCTCATCGAGGCCTGGCGGCGCGTTCCGGATCTGCGCTTGGTCATCGCGGGACCCGACGAAAACGGCTACCGTCGGAAGCTCGAGACGCAAGTGGCGTCGTGCGAGCTCCGCGACCGCGTGCACTTCATCGGTGAAGTCGGCGACGAGGACAAGTGGTCGCTCTATAGCGACGCGATGTTCGTCGTGCTGCCGTCCTACTCCGAGAACTTCGGCAACGTCGTCGCCGAGGCTATGGCAATGGGTTGCCCCGTCGTCGTGACGCCGGAGGTCGGCATCGCCGCCGCGGTGGCCGCGGCCGGCGCCGGTATCGTCACGAACAATCACCCCGTCACACGCGCCGCCGCGCGGCGGCGTCTAGCGCGGAGCCCGGAACTGCGCCGTTCGATGGGCCTGCGCGGAGCGTCCGCCGCACGGCGTCTGTTCTCCTGGGAGCCGATCGCAGCGGCCATGGAGACCGTATACCGCGAGGCGATCAATGCGCCCCGCTCGAGCCAGGAGCCAGCGCGCGCCGCGCCACCAAGCCCGCCAGTATCCCGATCCAGGTAAGGTCGAACGCACCGCCGTGGCCCGAACCGGTGGGCGCCGGCGTTGCTGTGATGTTGACCGACTGCGACGCTGAACCACCGGGGCCGACGCACGTCAACGTCAAGCTCACGCTCGCATTGATCACGACTGCCGCCGTACCGCTCGTCGGCTCGCTGGCGCTCCAGCCGGTCGCACCGCTCGCGCTACAGGCGGTCGCGTTCGGCGCGCACCAGGGCCGCTGCCCGGCCGGGCCGGGAGCCACCGAGGTGGGCGCCGAGCTGAACGTAACGCTCGGCGCCGCGGAGGCGATCTGCACCGAGTAGAGCCCGTAGCTTTGCGCACCCGGCGTGGCGATGAAGGTCAACACGTACTGACCCGGCGTCGCGCTGATCGGAAACGTGCCCGCGCCGTAAATGCTACCCAATACCTGGGCGCCGCGCGACAGGGTCATCGCGAGATTGGAAAATTGCGTCGGAAACCCTAGGTCTGCCAGCGTGACGTCGTAGGCGGCCGCAACCGGCACGTTGACGGTGCGCGTCTCGAACGTTCCGCCAACCGCCTGCGTTTGGTCGAGCAAGGTTTGCGCCGACGGGCCCGTGGTCGAAATAGTGACGCCGAAGATTCCGCTGCCGCTCTGGGGCGCCTGCGCGTCGACCACGACGATCGCGTTGCCGGCCTGGGTCACCGTAAACACGCCGTTGTTCTGCGGCAAAACCACGCCGCTTTGCGCGACGACCGGCTTGCCCAGAGACTGCAGCGCCGATGGAAACAGGAAATCGTTGTCGGCCACACTGTACGAACCGGGGCTCGGCAAGTTAACGAGAAACGCGAACGTCGGGCTGGCCGCCGACGCGGCGGGATTGACGACCTGGGTCGCCGACAATAGACTCGCCGCGGCGCCGGACAGGGTCAAGTTGTAGACGCCCGCTTGCGCAGCCGCGACCGCCGACGTCCATACCTCGAGCGTTCCGGCCGGCACCGGCGCGCCGCTCGCCGCCGTGCCGGCGGCGGTCAGTTCGGCGAGGGCCGGCAGTCCGCCGAGGGTTACCGCGGCACCGAGACTTGCGAGCGGCGCCGGATAGCCTTCATCCGCGAGCGTCAAGGTCAATGTCTGCGCACTCGAGTTGGTGACTATTTTCGCCGGGCCCAGGCCGCCGACCGGCACCGTGTGGTCGAAGACCGCAGCGCCGGACGGATCCGTGATCCGCACGCCGTATAAGCCTGCCATCGGCATCGAGTTCGCGACCGCCCCGACCAACAGTTGGTACGTCGTGTTCGCCGCGAGCGTCAGTGTCGTCGGCGTGCCGGCGAGAATCGGCGCCACGTTGACCGGCGTGCTGCCCAGCGAGACTCCGGCGGCCGCGGATTGCAGCGCGGCCGGAAATGCATCGTCGATCAAGGTCACTACATAGGATCCCGCAGCCGTCGTCGTGAAGCTCGTATTCAGCGTCGACGAGCCGCTCGACGATGGCGTCGCGGGCGCAACGATGGTTCCGGAATACGAATCGCCAGCGATGCAGGTATGGGTCACATCGGCGTTGCTCGTGACGCAGACGCCGAACGATCCGAACCCCTGTGTCGCATTCGGCACGCCGATGACGCGCAGCACGTAATTGCCGGCCGCAGCCGGCACGGCGACGGTCGCGGCCGCGGTCCCCTGCGTGTAAGGCACGTTCGCCGAGCCGACCAGGGCATCACCGAGCGTGACGGCGATTTGCAAAGACGTGAATGCGGCCGGCGTTTGCAGATCCGTCAGCGTGACCGTCAGCGCATCGACCGTGGTTGCGCTGAAGGCATGTTCGACAGGCACGGCGACCTGCGGCTGGGCGACGAGATTCGTTTCGTCGAGCAGCACGTCCGCGCGCAGCGCAAGCGGCGTCATCGCGCAAATCGACATGATCACGAGCCAGAAGATCATGGATGTCGGGCGCATGGAAATCTCCTTTCGCGGCGTCAAGAGATCGGACTGGCGGCGGCGGGCGCCAGTTTCGCGAGGTTCTGCAGCGCGGCCTTTGCGTCCTTTGCGCCGTCGAAGGGCTGGCCCATGGCAAGCGCCCTTGTTAGATTCTCGCGCGCGGCGGCGGACTGCCCCGCGAGCGCCTGCGCCATGCCGAGATGGTACAAGGACTCCGGCGAGTGGGGCCTCTTTGCCGATGCCGACTGCAAGGCTTGGACGGCCGCGGCCGCGTCGCCGCCCTTGTATAGAACCCAACCATAGGTGTCGAGGTATGCGGGATTCGAAGATCCGGCGAAGCGCGCCGTCAACGCCTTCGCGCGCTCCAGGCTGCGCCGGTCCCGGGAATTACTGACGAGCAGCATCGCCAGATTGTTCGCAGCGACGTCGGCTTGCGGATTGCGGCCGAGTTCCGCCTCGTAGACCTTCTCGGCGTCGGCGGGCCGGCCGAGTTTGACGTACAGCTGCGCCAATTCCGTATCCAGCTGGATCCGATCGGCGGCATTGGCGCTGCCGGCGCGCAACGCCGCGGCGGCCGCGTGATTGTCACCCTGCATCACCGCGGCGAGTGCGAGATCGTGATACGGGCGCCACCAGCCTGGAGCGCGCCCGCTCGCTTCTTGCAGCGGTGCGACGGCGTCGCGCGGCCGATGGTCGTCGAGGAGCACCTCGCCCTTCAAAGCTGCGGCGATCGGAAGCTTGGGGTATGCCACGATCACGGCGTCGAGGCGCGCAAGCGCCTCCTTGGTCTTGTGCAAAACAACGAGAACGCGCGTCAATCCCTGTAGCGGCTCCGCGCCTTCCGGCGCGATGTCTAGCGCTTTCGTGAACAGCGCAACCGCGTCCTCGTAGCGCTTTTCACTTTCCGCGACGAGTCCTTGATAGTGATAGCCGAGCGGCTGCTTCGGCTGCACCGCGACCATCGCGTCCGCAGCGGCTCCGGCGGCTCCCAAGTCCTTAGTCGCCATCGCGATCTTGAATTGCGCGTCCAGCGCCTGCATGTTGTCCGGCTGCTGCTTAACCAGCTCGTCGATGATCGGCTTGGCCTCCTGCGGCTTGTCGAGTTGAGTCAACAGAACGGCGAGGTCCAGGCGCGCGCCGGCGTCGGTCGGATTCGCTTCCACCGCGCCGCGCATCGTGTCCTCGGCGAGCGCCGGTTCGCCGTTCGCGAGGTGCGCGCGCGCCAAGGCGCGCATTACCCCGACCGCATTCGGTTGATCCCGCAGCACCGCGCGCAGATCGGCGATAGCCGTCTTCGGATCGCTATGCGCGAGCGCCAGGTTGCTTCGCAATATGAGCGCGTCGTCGTTGCGCGGGTCCTTCGCGAGAACTTCGCTGATCAGCTTGCTCGCGCCGGCCGGGTCGTTTTGCTGGATCAACAACGCCGCCAACCGGTTGCGCGCGGTCAGCCCCGGCGGTTCGAGTCTTTCCTCGGCGATGACCCGGCGGTAAACCTCTTCCGCCTTGGCGGTATCGCCGCCCTGCTGATAAAGCGCTGCGAGGAGGAACCGCAAATCGAAGTCTTTCGGAGCCTTGGCGATGAATTCGTCCAGCTGCTTCTCGGCGGCATCGCGCGAGCGCCTTCCGGCCAAGAACGTGACGAGCTCGACTTTCATCTGCCGATCCTTCGGCAGATCCTTGACGCCGTCGCGCAGCACCTGTTCAGCCGCATCAATGCGGTTGGTCTGCGCGTAGTACTGCGCAAGCCGCAAGCGATGCGCCGCTTGTGCCGGCTGTATGCGGATCAGGTCCCTCAGCACGGACTCGGCTCGGTCCGTCTGGCCGGTGGCGACGTACAATTGCACGAGCGCGAGGCGCAAATCGACGGTACTCGGCAGCTTCTTGATCGTGCTTTCGAGCAAGGACTGCGCCCGTTCGGCCTGTCCTGTGGACTGATAGATTCCGGCGAGCACGGCCACGGCGTTTTTGTCCGTGGGCGCGAGCTGTACGGCCCGCTCGGCGTCCTGCAGCGCTCCGCTCGAATCTTTCAGCTGCTGGCGCGCGGCCGCGCGAACGGTCAGCAAACCGGCATCGTCCGGGTGCTTGGCGAATGCCGGCTTGATCGTGCCGAGCGCGCGCTTGGGCGCACCGGCGAACACGTACAGGCGACCCAAGCCGACGCGCGCCAGCACGTCGTCCGGATCGACGTCGATCGCGCCCTGATAGAACTGCGCCGCCTCGCGCGGATTCCCCAACTTTTCGTCGACGACGCCGTTTTCGTAGCGTGCTTCGGCGTCGTTCGGCGCAATTTGCAGAGCGTTGCGAAACTCGACGCGCGCCTTCGCGAAATCGCCGCCGGCAAGGAACTTCTGGCCGCGGAGCATATGCGCAGCCTCTCGCGATGCCGCTCCACCGCAGCCGCCGATCAGACAGGCGCCAAGCAGTGGCGCTGCCAACGAGAGTCGCAACTTCGAGTGATGGACGGCCATGGTTTCTCACCAACGCGGAAGACCGGGGGAGACGAAAGTCTAGTAATGATTAATGACGATCGCGTGACACTTTTACAGCGTCAAGAATGGCCGCACGGCGAGCCCCGTCAGTACCGACGCGGCGGCGATCCGCATCCATGTCGCACCGCGCTCGGTGCGGCTGAACAGCATCTCGATCGCGTAGAACAAGACGAATAATTTGGCGATCGCGAGCGCTCCGCCGTGCGGAAGATGCAGGCTTCCCGGCAAGTTCGGCACGACCAGGACCATGAATAGCACGATCAAATCGAGCGGCGTCAGCTCGAAGCGGCGGTCGGTGAACAGGCGCAGGCGTATCGCCGTCGCGGCGGCCGCGCTTCCGACGACGATCCAGCTCAACGTCGCCGTCGGCCGATCGTACGGATGCACGACGGAATCCAGATAGACGAGCAATGTGACCGTCACGTAGATCGCGCCTTTTTCGACGACGCTCAAGGGCTTGGACCGAAGCACACCGAAGAAGACGCCGATCACCGCGAGCAGTCCGAACACAAGTATGCGAAAATCCATGCGCAATGAAGCGGTCTCGGCGACGATAAGCGCGGCGTAGGCGGCGAGCGACCCCGCTATCGTCCGATAGGACCATAGCGGGAGCCACTTCGGATTCCTCAGCGGCGTCGACGCGCGCGGCAATGGTGCGTTCCCGGTACGCTCGCTTTCGGCGCGCAAGCGCCAGCCGCTGCGCGACGCCATTTGTAATCCGAGGATCGCGCCGAGAAAAAATAAGCTGACGCAACCCAAGATCAAGAAATCCGATTCGAACCGCATGAAATACGCGAGCACGAACAGAGCGGCCTGGAATACGTAGATGACCATGACGGCTTCGTGATGATCGAAGCCGAGTGCGAGCAGCTTGTGGTGAATGTGATTCTTGTCGGCGCTGAACGGCGACCGGCCCTCGCCAATGCGCTGCACCATGACGCTCAAGGTGTCCAGTATCGGAATCGCGAGCAGCAGGATCGGCGTCGCGGTGCTGATTTGACTCATTGTATTTTGGGTCGCGCGAATGCTCAGTACGCCGATGCTGAAGCCGAGCAGCTGGCTGCCCGCATCCCCCATGAATACGCTCGCCGGGTAGGTATTGAAGCGCAGGAAGCCGAGGACCGCGCCCGCGAAGGCGAGCGCCATCACGGTCGTCGTCCCCTGGTCGGCGACGCTCGACAGCAACGCGATCGCGCACAGGCACAGGAACGTCGTTCCGCCGGCCAGGCCGTCGAGCCCATCAGCCAGATTGATCGCGTTGGTCACGCCGACGAGGAAGAACGCCGTCATCGGCAGCGACACCCAGGCCGGCAAGGTCAGCCGCTCGCTCAAGGTGATCGTCTGCACCACGACATGGCCGCCCGACATCGCGAGTCCGACCGCGAATAGTTGACCGAGCAGTTTGACGCGGTAGTCCAGATCGAAGCGATCGTCGATCGCGCCGAAGACGACCAGCACGGCCGCGGCCGACAAGAACCAGATGTCCGCGGTCCGCAGCGCAATCGCGATCCCGGCGGCGGTCAACACGCCGGCCGACATCGCCAATCCGCCGATTCGCGGGATCGGCGTCATATGTACCTTGCGCGCCGCCGGATGGTCGACGAACAGCCATTTGACCGCGATACGCGCGAGAACCGGCAGACACGCCATCGTGACGACCATCGCCAGCATGAATGGCACGACGACTTGCATGTTCAATTCGGGACGTAGCGATCGATGCCGGAGGCAATGCGGGCCGCCATGTCGACCAGACGTCGATCCGCCGCGCGCACGCCGCCGGCCGGCGGCACGACGGTCGTCAGCCGCACGAGGGCGCCGTCGGTCCTGTGCCGCGTCAACGCGTCCCAGAAGATGAACCACTTGACGGCGAATTCGTTCGTCAAGACGCGGCCGCGCTGTTGAAACCAGTAATACACGAGTTCCCGCTGGTTGCCGAGCTCGATCAGTGTGCGATTGATGCGCAGCGGTCGGCCATCGATGCGCACGCCGGGCAAGGTGCGTTGGCCGAAATCCCGCATCTGCCAGCCGCCGCCGGGCAGGCAGGAGCGTGGCGAGTGCACCGCCTCGCCCTTGCGCTGCGAGTCGTAGTACGCGATATACACGTTGACCCCGGCGCCGGATTTGTCGAAATAGTCGGCGAGCAGGTAATCATCGAGCTGCAGCGCATCCGAATAAACGCCGGCCAAGGATTGACGGTCGCCTCGCCACGGACCGAGTTGCATCGGATATTCGGCGAAGGCCGCCGCGCGGGCCGGAATGACCTCCCGCGGCCGCGGCAGCGCGAGCGTCGCCGCGATGAAGCCGACGAGCAGGATGCCGGCGGCAAGGAAGGCCCGCGGCAGCGCGCGTCTGCGCACCGCGGCTGCGGCCGGAGTCGGCTGCGGAAATTCGATGCCGAACAGCTGCCGCCAGGTGCCGCGCTCCGGGGTCACGCGGTTCAGAACCGCGATTTCGCCGAGCATCAGTCCCGCGCTCGCCATGAACAGCATCCAACCCTGGAATTCGTGAAGGAAGCCCTCGGCCATGCCGATTCCCCAGTGCTCCACCATGACGCCGATCGTGCCGACCCGAAAGCTGTTCATCAGAACCGTGATCGGAATGCTCGAGAGGAACAGCAGCACGCGTTTCCAAAGGGCTCCCTTGTAAAAATACGCCATCAGAAATCCGAGCGTCATCAACGGAAACAGATAGCGCAGACCGCTGCAGGCATCCGCGACCTGCAGCTGATAGCCGCCGAGATCGATGACGTTGCCTTCGAGAAAGACGCTGACGTTGAACAACCGCATGAAGTCGACGCCGAGCGCCGACGAAATGAGCTGCAATTGCGTCGACAGGTTCGCGAGCACGAACTGCGGCAGCGGAATCATGAAAGAGAGGATCAGCATCGGCATCGCGACGAGCCGGAACGCCGGTCCGCCCAACAAGGCCAACGCGAGTCCGTAGAGCGTGATGAGGTATGCGTACTGGACGAGCACGAAAACCGTGCCGAACTGGCCGAGCACCAGCACCGCGCCTCCGGCGAGCACCAGCGCGACGCCCCACCAACTGCCCGGGAACGGCATCCGCTCCAACCGGTCCTTTTGCTGCCAGATCAGGAATGCCGTGATCGGCGGTATCAACAGGCCGTGGCTGTATTCGGCCGAGTCGACCCACCAGCCCCACATTTGCCGAATTCCATCCCAGAACGGCACGAGACCGAGGAGCCCCACCGCCGCAACGGCGAGCGCCAAGCCCCAAGAGAAACGCCAGACCGGCGTGGAAACGGCACTCGAGCCGATCGGCTGCGCTGACATCGAAGAATCTCCTCGACTCGGGTGGAGAGGGGTGTTCTTAGATAGCGCGAATCTGTTTCAGCGAGGTGACATCGCCGCGTTACCGGCCTCGTACGCTGGCCGGCCTTTTAAACGGATCGCGGCGACCGCGGGGAATCGCCGGCGATCCGGCGACGACCGTCCACGGTGCGACGTCGCGCGTCACCGTCGAACGGGCGCCGACGACCGCGCCTTCGCCGATCCGCACGCCGGGGCCCACGAACACGTCCGCCGCCACCCAAGCCTCCGGTTCGACAACGATCCGCGCCGCGACGAGCGGCATCGCGGGATCGCGGTAGTCGTGACTCGCGGAGCAAAGATAAGAATATTGACTGACCGTCGCGTGCGCACCGAGCGAGATCTGCGCTACCGAATAGCAGTCAACGTGATCGGCGAGGCAGCTATGTTCATGCATCGTCAGGTTCCATGGCGCCCAGATTCTTGACGAGGGATACGGATGAGCGCCGCGCTCGATGCGGGCGCCAAACGCCCGCAGCAAGAATCTACGCCAGCCGTGCAAGGGACGCGGGCTAGGCCGATAGAGAATCAGCCACGCCAATCCCCACAGCGCACGCCGGATTCGGTTGCAAAGACCGACGTGCGCCCCGCTCAGTTCGAAAGATCGTGTCATGAAATTTCACCGTTCTGTCATTCGCGTGGAATAGACGTCTGCTCAAATCTGCGCACCGGTCGAGGTTACACGCTGAGAACCCCTGATGACACTCGCTGCGCCGACGGGGCGTGTCTGGTCGCCGCGGTATGAATTGCTCGACGGGCTTCGCGGTCTGGCCGCTCTCGCGGTCGTTTTGCAGCACCTAGGCGTCGGTAGCGCAGGGCATTTCGCGGTCATGGTGTTTTTCGTGATCAGCGGCTATTGCATCACCGCATCCGCGGAATCATGCCGACGCCACGGTACGGGATTCAAGGAATTCATGCTCCGGCGCATGCGGAGGATTTATCCGCCATATTTGTTGGCGGTCGCGTTCTTCGCATTGACGCGAATCGCCAAAACGGCGCTCGGCGCTCACGACGACTTGCGGCGCCCAATCACCGATTGGGTACAAAACGTCACGTTGACCCAGTGGCTCTCGAACCTGGTCCACCCGGTAGCTTCCGCGGACTCGAATCCAACCTTGTTCGTTACCGCTTTCTGGTCGCTCAATTATGAAGAACAATTTTATCTCGTCATGGCGGGCGGACTATTGCTCGCCATGCGGCGGCGCGTATCACTGATCGCTCCTGTGATCGCTCTTGCCGCGGTCGCGTTGATTTGGAACTGGCGGGTTCCCGGCGGCTGGATCTGTGGATTATTCATCGAATATTGGATGCATTTTTCGCTTGGCGCCCTGCTGTTTTTCTCCTTGTGCATCTGTACTGACCGCATGCGCCAATCTGCGTTCGTCTTGTTCGCGGCAGCCCTCGGCACGGCCAGTCTGATGCGGATACTGTTCTGGAACGGAGCGGGTGGAGAAGATCTGCGCGCGATGATCGAGCTTTCTTTTTTGAGCGCTGTGGCGCTCGCGCTTTTCTTCCTCAGGCCGTTGAGCTCCGCAATCAGCGCCTCGGCGATATGGCGCCCGATCGCCGCGCTCGGCACGATTTCCTACAGCCTCTATCTCGTCCACCAGTTCAACTTGCGACTCGTCGAGTCGGCGGTGCGCCGACTACTTCCAATCGGCACGCCGCACTATTTGCTGATGACCGCCATGACAGCAATGCACATCGCGCTTGCAGCGTTATTCTGGTTTGGCTGCGAGCGCCCGTTTCTCGGCCGGAACGCCGCCCGCCGGCAGTCGCCGCCTAAGCGTGCCGAGGACCGGCAAACCGCGTGACCGTATCGGCGATTCGCTCGGCGGTGACCGGGATCGACGATCCCGCGATCGACTTGCGCGCGGCCTCGCCCATTTGCCGCAACCGCTTGCGCCCACCGCTGATCGCCAAGTACAGCTTGTCGCGCAAGTCCGTCCGGTTGCCCGACTCGAACGTCCAGCCATTGACGCCCGGTACGAGCAGATCGCGCGCGCCGCCGACGCGTGATCCGGCAATGACGCAGCGGCCGCTCGCCATGGCCTCGTTGAGCGCAAGCCCCCAGGTCTCGGCGGGGCCACGAGAAGGCAACACGTAGAGGTCGCCGATCCGATAGACCGCAGGCATCGCGCGCTGATTTTGGGATGGAAGAAAGTGAATGTTGCGACGCCCGTTCGCCGCCCTCCTCAAGTCCTGTTCCAGCGGTCCGTCGCCGACCAGCACGAGATGAGCTGCAAAGCTCGCCGCGATAAAGGCCTCGATCAACAGGCCGGGATCCTTCTTTGATATGAATTTCGCCGCAAACAGGACGACCGTCGCATCGGGCGGTATGCCGATTTCGGTGCGCCACTGTGCGGCGTGCTCATCCGCGGCGCCGGATGCGTCGAGGAATCTCTCGTTGTCGACCGAATGAGGCGCGATGACGACACGCGCGGCGGGCACGCCGCACCATCGAAAGTAATCCGCGCTATTTTGCCCGACCGCTATTGCGACATCGATATGGCGGTACACCCAAAACAGCGCGATACGTCGAAAGATGCGGCGCCACATCGGGCGTGGGTCGAGCAGCGTCGAGTCGCCGCGAAAGAAAACCGGGATTCGTCCCTTGAAATGCCTCATCGCCTTCAAGTGAGACGAGAGGCTCCACCCGTAGATCAAGAGAGCGTCGGCGCGCCACGTCTCGATCGCCGCGATCAAAGCGGGATTCCTGATGCCTCGAAAATGGCTCGATCCCGGGTGCTTCGCCCCGTTTGGCACGAATACATGATCGTAACCGTCGAGCAACGGAATGTCCCACTGGATCTCGCGGCCGAACTCCTTGTCGAATAGCGGGCCCTCGGCCGTCTGCGACCAAGTATAGAAGACCCTCGGCTCGATATCGGAGCGCGCCGCGAGAACGCGAAAGAGCGGCGCGTAATATTGGATGGGATGCGTTGTGACGATTCCGAGGCGAATTTTTTTCACGGACTCGGTCCCGACAGGAAAACCGACCCGACAACGCGCGCGAGGCCCCAGCGTCCGCGGGCGAGATGGCGCAGCATCTCGACGAACAGCGAGCGCTTCGCCGCCCCCAGCCGCTCCGGCAGGAATCGACGCACGAAACGCAGGCGATTACGGTAATAATAGCGCGCCGTGCCGAGCGGTATCACCTTGCTGCTGTTCGCGCCGGATTTGTGGTAGACGCGGCTGCGCGGCGCGTACCCCAATGTGAATTCTCCGCGCCCCCGCATCGCCCAATCGATCTCCTCGTAATACAGAAAGTAGTCCTCTTGCATCGGGCCGACGCGGCGAATGAACTCCGCCGACACCAGCATCGAAGCGCCGACCACATATGCCATCTCGCGCTCGACGAGCGCGCCGTCTTCGGGCGCGCGGTCCGCCGCCGTCAAATAGCCGATATGGCGGCTGGAACCGTCCGCTGGGTCGAGCTGCGCGCCGCCGAGCGCCTGCACGACCTCCGGTCGATCGTAGAAAATCAGTGTCGAACCGACGATTCCCGTCGCCGCGTCGCGCGCGGCCCGAGCGAGCAGCTCAGTCAACGCCGCTCGATCGACGACGGTGTCGGCGTTCAAGAACCAAAAGTAGTCGAAGTTTGCCGGGCCGGCGGCCCGGACCCCGAGGTTACAGCCCCCGGCAAAGCCGAGATTCCTGCCGGAACGTATCAACGTCAACGGGCATGACGGCGGCGGCGGCGGTACGACGCCATCCGGACGGTCGAAGATACGATGGAGAATCGGCCGCGGCGACGGATGCTGGGTGATCCTGGCGACGCCCGGCAGCGAACGCCATGTGGATTTTGCTCGTGGCGACTCGCACCAGCGAGCGATTTGCTCGATCGAACCATCTGCGGAATCGTTGTCAACAATGACGATGTGGCAATTCAAGTGATCCTGCGCGAACAACGAATCGAGACATTCGATGCATTCGCGCCAGCCATTCCAGTTTACGAGGACGATCGCCGTGCGCGCGCTGGCGGCGGACGGCTGTGCCGAGGATGTTCCACTCATGCGGGCGTCCTTGCGATTACCGCGTCACGACCGGACGAAAGGGCGAGAACGCGAGATGCCTGACCCGGCCGCGTACTTTCGCATCCAACGCGTTCCACCCAATGACTGCTGCCGCGGCGACGCCCGCGACGGCTGCGGCCCAAATCCATCTATTCGCCCACCAGCCGAGGGCCGTCCCGACGAAGAACGCAAGCGTCGTGCCGGTGCTGAGCAGGACGGGCACGTAGCTTGAAGTCGGCAGATGCACGCCGCCCTCGGCAAGTTCATGCAATACAAAGAACCGCGCAGTCATCAGGGTCGCGGCGATCTCTCCCAGCAATATCCCTAAGCCGAAGCCGGTCAGGCCGAAATGCGCATAGACAAGCGCCCCGCCGCCGAGACCGAGCGCGGCCCGCGCGACCGACGCCGCGAATACGATCCCTAGTCTATTGATGCCGTTGAGATGCAGCGCCATCAGCGCCGAGGAATTCGCTACGACAACGCCGCCGAGTAACAGGCACAAAAGCGGCTTGTCGAGCGACACGGAGTGCGCAGTCCAGTGCCCATAGAGCATCGGGATCACGGGGTATGTCAACAAGGCGCCCGCGTTGACGGCGGTGCCGACGAGGACCCAGAAGGCGAGACTGATCGCTGCCAACTTCCGCACTTCGCCCTTGGCGTGAATGCGCACGACGTCGGGCAACAGCGGGCCGGTGAGCACCGTACTGACCGTCGCCCAAAGATTTGCAACGGTGCGCACCGTCGTGAACACCGGCACCCCGACCGGGCCGGCCAACGCGGCTACCGTCAAGACGATCCCGTTGCTCGCACCTTGCTGTATCAGGTTGCCGGCCGCGAGCATCAGCGATCGACCCAGATCGGCCATTCCGGTGCCGGCATCGGCGCTTTGCCACCAAGGTGCGAACGCGGGCAATTTGCGCCGTACATAAATCGCCGAACTCACATAGACGATCAGCTGCGATGCGGCGAACAAGGCGCTCGTCTGCAGCAAGCTCATTTTCATCGACGCGCCGAACATGATCGCCGCGAACTGGCTGACCTGAAGCGCCATCGCCCACCAAGCCGCTTCGTACATCAGGCCCGCCGGTATCATCAGGCGGTGGATGATGCCGATATACGAACCGGTGATCACCCAGGAAATGGTCATCACGAGGAGCCCCAATCCGGCTGCGACGGCACCGCCGCGGTCGCCCGGCATGCCGATCATCGAGGCCAACGGAGGCAGAACGATGGCGAGCGCCGCCAGCGTCAATTGGATCGCCCCGATGACCGCTATACCGGTCCTTGCCGAGCCTAGGTGGCGGCGCAGCGCTGGGATGTCCCGATGATAGAGATAATTCACTTTGTTGCCGACGAAAGCGACGTATCCTGAATCGAGCGAACGCAGAAGGAGGAATGCCGAGAACAATGCGAGCCAACTGCCGTACTCGGCCCTGCCCCAGTAGCGCAGGCAGACGGGTACCGAAGTGAGCTGGAACACGACGGCCAAGATCGTCGAAACCCCGGTAACCAAGGAAACCTTGGCGGCTCGCTGCTCGATGCGTCCGGAGATGACTGGCTTATCGCCGGACATCGGCGGAAACCCGCAGCGCTTTGATCAATACTTGATGGCCGAAGAGGTTCGGCCATAAGCGGCACCCGGTCCGGTCGATGAGTTCGCTGCCGGCTCGCGGCAGAACATGGCGGCGCAGAAACCACTGGGGCACGCTGCCGGCGACGCCTTTTGAGACGACCCGCAATTTTTCCGTCCTGGCCAGCAAATATCGGTCCGCGGTGCGATAGGTGAAGAATCTGAGGTGCGTATCGTCGAGAACGCCCTCCGACCGGTACTCGAAGTCGCCGCGCAAAAATTGCCAGCGCATCGGCAAGGAAAGCACGTTGGGCACGGCGATCAAGACCGCGCCGCCCTCGTCGAGCAGATCGGCGAATTTGTCGACGACGGACCCGGGGTCCCGGAGGTGCTCCAGCACGTGCGAAAGAATGATCGCGTCGAATTTCATCGACCGCAATTGCGCGGGCAACTCGCCTTCGATATCGCCGACCCAGCAGGAGTTCATGATTTCCCTCGCGATCGCCGCCTCGGTCGCGGAGCGGGTGATCCCGTGTATCTCACAGTCTGGAAACCGGGACTTGACTATGAATGCGTTGTCGCCGGCGCCGCAGCCGACGTCGAACACGCGGCGAACCCCCGTGTCCAGTAGCGCAAGCAACGGTGCGTTGCCGTCGTTCTTGTAGACACGGTCCATTGTTCAGTTCTCGCCTCCACACGATCCTAATATTGCTCGGTGTCACAATTGTGACGGCGGGATCCGATCACGGGACTTTCCCTTTCCCTAGCGCACGCGTTCGGTCGCCGGTATATTCCTGCACCGGCGCCGCCCCTTCGCGACGAGCTTCGCCGTGCAAATGTCTCCCGACCTATCGATCCATACTGCCGTGCTGATCGGCGCCGCCGCGGTGTTCGGCGGTTCGAGCGCATTGGCGCATCCCGCGACCATTTACAGCCAGCCGGCGCTGCAGAGCCCGGTGCGCGCAGATCCGGACGATTTGCTGTTGCTTCCCGGGTACGGCTTCACGGCGCACGACACGGTGGTCTATGAACGCGTCGATGACACGACGCGTCCGGCGGAGACGCCGGCGACGGTGCCGCTGACGTCGAATGCCGACTTGGGCACGGCGCCCGTTGCCAGCTTCCGCAACGTTCCTTATTCGTTGACCGTCAGACTGCCGATGACGTTGCGCGCCGGTCAAACTTACCGCTTGTGGGTCAGAAACGCCGCGGGCGAATGGAGCAACGGCGTTTTGATCAACGATGCGCGGCCCTTGTGGTTCACACCGAGCGCCGTTTATTCGACTGCGGATTGCGCCGGACTCGACAGGCGAATCAAAATCGGCGGGCGCAACCTCGAAGCCGCTGCGGGCTCCGTGGCCCGCGCACGTCTCGTGGGCCCTGCGCGCATCGAATTGCCGGTCGAATCGGTCGAGAGCGACGGCCCGGACGTTCAGCGCTACGCGGCGGTGATCCACCTACCCGGGCATCTGCCCGTCGGCCGCTATCGGATCGAGATCAACCGGGATGGGCATAGTTGGGTAGCCGTCCCGGGCGAGCGACTGCAAGTCAACGCCGACCCTCCCGCGGCGCGCCGATTCGATATCGCCGCGAAATCGAACGGCGGCTGCCGTCCGGACGACGGACTCGACGATACGCGGTGCATCGCGCGGGCGATTGCCGCCGCCAGCGCGGCCCGCGGCGGCGCGGTAGTGCTCGGCGCCGGCACCTGGGATCTCGTCGATGCCGACCATGCCGGTGTGGTTCGCGGCGACGGCATCGTCCTACCGCCCGGGGTCCAGTTGATCGGCGCCGGGCGCCGTCGCACGAAGATCGTCCGCCATGACGCGTGGAACAGCGGTGCGGCGAACTTCACGTTCACGCTGAGCGGGCATAACTCCGTGCAAGTAATCCTATTTGACGCTCAACATCAATCCCGGCCGCGCGAGGCCCCGCGGCCCGGGCTCCACCTGGGTCGGCGCCACCAACCCGCGGGTCCGCACGGCGCGGACCGCGCCCCGGTCCGCGACGTGATCGTCACGGACGATGATTTCGACCGAGTATACGAAGCGATCGTCGATTCCGGGTTGCCGATAGAACGACTGTACGTAACGCATAATCAATTCGCCGCCTACTATGTCGATCTGGAAATGCCCGGCAATCGCTTCGACGTCGACATGCCCTATCGTATCGACGATTCCGTGATCGCCTACAACCGCTTCGACCCGAGCGGATTTGTCGACTTGCAGCGGCAAACCGGCGTGCTCGCGAGCGAAATCGGCGCGGCACGGCGCCTGGATTTTAGCCATAACGTGGCCGACGGCTCGTCGAGCGTTCATTTGAATTCGCCGCGCGACCCGAAAGGCTGGCGTGCGGGCTTTTTTTGGAACTTGAACGGCAACCAAGAAATGCTCTTGGTCTCCGACAATCGCGCGACGTGCACCGGCGATCTGATCGGCGACGGCGAGGCGATCGCCTACGACAACAATGGCAATACATTTGGATTCAACGGCGTGCAGACCGTCGTGCGTTCGTCGGCGACGCAAATCACGCTGCCGGGCCCGTTGTCCGCGCGCCAGAACGACCGACGAGTCGACGTTTCCAGTTACTACGTCGGCCACTGGATTCAAATTGCCGAAGGACCCGGCCTGGGGGAAGCGCGTAAGATTCGTGCTTACCGCATCGACCCGGCCAGCGGACAAGTAACCTTCGTCGTGGCCCCGGCATGGGACGTGCTACCCGCGGCCGGCACTAGTCGGGCGGGCATCGCGCGCGAGTATTGGCAAACCTACACGGTGGGCAACGTCGTCGACCAGCGCCGGCCGCCGTGCCTGAAGAGCAATCGCAGCCGCGACAAGGGCGGCGTCATCGCGCTTTGGGCGCAAACGGCGGATTCGGTCGTCGAGGGCAATCGGCAATACGACACCGACGGCATCCTTCTGCAGCAAGGATTCAGCGCCGCCGATCGCGGATGTCCAACGTGCTCGTCATGGACGTTCTTCCAGTATTTCGTCGAGATCCGGGACAACACGATCGACGGCGAGTATCGCTGGAATTCGGCCTGCAGCCAATCCGGAATCTTCGGGTCCTATGTCGCCTCGCCGTCGCTGGCCGAGCCTCCGGTGTTGAGCTACGGCGTGAGCGTATCCCGTAATCGGATCATCCGCGCCGATGCGTTGGGCGGCGGCGCGATCGACTTTGCTTCCACCTGGTACCGAGGTCCGCCGCCTTACCGCTGGCAGCTCGTCAGCAATTTGCTGATAGATCACAACGAGATCGCGCATATCGACGGGCCGCCGCCGTCCGACGGCTGCGGACTGCATCAAACAGGACGAATCGGCATCAGGATCGACGGCCCGGGAGAGGTCTGGCGCAGCGTCCTTTACGCGAATCGATGCGCCCGCGTCGCCACGAAACTGAGGGACCTGGGTTCGGAGACCGTGCGGGTATGTTCCGCCGACGCGCCGCCGGAATCCTGCGAATGCCCCGCGACGGACTGATCGGCGCGTTCAACTCATCAAGTTTGGGAACCTCGCGGCCACCGGCGCCGCTCTCGGCGGCGCTTGAGTCCGCCCGCCGTCGAAGCGAATCGCGGCGATCGGGTTCCGCGCAAAGAGCACATGCAGGATGCCGATCGCGGCCAACGATCGCAGCCAAACGACGTACGAAACGGCGATCGTGCCCTCGAATCCGTGGATGACCTGTTGGATCGTGATTACCGTAACGAGCAGCCTGGTGACCGTCGTCGCCTCGCGCAAGTTGAAGCGGCTGCCCACGATGCCGCACAGGAACCCGATCATCGGCATGCCTACGATGACGCCGAGCCAGCCGAAGTTCCAATACAATTCGCCGAGATGCGAGGGTGAAATATAGGTGGATGGATCTTCGGAGACGTGAAACGCCTTGTTGACGAGTTGTCCCGCCGGAATATCCGGCTTGTCCGCCCACACCATCCTGGGCACGAACGTCGAGATCAACGGAATCAGCGTAAATCCATGCTCGAAGTCGACGTCGACACCCGTTCGATTCACGATCATCTCGACGCTGCCGCGCAACGACAACCGCTCAAGAAACGTTTGGGCGCGATCCGGTCCGTGCATGACCCGCTTCTCCGCCGACATCGCGATTTCCAACGCGTGGCCGAGGTGCTCCACGACCGTTGCGCGCGACAACTCGAGCCCCCCGTGCACGACCTCTCGATACGCCTGAAAAATCGGAAACGCCAGTTGTATGAATATGACGGCGCCGACGAGCCAGAGTTTCGGAATGCGGCCGTCGATCAGTGTCATCGTAACGATGACGAGAATGCCGGCCAGCAGCGCCAAGCCTTTGATGTCGGCAACGAACCCGAGCACGATCTGCACGGCGACGACCGCGGCGATCGTGCCCAGCAGGAACGCGCCGCGCCGCCGGCGCCAGGCGTAGGCCAATAACAGGATGCCGACCGGTTGCACCATTTGGAACAAGACATATAGGCTGATAGCAAGTTGACTCTCGCCCGCGAGGCCCACACGCGTTGCCTCGATCGTCGTATCGGTGACGACGTGCACGTACCAATCGAATGTCGCGTAAGTGCCGATCGCCCATATCGCGAGGCCGACGAGCGTGATGGCGGCGATAGACCAGTCCCGCGGCGCGGCGCGCGACCGGGCCGCTCTCCCGATCGATACGGCCGCACGGTAGCCCACAATCAGCAACAGACAGCCGGCGAGCATGACGGCCTCGGATGGAGTTACCGCGGAGCTCGAAATTTCCGTGACGTTTCCGGAGAACAGCGCCGAGACGTCGCCGACTCCGAAATAGATGAAATAAACACACAAGAAGATCCCCAGCAGCGCGTACCGCCCGTTCCAGCCGTCCAGGTCGATGATGGACGAACTGCACAGCGCGAACAGCGACACGAGATACAGCAATCGGGGATTCTGTGCCCCGTCGATCGCGCTGGCGATCGCGACCGCACCGATGAACAGCACGTTGATCGCAACGTAGAGCCCAAGCCGGAATTTCCGAGGTTCAATGGTCAAATGGGTGCTCGATCCGCGGAGCGAATGCCGGTCTAATAGCTAAGCGCCGCGACGTTGCATTTTCATTACGCCGGGTCGGAGCGGCCGGCCAGGGGTGCGCGCGTTAGAACGATCTTCCGAATATTTCAATCTTCGGTGCCGCGCGCACTTTCTCCGCGACCACGGCTGGGTCGCGGATGAACAGGGTATTTCCCTCGACCAGAGTCTTGCCCCGAAGATCAGTCAGTCGGCGGTCGATCGGATCGTATGAATAGGTCCCGAAGCCATAGTCGCGCATCAACTCGACGATGCGGGATTCGGAGTAGCCGTAGCGGCTGCCGCTGCCGTTCAGTTCCATGATGACCGAATGCAGCGCGGCGTTGCTCAGGATTTCCGATGCGCCTTCGAGCACGGGCATCTCGAAGCCTTCGACGTCGATTTTCATGAGCGACGGTGCGCTGGCGCCGAGCATGCCGTTCAATGTGCGGATTTCGACCGTGATCGCGTTCGTGCAATGCTCTCCATCCGCGAGCGCGTGGTTGACGGTGTCCAGTTCGGATGTGAACGCGATCGTCCCTGGCTCTCTGCCGATGCCGACGTTCAGATGCCGTACTCGCGTCTCCAGGCGGTTAAGGCGGATGTTGTCGTCGAGCCGCCGATACGTGGACGGTACCGGCTCGAATGCCCAACCCGTCGCGCCCACGGCCGCGCACGCGAGTATCGTATAGGAGCCGACGTTCGCACCGACGTCGACGAACACGTCGCCTTTGCGAAGCGCGTGGAGGAGAAAGCCCATGTCTGAAAATTCCTGCAGACCGGCGTATATGTTGCCGGTGATCCCCGTTTCACCCCGACGCACGAAAAACCTCGAGCCATTGACCCACGGCTGAACCGTCTCGGCGCCTACGAGACGGCTGCCGATTTGCCATCTCGCATAACGCATGAACGCCCGAGCCTTTCGTCCCTTGTTCAAGGGATGGCTGGCGATAAAGTTCAGTACTTTCAAGGAAACCATGGGATCTCCGCGGTCTCGCGCATTTCACGCGGGGTGCGAAGTGCGATTATTCTCAACCTTCGATGACAATGTCGTGACAAGCGCTCCTCGGGCACCGATCGTCGCCGGGTGTCCGGGCAACGCGGTAACATCGCACTCCATGACCTCGATATCCGTACTGATCCTGACGTTGAATGAAGAAGTCAATCTGGCCGAATGCCTCGAATCCTGTGCCTGGTCCGATGACGTCGTGGTGTTCGATTCGCTGAGCACGGACGGCACACGCGCCGTCGCCACCGGCAAATCGGCGCGCTTCTTTGAGCGCCGCTTCGACAATTACGCCGCCCAGCGCAACGCAGCGTTGACGGAAGTCGAGTATAGAAACCCGTGGGTACTGATGGTCGACGCCGACGAGCGCGTCCCGCCTGAACTCGCCGAGGAAATGAGCCGAGCGGTTGCGGCGGCGGATCCCGATACCGCGCTGTTTCGGATGCGACGCAAGGATTATTTCCTGGGGCGTTGGCTGCGGCGAAGCAGCGGCTATCCCAGCTGGTTCGGCCGCCTCGTGAAGATCGGACGAGTCCGGGTCGCACGCGAAGTCAACGAAGAATATCTTGCCGACGGCAAAGTCGGGCATCTCGACGGGCATTTGATCCACTATCCGTTCAACAAGGGGATTGCGTACTGGATCGAACGCCACAACGGCTACTCGACGATGGAAGCGGCCGCAAAACTCAATGTGCGGGCCGCGCCGATCGCTTGGCGCCCGATGTTCGGCGCCGATCCGATTGCTCGGCGGCGCGAACTGAAGAAGCTCGCGTATCGTTTTCCGTTTCGCCCGATTCTCGTGTTCCTCTATCTGTACGTCGTTCGCCTCGGCTTTCTCGACGGCCGCGCCGGTTTCGCGTTCAGCCGCATGCGCGCCGCCTACGAGCTATTCATCGACTTGAAGGTACTGGAGGCGGAACGACGTCGGGTCGGCGCGCCGGTTTGAGCGCGAGCACGTCGAGCCATTTCGCGACGGCCGCATCCGGTGAATATCTGTCCGCGTACACCGCACGCGCCCGCGCGCCCATCGCGGTGCGCGCTTTCGTGTCCGTCCGCAGACGCCGCAGTGCGTCGGCGAGGTCGAGGAACGCGCCGACGCGGACTGTCAGGCCGCAATCCGCCCCGCGCAGCACCCGCGCGATGTCGCCGTCGGGATCGCCGATGAAGATCGTCGGCCGGCCGGCCGCAAGGATGCCGTAGAGCTTGCTCGGCACGATCAGCCCCTCGAGCGCGGGTATCAGGCTCGCCAGATGGACGTCCGCGGCGGCCAGGCTGTCGGTCAATTCGGCGCGTGGCTGGTACGGCAGGAAGCTGAAATTCTTAAGCCCGCGACCGGCCACCGCTTCGCGCATAGGCTGCATTTTCGCGCCGCCGCCGATCATCAAGAACACGAACGCCGGATCGTCCGCCAAGGCCTCGGCGGCCGCGAGCAGCGTATCGTATTCATGTGCGCGACCCAGGTTCCCCGAATAAGCGACGACGAATCGGTCGACGAGTCCGAGTTGCGCGCGCAGCGCGCTCGCCGCTGTCGGCTTGGGGACGATTGCCGCATCGGCCCAGTTGTCGATGACGACGAGCTTGTCGGACGGGATTTTTCGTGCCGCGAGATACTCCATCATCCGCCCGCCGATGACGACGTTCATGCACGCCGCGCGCAGCGAGGCGTCGCGCAGGTGGCGCAAGACCCGATCCAGGACTCGCGGCAGCGGGTTCGCGCCGAGATGGGATGCGATCTCGGGAAAGACGTCCTGTTGCCAGTTGACGAGCGCCGCGCTGCGGAGCCTGGCAAGCGGCGCCGCGATGATCGAGAGCAGCGGCGGATCGGTTTTCGCTATGATGACGTCGCCGCCGCGCAGGAGACCGAAGATCGCCACGGCGCCGGACACGTAGAAGGATAGATAATCGACCGCGCGTCCGGCGAGCCGGTCCCGACCGAAGCGTGTCGTCGCGACACGGTGAACCCGAACACCGGACAAGGTCTCGACGGCCCCTAGCTCGGTTCCGGCATCGCCATAGAGCTGCCGCGAACAGACGACATGCACCTCGAAGCCGCGCGCCGCCAATGCCTCGGCTAGATCGGTCAACATCTGACTCGTCGCCGATTGGTCCGGCCGGTAATAGCGGTTGACGAAGATCAGCCTCCGCGCATGCGGCGCCGGCGTCTTTCGTTCATCGTGAAGTCCGTGCATCATGGGCTCTTTCACGGCCGCACCGCGTAAGGTCTCGCCAATGGCTCGCCGATGAACAGCCCCTGGCCCGGCATCGCGACGCTCTTCCAGTAGGCCTCGAGCAGCGTGTCGCCGCGCAGGTAATGGTTCATGAAGACCGCGGGGTTCGGAAATTTCTGCGTCAGGTTGCACGGTTCCGAGACCGTGCCGTAGGAGGCGGTTGCGCCCTGGCGCAGCCACTCGAGCGCAGACATCTGGCGGCCGCCGGACAGGATCCCCGCGGGCGTGGCCAAGTTAACCGCCGGGGCCCCGGGCCTAAAGTGTATTTGGCTAATTCCCGCGACGCGGCGGCCCCCGGTGAAATACGCGATCGCGCCGCCAACGGATCCAGCGACGGGCGTAGAGATTTCGCGCACCGCGACACGCCTAGCGAGCAATGCGGCGGCGCTCGCGTACCCGGCCGCACGCACGTTGCGCGCCTCATCGCCGATCCGCACGAGGTAAACCGTTCCCGCGGGCCGCGTCCCATCCGCGCGGATGCCGCGGTCGATGACCGATTTGGCGAGCGTTTCGTCGTCGCTCGGCAGCAGCATCGCCGGCAGCCAGCCCACGGTATCTGCGGGCAGCCAGGCATTTGCGTCGAACAGCGGATTGGCGCTCGTCGGCCCGCACCCCGACGCACAGAAACCCGGGGCGAACCCGGCGGTGAACGCGGTCGTGATCGACATGCATTCGGCCGCGTACGGTTTCGACCAGACGAGCAGCAGCGATTGCACACGGGCGGGCAGATTCGCGAGCAGCGTCCGCCTCAGCCCGGCGAGTTCGACCCGGTCGATGACGGCGCGCTCGGGAAGCGCGAGGCCCACAAGGTTCGCGGACGGAACATGCCGGCGGGCTGCGTAAAATTGCGCGACGCGCACGCTGGCGGCGTCGTTTTGGTCATAGACGACACCGAGCCGCTCCGCGGTCAAGCCTTGCGCGTTCGCGCACGCGGCCAGGATCGACAATCCCAGAATGACGGCGGCGCGCAACATCCGCCCGATGCTCGCTCAACCGCCGCAGCCGTCGGCCGATTCCAATGCCGCGCCGGTCTCCGGCATCGAATAAGTCGGCAGGCATTGACCGCTCGATCGGTCGCGCAGCACCAGGGCGACCACATCCGCATCGATCTCGGTGCGTCCGTCCGCATAGGCATAGACCAGCGCGAAGTCGCATAGGTGATTGAGGAGCCTCGGAATGCCGTTCGTACGCGCATGGATGAAGTCGATCGCATCCGGCAGGAATATGCCGTCGCGGCCGCCGGCAACGGTCAAGCGGTGGCGGATATAGGCGTGCGTATCGACGCGGTCGAGGGGGCGAAGATGAAAGTCGACGGACACGCGTTGCGCGAATTGCCGCAGTTCCGGACGCGACAGCGTCGCGCGCAATTCCGGCTGGCCGACGAGCAGAATCTGGAGCACGAGATCTTTCTCTGAGTTGACGTTCGACAGAAGCCTTAGCTCTTCGAGAGCCTCGACCGACAGGTTCTGCGCCTCGTCGAAGATCAACAACGTCCTGCGCCCCCGCGCGTACTCTCGAATGCAGGAGTCGACCAAGGCTTCGTACTGGGCGATATCCGAATCGTCGGCAGGCGCGATGCCCAGGGCCGACAGTGCCCAGCCGTGAATCGAGCTGAAGCGGCCGTGTGTGTTGCTGATCAGGCCGACGGCCGCCTTATCTCCCAGGTCCCTCAATAGACGGCGCAGCAAGGTCGTCTTCCCCGAACCGATGTCGCCGGTCAGCAGCGAAAAAGCCGCCTGCGACTCCAGACCGTATTCCAGCATCGTCAGCGCCGTCGCGTGCTGGCGCGACGGATAAAGAAACGACGGATCCGGGGTCAGCGCAAACGGCTTGACCGTAAAGCCGAAATGCCGCTCGTACATCGACGAACTCAATATGCGGCCGGCCCATCGGAGGCGCGGTTCAGCACGGTGCCGACGAGCGGCGTCTTGTGAAGCGATTCGATCGTGCGCACGAGGTCATGGCGGCGAGTGCGGCCTTCCGCGGCCACGACGAGGCCGCACTCGACCAAGGGTGCGAACGACAATGCGTCGTCGGCGCTCAGCACCGGCGGCAGGTCGTAGACGACGATGCGTTCCGGATAGCGCGCGCGCAATTCGCCGACGATTTGCCGACAGCGCGGCCCCGCGAGCAGCTCCGAGGAATTTGCGAGCGGCGCGCGCGCGGGCAGTACCACGAAGCGATCGAACCCTTCAGGGTGGTATAGGCAATCTTCGAGCGGACCCCCCCCCCCCAACCCGACCACCGCCCCCACCTCCGGCCCGAAGCCCATCCGCTACCCGA
>VFSW01002275.1_pt1 | contig 29055 bp, 23 predicted proteins | sample 5358111 | NCBI WGS metagenome assembly VFSW01 (sample SAMN11554181, study PRJNA540505) | mine drainage metagenome | isolation source: sediment from site ElyBrook_90M | place: USA: Ely Copper Mine, Vershire, VT | collected 2017 | reverse complement strand
CTGAGGTCACGGATGCCGTACTCGACGGACCACAGTCCGTGGTGTTCGATCAGGCTGAAAACCGCATGCACGCGCAGAAAGCTATTACTCTCATGTTGCTTGGAGGTGCCAAGCGCATTCCGAGCAACCGTAACCGCGGCGGCCTGCAGGCCCGCACAAAGCGATAGTAAAGAAAGGTCTGAACCATGGCAGAGAAAGTTGTCCTTGCATATTCCGGCGGTCTTGATACGTCCATCATCATTCCGTGGCTCAACGAAAATTATGGCTACGATGTCATCGCGTTTATTGCCGACGTTGGGCAGGGCGAAGATATCGATGCCGTAGTCGAGAAGGCTTACAAGACCGGTGCCAAGAAGGCAATCGTGAAAGACCTCCGCGAGGAATTTCTGACCGATTATGTTTGGCCCACTCTGCGTGCGGGAGCGGTATACGAGCACAAATATCTGCTAGGAACATCGATTGCTCGCCCCATCATCGCCAAGCATCAAGTCGAGGTAGCGCTTGCTGAAGGCGCTACGGCACTCGCCCATGGATGTACGGGTAAGGGCAATGATCAGGTACGTTTCGAGCATGCATTTCAAGCTCTGGCTCCGGAGTTGAAGGTGATTGCTCCATGGCGTGAATGGGACCTTGTTTCACGTGAAGATTGTCTGGACTACGCTGAAGCTCACGGCGTGCAGGTCGAGGCAAGCCGAACCAAGATCCACTCGCGTGATCGCAATCTTTGGCACGTCTCGCATGAGGGTGGAGAGCTTGAGGGCACGGATAAACCTGTCGATCCCACGACGTGGCGGATGAGCAACTCTCCGCAGGATGCGCCTGATCGGGAAGAGTTTGTCGAGATCGGCTTCGAATCAGGTGTCACTGTATCCGTAGATGGCCAGCGTCTGCCTCCAGTACAGCTTGTCGAGCTACTCAACGAAATTGGTGGACGCAATGCGATTGGGCGTATCGACATTGTTGAAAACCGCTTTGTTGGCATGAAGTCTCGCGGTGCCTATGAGACTCCGGGCGGCACCCTCATCCTCGAAGCTCTCCGTCAGCTTGAGTCACTTACGCTGGATCGCGAGACGGCACACTTCAAGGAGACCCTCGCACTCAAGTATGCAGAGCTCGTTTATTTTGGTCTATGGTTTACACCACTTCGCGAATCACTCGATGCCTTTTTCGCGAAGACTGAAGAGAATACAACAGGGTCAGTGAAGCTCGCACTTTATAAGGGCAACATCAGCTTTGTGAGCCGCAAGAGTGATACGTCGCTCTATAGCGCCGATCTCTCGTCCTTCACGATGGGGTCGACTTACGACCAGAAAGACGCCGCTGGCTTCATTAAGATTCTTGGCCTCCCGGCTCGTGTCCGCGCGCAGGTACTCGGCAAGCAGAAGGTGGCAACGAAGTGAGCGATATACAGGCGAGCAAAATGTGGTCGGGTCGCTTCCGCGAGCCACTCGATCGCACTTTTGAGCAGTGGCAGCGGTCTTTTCCGGTCGACTGGCGATTACTTCCCCACGAAGTAGCTGCAAGTTCTGCGCACGCTCGGATGATTGCTGCTGCTGGCGTCCTAACTCCTGACGAACTCCAAAAGACGCTACAGGGGCTTGTTACTGTAGGACAGCGTACGGACAACTGGGCGCACCGCATTTCTGCCACCTCAGGTGAGCCCGAATATTCTACGAGCACACAGCAAATCGGTGCTGCCATCGTAGCCAGCGCGCCGCAGGCCGAAGATATTCACCACTACGTCGAGTTGGAGCTCACCCGCGAGATCGGTAGCCTCGCGCTAAAACTTCACACCGGTCGCAGCCGCAACGAACAGATCGCCACGGACATGCGGCTCTTTGTGCGCGAGAGTATCGATGCAACTCTCTTCGGTCTCGAGCAATGGATCACTGCGCTCATCGCACTTGCGGAGTCTGCAGGTGATTCTGTGATGCCCAGCTATACACACCTGCAGCGTGCAGAGCCCGTGCTCGTTGCACACTGGGTCCTCGCGTATGTCAGCATGGTGGAACGCGATCATTCACGTCTTGTGGATGCACGTGTGCGCATGAACCTATGCCCGCTAGGATCGGGTGCAGTGGCTGGTGCAACGCTGGCGCTTGACCGCAGCATTGCTGCTGAAGCTCTGAACTTTGATGCGCCGACACCCAACAGCATGGATGCCACGAGCGATCGGGACTTTGCCGTTGAGTTCGCCCAAGTGCTTTCCATGCTAGGTCTGCATATCTCTCGCTTCGCTGAAGAACTTACGCTCTACTCCACCACTGAGTTTGGGTTTCTTGATCTCCCGGAGCGATTCTCCACGGGCTCAAGCGCGATGCCACAGAAGAAAAATCCTGATCTGACTGAGCTGATTCGGGGTAAGTGCGGACGACTCATGGGAACGGTGGTAGCACTCAGCACAATGATGAAGGGACTGCCACTCGCTTACAACAAGGATCTACAGGAAGGCCAGGAGCCGGTGTTCGACGCGGCCGATACGATCGCCGGTATCCTCAGCGTGCTTCCTGCTTTTACACGGTCACTCAAGTTCCGCTTTGACATCATGGCCCAGGCCGCGCAAACCGGTTATCTCAATGCAATGGCTGCTGCGACCTATTTAACCCACAAAGGAATTCCCTTTCGCAAGGCCCACGAGATCATTGGAAATGCCGTTCGTTTCGCTCTTGAACGCGGCAAGGAACTCGATGCGCTACCGCTCCAGGAGTTACAGTTGTTCGCTCCGGAGTTTGGAATAGATTTTCACGATGCAATTTCACTACAAGCGACAATTGACTGCCACGATGTAGTTGGTGGTACCGCTAAAACTCGTGTTGTGCAGTCTTTGACAGAAGCACGAGCACGCGCAAAACGTCGGCATGCTGCACGGCACAGTTCTGCGTCGGAGGTAGGCAATGCCTGAACTCCGAGTGCACAAGGCGCATCTTCAGGATGCGCGTAACGTCTTCGATCTAGTGAATTCTCTTTCTGGTGATGGCACTCTTCTGCGCCGGAGCTATGCAGAGATCTGCGAGAATATTCGTGATTTTACGGTTGTAGAGGAAGAGATCGGCAACTTTCTTGGCTGCGGCGCTCTGCATCTATATGGCCCGCACCTGGCAGAGGTGCGTTCCATCGTTGTCAAACCTGATGCAAAAGGTCGCGGTGCCGGTGGCCTCTTGCTCCAGGCTCTCGTCGAAGAAGCTGAGGAACACTCTGTACTTTCGGTATGCCTATTCACGCGCATTCCAGAATTCTTTGAGCACTTCGGCTTCCGCGTCGCTGAACGCGATGCAATGCCCGATAAGATCTATAAGGATTGCCAGACCTGCCCGCGACTCTATGCATGCGACGAGGTTGCAATGGTGCGTGGCCCGTTGCCTAAGGTTGCCATGCTGGGACCTAGCACACTACAGCGTCCCGAGCTAGTCACACTGCAGCTGAGTTCGACTGGCACAGAACGCTAAAGTCAATCACCATGCATTCCAATAGCCGCCGCGTTCAGTTAGTACGATCTCACGCCCAAATAGGTTACTCAAACGTTGCTCGGTGAGCAGGTCTGTCTTGGCTCCATCGGCAACAATGCAGCCATCGTTCATCATCACGATGCGATCAATTTCTGGCAGTATATCGGCAATGTGGTGGGTGATGAGTAGAATTGCCGTACCGCGTTGTGCGAGGCCGCGCAGCATCTCGCGCAGATCGTGTTGCGCGCCCAGATCCAGAGCGTTCGACGGTTCATCCAACAGCAGCATTTGGACATTTCCACCGCCATCCGTAGCGGTAGTTCCTGCCATCGCCCGGCCAATCAGAACGCGGCGCTGCTGGCCAGCAGACATCTCTCCAACCAGCTTTGTCCGCAGATTCTCTGTGCCCACTAATACTGCTATCTCCTCGGCGCGTTCGCGCATTTGAGCCGTAACGGTCAGGTTCGGCCATAGCGTCGAACTGGAAAAGAAGCCCGTGAGAATTGTGTCAAATCCTGTGGTCGACAGGGTTTGCTTCCCTGGAAGTTCTGCCGCAACGACACCCATCCTCCGCTTCAATTGCGTCAGGTCCCATCGCTCACGGCCCATGATGCGCACGTGCATTTCGGGGCGAACCAGTGGATAGACCTCGCAGGTAATTGTCTTTAGTAATGTTGATTTACCACATCCGTTTGGCCCGAGAATCGCAAGATGTTCGCCGGGATTGATCTGTAAACTCAGATCGTGCAGAACGATATTGTTCCCGCGAGCAACGTGTACATGCTTCAGATCGACGATAGGATTCATTAGCTTTTCGCTCCTCGACGAACACGCAGGAATATACCAACGATTCGCCGTGCTGCTGCGATGGACGCCTTGAGATTCCCTGATACTTTCGATTCCCCGCCGATTCGGCGTTTGTAATTTACAGGAATCTCAAGAATCCGCAAGCCAAGCTGAATCGCTTTCAATTGCATCTCGAGATTCCATCCATAAGTCATCTCGCTCATCTGCATCTGCTCCAGAGAACTGCGTCGTATAGCGCGAAACGGTCCCATATCTGTGTAGCGAAATCCGTACACTATTCTCGCCAGCCATCCCATCAGAAATGCCGCAAATAGCTGGCTCGTTAGCATCGATCCAGGATCACGGTGTCCACGCATGCGCGACCCAATGACGAAGTCAGCCTCGTCCCGAGCGATAGGTCCGACGAGTTGCGGCAAGTCTTCGATGCAGTCAGAGCCGTCGCCATCCATGCATACCAGAATCGTGCTCGAAGCCAACGCGGCGGCCGCACCTGCATGCATAGCCGCACCATACCCACGCGGTGATTGGATCACACGGGCGCCTGCCGCTGCTGCAATCTCTCCGGTTCCATCTGTGCTTCCGTTATCCACAACAATGCATTCGTCGATCTGCTGCCATGGCATCGAAGACACCACGAAACCGATTGATTCAGCTTCATTCAGAGCAGGAATAATGACGGAAATGTGCGAAGGCATCCTTCTAGTCTAGCTGCTTGGACTTTGATCTTTGCTCGACACCTCTGGGATAGAAGGTATCAGTCAGCATAGGCCAGTGTTTGAGTACAAGATGCAGTAGAAACGCCAGCACCACAGTGCCGTAAAGCATCTTGTTCAGCAAAAACATCTTCGGTCCAGGATCAGCAAGAGCGGTTGTGAAAAGGTAAAAAAAAGACATCAGGTAAGCAAGCAACGGCAGGGTTGGAGTCAGCGTGAAGAGCGGTATCAGCCAAAGGATGTACCAGGGATAATGCGGCGAGAACAGTAACATCATTGCAAAGCCAAGAACCATGGCTGCACGAAGGAAGACCGGAGATGTAGCCCTCTGCGAACCCCGGTGCTTGGTGGATTCGCTGCTGACCTGGCTCCATGCCCATAGGCTTATGCCTCCAAGAACCGCCGCAGAGAAGAGCATGTATGCGGCAACAGGCAGGTGCTCTAGTCCTCGAATGGATTGGACCCACTCCAGGAGAAAGAAACGTGCTCCGCTGTCAATTCCCTCTTCGTGGGTATAGCCGAAGAGAAATCCGAAGACGAGTTTACCGACCGATAGATAGGGCAGATAGGAGAGTCCGCATACGGTTACGAGGGTCGCTGGCATCTTCCAGTCGCCGCGCTTATACAACGCAGGCAGGAGCACCAGCGGATAGAACTTGGTCATTACAGCAAGGCCTAGAAATAGTCCGGTAAGCACTGGTTGCTCACGATATCTGCAGAGTAGTGCGAGCGTGACGAAGGCAAATACCGCCGCATCGATGTGCCCCGCACCACCAATCTCCCACACCAGTAGCGGGCACCATGCGTAGAGAAGGATTTGTGATCTGAGCCGTCCTTGCTTCTGTAGAAGCGACAGCAGAGCACCCACGGTAAGACACTCAAAGCCAAACATCACGATCTTCATTGCCAGGACTGTCGGCGAAAACAGTGTGGCAATCCAGTAGATCATCTGCGCGATTGGAGGATAGATGGTGCGTGCGTAATCACGACGATTGATATGGTCGAAGATATTTTGATTTGGTGCGCGGAGGAAGCTTAGCACGGGGTCCCCCGGCACATAGCGGTAGGGACTGATATGCGCATGCTGCACGATGCCGTCCCAGACATAACGATAGATATCGGATGACAAAAATGGATCTGCGAAGAGCGTGATCGCCCGAAATACAATCGCAAATCCAATCACGATCCAGAAGGTTGCACGATTAGAAGGTTGAGTGAGAACAACGATGATGGACGCGACATACAGAACTGCCGACCAGCCCGAACAGCCAGAGAACCCGATAGTGAAGTGGTGGAGTTGAGAGACAAACTGCTGGGTAAGCAGCAGAAGGCCAAGGCCGAACAGGCACAATGCTACATTTGTCATCCAAGAGCGCCCCTCGCGCAATGAGATAAGAGATGGGCTCATCTTCATCGCTGGTCTTCCGTTACGGGGTTCGAGAAGTTGCTCGCATTCGCAACCAATGCTTGTCGTCGTGCCGCAAGATAGTCTTTTGTGATTCCTGCGCTATAGCCATCGATATGGGCGAAGCCGGGTCGCAGCCGGCTCAGTAGCTCGGCCTCCAGGACGGTAAGTGTTGCTGCATCGTCGACGTCGTACCACATCGGCAACTCAACCAGTTCAAGCCGAGCTTCGTGAATGCGTTCCAAGGTCTCTGCGTAGACATTGCCCGTACTCCATGTAATGCGCTCAAACGGGAGCCTATGAGGGTGCTTGAGACCGATCAGATAATAGCCTCCATCGTCCGAGCCACCCAGAACAACTCGATCGCCGGGTTGGCTAAGCGCTTCGACTGCCAGCTCAAGCGAATGTGCAGGCAGCGTGGGTGAATCCGAATCGATGAGGCAAACGGCACCATAACCGCAGGCAAGGATGTCCTCAGCGGCAGCCAGTAGTCGCTCACCGAACGTGTCGCCTCGCTGCGGTATGAGAGAAAAGCCGTCAGGCAGCAATCCATCGAATGCGATCTCATCGCCCACCGGGGTATAGCAGATCAGACCGGTCGCAGCGCCGCGTGCAGCTACATCGGCAATATTGCGCGTCGTGTCACGGAGGAAGCAGATATTTAGAGCCGCGGATTCTTCCAGGGTAAGAGGCGGCGAGAGGCGTGTTTTTACTTTGCCGGCACGCGGAGCCTTTGCCATCACGGCAAGCGCACACACGGAGCTTCGCTCCGCTCTCCTTTCACCAGGGTGAAGAATTGGATAGGAATGCTTTTCGTGTCCCACTTGTTTCCCTGCAAAAGGATCCTGCTCCATGCGGTTCTTGCCCTCGACCTCGCGTCTTCTGCTCTGGATGAGTGTAGCCGCAGACAGGCATAAATGTGCCTCTAACCGTTAGTCGTTTTCGAAACTGCGGTTCCACTTTGAGATAACACGTGTCTCGCGCTCAAATCCAAGAACGCTAATACTACCGGTGCTCAATCCGAAAAGTCTTCCTCCGACTGCGGGTAAACCAATCCACCGAGCCGCAAGAATACGCAGAATATGGGCATGCGCGAAGAGTGCAACGGCACCACCCGAAGGTGCTGCACACAGCGACATCGCAATCACCTTATCCGCCCGCTCTCCGACATGTTCCATGGATTCGCCACCAAGAATGGGATCGGTCCAGACACTCCAATTGGGGCCATGTATCTCGCGCATTTGGGGGGTAGTCTTCCCCTCGCTTTCACCGTAGTTCCACTCCTGCAGATTATCGTCAACGACCGCTACGTCGCCGTATCCTGCGATCTCGCAGGTCGCCCGTGCTCTTTGCCGGGGACTTACGAACACTGCTGAAAACTTCTTGCCTGCTAAGTAATCTCGCAACTCAAGGGCACACTGGCGCCCGTGCTCGGTTAGTGGAATATCTGTCCAGCTTGTGTGCCGTCCATCCAGGCTCCACGCTGTTTCACCATGTCGCACCAACCACAGTTCGATCTTTCCCTCAGGCATCTTCGCCCTCCCTTTGCCTTATCCTACAAGGATGGACTTCCAGCTCGTCTCTGAATACAAGCCCCAGGGTGACCAGCCACGCGCGATCTCCGAGTTGGTCTCGGGCATCCACGCAGGCGAAAAAGACCAAGTGCTGCTTGGCGTCACAGGCTCCGGTAAGACCTTCACCATGGCTAAGGTCATACAGGAACTCAACCGGCCGGCGCTTATCCTCGCGCACAATAAGACACTTGCCGCACAGCTGTATCACGAGTTCAAACAATTCTTTCCCAACAATGCGGTTGAGTATTTCGTTTCCTACTACGATTACTACCAACCTGAGGCCTACATCCCTGCTGGCGACCTCTACATTGAGAAAGAATCCACTATCAACGACGAGCTCGACAAACTTCGGCTCTCAGCGACGCGCAGTCTCTTCGAGCGCCGTGATGCCATCATCGTCAGCTCAGTTTCCTGCATCTACGGACTGGGCTCCCCCGAAGCCTACTATGGCATGCTGTTGCTGCTCGAAAAGGGTCAAAAGATTAAGCGCGAAGACATTACTCGCCGGCTTGTTGAGATCCTCTATGAGCGCAACGATGTCGACTTCCGCCGCGGAACATTTAGAGTGCGCGGTGATGTGATCGAGGTCTATCCGACCTACGATGAAAACGCCTTCCGCATTGAACTATTCGGGGATGAGATCGATGCGCTCAGTCAGATCGATCCACTATTCGGCACCGTCAAGCAGAAGTATTCGCGCTTGCCCATTTATCCCAAGTCGCACTATGTAGTGCTGCCGGAGCGCAAGAACGCAGCCGTGAACAATATCCTCGCCGAGCTTACCGACTGGGAGGCTCAGCTTGAAAAGGAAGGTCGCCTCGTTGAGTCACAGCGCATTCACCAGCGTACCCGCTTCGATCTTGAGATGATCAAGTCTGTAGGGTTCTGCCACGGCATCGAGAACTACTCGCGCCATTTTTCTGGACGACTTCCTGGCGAGCCTCCGCCAACGCTACTCGATTATTTTCCTCGCGATTTTCTGGTGTTCATTGATGAGTCGCACGTCACCGTACCCCAACTCCACGGCATGTGGCACGGCGACCGCTCGCGAAAGCAGAACCTCGTCGATTACGGCTTCCGGCTTCCATCGGCGATGGACAATCGTCCACTGCGGTTTGAGGAGTTCGAAACGCGAGTGGGTCAGACTATTTATGTTTCGGCTACGCCCGGCCCTTTTGAGCTCACCAAAGCTGCCGGCGTTGTCGTCGAACAGATCATTCGCCCCACCGGACTTGTCGATCCACAAGTTGAAATTCGCCCTGTCAAAGGGCAGATCGATGATCTTCTGGCAGAGATTCGCGACCGCGCAGCGAAGAATCAGCGCGTCCTGGTCACTACACTCACCAAACGTATGGCTGAAGATCTCGCCAACTATTACACCGAGGTTGGCGTCCGTTGCCGCTATATGCACTCCGAGATTGAAACCCTGGAGCGTATACGGCTGCTTAGAGACCTGCGTAAGGGCGAGTATGACGTGCTCATTGGCATCAATCTCCTGCGCGAGGGATTGGATCTTCCGGAGGTATCGCTGGTTGCCATTCTTGATGCGGACAAGGAGGGCTTCCTGCGCTCGCAAGGCTCACTGATCCAGACGATTGGCCGGGCGGCCCGCCACCTTGAGGGACGTGCAATTCTCTACGCCGACAAGATGACCGATTCCATGCGTCGCGCTATCGATGAGACCGATCGTCGCCGCGAGAAACAGGTGGCCTACAACGAAGAGCATGGCATTACTCCGCGGACCGTCATACGAGGCATAGACGATTCGCTAGCCACAGTGCTCAAGGCCGACTATGCGGATCTCACGGAAGAAGATGCCATGATGCCCGAGTTTGACACCCAGGCCGACCTTGATAAACACATTGCCAACCTTGAGAGTGACATGCGGGAAGCTGCAAAGAAGTTTGAGTTTGAAAAGGCCGCCAAGCTTCGCGACATGGTCAAAGACCTTCGCACCAAGGAGTTTCTTTTCAGCTAATGGTTTCGACGCCAGGATCTGCGTCGAAACCTGTATATAGGATCAGCAAGCACAGAGCCTTTCGAGCGCTCTGGGTTGGAGGACGGTCAGCATCACACCGCGGGTAGAAATGATCTTATCCTTGCGAAAGCGACCAAGAGTTCTTGTTACGGTCTCGCGTGTCGTTGCGGTCATCGAGGCAACTTCCTCATGCGTCAGCGACATTGTGATGAAGTCACTCGAGTTCTTCCTGGCATCGTCCGCCCAGTCAAGGATAAGGCGAGCAACCCGTCCGGCAGGCGAAGTTGGAAGCGCGATGAGTCGTGCTTCATCAAAGGCCGCGCGATAGTCGAGAGCTAAGGCGTTCGCAGCACCGAGACTCGCATCGCCATACTGCTGCAACATGTTGGTGAGATGCCTGAGATGAAGCACCCGGGCATGGCAGGGCTCCAAGGCCTCAGCCGTAACTTCGTATTCCCCCTTTGTAAGCGCAGCGCTCATGCCAAGTACGTCTCCAGCATCCGCTATCCGCAAAATCATTGTGCGGCCTTCTCGCGAGGTTGCTGAAACTTTCACCTTGCCAGAGCAGATCACGAATACCGCAGCAGTGCTATCGCCCTCGCGGAACAGAGTGGAACCACGTGGATATTCCATGTTGAGCGAGTTGGACTCAAAGAAGGCACGTGAGTCCTGACCTAGATTGCAGAAGGCATGCTTACCGGCTTGGTGGCAATTGAGGCACTTGGACATTTGGATCCTCCATAAAGAACGTCTTGCCCTTAGTAAGGCAATTGCCCTGCCAAACTCGATTTTACGTGATTTCAATCACATACGACTGTACGGCATGACGCACGTGCTTGTGATCTGGGCGCAGAGGCGCAGGCGCTGCGCCATATGACCCAACTGGTCAACCCAGCTTTGGCACTATACGATCTACGATAGAAGTTGCCTATGTCAGAAACCGTCTCCATTGTCGTGATCGACGATAACCTGGGAAGTCTTGAGTTGCTTTCCGAAGCGCTAGCCCACTCTGAAGTCACTGTCTACACAGCATCGAACCCGGTAGAAGGGCTGGAACTTGTTCGAAAGTATTGTCCACAACTCGTTGTGACAGATCTGGTTATGCCGGGCCTGAGTGGGCTCGAGGTGTTGCAGCAAGTTGTCAGCTTTGACTCATCCATCGATGTCATCTTGATGACAGCCCATTACACAACCGAGACGGCAGTGGCTGCAATCCGTCAGGGTGCTGCGGATTACTTGCAGAAGCCGGTAAAGATCGCAATTCTTCGCGAGCGGGTGGCGGCACTGATCGAGTCGGCGAGCCGCAGGAGAAGAAGTCATTCGGATTCCGCAGCAGGCACGCAGGATCTGCAATTTGAGGGCCTCCGGGCAAAGAGCAATGTAATGTGGGATCTCTTTGCCATGATTCAGCGGGTGGCCCCACACTATCGATCTGTACTTATTCATGGTGAGACGGGTTCTGGAAAGGACCTGGTAGCAACGGCGCTCCATCAGTGCAGTCGGGTACCGGGGAAATTCGTGGTGTTGAACTGCTCCGCCGTGGTTGAGACCTTGTTCGAGAGTGAACTCTTTGGCCATGTGAGGGGAGCATTCACAGGAGCGGATCGTGACAAAACAGGTCTCTTTGAGCTCGCTAACGGTGGAACACTCTTCCTGGATGAGATCGGAGACATGCCTTTGCCGACACAGGCAAAGCTGCTGCGAGCCATCCAGAATCAGGAGATCCTCCCGGTCGGCTCGCTCAACTCCCGCAAGGTGAACGTCCGCATCGTCGCCGCAACGCATCGTGACCTGCGGGCAGCGATCTTGAGTGGCAGATTTCGGGAGGACCTCTATTACCGACTTTCGATGGTGGAACTCACAGTTCCGCCATTGAAAGACCGGGGGGAGGACATTCCGCTTCTCGCACGTTACTTTGTCGGGAAGTTCAGTCGCGAATTTTCGAAGCCGATTACAGGCTTGACCCAGCGTGCGCTACTTGTTCTGCAGCGGCATAGCTGGCCGGGTAATGTGCGGGAACTTGAACACGTGATTGGACGAGCCTCCATGTTAACTGACAGCCCGACCCTCGATGTCGAGCATTTGCCTGATAATCTGGTGCACACGAATCCACGTCCAGATGCCAATGGTGAGACCCCGTCGGCGCTTGAGGAGCAGGAACGACGCCTACTTGAAGATGCCTTGCGGGCGTCCGGAGGAAACCAATCGGAGGCTGCTCGTCGACTTGGAATTGGACGCGATGCACTTCGCTACAAGATGAAGAGATACGAACTTTGATCCTGAGGTAGCATCCTGCACTGCTGTCTTTGTCCAGAGCCTACAAAAGACTTGCAATGCATTGACGCAATCTTGCCGGACCAATTGGCTTCACGAGATAGCCGGTAAAACCGGCTTGAGCTATCTGTTCTGGAATCGCATCCGACAAAGCGGCGGCAAGCGCCACAATCGGCGTTTTTGCAAACGCTGGAATTTTCCGCAAGGCCGTCGCTGCTGCACACCCGTCCAATTGTGGTGTTTGCAGATCGAGAATCACGAGATGAGGCTTGAACTCGGTAGCTCGGTTAATCACCTGCTCGCAATCCTGAGCTTCGACTACTTCATAGCCGCTGCTTTCCAGAATAGACCGCAGGAGTTCACGGCTACTCAGCGTATCGTCAGCGATCAAGATCCTTTTAGCCACCCACTGTTTAGCACCGCCCGAACGATCCAGGGAATTTGTGTCCACCTAGGAAGATTAGAAGCGCGCGGCGGCTACGATTGTGATTTCAGTCACAGTTGACTGTACGGCAAGGTGAAGTGAAAGCGGCTCCCCTTCTGGGGTTCGCTTTCCACCCAGATCTTCCCTCCCTGCATCTCTACCAGTTGCTTGCAGATTGCCAGCCCAAGGCCAGTTCCCTCCCGAACTCCTACGGGTGTAAACCCGACCTGGTAAAACTTGTCGAAGATGCGGACGCACTCCTCTGGCGCAATTCCTAACCCAGTGTCTCCAACGGTTATTTTTACTAAACCTCCCTCAACCGCTGCTTCCACCCAGACTTCCCCCCCCGCCTTCGTAAATTTGGCACCGTTGCTCAGAAGGTTGTAAAGAATTTGCCGGAGACGCGTTGGGTCGGCCCAAACGCCAACATCGAGATGTCCACCCTCCCGGACGGAGATTGCTTTCGAATCCGCATATGGGCGAATTGCGTTCACTGACTCTTCGACGATCTCTTGCAGGGAGAGTGCCTCGGCGCGCAAGTGGAGGCCGCCGGCTTCGATGCGGCTCAAATCAAGTACGTCATTGATCAGGCTCAGTAAATGTTCTGAATCAGTATGAATGTGGTGCAGGAATCGTCGCTGCTTCTCGTTCAGAGATGTTTCAGTTTCCTCTTCAAGTAACTCTGCAAAACCAATAATTGTGTGAAGCGGTGTACGGAGTTCATGGCTAATACTTGCCATAAACTCACTCTTGAGACGGTTCAAACGCTCGGCTTCCTTTTGCCGGGCCTCCAACTCGGTCATGTAACTCTCTTGCAATGTTCGAACTCTCTGCTCAGTCTGCTTCCGTTCGGAGACATCCCGAATAACGGCGATTACATTGACTCCACCTTCTGACTGCACAGGGCTCAGGCTGATCTCCACAGGGAATGTCGTTCCATCTTTTCGTCGGGCTAAGAGATCAAGGCCCAACCCCATAGGCCTGGTCGTGCCCGCCAAAGCAAAGGCCCGGCGATGTCCTGCATGCCCCACTCGATTTGCATCGGGCACGAGCATATCCACCCCGTGGCCCATCAACTCTTCCCGGCTATATCGAAACATCGTCTCTGCAGTCCGGTTCGCGATAACAATTGAACCAGTAGAGTCGACTTGCAAAATTGCATCCGGAGCATGTTCGATCAACTCCCGAAACTTGCGTTCCGCAAGCACCTCGGCATGAGCCGTTGCCTCCTGCTCCGTAAGGGTGCGGAACCGGAGTTCATTTGCCGCCATCGCCTGCTCATTGAGCTTTCGCTCTGTAATATCTCGGGCGATCTTTGCAATGCCTATGATCTTGCCGTCGGCATCCACGATGGGTGAGAGGCTGAGTGAAACGATGATCTTCCTTCCACTCTTATGTCTTCTCGCAACTTCAAAGTGGTCGACACGCTCTCCTCGCCGCAGTCTCTCGAGGAATGATTCGATCTGCTCCTCATCACCCGGCCAAGCAAGAAAGGAAATAGGCTTGCCAATAGCCTCTTCCGCCTCATAGCCAAAGATAGGGGTTGCTGCCGCATTCCAAGTGGTGATGATGCCAGACAAGGACTTCCCGAGGATCGCGTCGTCGGACGATTCGACAATCGCCGCAAGCCACCGCTCAGCATTTGGACGATCAAATGCATTCCCCGGGTCGGGGTATACCGTTTGAGCAGAATCCGGAATACCGTCTTTCATTGAAACCCGCTGTACTACGGCCCTATTCTATCCCCAACGACGAGTACCGCGTCAGAACTTCTAAGTCCTGCTGTGACACCCTCTCGGAGATCGATATTTCTTGCGGCACCTTACTGGATATGGGCGTACATGCAAGGAATGGCTCCAGCAACAGATCATTGAGTCCGGTCCCTGCAAATGATTTTTCATCCTTGGACCTTAAGTCGGCAAACTAATTGGCACATAGAGTCATCACCGGGCACGTTGCACCCAGGAGCACCTGCCCGACTGTACCTTCTACAAGGTTGACAAACCATGATGCACTTCGTTTTGCTCCGAGCACGATGAGATCGGCTTGGACTTTCTTTGCGAGTCCCAGAATATTCGGTGCTGTAGGGCCAATCTCTATAACGAACTTGGGGCTGCACCAGTCGTATGCCGACTGAGGAATCAGCCTCTCCAATGCTGATTCACGTTTCAGTTCCAAACTGATGGTCTCGGCTATGTCCTTACCGGGGCGAGCGAGCACATGGCAGAAATAGACATCTGCGACGCTATCCTGAGCAAAACTCAATGCCACGGCTGCCTGCTTGGCAGCGTTTGAACTGAAATCTGTTGCAAACACAACAGTATGAAAGGGCAACGCACGATAGGAATCTGTTTTGACGTTTGGACCGATCGTAAGGACCGGGCAACTTGCGTGTCTAATGATAGCCTCAGCACGTGAACCAAGAATCATCTTACTAAGACCACTTCGAGCGTTCGTCCCGGTCACAATAAGGTCGGCCCGGAGCTCCTTTGCAAAACCAACAAGAGAGGCAGATGGATCGTGTGACTCGAGGATGTGTGCCGTTGTACGAACTCCCGCCGAGGTCATTTCATTGAGAAGTCGCTCCTGATTTTCTGCGCTGGCGTGACGCATGTCATCGATAGGCAGTCCCATCACAGCATATTCGGGACGCGACGCGACAGAGATATCCACGATGTGAACCAGCGATAGGCTTGAAGCAAAGCGCTTCGATAGACCTTGAGCGTAGTCTGCCGCCATTTCAGATACCGGGGAAAAGTCTGTCGCGAGAACAATCCGGTCTAATGTGAGTCCAACTTGGTCTCCGATTACAGGCATGCTGCACCTCAATGCGTCCGTTTCGATATCGTTTGCGAGCTTTGCATCAGACTAGGCCCACGCAGATAGAGCTGCAGTGAGGGGCTTCACGCTGGACCGTGACTGTTGTCACATTCGCCGAAAGCCGCCGTGGCTGCATGAGCAGTGACATCACTAGACTTTCGGGGTCTCAGGGCATCCACCATGAACTCAAGTGACCTCGATGACTTCTAAGAGAGGTTCCACTTCCAGTCTGTTCTCAACCCATCCGACACCTGGCGATTTCCATGCGATCTCCTCCATTGCAGTCCGATCCGCCAAAGTAGCTACCCTACCTGAGAGAACAATCGTGCTCCCGATAATCCCGATGACGATCTCATCTGAAATATTCGTGTCAAGCCTTCGCTTGAAGGTGCTCTTGAGTTTTGATTTGGCACTTCGCTGAAGGGGTCCAGACTTAACTGCAATGAGATTGCTAACACCCTTCACGCCCATCAAGTCTTTGACCATAGACTCCGCTGCGATTCGCTGGAAATGCCAGTTGACACACCCCTCGAGCGTTACCCATCCATCGGACACCTGAACTTTCACAACGTTTTTCGGAATCAACGTGTTCCATGCAAAGATCGATGCGATTGTATGAGCTATGTCTTCGTCGCTCCGCTCACTCTCAGCCGCAAGCTTGACCACCAATTCATTTGCAACCGCTCGTACACCACGAATAGCCATAACTGCTGAGGCTGCCTGATGCTTCTGTGCGTAACTATCTACAGAACCGGAGATGGTTACCACGGCGTCCTTAACACTTACTCCGATCCGTGATGCAACAATGCTTGGCTCCCAGGCAAGTTCTTCATCTACATGACGTTTCAGTTGTAGATCGCTATCGATCATGGGAGAAGGCTCCTCAGCCGGAGTCTTGCTCATCAACTCCAAGCTCATTTTCAATAAACTTAGTTTCCCGCTACACATATTGCTGTGATGCAACTCACACGGCAACGTTTCAGAATGATATGTCCTATCAGAAGAAAGACCACGGTCGTTGATATTCTCTGATCCTCATATCCACTTCAACTGTGATCATGATCACAGCAATGGTTGCGCGGTGTCACCGCAGCACCGGTTACACCAAGAAACGATAGGCATGAGGTTCTCACAATGAAACACGACGAACATTTCTGGTGGATAACCTTAGTACGCGGCTTTGTTGCGCTAGTTGCAGGAAGTGCCATTGTGGTCATTCCCGACATGGCCAGAACCTTATTGCTGCTCCCCATGGCGATAGCAGTCTCTATCCTTGGCTTGGCAGTCTATGGTGTGCTCGACAGCGTCCTTGTGTTCGTCACGAGCTATACGGTGCCATCTCATCTCGCAAGGATTGTGCTACGCCTGCAAGGCACGGTCGGCGTCATACTAGGCATCCTCCTCTATAGAGTCTTCTTCTTCCGCGTGCAACTTTATTGGTTTCTTGTCCTGATTGCGATCCAGTCGTTGTCCACTGCAATTGCAGAGTTCCTCATCGCGCGGCATTCGATGACGCGAGCCAGCTCGCTCTGGAACTTTACGGCTGCAGTAGTTGCGTTCGGCTTCAGTTGTTCCTATTTCTATATGGTGATAGCACTCGCTGACAGAATGTTGCCACAGCAGATCTCGTGGCTTGTCTATGGATATCTCGTAGCATTTGGGATCGCGCAGTGTCTAACCGCTGCACGGATGCTCTATGCGGACCGTCCCACGGACCCAGCAAGTGCTTCCTCTGAACGCTGGAGGGTGCCATAACATTGGTGAATTCCGTGTGATACGCATCACGTATACGCCGTCAGATAGGAGATTTAGGTGATTTATCTGGGACGCGATCCCGTCCAAGATAGTCACTATGGTCAGAGTTACAAAACTAATACGGTTCGTCCGTTATCTAGGTGAAAGAATAAAACCATGCGTGAATATTGCACCATCATCCAAGGTGGTATGGGCGTAGGAGTATCGAACTGGAAGCTGGCGCAGACTGTCTCGCGTACTGGGCAACTTGGTGTCGTGTCTGGAACAGCACTCGATCAGATTCTGGCACGGCGACTTCAGGAAGGCGATCCAGGCGGTCATATGCGCCGGGCCTTGGAGGCATTTCCGTTTCCAGCGATGGCCAGGCGTGTGTCGGAGACGTACTATGTCCCCGGCGGCAAACTGGAACGCACCCCCTATCGGACTATCCCGTTGCTTGCCAAAGATAATCCCCGTGAGCTCTCTGAATTATGTATCGTGAGCAACTTCGTTGAGGTCTTCCTGGCCCGCGAAGGCCACAGCAACCCTGTGGGCATTAACTATCTGGAGAAGATCCAGGCTGCGCTATTGCCTTGTGTCTACGGAGCCATGCTAGGTGGCGTTGAGTATGTGCTAATGGGAGCAGGAATTCCGTTGAAATTTCCAGGGGTTCTTGATCTCTTCGCAAAACATCAACCTGCAGAATATGGCATGCATGTTTTAGGCGCAATTGAAGGCGACGACACAATAATGCGCTTTGATCCTGCCGACTTTGCTGAATGCGCGCTCGATCCTTTGACTCGCCCAAAATTTCTAGCTATCGTCTCCTCCAACACGCTAGCTACGACCATGGTGAAAAAGGCGAATGGGCGAGTGGACGGACTGATCATTGAGATGCGGACCGCTGGGGGACATAACGCTCCGCCACGCGGCAAAATGCAACTTACTGAGGCTGGGGAGCCCATTTACGGCGAACGAGACAATATCGACATCGCCAAACTCTGTGAGTTAGGCGTTCCCTTCTGGCTCGCAGGAGGATATGGACACCCGGAAAAATTGCGTGAAGCACTCGGTCAGGGCGCCGCAGGCGTTCAAGTAGGAACCGCCTTTGAATTTGCATCAGAGTCTGGTCTGCGAGAGGACTACAAGCGCGAGCTGCTGAATAAGGTGATCGCTGGTACAGCACACGTCTTCACGGATCCTTTGGCGTCGCCAACTGGATTTCCCTTCAAGGTCGCGCAGTTGGAAGGCACTTATTCAGAGCCTGAGCTGTATGCTGCACGACCACGCATCTGCAATCTTGGCTTTCTGCGTGAGGCATACCGTACATCCGAAGGTGAAATTGGCTACCGTTGCCCTTCGGAGCCACCAACTGTCTACGTTTCGAAGGGTGGTAATGCGGAAGATGTAGTTGGACGAAAGTGTATCTGCAATGGGCTGCTGGCTAACGTCGGCTTCCCGCAAGTACTCAATGGACAACGTGTAGAGCTAGGTATCGTGACTGCCGGAGATGATCTGATCTCAGTAGCACAATTTTTACCACCGGGGCAATCTCACTACAGCGCTCTGGACGTGATCGCAGAGCTTGAAAAGGGATGTTCCACACTAATCGCCTAGGAACAGTATCGATTCAGAGGGCTGTATCGATACTGTTCCTAATCCAATTCCGAATCTGTATATTGAGTCCCGATATACAGCGGGACGACGACTGCGCCGGACGAACGGTAGGCTCACCCCATCCTCACAAGAGGGCCTATTGGAATATCAAGGCATCTCTAAAGACCTTGGGCATAAGGAAGTATCTACTGATTGACCCCACTTGCTAGAAACCCACCATCAACAACTAGAATCTCACCCGTCACAAACGCGCTAGCATCTGACGCCAGATAGATCGCTGCACCGATCAACTCTTCGGTCTTACCGAATCGTCCCATAGGTGTGCGCATGCGTAGCTCCTTGCCGCGCTCACTCTCGTCCAGCAGCTTTTGATTAAGTGCCGTCCGAAACACGCCGGGGGCAATCGCATTCACCGTCACACCCTGAGCACTCCACTCAACTGCCAGTGACTTCGTCAGGGCTCCTACTGCGGCCTTCGAGCATGCATACGCCGTCACTTCCTTCAAGCTTACAAACGTGTTCAGCGAGGCAATATTAATGATCCGTCCATAGCCGCGGTCGAGCATGTGCTTGCCAAAAATCTGGCAGGCGCGCAAAGTTCCCATTACATTTGTGTCCATAATCGACTGCCACTCATCCTCAGGAAAATCTATCGTGGGTGCACGCTTAATTTTTCCAGCACAGTTGATCAGAATGTCGACCTTCCCAAAGGTCTCTATCGTCGCCGAACAAAGTTTCTCTAGACTCGTACGGTCCCCCACATCCGAAGTCAGCCGCAACGATTTCACCCCACAGGCTTCAATTACCTTCGCTGCGGCCTCCACCTGCTCCGCACGCCGGCTGGTCGCGACAACATCCGCACCAGCGTTCGCCAGACCAATTGACATCGCCAGTCCGATGCCTGACGTGCCTCCTACGACTACTGCAGTCTTACCCGCTAGATCGAACAACTTCGATGCCATCGTTTCTACTCTTACGCTTCAAGACGGTTCATAATCTCGCTCACAACTTCTTCCGGCGCTCGATCGTTCACAATGCGCAGCGCATCAGCAGGAGTCTCAAGCGTTGCCAGTTGACTGTCCAGCAGCTTCGGATTCATATAGTGGTCCTGTCGTTCCGCAAGACGTTCTGCGATCAATTCCTTAGACCCATCCAGCAGCACAAATACAATCGAACCCTCCGGCATGCCGCAAGCTAGTGTCTTTCGGTACGCATCTTTAAGAGCAGAGCACGCAAGCACTCCACCCTTCTTACTTTCGAACCATCCACGCAACAGCGCATTAAGAGTCTCCAACCATGGTTGCCGGTCATCATCATTCAGCGCATGCCCGGCCGCCATTTTCACTCTATTCGCAGCCGAATGATACGCATCTGCATCAGCAAATACCGTCTGCATCCGCTGTGCCAACAGCGTGCCGATAGTAGTCTTACCCGATCCGCTTACACCCATTAATACGACGATCATCTAACGTCCTACAAAAATCGGTCTAATATGGCGTTCATAAAGATTTTTTGTCACGTTCCTGGCGACGATCTCTTCATTCGCTTCAAGCGCACTCAGATATCGTTGGCCCATCTTCGATGCCACCTTGAACCCAACATGCAGCAACTGCCTAAGACTTGAGTTATACGCTGGGTTGGTCTGGTCATGTCGCAACGCCGAAGTATATTGTTCACTCGTCCAGGTATCTACCTCTTCTGGGCGTGGCAACTTCTTGTAGTCAATATCGATCACCGTAGCATACGGCTTACACAACTCCTCAGCATGCGCAAATGCCTCTCGGTAGACTTCCTTAGCAATCTCAAGGCCGCTTCCACCAGCCTCTGCTAGGCCTATCAACTCTTCGAGCCATGTTGTTCCTGCGGTCTTCACATGTACACCTGCATCAAACTTCACCAATGCCTCGTGAATCGCCTTGTAGATAGAGAACTTATCTGATCCCGAGTGCACGCTCAACTTCAAGTTCTCTGGCAACCCGTAACGTTTGATAGCAAAATCGATCGCAGCAAGGTCTTCCTCGAACTCCTTCGCAAACTGTTTAACGTCACCGACATAATCCACCCCCTTATTAAACCGCCCCGTAAACTTTGGTGCAATTGTCTGGATCGGAATCTTCTCATCTGCGATTGCCGCAAGAATTATCAGTAACTCCACAGGCGTCTGTGGCGAGTCAGTTTCGTCCATAGAAATCTCTGGTACGAATTTTCCCTCCCCCTTGCTCTCGACCAGCATCCGGTAGATCAACCCTGCATCCTGAACTGCTGCTAGAAATTTATTCGCTACACCTTTTACAAACTCCACATTAGTGTGGAATGGTTCAGCAATTCGAGGAATCCGCACCTCGCCTATCAACTCTGCATGCCGTAACACAAACGTTTCGACATCCTCCGGCCTTGCAGCTCTACCAATCTCTTCCGCCACGTCAAGCGTGAAAAAATCGCACGGGTCAAGAAAGCGCTCAACCGTCTTGAGCGTAATGTGATCCGCATCAACAAAGTACGGTTCCTTCCAGTTCAACTCCTTCACCGCCGTATCAGCAGCTTCACGCGTCTGGCTCGGCTCGGTCCCAATAATCGTGTGCTCACGGTTGCTCTTGTTCCACACAGGCACAACATCAACACCTGCTTCTGCAGCTTTCATGCAAGCAACTAACTGTGCCTTTGCCTGATGTGCAAACCTATCCCCGACTCCCACTGAGAATCTAGGTAACGTGATCGCTTTCGACATTATCTCTCCTCTTCCTTGTTACTTCACAGCCATACACATCGTCTACGGATGCACTTCAAACGGAACGTACATAGCACTACAGGACGCAAACGTACCGTCCACCGGGTTACCTGAGGCGGTTGCATTGTCACCTGTCATCCTGAAATTCACAGGCCCTGGGCCGTAGCGTACAGAAGCATTAGACGCAGTCACTTGATAATCTTGCGGATTGTCCAGCATTACCCCATCAAGATCAACGGATACTCGATGCTGTGGATCAAGTCCTTGCATGCTGATATGTCCACCACCAGAGATACGAATATTGTCCAAATGAATGTCGCGGTACTCGGGAAAGCGATTCGTATAGGGGCCAGGGTTGTTGTAGTTCGTATCTAGAACAATAGGCCACTTCGAGTTCCGTATGCATATGTTGTTGTACTGGACATGGTTGACCAAGCCACCACGTGATGGATTGCTTTTGATGCGGATCCCATTATCGGGGCCGTCAAGCGAGAGGTCTTTTACCAGAATGTCGTGAACACCACCATAGGTCTCACTCCCAATTGACATACCGTGGCCATAGTAAAAGTGGTTATCAACTACAGACATATATCCGACGCCACGTTCACTACCTTTAATGGCAATATTGTCATCTCCGGTCCGAATAAAGGAGTGAGCCACTGTAATATCTTCAGCTGATCCAGGATCCACTCCATCCGTATTGCGAGCCTTCCGTGGCGTGTCGATCTTCAGGTTCCAAACAGTGAAGCCGCGGCCATGATTGAAGACCAAGTGAAAGTTCGGCGAGTTACGCAGAGTGATGCGATAGACCGTGAAATCATCTGAGTAATCTGCCTCAATTAACCGAGGCACCTGTTGACGGCCAGATGCACGTGCTTTTTCGGCTAGATCCCACCAACTGACCGTCCCATTCAGCAATACCTCGCCGCCACGTCCATCGATGACACCTTCACCCATAATGGCAGCGTGCGGTGCATGTGTTATCGAGATGACAGCCTTGCAGCCTGGAGGCTGATCATTCACAACTCCGCAGCTACCAGGATGCAGATCATAGAGCCGTGGATCACGTGAAGCGACTACCGTCACGCCCTGATCGATTAGCAAAGTCACGCCTGAAGGTATTGTGATGGGCCCAATAAGAAAGGCGTTGGCCGCACCGTTCGATGCAAGCTCTAGTGCCCTTCTATTCCCGCAGCTATCCAGTACACGCTGCATTCGGGCAGTATCGAGCTTTATCTCGTCCTTGGCATCAATCACGCTTCCGTGCAATGCAAGTGTGGCATGCAAGGTAGCGCACACGGGTGGGATTATTGGCTCTACAACGATCCGGCGATCCTGTGCCAGGCTGGCGGCGTCTATCGACAACAGAAGCACCGCACAGACCCTCAGCATTGTTATTTTACGTTGCTTAGTCATGGGAGCCTTGCTGCCTCCTCAATCGGATTCCAGTGATCCGAACCAGCAAGGAATGCAACTGGTGCAAATGGGGCTGCTTGCTCAGCACTGAGTTGATGAGAGCCCTCCAGCCGGGATTGCACGCGAGCTCCAGGCCCGGTACTGCCGCGCTCTCCATAGAACGCATCTTGAATGGAGCCCCCCTTAGACCATGATGACCATCCTTGTGGACTCAAGTTTTCCGGCATCTCCGAAGATAGAAAGACAACACGTGAGAAACGTCGCCACGGCCGGCCGAGGTAAAAATTTTTACCGCCCATATCGGCGGCCGTGATCCGTACATTACGGAATACGTAGCCAGTCGTCTGGTCAGACGAAGTGCGCGACTGCGCCGTCAAATAGCCTGGTCGGATACTATGAATCTCGCTATCGTCAAAGACTGCCGCAGCATTCCCAAAGATGAAATCAACACCGCCTTCGATATAGGAGTTGACGTAATACTGTCGACCGAAGTCAGAAAACAGCGTGTCCTGATCGCCTAGAAAGCGACAATGCTTGAAGACCGAGCGGTCAGATCGTACCGTGATTGCCACAGCCTGTCCGGTATTGCCAGCAGAATTTTCAAATGTGAGGCTGTCTGCTTCAAATTCCCTACCGTATATCTCAACGGTAGACGAGAAGAACGTGCCCCCCGCACTCTTTGCATTCTGCGACGCAGTGATCACAACATCGTCAGGCTTTGCCCCCATACCGAGCATCGTTGTGCGTGGCCGGTTCTGGGTTACGATCACCCGCTCGTGATAAACACCAGGAGCAATGTGAAGATAAAGGCGTCCGCCCTGTCCTGGCTGTGGAGCATGATCCAAAGCCATTTGGATAGTTGGGAAGTCATCGCTACTTGCCATCGTTCCTGTTGAATCCGGCGATACGCGTACATGTACATCCTGCGCGCTCGCCGCGACAAGCGTAAGCACTGCAGCCATGATGATCGAACAAAGGTTTATGAGCCTCGACATTCCTGATTTCCCTATTTCGCTACTTCATACACGCGGGTACCGGTCTGAATGTTCTAACAATGTCCAGTTCCGTCGCTTGTTAGCGATCTACAAAACATTTTCGTGGCAACGTTGCCGTGCCACTGGATGCTAGCAACTGCCGCTGTGCTCCGTCAAGAACGATTCCATGCAAAAACTTCAACCCGAAATGACCTTATACTCATTTGACTGGTACCATCTGTCTGAATGAAAGAGATCAAACGTCCGACCATCATAGACGTGGCACGAGCCGCAAAAGTAGGTGCATCGACAGTCTCTCGACACGTGCGCGGAGGCAAGTCAGTAAGCCCAGCCGTTGCCAAGCGCATTGGTATTGCTATCGCCCAGCTTGGATATGAACCAAACACACTAGCCCGCAGCCTGCGTGTAGGGCGCTCACAGACGCTCGGCGTGCTATTCCCCCATGTTAACAATGTCTTTTTTGGCAATGCCATTCGCACGATTCAGTTCGAAGCGCGGCGTAGCGGCTTCACCGTCATGCTGCTGACGCATCAAGAGGACGCGAAACTGCAGCAGGAACAGTTAGCATCGCTCAAACGCTCCCAGGTGGACGGCATTATCTTAGTTCCAGCCGCTGAGACAAATGTTGCGCAGGTGCGTGCACTTCTCGGTAATACCCCTGTAGTGGCCTTTGATCGCCCACTCGGCAACTCACTCGATTCTGTAATGCTAGACAACGAGATGGCGGGCCTTAGAGCAACCGAGCATCTTCTTTGGCACAAACACCGCCACATTGTCTCTGTTACTGCACCGTACAAGTTAAACCCGCTGCACAGTCGTCTCAAGGGGCACAAAGAAGCAATGGACGCGGCTGGAAGAAAGGTGGAGACCATCATCTGGACAGACGCCGAGCAACTGAAGAGAGACCTTTGTCTTGCTCTAAAGCGTAAGCGTAACCCTGCCACCGCTGTTCTTTCGATGAGTTATTCCGTCACGATTGCCATCCTCTCCGCCTTGCGGGACCGCAATATCCGGCTGCACCAAATTGGGTTCATAGGGATTGATGATCTGGAGTTTGCGAGCTTTCTAGACCCTTCTCTAACAACCGTGGCACAGCCTGCGGAACAGTTTGCAAAAATCGCCGTAGAGCAATTATTGAAGCGCACGGCAGGAGCCAAAGAGAGCCCTGTTCAGGTAACTTTGCCCGGAAATCTGATCATGCGTGCTTCTTGCGGATGCGATCCAGCCCTATCCAAGGGTCGCTGAATTAGGTGCGTTTACGGCGCGGAGCAGATGCTTAATATTGCGTGGCATCAACTTTTCCTCCTCCACGACAACTTCGTTGTTGACGACTCCTAATCTATCCGAATAGTATTCGGCACATCATTTGGCGACGTTGCCACAAGTCCCTGAAAGAGCACAACCAGATTGCCAAAGCGGCTTGAGTCGGCAGAAATACACCTTAGTGGAGAAGAAGAATGAGCAAAAAGAAAGTATCTATACTCGGTCAGCTAACAATGTTGTGCCTCTTAGTGGCCACATTTCTAGGCAATGCCGCATGGACGCAGGAGTTCCGCGGAACGATAAGTGGCACCGTTACCGATCCATCCGGTGCAATGGTTCCGGGAGCGACCGTAGTGGTACGTGAGTCACAAACAGGCACGGTAAGTCAGACCAAGAGCGGCAACGATGGGCAATACGTGCTGCCCTTCCTCATGCCAGGAACTTATTCGATCACGGTAACGATGCCAGGATTTGAAAAGACGGTGCGCAACAACATCACGTTGCAGACGCAAGAGCACCCTATCGTGAATATTGCTCTTGCTGTGGGCGAGGCATCGCAAACGGTGACAGTAACTACCGAGGCACCACTTCTGGATCAAGCTAATGCATCGGTTGGCTCAGTAATCTCGACGAAGTCGGTGGAAGATATGCCGCTCAATGGCCGCACGCCTGCAGTGTTGACAGAACTGTCGGTGGGTGTAATTTCGACCGCAGCACCACAGATGGTCCATCCATTCGCCAATAACGCCGCAAATTCGTGGAGCATTGGCGGAACGCCGGGCCAAGTGAGCGAGGTACTTCTGGACGGGTCACCGGATCTAACGATTCTCGGAGCCGTGGCGTATAACCCTTCGGAAGACTCGGTGGCCGAGGTTTCAGTACGACCGTTCGACACTGACGCCAGCTTCGGGCACACGATCGGCGGCGTAGTCAATCAGATCACCAAGAGCGGAACCAATCGTCTGCACGGGACTGCCTATGAGTTCTCGCAAATTTCTGCTATCGACGCAAATACTTACTTCAATGATCGAAGCAACAAGAAGCTGCAAGTAACTCACTTCAATCAATACGGCGGCACGATCGGCGGTCCGGTCGTACTTCCAAAACTCTACAATGGACGGAACAAGCTCTTCTTCTTCTTCGCGTTTGAAGGATTGAAGGATTCCCAGCCGAATACCTACACGACGACGGTTCCAACCGCGGCTGAACGCACCGGTGACTTTTCTCAATTGCTCACCGCTGGATGCAAAACCGGAGCTTACACGGTAAATACAGCAGGGCTGGCGACCTGTAGCGACGGGACGAGCGATCCAAACCAGATGTACAACCCATTTACCGCAACACTGAATTCGTCGAACGGGCAAATTAGCCGGCAACCTATTGCCAACAACCAATTGCTAACCGCGGCCCAGGGTGGCGTTATCAATCCAGTCGCAGCGGCCTATCTCAAGCTGATTCCCGCCGCAAACAATACGTCGGGGGTGGGTGCGGATGGTCAGGGCAACTACATCTCTAATGCGCCAAGCAACGATACCTACAATAACGAGTTCGGACGACTTGACTACAACGTCAGCGCCCGCGACCACGTTTTTTTCGACTTCCGGCATAACAATCGCACGCAGTTGAAGAACGATTTTTTCGGCAATGGAATCACCGGAACATCGCTGCTGCGTGAGAATTTCGGAGCTACCCTGGATAACGTGTTCACGATCAATTCGACAACGATCCTCGACACGCGATTCAACTGGACTTACTTCAACGAGGTCCATGGAACGCCGGCATCAGCGTATAGTCCCACATCAGTAGGACTTCCCTCCGCGATGAATGCGGCAAGTGAATTTCTTCAACTCCCCTACATAAACTTCAGCACAGGCGGAAGCTGCGGTAAGCCAACGAGCTATCAATGCCTCGGCGCGACAGGGTCAGGTTACGATCCGACAACCAGCTATCAGGCCTTCGTGGACGTCGTAAAGATTCTGGGACGCCATACGCTGAAGATTGGCTTCGATGGACGGCAATATCGTCTGCGTGATGCGTCGTACGGAAATTCATCAGGCAGCTTCACGTTCAACTCCAACTTCGTTACGTCTGGTACCAAAGGAGCTGCCCAATCGTTTGGTGGCGATCTTGCCTCCTTCCTCTTCGGTCTGCCGGGATCTGGCGGCTTCGATATTAATGCCAAAGCCTCCTATCTCAACTACTACGTCGGTACGTTCGTGCAGGACGACTGGAGGGTAACCGATCGCCTTACCTTGAACATGGGTCTGCGGTTCGACATCGATACCCCATTCGGTGAGCGAAATGGGCGGACCGTGAATGGCTTCAATCCGAATGCACCTAACTCGGCTTCAGTTGCTGCCGCGACGGCATTCGCCGCTAACTCGTATCCCGTGGTGACAAGCCTTAATACTCTGGGAGGACTCACGTTCCCAGGTGGCAATGGAGGAGCACCGTACCAGACCAACAGTGGCTTCCTGAGCCCACGCTTTGGGTTCTCCTATAGCCCTGCAATGCTCCACGATAAAACGGTCATCCGCGGCGGTTTCGGAATCTTTGTTCAACCAGAGACAGTGTCCAATCTGAATGCACAAGGAGTCACCTCCTCCAACGCCATCTCCAACCAGGAGGGCTATAGCGCGACGACATCCTATATCGCGACAAACGATAACTATCTAACCAACGCGAATACGCTGAGCAATCCCTTCTCGTCCGGGTTTGCCCAGCCGGCTGGCTCATCGCTGGGAGCCAGCACATTCCTCGGTGAAGGAATCAACTTCCTTTCTCCGATGGAGCACGACCCCTACTCAGAGCGCTGGGATATTGGCATCCAGCAATCCGTGACCCGCAGCACTTTGTTTGAGGCTCTCTACGTTGGCAATCATGCCCTGCATCTGCCGATCGCTCAGCGGAACCTCAATGCGACGAACATACAATATCTCTCAACGACACCGTACCGTAATGAGGCAATGGCAAAAACCTATGGTGCATCGGTAACAAACCCATTCGCTGGACTGCTGCCAAATGGTGGTAGCGCTAACGGCAAGCAGGTCAGTCTTAGCAGCCTGCTGGTGCCTTTCCCTCAGTTCGGAACGAACAATATTCTTGAGCAGAACCTGACGGTTGGGCAGTCCTACTTCAATAGCCTCATCCTGCATATCGAGCAACGAGAGAAGCACGGACTAACGTTGACAGCCAACTACAGCTTTTCCAAGCTGATGGAAGGGGATACCTACCTGAACGATCAGGACACAACGCCGACTCATCGGATCTCACCCAGCGACCACACGCACCACTTTACGGTGGGTGCAACCTACGACCTGCCCTTCGGACGCGGCAAGATGTTTGCCTTCGGTGGAAGTCGGGTCCTGGATGAGTTGCTGGGCGGCTTCGTTGTCAATGGCGTGTATCAGTTCCAGTCAGGGGCACCGATTGAGTTCACGTCCGACATCCCACTGCAGCCTAGCGTGACGCTGCGCCAGATCAGCAACCAGCCCCGGAACACGTCGCCTGTTCCCAAGAGTGGCACAGGTACTCCTGCGCTCAGCACCAATCTGTTCGTTACAGGGAATTCCACCACTTGCCCGACAACCGGTGCCTGCGATGGATCCACGTTCATCAACGGCCAGTACTATGCGCACTACCGTACGCTGCCGCAAACTCTCTCGTGGGTTCGTGGGGATGGTTTCAACAACCTGGATGCATCGATCCTGAAGGACTTTCACTTTACCAGCAGCGCTTATCTCCAACTGCGGTTCGAGACCTTCAATACTCTCAACCATCCAATCTTCGCGGCACCAAATGTCAGTAGTGCCACGGCGAGCAACTTCGGCTACATCACCTCAACCTACCAGAACAGCCTAC
>VFSW01002274.1_pt1 | contig 29055 bp, 25 predicted proteins | sample 5358111 | NCBI WGS metagenome assembly VFSW01 (sample SAMN11554181, study PRJNA540505) | mine drainage metagenome | isolation source: sediment from site ElyBrook_90M | place: USA: Ely Copper Mine, Vershire, VT | collected 2017 | reverse complement strand
AATCCTTGTCCGCGATTTACCGAAATCCCTGTCCGGGAATTACCGAAACACGCAGCGGTTCCTGTCCGAGCACCGCTGCAACATCGTCGACAGCGCGCAGTTCGGCGATCCCGACATCATCGAGCAGGCCGTAGACCGCGTAACACATCCCTTTTCCGTGGACGATATGGTGGCAGCTGGGCGTGAAAACAATCTTGCTATAAGAGCGGCTGCATACGGGTCATTCCCGCGCGAGCCGTCAAACAGCGCAGTTTTTCAAACGGTCAGCGCAGGGGCAGCCAGAGACGATGCGGGCCCGCCGCTATGGTCGCGCGTCATTGGCCCTTTTCGCCGCGTCATTGATTGGCTCGGCGTTGAAGCCGAATTGTGTGATCACCACCCTGTAGACTGCGCCGTCCGCCAACGGCATGTAGTTCGCCGAGCCGAAGCGGCGATCCTGCACCAGCATGTGCTGGATCAGCCAGTTGACCCAGGCTTCGGGCAGGTACTGGTTGACCTTCGGCGCAGGGCCGGTAATGTCGCACGCCGTGATCGGTTTGCCATTCGCTTCTTCTGCCGAGTAGTACATGTTCGAAATCTGGTTGAGCGTGTAAGTCGCGTTCAGACCCAGCTCATTGGCCCATGGCTTCCATTTCTGCACGCGTCCACTGAGCAGCCATTCGTCGCCCTGCAGCGTGCAGGTCTCGCTGCGGTTGCTGCCGTCGAGGCGATGGACGCTGACCGTATAAAGCTTCTGTGCCGGATTGTCGGCACGAATACTGATCTCGGCGACGGGCGCTTCGTAGGTGAGCCGCGCATAGCTCTGCATGTTGAGACCGATGAACCCCGCCACCAACCCGGCGACGGTAGCTGTTCCACCGCCGGCAAGTCCGATGCCGGCCCTCGCGGCGCGCCCATGCGCCAGATGTCCGATGCCCGCCAAAAAGAGTAGAAAACCGACGCCCGCTACGGCGAGCGGCACGACAAACCAGATCGCACCCATCGCACACCCCTCAAAACGCCCCGGGTCAGCCTACCCAGATGGTATAGCTTTCGTCCAGTTGGCGGTAGAATTGTGACAGGAATCTAGGTGCCAACCGAAGGAAGCTGGTAAATGAACGTTCTTTTGACCGGCAGCGCTGGCTTTATCGGATTCCACATCGCGACCGCCTTGCTGGCACGCGGGCATCGCATCACAGGCGTGGACGAGCTCAACAGCTATTACGACCCCGCGTTGAAGCGGGCGCGGCTAGCGCAACTCGAAGGACGCAACGGATTTCGCTTCGTAAAAGCCGACATTGCGACGGACGGCGCGCTCGAAAGTGCGGCCAATGGTGAGCACTACGATGTCATCCTCCATCTCGCAGCACAGGCGGGCGTCCGCTATGCCCTGAAAGAACCCAAGGCGTACACGCGTTCGAACCTTGTCGGGCATCACAATGTCCTCGAATTCGCCCGCCGCCACGACGGGCTGCAACATCTCGTCTATGCGTCTTCAAGTTCGGTTTACGGCAACGACAGCGTCGCGCCCTTTTCCGAGGACCAGCGCGCCGATCATCCCGTCTCCTATTACGGCGCCACCAAGCGGGCAGGGGAGTTGCTGTCGCATTCCTATGCCGAGCTGTTCGGACTGAAGCAGACAGGCCTACGTTTCTTCACGGTCTACGGCGACTGGGGCCGCCCGGACATGGCGTATTGGCTCTTTACGGACTCGATCCTGCGCGGCCGTGCCTTGCCGGTCTTCGGGCAAGGGAAGCTGCGCCGCGACTTCACCCATGTCGACGACATCGTCGCAGCGCTGGTGCGCATCGTGGAAACACCGTTCGCCGAGACCGCCGGTCAGGCCCCGCACAGGGTCTTCAACCTGGGCAACAGCCATCCGGAATCCGTGCTGGATCTCATCCGCCTCATCGAAGCGGCCACTGGGCGCAAAGCCGCCATCGAATGGACGGACGGTCCGCAGGGCGACGTCCACGAGACCTATGCCGACATCAGCCGGGCGCAGCAGGCCTTCGGCTTTGCACCGCGCGTTCCGCTTGCCGAGGGTATAGAGCGCTTCGCGCGCTGGTACCGCCAGTACACAGGCCTCTGACGGCCTCCGTACCGCGTCCTAAGCGTGCGTCATCCTTCCTGGCCGTCCTACGCTGTGGTAATCGAAGCCCGCCGCCACCATTGTTGCGGGGCGGTAGATATTGCGCAAATCCACCATCAGCGGGCGCTTGAGCAGCGATTTGACGCGCGTCAAATCCAGCGCCCGGAACTCGTTCCATTCGGTGAGGATCGCCACGCCATCGGCACCGTCGAGCGCGTCATAGGCGTCCTTGCACAATTCGACGTCGAGGTGCTTGCGCGCCTCCTTGGCTCCTTCGGGGTCGAAGGCGCGGATACGTGCGCCTTTCTTCTGCAGGTAGGGAACGATGACGAGACTGGGCGAGTCGCGCATATCGTCGGTGTTCGGCTTGAAGGTCAGGCCCAGCACGGCCACGGTTTTTCCCGCAACGCCGCCGAAGGCACTCTCGATTTTCTCGGCCATTTCCTTCTTGCGCGCGTCGTTGACGGCGACCACCGCCTCCACGATGCGCGTGGGAGCGCCGAATTCCTGCGCAGTCCGCAGCAGAGCAAGCGTGTCCTTGGGAAAGCACGAACCGCCGAAACCCGGGCCGGCATGCAGGAATTTGTTGCCGATGCGCCCGTCGAGCCCCATTCCACGCGCCACGTCCTGCACGTTACCGCCGACCTTCTCGCAGAGATTGGCCATTTCGTTGATGAAGGTGATCTTGGTCGCCAGGAACGCATTGGCGGCGTATTTGATCAGTTCCGAACTCTCGCAGCTGGTGAAGACGATGGGCGTCTCGTTCAGATAGAGCGGGCGGTAGATTTCGTGCATGACGACGCGGGCCCGGTCGCTGTCGCAGCCCACCACAACGCGGTCGGGCCGGCGGAAGTCCTCGACTGCGGAGCCTTCGCGCAGAAATTCGGGATTGGATGCGACGTCGAAGTCCGCGTCCGGGCGTACCCGGCGGACGATTTCTTCCACCTTGCGGTTGGTGCTGACGGGCACCGTCGATTTGGTGACGATGACGGTATAATCCGACAGATGGGCGGCGATTTCCTCGGCCACGGCAAAGACGTAGCTGAGATCGGCATGACCATCGCCACGCCGGCTGGGCGTGCCGACGGCGATGAACACCGCTTCGGCCCCCGGCATCGCCGCTTTCAGGTCGGTCCCGAACGACAGACGACCGGCCTTCATGTTGGTTATGACGACTTCTTCCAAACCCGGCTCGTAGATCGGCATGACGCCCTGCTTCAGCCCGGCGATCTTGTCGGCATCCTTGTCCACGCAGATGACGTCATGGCCGAATTCCGAAAGGCACGCCCCAGAAACGAGGCCGACATACCCGGTACCGATCATCACAATGCGCATTGCTACCGCTCCAGAATTTCTTGGCGGGTGGCCAGCTGCTAGAAACCCGCGGTTGTGCCGGCACTATCACACAAACGTGCCGCCACGACAGTAACGAAAGTTGTCACTCTTTGACAAAAGCACTGTAGGATCGCGTCATCCTGATTTGGACACCATGATCGACGTTCGCGACCTCGTCTACGAATACCCGTCTGTGCGCGCGCTGAAGGGCATATCCCTTCACGTCGCGTCACAGACCATCACGGCCTTGGTAGGCCCGAACGGTGCCGGCAAAACGACACTTTTGCGATGTCTTGCGGCGCTGGAGCCACCCTATTCCGGCAACGTGAAGATCGCCGGCCTCGATACCCGGGAAGCGCCGCGCGACATCCACGCCCGCCTGGGCTATCTGCCGGACTTCTACGGCCTCTACGACGCGTTGAGCGTCAGACGCGTTCTAATTTACGCGGCGCGGTCCCATGGCATCGCGCCAGCGTTGGCCGGCGCCGCGGTGGAGAAGGCGGCCGAGCGGGTCGGCCTTCTGAACCGGATGGAGGCCAAGGCGGGCGAATTGTCCCGCGGCCTGCGCCAACGGCTCGCCATTGCTCAGACCATCGTCCACGAGCCACGCGTGCTGCTGCTCGACGAGCCGGCCGCCGGTCTCGACCCGCAGGCGCGGCGCGACCTTTCGGTGCTGCTGCTCGCCCTCAAGGAAGGCGGCATGACACTGGTCGTCTCCTCCCACATTCTGGCGGAACTCGAGGATTACTGCTCCGAGATGATCATCATCGAGGACGGCCTGATCGTCGGCGGCAAGGCGGTCAAGGTCCGCGACGTCGAACGTCCGCGCTACATACTGGAGATCGCCACCGCCCGCAGCGACCTGCGTGAATTCCTGGCCGGCCGGGCCGGGCTGGATGTGATCGAGGCTGACGCCCATCATGCCCTCATAACCCATACGAGGAATGCCGCGGCGCGCGCCAAGCTGATCCGCGATCTCCTTGCGGCTGGCTTCGAGGTGTCGAGCTTCGGAGAATCCACCAAAGCGCTGGAAGACGCCTATTTCAAGCAGGTGGGGCACGGGCGATGAACGCGGAATTTCAACGCAACCTGTGGCTGGAACTGACGCCACGCCGGATGTTCGTGATGGCGGTGGTGCTGGCATTGATCTTTTTCGCGGCCGCGCTGACAGAGGGGACGGTCAGCGGTCCGGGCGAAGCGGCGCGCTGGCTGTATTACGTGATTGTCGTCATCTGGGGTACGCGCAACGCGGCGAGCGGCGTCGTCGGCGAAATCCGCGACCGCACCTGGGACGGCCAGCGTCTGTCGTCATTGGGCGCGGACACCATGGCGTTGGGCAAGCTATTCGGCTCCACGATCTACAATTGGTTCGGCGGCGCAATCTGCCTTGTCGTGATGCTGGCCGATCTCCTGAGCAGCCGCGGGCCGTTCGTGGCGCTGATAGACCTGGTCTATTACCTTGCCATCGGCGTGATCGCGCAGGCTGCCGCGTTGCTCGCCAGCCTGATCGCCGCCAGACGCCGCCAGGTCCATTCGCGTTTCGACATCTTCGTCTACCAGGCCGTGGGCATCTTCGCGGCGATTGCCGTTTATCTCGTCTGGGCGGTCGCCGATCCGGCCAGTTCCATCTTCGCCCACAAGGCGCCGACCAATTTCATCGCTTGGTGGGGGCTCGGCCTTGCGGCGCGCGGATTCCTGCTGCTGTCGCTGGCGGTTTTCACCGCCTGGATGCTGACGGGCTGTTATCGCCAGATGAGGCTTGAGCTGATGATGCGCAATGGGCCATTTGTCTGGCTGGGTTTCCTGCTGTTCATCGGCATCTATGTCGCCGGGTTCGATGCCTGGCTGTCGGGCAATCCCGCGTTGATCCATCTCGATGCCGTGGCGCGCCGCCTGCTGCTCGCGGGGACGGCATTCGCCACGCTCGCCTATCTGATGGCATTTCTCGAGCCCAAGGACCGCGTGCAATACCGCTGGCTCGGCGGCGCTCTCGCCAAGTTCCGCGTGGGGTCGGCGTTCATGCGTCTGCAAGGCTGGATGACGGCATATCTCGCAACGCTTGGCATCGGCATCGTATTGCTCCTTTGGCTGGGACAGACCTCGACGCCGCCCGATCAGGCGATGGTCGGCGCCATGCTGGGCTTTTTCACCCGCGACATGGCGGTCATCGTTCTGGCGAGCTTGATGTCGCGACAGCACGGCAGCGATTTTGCCGCCGCCGCCATTCTGTTCGTGCTTTACGTACTGCTCCCGGCCATCGTCAAAGGACTGAACTTCGAAGCCGGGATGGTGTTCTTCTTCCCGCGGGCCGGCGATCCTCTCTGGCTGTCTCCGGTCCTGGCCTGGAGCGAAGCCGTTCTTGCGGCTGCGATCGCGGTCGGCCGCATCGTGCTTCCTGAAGCTCAGCCGGACGGACAGACGGCCGACGCGTAATCATCCTGCCCTGAGATACCGTACCGCTTCGTCTCGACCGAACAGATAAAGCAGCACCCGCAAAGCCTCGCCGCGCGGCGACTTCAGATCGGGATCGCGCGACAGGATCAGCTTGGCGTCGTCGCGCGCCGCGGCCAGAAGTTCTCCGTGTGCCGCAAGATCGGCCATACGGAATTCCACCTGGCCGCTCTGGCGCGTACCGAGCAGCTCGCCCGGACCGCGCAGGCGCAGATCCTCCTCGGCGATGACGAAACCATCGTCGGTTTCGCGCAAGGTTTTCAGCCGGGCCTTGGCGGTCTCACCCAGCGGTGGCTGGTAGACCAGCAGGCAGCTCGATTTCTTCGCGCCGCGCCCGACGCGGCCGCGCAATTGATGCAGCTGCGCCAGGCCGAAGCGCTCAGCGTGCTCCACCACCATGATTGTCGCTTCGGGTACGTCGACGCCTACTTCGATGACCGTCGTGGCGACCAGGATGGCGAGCTCGCCGTTCTTGAACTTTGCCATCGCCGCGTCGCGTTCCGCCGGTTTCATCTTGCCGTGCACCAGACCCACTTTCGGCCCCAGCGCCGTTTTGAGCTCCACGGCCCGCTCCTCGGCGGCGGCGAGGTCGATCTTTTCGGATTCGGCCACCAGCGGGCAGACCCAATAGGCCCGGGCTCCGGTCGCGATCGCCTTGCGCAGGTGCTCCACCACTTCGCCCAGCCGCTCGGACGGCAGGACGCGCGTCTCCACCGGTTTGCGCCCTGGAGGCCGGCCGTGCAGCCGCGAGACATCCATGTCACCATAGGCGGTCAGCGCCAGGGTGCGCGGGATGGGTGTCGCCGTCATCACCAGCACATCGACCATCTTCTCGCCCTTGCCTTGCAGGGTCAGGCGCTGATGGACACCGAAGCGGTGCTGCTCGTCCACCACCGCCAGTCCCAGGTCGCGAAAAGCGACGTCTTCGGAGAACAGGGCATGCGTGCCCACCAGGATGTCGATCTCGCCCTTGGCCAGCGCCGCCAGCGTCGCCTCGCGCGGCGGCCCGCGTTCGCGCCCGGTGAGGAGGGCCATGCGCACGCCCGCCGCCTCCGCCATCGGCTGCAGCGCGGCCATATGCTGGCGGGCGAGGATTTCGGTCGGCGCCATCAAGGCGCCTTGCGCGCCGGCCTCCACGGCGCCCAGCAGGGCCAGCATCGCGACGACGGTCTTCCCAGCCCCCACATCGCCCTGCAGCAGCCGCAGCATGCGCGCCGACGACGCCATATCGGTTTCGATCTCGGCCAGCGCCTGCTCCTGTGCCTCTGTCAGGGCGAAGGCCAAGGCACCCAGCGCCTTGGTCTTGAGGTGACCGTCGCCCTTGAGCACACGCCCCTTCGCGGCGCGCATATGGGCCCGGATGAGGATCAGAGCGAGCTGGTTCGCCAGCAACTCGTCATAGGCCAGCCGCAGCCGCTCCGGCGTGGTAGGCGCCAGCTCCGCCTCGTGCGCGGGGGTGTGCGCCTTGCGCAGCGCCTCGGCAAAGGGCGACCAGCCTTGCGCCTTCAGATGGAACGGCTCCTGCCACTCGGGCAGCGCCGGCGGAACCTTCTCCAGCGCCCCACGGACGGCCTTGGCCAGCGACTTGCCCGGAAGGCCCTCCGTCAGGGCATAGACCGGCTCGTGCAGCGGCAGCTCGGAATCCTGCTCCGGCGGCACGACATAGTCGGGATGGGGCATCTGCAGGCGGTTGTTGAAGCGCTCGATGCGCCCGCTGATGAGCCGCTTCGCGCCGGCGGGCAGGGTTTTGTTCAGGTAGTCGGCATGGGCATGAAAAAACACCAGCTCGATGGTGGCGGTGTCGTCCGAGCAGCGCACGCGATAGGGCTGACGCCGGTCCCACGGCGGCAGATGGTCGAGCACATTGACCAGGACGGTGGCGATGCGCCCGGCTTCCGCTGCGATCAGCTTCGGCCGGTAGGACCGGTCGATCACGCCCGTCGGCAGGTCGAAGATCAGGTCCACCAGCCGCTTGCCGGCAACCTGCGCGATCAGCTTTTCCAGCCTGGGTCCTATGCCCGGCAGCGTTCGCGTCTCGGCGAAAAGAGGAAACAGAATCGAAGGGCGCATGTTGACAACGATAATCAAGGGAGCGTGCCCCGTCATGGCGCTTCGCCATTGGCAGGACGCGTGGGCAGGGTCTATATCACCGCCCCATGACGGGCAGTGAAAAAGGTGGCTCTTCGGAGACCCGCCGAAAACGGCTGTTGTTCCGCGCACAGCGGCGAGGCTTCAAGGAGGTCGATCTGATCTTCGGAACCTTTGCCGCGCGCGCGCTGGCGGATTTGGACGAGGCGGGGCTCGACCAGCTCGAAGCGCTCCTCGACTCACCGGACCAGGACGTCTTTGCCTGGCTCAAGGGCGACGCACAGGTACCCACCGCATTCGATACTCCCGTTTTCGCTCAGTTGAAGGCTTTGTGCAGGCGTAAAGATCCAACGTGGAACGTGTAAGCTACATCGCTCGCGCCGAAGGCCGTTTCACCGTCACCGGCGCGCCGGAAGGTTACGACGCCTGGCTCGCCGCCGAAGCGGCTGTCCGGCTGAACGGCCTTGTCGTGTTCGTCGTGTCCGACGACGTGCGCGCGGCCTCGGCGTCGGACGTCATGCGCTTCTTCGCGCCCGGTGTGCGGGTCCTGCAGTTTCCGGCCTGGGATTGCCTGCCTTACGACCGCGTCTCGCCCAAGCCCGACATCGAAAGCACGCGGCTGGCGACGCTGGCCGCTCTGGCCCGGCGCACGAAGGACAGCGGGCCCGCCGTCGTGGTCGCCACCGTCAACGCCGTCCTGCAGCGCGTGCCGCCCAAGGAAGCGATTTTGGGCGCCAGTTTCGCCGCCCGTGTCGGGCAAGCGGTGTCGCATGAGAAGCTGGCGTCCTTTCTTGCCCAGAACGGATACGTCCGCGCCGGCACCGTGCGCGAGCCGGGCGATTTCGCCCTGCGCGGCGGCATCGTCGATCTGTGGCCGCCGGGCGAGCAGCCGCTGCGCCTCGACTTCTTCGGCGAGACGCTGGACGCCATTCGCAAATTCGACGCCGAGACGCAATTGTCGGCGGGCGAGGTCAACGCAATCGAACTGCTGCCGGCCAGCGAAGTGCCGCTCGACGACGCCTCGATCAGCCGCTTCCGCACCGGCTATGTCGCGACCTTCGGTCCGGCCAGCGACGATCCGCTTTACGAATCCGTCAGCGCCGCGCGCAAGGCGCAGGGCATGGAGCACTGGCTGCCGCTGTTCTACGAACGGCTCGACACGCTGTTCGACTTCGTACCGCGCGCGCTCATCCTGCTCGGCCATCACAGCGACGAGGCCAAGACCGCGCGTTTCGAACTGGTTGCAGACTATTACGACACCCGCCGGCAGTTCCTGAAAGGCGGCAATCCCGCCACGGGCGCGCTGAAGGCGCCGCCTTACAAACCGTTGAAGCCGGAGAAACTTTATCTTACGACGGAGGAATGGACGGCATCGCTCGCGCGCCATCCGGTGCGCGAGCTGTCGCCGTTCCAGGCGCCGGAGTCGAAAACCTCGGTCGATGCCGGTGGCAAACTGGGCCGCGACTTCGCGCCGGAACGCGCACAGGGCCGGGTCAATGTCTTCGAAGCCGCCGACGCGCATATCGACGCGCTGCATGCGGCGGGCAAGCGGGTGCTGGTCGCTTCGTGGACGGAGGGCTCCGCCGAACGCATGGGCGGCGTGCTGTCCGACCATGGGCTCAAGGCGATCCGGCAGGTCGCGGACTGGAACGATGTCCAGAAAATGGACGCGAAAGCCGTAGGTCTGGCGGTGCTGGGTGTCGAACATGGTTTCGAAGCTCCCGATTTCGCGGTGGTCGCCGAACAGGACATCCTGGGCGACCGCATGGTGCGCTCGCACACCCGGGCGCGGCGGGCGCAGAATTTCCTCTCCGAAGCATCCGGTCTGGCGCCCGGCGATCTGGTCACCCATATCGAGCACGGCGTCGGGCGTTACATCAGCCTGCGCACCCTCGACGTCGCTGGAGCGCCGCACGACTGCCTGGAACTGCAATATGACGGCGGAAAACTCTTCCTGCCGGTCGAGAACATCGAACTGCTGACGCGTTACGGCGCGGAAGAGGGCGGCGCGGTGCTCGATCGCCTGGGCGGCGCCGGCTGGCAGCAGCGCAAGGCGCGCGCCAAGGAGCGGGTGCGCGAGATCGCTTCGGAGCTGATCCGCATCGCCGCGGCGCGCGAACTCAAATCGTTGCCGCCTTCCGATCCGCCGGCCGGCCTGTACGACGAATTCTGCGCCCGTTTTCCGTACCAGGAGACCGAGGACCAGGAAAAAGCCATCGCCGACGCCATCGAGGATCTGGCCAAGGGGCGGCCCATGGACCGGCTGGTCTGCGGCGACGTCGGTTTCGGCAAGACGGAAGTGGCGTTGCGCGTCGCCTTCGTGGCGGCGATGTCGGGCAACCAGGTCGCGGTGGTGGTGCCGACCACGCTTCTGGCGCGCCAGCACTACAAGAACTTCAGCGAGCGCTTCGCCGGTTTCCCGGTGACCGTGCGCCAATTGTCGCGTTTCGTGGATGCCAAGGAGGCGCGCGAGACCAAGGAGGCGCTGGCCAAGGGCGACGTCAACATCGTCATCGGCACGCATGCCCTGCTTTCCAAGAGCATCAGTTTCCAGAACCTCGGTCTGGTGATCGTCGACGAAGAGCAGCATTTCGGTGTCTCCCACAAGGAACAGCTGAAATCGATGAAGGCCGACGTGCACGTGCTGACGCTGACCGCCACGCCGATCCCGCGCACGCTGCAACTGGCGCTGTCGGGTGTGCGCGACCTGTCGCTGATCACCACGCCGCCGATCGACCGGCTGGCCGTGCGCACCTTCGTCACGCCCTTCGATCCGCTGGTTATCCGCGAGGCGCTGCTGCGCGAACATTACCGCGGCGGGCAGAGCTTCTATGTCGCGCCGCGCATCGCCGACCTGCGCGAGGCGCAGGACTTCATCAAGAACACCGTGCCGGAAGTAAAATCCGCGATCGCCCACGGCCAGATGGCGCCCACCGTCCTGGAAGACGTGATGACGTCGTTCTACGACCGCAAGATCGACGTGCTGGTCTCCACCAACATCGTGGAATCCGGCCTCGACATCCCGACCGCCAATACGCTGATCGTGCACCGCGCCGACAATTTCGGCCTGTCGCAGCTCTACCAGCTGCGCGGCCGCATCGGACGCTCCAAGCAGCGCGCTTATGCCTATCTCACGACGCCCGCCGACCGCAAAACCACCGAAACCGCGGAGCGGCGGCTGGAAGTGCTGCAATCGCTCGACCAGTTGGGCGCAGGTTTCACGGTGGCCAGCCACGACATGGATATCCGCGGCGCTGGGAACCTGCTGGGCGAGGAACAATCCGGTCATGTGAAGGAAGTCGGCATCGAGTTGTATCAGGAGATGCTGGAAGAGGCCGTCTCGCAGATGCGCAGCGGTGAGGCCCATGCCGAGATCGCCGACCAGTGGTCGCCGCAGATCAACATCGGCGCGTCCGTCCTCATTCCGGAAGCCTATGTGCCGGACCTCAATGTGCGCATGGCGCTGTACCGCCGGCTCTCGACCATCGAGACCCGTGCGGACATCGAAACCTTCGCCGCCGAACTGATCGACCGCTTCGGGCCGCTGCCCGAGGAAGTGAAACACCTGTTCGAGATCGTGGCGATCAAGCAGTTGTGCCGCGCGGCGTCGGTCGAGAAAGTGGAGGCCGGACCGAAGGGCGGCACCGTCGCCTTCCGGCACAATGCCTTCGCCAACCCGCTGGCCCTGGTGCGCTTCATCGGGGCGCAGCACGGCACGATGAAAGTCCGTCCGGACCAGAAGATCGTCCTCAGCCGCGACTGGCCCACGCCCGAGGCGCGCCTGAAGGGCGTGCAGGCGCTGTTGTCGCAGCTCGCCAAGCTGGCGCAGGCGGCGTGACTCTGGAAATTCGGCAATTCGATTTTTCCGGTTCCATCTGGACAGACTCCTCCCGCGACACAGTTGTGGGTTTTGAAAAATGGATGCGAACGCGCGCCGCGTTCATGCGCGGGCGCCGACCGTTCGCAAATGTGGTGATATAGGATATGTGGTAAATCGACCTTGTCGGTTCAAGAGGCCGCAGGAAATTATTTTTCGGCAGCTTGCCTGGAATTTTGCAGTGCGAGCGAGTTGCTCTTGCATCAAATAAATTTTTTGACCGGCAAAAGCATGAGATGTGACTCGGTTCCGGGCTCTTCGTCCACGCGCGCCGGCAGGCCGAGAAACCCTCCCTTCGGCGACGACGCTTTTATGGAATCCGAGGGCCGTCGATCTGACATCACGGCCGGCCGCTGCAAGCCGAATAAGGCGGAAACCGGACGCTTCGACGCTCCCCGCCCGTATCGGGTTGAGCAAGCCATGGATGGCATGTAACAATTTGGCTGCGTCTAAGATGCAGCGATTGTTGGTCGTGCTCTGAGTACGGCGCGCAACGTCGACGACAACGCCCGGGTCCGAAGCTTGAGACGCGCGCCCGAGGGAGGCCATTGTCCATGGATCGACAACAATACAGCCACCCGCTGGCGCGCAATACGATGGCCTATGTGCTGGCTGGGGGACGCGGCGCCCGGCTGAAGGAGCTGACGGACAAGCGCGCCAAGCCGGCGGTCTATTTCGGAGGCAAGGCCAGGATCATCGACTTCGCCCTGTCGAACGCCGTCAACTCGGGCATCAGACGCATCGCCGTCGCCACGCAATACAAGGCGCATTCGCTGATCCGTCACCTGCAGCAGGGCTGGGACTTTTTCCGTTCCGAGCGGAACGAAAGCTTCGACATCCTGCCGGCGTCGCAACGGGTCTCCGAAACCCATTGGTATGACGGGACCGCCGACGCCGTCTTTCAGAACATCGACATCATCCAAAGCTACGAGCCGGAGTTCATGGTGGTCCTCGCCGGGGATCACATCTACAAGATGGACTACGAGGTGATGCTGCGCCAGCACGTTGCCTCCGGCGCGGATGTCACGATCGGATGCCTGGAGGTGCCGAGGGCCGAGGCGAGCGCTTTCGGCATCATGGCCGTCGATCAGAACGACGTGATCACGGATTTTCTCGAGAAGCCCGCGGACCCGCCCGCCATACCGGGAAAGCCCGACGCCTCGCTCGCCTCGATGGGAGTCTATGTCTTCCGGACGGCACGCCTCTTTGAAGAGCTCCGCCGCGACGCCGCGACGCCGGAGTCCTCACGCGATTTCGGCAAGGACCTCATTCCCTATCTGGTGAAGAATGCGAAAGCCGTCGCGCATCGCTTCGCCGACTCGTGCGTCCGGACCGGAGGCGAGACGCAGAGCTATTGGCGGGATGTGGGAACGATCGACGCCTATTGGGAAGCCAATATCGACCTGACCGACGTCTTGCCGCAGCTCGACCTCTATGACCGGAGCTGGCCGCTGTGGACCTATGCCGAGATCACGCCGCCGGCCAAGTTCGTTCACGACATCGATGGAAGGCGCGGCAGCGCCGTCGCGTCGCTGGTCTCTGGCGACTGCATCATCTCGGGCTCGCACCTGCGCCGCTGTCTCATCTTCACGGGCGTGCGGGCGAACAGTTTCTCCGTATTGGAAGAATCCGTCGTGCTACCCCGCTGCATCATCGGCCGCGGCGCGCGGCTGCGCCGCGCCGTGCTGGACAGGGGCGTGGTAATCCCCGCGGGACTGGTCGTGGGAGAGGATCCCAAGCTCGATGCGCAACGGTTCCGGCGTACCGAAAAGGGAGTCTGCCTGATCACACAAGCGATGATCGACCGCCTGGTATTATGACGACACGCGTCCTTTCCGTTGCTTCCGAAGCCTATCCGTTGGTCAAAACCGGCGGCCTGGCCGACGTCGTCGGCGCGCTGCCGGCCGCGCTGGCACCGCACGACGTCAAGCTGACGACACTGATCCCCGGCTATCCGGCCGTGATGGCGGCGCTGGACGAGAGCCGGGTCCTGCACCGGTACAAAGACCTCCTGGGCGTCGAAGCGCGTCTCCTGGGCGGGGCGGCGGGCGGTCTTGAACTGGTCGTGCTCGATGCGCCCACGCTGTTCACGCGCGATGGCGGGCCCTATGCCGATCCGGACGGCGAGGACTGGCTGGACAACTGGTTGCGGTTCGCGGCGCTGGGCCGGGCGGCCGCCGATATCGCGCAGGGCGCGGCCACCGATCTGCACCCCGATCTGCTCCACGCCCATGACTGGCAAGCGGCGATGGCGGCGGCCTATCTGCGCTTCGGCAAGGCGACGGCGTCGCCCAGCGTGATGACGATCCACAACATCGCCTTTCCGGGGTACTTCCCGGCCGAGATATTTCCCCTGCTGGACCTGCCGCCGGAGGCCTTCACGATCGAGGGCGTCGAATATTTTGGCGGCGTCGGTTTCCTGAAAGCGGGACTGCGGGCGGCCGACGCCATCACCACGGTGAGCCCGACCTATGCCGAACAGATCCGCGAGCCGGAGTTCGGCATGGGGCTGGAAGGCCTCATCACGGCGCGCCGCGATCGCTTGCACGGAATCCTCAACGGCATCGACACGGTAATCTGGAATCCGGCCTCGGACAAGAATCTCGCGACCACCTATGACGCCGCCACGCTGCGGATGCGCGGCTACAACAAGCGCGCCGTCGAAAAGGTGTTCAGTCTCACCGAAGGGGATGGACCGCTCTTCTGCGTCATCAGCCGTCTCACGGCGCAGAAGGGCATGGATATCCTGGCCGGTCTTGTCGATGCGCTGGTGGCCATGGGCGGCCGCCTGGCGCTTCTGGGCTCGGGCGATGCCGAGCTGGAAGTCGCGTTTCGGGCCGCGGCGGTCCGGCACCCGGGGCAGGTCGGCGTCCGGATCGGCTATGACGAAGCCCTGTCGCACCTGATGCAGGGCGGGGCGGACGCCATCGTGATCCCCTCGCGTTTCGAACCCTGCGGTCTGACCCAGCTTTACGGGCTGCGCTACGGCTGTGTGCCGGTTGCGGCGCGCACCGGCGGACTCGCGGACACCATCGTCGACGCCAACGAGGCAGCGCTAGCGGGGCGTGCCGCGACAGGCTTTCTGTTTGACGGCGTGACGGCGGACGACCTCACCGGAGCACTGCGGCGTGCGATCACGGTGTTCGGCCATCGCGAGGCGTGGCGGTCGCTGCAGAAGCAGGGCATGAAAGCCGACTTTTCGTGGAGGCGGAGCGGCCAGCGTTACGCGGAACTCTATCAGCGGCTGCTGAAGGCGCCGGCATCCGTGCAAAGCTGACGCGGGCCTACTTCGCGTTCTTGTCCGCCTGATGCAGTCCCAGCATGTTGCCATCGGGATCCTTGATGTAGGCCTGCCAGCCGACCCCGGGGATGGCCGTCTTGCCCATGGCGAGCGTTGCGCCGGCGACATGCGCCTTGTTCAACATCTCGTCCACCGACTCGACGTCCAGCGAACAGACAAAGGCGTTGACGGGCGCGCCGTAGAGGGGCCCGGTGCCGCGGCGCTTCAGCAGCCCGCCGCCGATGCCGTCGCCTTCGCCGGTATCCAGCAGCCAGTAGTCGAACTGCGGCAGGTGCGTGACCTTCCAGCCGAACACGGCGGTGTAGAAGGCGAGCAGCTTCTCGGGATTGGCGGCGTGGATCTCGAAATGGACGACGCGGTTCATGGCTGACTCCCGCCGTGACGATAGACATCGCCGCGCGCCATCACGAAGCGCATGCGTTCGAGCACCGTGATGTCCTCCAAGGGGCTCGCGTCGACGGCGACAATATCGGCGGACTTTCCGGGCGCGATGGTGCCCGCATCGTCGGAGATGTCGAGCAGTTTCGCAGCCGTGACCGTCGCCGCCTTGATGGCATCGGGCGCCGACATGCCCGCTTCGGTCATGAAGCGGAATTCCCGCGCGTTCTGTCCGTGGGGCCCCACGCCCATGTCGGTGCCGAAGGCGATGGCCACACCCGCCTTGTAGGAGCGCGCCAGGGCTTCCTTGATCTTGAGGCCGACGGTTCTCGCCTTGGCGGCCTGCGCCTCTGACAACCCGCTTCCGCCCGCCGCCATTTCGAGCACCGTGACGCCGGCGATGATCGTCGGCACATGGAAGGCGCCGTTCTTGAGGAACAATTCGATGGAGCGGTCGTCCATGAAGCTGCCATGCTCGATCGAATCGACGCCCGCCTCCAGCGCCGCGTTGATGCCGGCGGTGCCGTGGGCGTGCGCCGACACGCGGCGGCCGAGTGCGTGGGCCGTGTCGACGATCGCCTGGATTTCCTCGCGGATGAATTGCTGGTCGACGCCGGCCTTGATGTCGGACAGCACGCCGCCCGTGGCCACGAATTTGATGGCATCCGCGCCATGCGAAACCTGCCGCCGCACGGCGCGGCGGCAATCGTCGGCGCCGTCGCAGCGCCCTGATGCCGACTGCACGCAGGCGCACACGTCGTGGCGGTAGCCGTAAGTCTGGCCGTGCCCGCCGGTCGGCGAAATGACGGCGCCGACGCAAAGAACACGGGGACCGGCGACCTTGCGTTCGGCGATCGCGCCGCGTAGCGCGAAGATCACTTCGGGATTGCCGATCGCCCCGACGTCGCGCACGGTGGTGAAACCCGCGGCGAGGGTGAGCGCAGCATGATGCGCGGCATTGAACCCGGTCTTCGGGTCGGAATCCTCGACGGTCTGCAGGCGGAGCTTGGGTCCGAACTGCGCCATCAGATGGACGTGGCAATCGATCAGGCCGGCAAGAACGAATTTGTCGCGCAGATCGATGAGGGAGGCGCCGGCCGGCGGGTCGATAAAGCCCGGCGAGACGGCCTTGATCCGCTCGCCTTCGATCAGCACGCTTTGCTGCCGTTCGGGGCCTTGGCTTGCATCGGCAAGCAGCGTGCCGGCATGGATGACTTTGGTGCTGGCTGTCACGTCTGTGCGCCCCCGGCTGGATGTTGTCGTGGCTTGCCGATCCGCGGCGAGCCTAACATCGGCCGCGCAGCTTACAGAGACGTTTTTTGACAGCGCCGTCAAAACCATGGTGGTATGCCCGCCATGGATAGACGCAAATTCCTCGAACTTTCGCTGCTGGCTTCGGGCGCCGTTTTGGGCGTTCCCGCGAGCTTCGCTGGGAGCGGTCCCGCTACCGCACTGAAGCTGACGCTACGTCCGGACAAGCCCGGCAACGCCATCCCGGAAGATTTCACCGGGCTGAGCTACGAGACCTCGCAACTCAGCGATCCGACCTTCTTCTCCCCCGGCAATGTGGGGCTCGCCGGATTCCACAAACGGCTGGGCGCCTCGGGCATTCTGCGGGTCGGCGGCAACACCAGCGAATTCGGCGTCTGGACGCCCAACGCGTCGGACACGGCGGCGAAAGCCAACGAAGAACTGGCCGCGAATGTGATCCCCGACGCGCTCGGACCCGACACCGGCAAGCATGCGGCGCCGCGCCGTCCCGTAACGCCGCTCGCCGTGCGCAATCTGCGGGGTTTCATCGATCTGACCGGCTGGCGGCTGATCTACGGCCTCAACATGGGCAGCGAAAACCCCGAGACGGTGGCCGACGAGGCCGAATATGTCGCCAAGACGATGGACGACAAGCTCGTCGCCTTCCAGCTCTGCAACGAGCCGGATCTGTTCTATCGCAATGGGCTGCGCGACAAGGATTACGACTACAAGAAATTCGCCGTCGAATGGCGTCGCTTCTTCCGCGCCGTGCGCAAGCGGGTGCCGAAGGCGCCGTTTGCGGGACCGGACACCGCCTTCAACACCGAATGGCTGGTACCCTTCGCGCGTGAGTTCAAACACGACGTCAATTTCCTCTCGCAGCATTACTATGCCGAAGGGCCGCCGACCGATCCGACGATGACCATCGAAAGGCTGCTCAGCCCGAACCCGAAACTCGACGACGAGTTCAAGGGCATGGTCGAGACGCAGAAAGACACCGGCCTGCCGTTCCGCATGACCGAGACCAATTCCTGCTACCAGGGCGGCAAGCCCGGCGTCAGCGACACCTTCGCCTCGGCGCTGTGGGGCGCGGATCTGATGTACCAGTTGGCCCAGGCGGGCGGCACGGGGATCAATTTCCACGGCGGCGGATACGGCTGGTACACGCCGGTGGCGGGTACGCCGAAGAACGGATTCCTGGCACGGCCGATTTTCTACGGCATGCTGCTGTTTGCGCAGGCCGGCGCCGGCACGCTGGTGGACGCGACACTCGACAGCACCGCGGACGCGCCGTTGTTGACGGCTTATGGCATCAAGGCCGGCGACGGAGGGCTGAAGGCGGCGGTGTTCAACAAGAATCTGGACCGCAACGTGATGCTGACGATTGACGCGGGCGGGGCGGCGAGCGCCACGGTGATGCGGCTGGTCGCGCCGCGCGTCGACGACACGACGGACACGACGCTGGGCGGCGCGGTGGTGGGCGATGATGGGGCCTGGTCCGCGGCGGGGCCGGAGAACCTCGCGCCGCATGACGGTGTCTTTACGCTGCATCTGCCCAAGGCCAGCGGCGCGCTGGTGACCTTCGCCTAAGCCGTTACGCTTTTGCCGATTTCAGCTTGATGATTGGGCCGTCTACCGCGAAGACGCCGTAGCCGCGGTGATGGATGGTTTTCGGATTCTTCTGCTTCGGATCGATCCAGGCCTTCTGCGCTTCGAGGATGAAGAGGCAATAGGCGCTCACCAGCCGCGTGTCGACGACCTTGCACTCGATGTTGGCGAAGCATTCGGCGATCAGCGGCGGCTTCACGTGCGCAGCGGGCAGGGGCGTCAGACCGAAGCGCGCGAACTTGTCGATCCGCGCGCCCGTCGCGTTGCCGACCTTCACCACTTTCGACGCCAATTTGCGCGCCGGGATCGCGATCACGCACTCCCTGGTGGCACGCAGCGCGGCGAAGCTGAAATTGCGGTTGGAGACGATGCAGGCGATCTGCGGCGGCATGAATTCCATCATCATGTGCCAGGACATGGTCATGACATTGGTGCGGTCCTTGTGCGCGGTGGTCAGCAGCACCACGGGACCGGGTTCGAGAAGCTGATAGACCTTGGAGAGAGGGAAGTCCTTCATGAGCGGAGTCCCGACGATCCGGGACATTATACGCGCACGCCTCTCACTTCCTCAGGACGATTATTCAGTTGAACTCCATGATCGTCTTGCTCCCCGCCTGGATGCGCTCGAACAACATCGGGCATTCGGGGATGAGGCGTTCCATCCAGTATTTGCCGCTGGTCAGCTTGTCTTTGTAGAACTGGGCGTTCGGCGGATTGGCGGCGAGCTTTGCCTGCGCCACCTTGGCCATGCGCGCCCACATCCAGCCGACCACGACGATGCCCATCATCCGAAGATAATCGGTGGCGGCGGCGCCCGCGTCGTTGGGATTCTGCATGCCGTGCTGCGCCAGCCACATCGTCGCCTGCTGCAGCGTGTCGAGTCCGCGCTTCACCGGCTTGGTGAAGGGCGCCAGCGCGTCGCCGTCATTCTCGCCGAGCCAGCCGGAGATCAGGCCGAACAGGGCCATCGGCCCCGCGCCACCCTTGCGGCCGAGCTTGCGCCCGACAAGGTCCATCGCCTGCACGCCGTTGGCGCCCTCGTAGACCTGGTTGATGCGCCCGTCGCGCACGAACTGCTCGACGCCGTTGTCGCGGATATAACCGTGGCCGCCATAGCATTGCATTGCCATGTTGGCGGCTTCGAAGCCCATGTCGGTGAAGAAGGCCTTGATCACCGGCGTCATCAACTCGGTGAGATGGCTGGCGGTTTCGGCTTCCGGGCGGTTCGAGCGGGCGATCGCCATGTTGAGCGTCGTCCACATCGCCATGGCGCGCGCGCCTTCGACGAAGGATCTGGCGTGCAGCAGCATGCGCTTGACGTCGGGATGAACGATTAAGAGGTCGGCGGGTTTGTCGGGGTCGGCCGGGCCTGTCAGCGCGCGCGCGACGCGGCGCTCATGCACATAGGCCATGCCGTTCTGATAGGCGACTTCACCGACGGCAATGCCCTGCACGCCGACGCCGAGGCGCGCCGCGTTCATCATGCCGAACATGCCGGCCATGCCGGCGCTGGCCGAACGCTTCTCGCCGGGCTTGGGTGGTGTGGGCTTCGGTCCCAAACGCCACGCCATCGCGTCGTCGAAATTGAGCACGCAGGTCGCCTGGCCCTTGATGCCCATCTTCTTCTCGATGCCGCCGGTGTTGACGCCGTTGCGCGCACCCATCTTGCCGTCTTCGCCGACCAGGAATTTCGGCACCATGAAGAAGTTCACGGTGGAGAGGTCGTCGTGGATCTGGCCGTTCTCGTCGGGAATCTTGGCGATCACCATGTGGATGATGTTCTTGGTGAGGTCCTGGTCGCCGCCGGAGATGAAGATCTTGGTGCCGTTCATCTTGTAAGTGCCGTCGGGCTGTTCGACGGCGCGCGTCTTCATCAGCCGCAGATCGGTGCCGCAGCCCGGTTCGGTGAGGCACATGGTGCCGGCCCATTCGCCCGAGATCATCTTGGGAACGATGTGTTCCTTCATCCAGGGCGCGCCCACGGCGGCGAGCGCCGAATAGGCGGCGCTGGTCAGGCCGGGATACATGGTGAAGGACTGGTTGGCCGAGGTCGCCATTTCGGAGACCGCCATGGTGACGATCATCGGCATGGCGGAGCCGCCATATTCCGCCGGCGCGCCGAGTCCGCCCCAGCCCGCTTCGCGATAGGCCTCATAGGCTTCCTTGAAGCCCTTGGGCGTGCGCACCACGCCGTTCTCGAAATGGCAGCCTTCCTCATCTCCCGACTGGTTGAGCGGCTGCAGCACCTCTTCGCAGAATTTCGCGGCGTTCTTCAGGATGTCGTCGACCAGATCGGGTTCGAGATCGGCGAAGCCGGGCAGGTCGCGCTGTTTTTCCAGCTCCAGCAGCTCCTGCATCACGAAGCGGTAATCGTCGACGGGCGCGCGATAGATCGGCATGCTCGAATCCCTGCGAGTTTTCCGAACGCAGTCTATGCAGCCGATTCCGACGTGTCGATGAGAAGGCGAAGGATCGTCTTCCTTCCCTAGCGGGAAGGGAAATCAGGACGGAGAGCGCGGGGCGGCACCCTCCGTCCTGATCGCCGCAACGCTTTAATGGCACGTACAATGTTTGCGCACGCGATGCGCAAAGTGCCGGCGATGCGGCGTTATCGGCCTGGGCGTCGCACGCGCAACCGCCAAGGGCGGAGGCGGTGGCGATGGGGGAAGAGCGGTCGCCATTTGCTCGACGTGCGCCGGCTCGTCGTCAGCCCTCAGGCTGATCGCGCCGACGCCCACTGCGGTGTCCAAGCCGGTATCGCCCATCACGCTGACGGGTTGCAGCGCGATGGATTTGTCGAGGTCGCCAAGCAGCACATTGGCGCCGATGCCTGCGCCGACCGTGGCGCTGGCCGTGGCACCGGCGTAATCGCCCTGCAGCGCGCCGGGCCGTATGTCGGACGACGGCGCGACGACGTCCCAGATGATCGTGCCGCCGTCGGTGTAGGCGATGTCGACGCCGAATTTGGAAATACTGCTCTCATAATGGTCTTCCTGATGGCCGTCGGGCCGGTAGGAGCAGTCCATGTCCTTCGAGGATCCGACGATGTAGCCCCATCCGCTGTGAACGTGGCAGGTGAGGATGCCCACCTTCACGCCATGCGGTACAGCCATAGCCGGCGTCGCGGCCGCGAGGGTTACGGCCAACGCCGCACCGAGCATCAATGAAGCCGTTCTGGTCATAAGCTACCTCCGTTGAACATCCTGGCCGTGCCGAAGCACGAACAGGATTGCGCCCCCGCCACCTCAACAGAGGCTTCACGAGAACGCAGCAACGGTGGTTTCTTCCAGTGACAAAAAAGGACGCGAGGCGGCAGTTAAGGACGATAACTGCGCATCGCAGGCCTTATTTCGCAGTCAGATCAAGTCGCGCAATGTCACAGGAATGTCCCTCGCGATAACGGCCCCGGGGGCGCTTGACACCCCGGGGCCGCATATCCGCGCAATCAGATCAGATCGCGCAAGGTGACTTTCACGTCCTTGACGACCGTCCCGTCTTTAACCCGGAAGGTCACGACGGTGCCCACGGGATCGTCGCGCAGACGCTGGCGCAGATCATAGAGATGGATTTTGTCGAACGGCGTGCCGTCGACCGCGAGGATGATGTCGCCTCTCTTGAGCCCGGCCTGTTCGGCCGGTGCGCCCTTGGTCACGTCGACGATGTCGAAGCCCTGCGGCGCCTCGTTGAACCACATGCCGGCGCGGTCGAAGGTCCCGGTATCGGCGATCGGACCCGGCAGGGGCTTCAGATACATCATCTGATGGTCGTAATCGAAGGTGACCACAAAGCGCTTCAGGATGCCGCCGCCGATATTGCCTTGATAATCATTGCCGGCGAAGGCGCCTTTGTCTTGGGTCGACATGGTGGTGACGACGTCATCGATCTTGATCGGGCCGATGGTCATCTCCTTGCCGCGGGTGACGTAGCCGCGCGACGGGCCGCCGACGCCCCAGCCGTCCACCGCGTCCACGCCCTTGGGATGCTTGGCGCGCAGATCGTTCTTGTCGACGAAGGGTTTGGTCAGCGTCAGCTCGGTGCGCGCGCCGGTGTCGATGTCGTATTTCGCCGGAAGGCCCTCGAAGGTACCCATCACCTCCGGATTCGAATCGTTGAACGTGAACTTAATCGGCGTCCCGGCATCCTTCGGATCGAAGTGCTTTGGATCGATCAGCGTGAGCGTGTGAGCGCCGTAGTCGATCCGTGTGACGAAGCGGCGGAAGGTCTCGTAACCGACCATGCCCGGCATGGGTTCGCCTTCGATGGCGCCGAGCGTGTCGAGTGGCAAGACGAGGAAGAGCTGGTTCTTGACCACGGCATTGCCGACCTGAAGTTCCGCCACATGGGTGAAGCCGCCTTCCATGACGCCTTCGCCTGCGCCGGTACCGGGCAGCTTGCCTTCGATCTTGAGACCTAACTGCTTGGCCAGCGGCGGCGTCACGAGGTTGCGCCCGCCCGTGTCGAAGATGAAAACGAACGGCCCTTTGCCATTGACCTTCGCCTCGCCATAGATGTGGTTGTTGATCAGCTGAAAGGGAATCTCGGTCTGCGGCGCGCCGCCGAGGATCGAGAAATCCGTCACCTGCACTTTGGGCGGCGCGTAGGTCGAATCAGGCTGCGGTCCGAGAAACGCGACCTTGGTCAGTGTCACGGTTTGGAGATATTTCTCGCCGACGCCTTGATCGATGAGGATTTTGTAGGGCAGCACGACACCGTCGACGGGCCGATAATCGGACATCGTGGTGGTGACCGTCTGCGAACTCTGTTTTTCGACCGTCTTCGTTAGCAGATGCGTCTTGCTGTCGAACCACGCATCAAACGGCTTTCCGCCTTTCGGCGTGATGGTCAGAACTTCGCAAGTCGCGGCACCGCATGGCTTTTCGCCGTCGTCGACGATCGCGGCGTCGCCGCGGTCGGGCTGCCACCATTTGCCGGAAATGCGATAGGCGTCGTTGACCGCAAGCACATGCGCGTCGCCGCCCTGCTGCAGCGTGACCGTGCCCGACATATCCTTCTGCCAGGGATTGATGCCGTCATAACCATTGGCCCCACTGGCCGGCCCCATGCTGTAGTCGCTTTCCGAGCGGCCGGTCTTCAGGTCGTTAACGGCGTGGCCCGTGCCCGTCAGCCCGTAGCCGGCGAGGGCAAATTCGGTGCTCATCGTGACTTTGCCGTCCCAGGCGCCACCGCCGGTCGCGGTCTTGTAGGCGTCCAGAATTTCTCCAGGCGACGCGGCGAATGCCAGCGACGAATACGTTATGCTCGCGGCGAACGCGGCGGCAAAAAAGGTTGCATAGGTCTTGCGCATGGCTTTTCCCCTCAAGGCTGCTCCACAATTGGGTCACGCCGGCTACGGCAACAATATGCACCCAGCGCATGGCTGGATTGTCACGATTCTGTGTGTTCTCCACATCCTTGCGCAGCCTGTGTTTGCCGCGCCGCAGCGAGTCGTCTCCACGTTTTTGTGCACCGACGAATATGTCTTCCGGCTGGTTCCGCGCGACCGGATCGCGGCGCTGTCCTACGAGGCGACCGACCGCCATCCGGTGGTTTCAACCATCGCCGACCGGGCGAAGGGAATCCGCGCCATCCATCCCTCCACGGAGGCCGTGCTGTCGCTCGATCCGGACCTGGTCGTGATGTATGCCGGCACAAATCCGCGATTGCATGACAATCTCAAGAGATTGAACATTCCGATCCTTGATGTGCCATGGGCGCATTCGCTCGCCGACGTGCGCAGCATCACCGCGATGCTGGGCGAAAAGCTGGGCGCGCCGGGTAGGGCGAAGGCGATGCTGGACCAAATGGACAGGCAAATCGCCGCTGCGCGCGCCGGCGCGCCGCGGCCTCCCGTGAGCGGAATCCTCTACGAACCGAACGGCTATGCCGGCGTCGGCGACATCACCAACGAGGTCATGGCGATGTCGGGAATCACCGATGTGGCGCCCCGGAATCGGCTGACCAGGACCGGGACGCTGCCGGTCGAGGCCGTGATCGCCGCGGCGCCCGAACTGCTGATCCTCGGCGGTGAGGCGCGCGTCGGTTCGGCGTTGGCATACACCATCCTCCACCATCCGGCGCTCCAGGCGCTTAAGGGCCGGACCACCATGGAATTCACCGACCTGACCCCGCTTTTGTGCCCCGGCCCGTGGTCGCTGGATGCCGCCAAAACCTTCGGCAATCTGGCTCGCAAGGCGCGTGCGCTTGCGGAGAAGAGGGCCCGGCACTAAGACTTGGTCTACGCGACGGTCAAAGGGAACGGCGGGTGAAAATCCCGCGGCTGCCCCCGCAACTGTAAGCGGCAAAAGACGCCTCCAGATGCCACTGGACCCTTCGAGACGCCTGCCTTCGGCAGGCTCCTCAAGACCGGGAAGGCGGAGTGCGAAAGAGCCGCGAAGCCAGGAGACCTGCCGACGCGTGTCGTCCATCCGCGTGGCCGGGGTGCGCCAACGGAAAGGCGTTTCGCGAAAGCGGAACGGCAGCGGCGACGGGACGAGGCCGCTGCATGGACGAGACAGTTTTTCTGGAACGGACAAGAACGATTGGCGACGTACCGCGCGTGACGCTGGCGCTCGCGGTGCTGGCGCTCGGCTTCGCCTGCTGGTCGTTCCTGCTCGGGCCGTCCGATCTTCCGCCGGGCGCTCTGTTCAAGGGGTTGATCGACGGGCACGGAGAAGCCGGCGTCATCGCCCAACAGATCCGGCTCCCGCGTGCGGCGCTGGCACTGGTGATCGGCGCGGCACTGGGCGGCAGCGGCGCGGCGTTGCAAGGCCTGTTCTGCAATCCGCTGGCGGCGCCCGACGTGACGGGCGTGACATCGACGGCATGCCTCGGCGCGGTCTGCGCGCTGTATTTCGGCTTCGCGGCGGGCAATGCGCTTGCGCTTCCTGCCTTTGCGGTCGGGGGCGCGTTGGCGGCGGCGGGCATTCTGTATTTTCTGTCGCGCAGCGGGGCCGGCGCGGTGGCGCTGATCCTGGCAGGTGTGGCCATCGCCAGCTTCGCCACGGCGCTGACGGCGCTGGCGCTGTCCCTGTCGCGCAATCCCTACGCCATGAGCGAGATGGTGTTGTGGATGATGGGTTCGCTGAAAGACCGTACACTGAGCGATCTGGCCTATGCCTTGCCGCTGGTGGCCGCCGGTCTGGCGCTGCTGCTGACCGCCGCGCGCGGCCTGGACGCGCTGACGCTGGGCGAGGACGCGGCGCGCAGCCTCGGCGTCGACGTGACGAGCGTGCGCGGGCGGGTGATCGTCGGCGTGGCGCTGGCGACGGGCGCCGCCACTGCGGCGGCAGGTTCCATCGGGTTTGTGGGACTCGTCGTGCCGCATCTGCTGCGGCCGTTCTGCGGCTATCAGCCGGCGCGGCTGATCCTGCCGTCGGCGGCCGGCGGGGCGGCGCTGGTGGCGGCCGCCGATGTGGCGCTGCGCCTGGTTGCGCCCGACGGACAATTGCTGCTCGGCGTGGTGACCTCGCTGCTGGGCGCGCCGTTCTTCCTCTGGCTGATCCTGCGCTTGCGGCGGCAGGCATGAGCACGGCGGTCGCCTTCGAGAACGTCGAGGTGCGCTATGGCGGTCGTGCGGCGCTGAGCGATGTCTCTTTGACGATCGCCGCGGGCGCGGTGACGGGAATCGTCGGACCCAACGGCGCGGGAAAGACCACGCTGCTGCGGGCCGCGCTCGGCCTGCAGCCCCTGGCCGACGGCATAATCCGTATACTGAACAAACCGCTGGCGGCTTGGTCGCGCGAGGCGCTGGCGCGCGCCGCCGCCTATCTGCCGCAGGGTGGCGAGGCCAAATGGCCGATGTTGGCGGCGGAGGTGGTGCTGCTGGGGCGCCTGCCGCACCGTGCGGCGTTTGCAGCGCCACGGGCGGCGGACTTCAAAGCGGTGGACGACGCACTGGCGCGCTGCGACGCCAAGAATTTCGCCAATCGCCGGATGGACGAACTTTCGGCCGGCGAGCGTGCGCGGGTGCTGCTGGCACGCGCCCTGGCGACGCGGGCGCCGATCCTGCTGGCCGACGAGCCGGCGGCCTTCCTCGATCCCGCCCACCAGATCCGCCTGATGGAGTTGTTGCGCGAAGAGGCGCGCCGCGGCACGGCTGTGGCGGTAACGCTGCACGATCTGCCGCTGGCCGCACGCCATTGCGACGAGATTGCGGTGCTGCACGAGGGCCGGCTGGCGGCGAGCGGCGCGCCCGAGGAAGCGCTGTCCGACGAGGCGCTGGCACGTGTCTTCGGCATTGCGGCGCTGCGTGTGCGCGACGCGGCAAACGGGCGGGACACGCTGGCGGCGTTCCGGCGCCTTTAGCGCTTGTGCGGGTGCGCCTTCGGGTGTCTCTAGACGCTGAAGCCAAGGGACGCTCACCATGCACGACAAAGAAGACGACTCCGGCCCGGATGCGCACTACAAGCGCGCTTTGGTCAAACTGCAGATCGAACTGGTGAAGCTGCAGCGTCATCTGATCAAAGACGGGGCACGCGTGCTCGTTATCCTCGAAGGCCGCGACAGTTCCGGCAAGGACGGCACCATCAAGCGGCTGACCGAACATATGAGTCCGCGCGAGACCATCATCCACGCGCCCGGCAAGCCGTCGGACCGCGACCTCACCGAATGGTATTTCCAGCGCTTCGTGCCAAATCTGCCGTCAGGCGGAGAATTCGTCGTCTTCAACCGCTCCTGGTACAACCGCGCGGGCGTCGAGCGCGTCATGGGCTTCTGCACCAAGGAACAGGCGGAGAATTTCTTCCATGCCGTCGTGCCGTTCGAGGAGATGCTAATGCGCGACGGCCTGCATCTGCGGAAGTATTATCTCGACATTTCCAAGTCGGAGCAGAAGGCTCGGCTCGAGGCGCGTCACGAGGATCCGCTGAAGCGATGGAAGAGTTCGCCGGTCGATGCGGCGGCGGTCAAGAACTGGAAGCCCTACAGCAAGGCGCGCGACGAAATGCTGGAACGCACCAGCCATGCCGGCGCGCCCTGGAACGTGGTGATCGCCAACGACAAGAAGATCGCCCGGCTGGAATTCCTGCGCGACCTCGTCGCCGGGTTCGACTACCGCGGCAAGGACAAGAAGCTCTGCCGCCCGGACCGCAACATCGTCTTCGAATGGTCGAAGAAGAAGCACAAGCTGCTGGCGGCGTAACCGCCGTCACAAACCCTGGATCACCTGACGCAATTTCGCCTGGACCTCGTGGGCGGCGTCCTTGAGGCGCGGATTGTCGATGGCGTGCATCGACGCGACGGGGTCGATGGCGGCGATTTCGGTGCGTCCTTCGCCGACGTCCTGCACCACCACATTGCAGGGCAGCATGGTGCCGACCTTGTCCTCGACCTGCAGCGCCTTGAGCGCCAGCGCCGGATTGCAGGCGCCGAGAATGCGGTACTCCCTGAAGTCGATGCCCAGCTTGGCCTTGAAGGTGCTCTTCATGTCGATTTCGGTGATGATACCGAAGCCGGCCTGCTTGAGGGCATCCGTCGTCCGGCGGACGGCCTCGTCGAAGCCGACCGGCAGCGTCTTGGAAAAATAGTAGTTCATCTGTGCTCGCTTCGGGGAAGCCTAGCTTCCCAGGTCCTGTTTCTTCTGGAGATATTCGTCGCGATCGATCTCGCCCTTGGCATAGCGCTCCTCAAGAATGGCGCGGGCCGAAGACATGTGCGGATGTGCGCGGTGGCTGCCGCCGAGAATGCGGGCCAGCACGATGACAACCGCGATGATGATCGCGAGCGATACCAGCGAGTAGAGCCCGTGCGCCAGAAACCACCAGTTCCACCACCAGCCGTTGCCGTCCCAACTCCACATCATTGGCGTCCGCCCTCACCGGTTCCGGCCCGAAGATACTCCCGCCGCGTGAAATTGTCATGATCGGCGCGCGGCATCGCGGTCTACAGAAGCGTCTGCTGGTCGCCGTTCTTTTTGGGCGGCAGCGGCTTGCCGGCTTTGTGCATGGCGAGGCCGCGTTCTGACGGGCGCAGCAGCGCCTTCAATTCCTCGACGGTCGCCGGTTCCTCGCCCAGCCATTTCGCCCAGTCGTTGTCGGCGAGCAGAGCGGGCATGCGTTCGGTGATCGTGGCGATCAAGGGATTTGACGGCACGGTTACCATCGCGAACGAAAGAAGCGGCGCTTCGCTGGGCTCGTGCCAGCGCTCCCAGATCACCGCGATGGCGATGGGCCCGCCGTCCTCGGGTGTCAGCACATACTGTTCGGTCTTCGTCGGGGTGATCTCCTTGCCTTCGTTGAAGGTGGACACGGCGATCAGTCCGCGGCGATAGCGGAAGGCGTCGCGGAAGGTCGGCTTGGTGTCGATGGTCTCCGCGCGGGCGTGGATATGCGGCTTGCCCGCCATCGGATTCCGCGCGCCCGGCGGAACCAGTCCCCAGCGCATGCGCACGGATTTACGCTGCTTTGCGCTGTCCAGCGCGATGACGTTGGCGAAGCGCGTCGGCGTGACGGTTTCGTCCTGGGCATCGCGCGCGCTGCCGAGCAGTTCCGGCAGGAGGACCGCGGTTCCCGTCGCCAGCGTCTGGGTGAATTTTCCGCACACCGGACCAAGCACTCCCGCCACGGCGAAACATGTAAGGCTTTCCAGGCTAACCTGCGCATAGCCTGGCGACCCCGGGGTGACTCGAACACCCGGCCTACGGTTTAGGAAACCGCCGCTCTATCCTGCTGAGCTACGGGGTCGCACATTGAAATCAAT
>VFSW01002273.1_pt1 | contig 29055 bp, 72 predicted proteins | sample 5358111 | NCBI WGS metagenome assembly VFSW01 (sample SAMN11554181, study PRJNA540505) | mine drainage metagenome | isolation source: sediment from site ElyBrook_90M | place: USA: Ely Copper Mine, Vershire, VT | collected 2017 | reverse complement strand
GGCGAGGTTCGTTCACGCTCACTCCACAAGAAAGAGGTGGTGAGCACATCTACACGTTTGATATTAGCACCTTAGCATCAGTCAAGGACGATTGTCAACCCCGGTGGACGACAACCCTACCTGTAGTCTCTGCCCAAGCCCTAGCCCCACAATGTAGTGGTCGCTCAGGGCGATAAACGAAGGTGACTCGTCCGAGAATCTCCACTCGTTTGCCATACCGCTTCCGCATCCCGGTGGTCTCGACACCAATGGCGTTACTGACTGTCCCATTCTTCCTGTCGGCGGCGATGAGGTCGCGTCGAACGTGAATCCTAGTCATATACTCCTTTGGCGGGCCGGGGAGGACTCGAACCTCCGTCGCATCGGTTTGGAGCCGAGCATCGTAGCCGCTAGACCACCGACCCATTGACGAACTCTCATAAAGTAAGCAGCCAACCTATGACTGCCCCTACGGCGAACAAGAACAGAATTGCTGTGACATCGAATGCAAACTTATCGACAGTGTAGGCCATTGACAATCTCCAGAATCCATGTTAGTCTGAGGTCTTACGGAACGTGAGTGGAGTATCCCTCGTCAACGGCGGGGTCAGAACCTCATCCCCAACCTATGAACTTTAGCGTGACACATCACACAAAGTATCTGCCAGTTCCACGTGGCGTTGTTGTTAGGATCTTTGTCTTTGTGATGGATGTCGAGCAACTTCTCGAAGCCTTCGTATCCGCAGCCTGCACAGAAGGAGCCAAGGAGATCGAGTGCCTGTTGACGGTAAGCCTTATTTCCACTAAACCGACGGCTCTTCCGTTTCGGTTTGAACCACATCCCCTTTTTACGAACTAGACTCGGCATGGGGGGTTACCATCCTCCAGATGAGTACTTTGGGCTGTCATGACAGTCACGGTTGTGACAAATCTGCTGTGTGATGTTCGCATACACCGGTTTCCCAGTGTAGCCATCATAGCTTGTCCTACGATCATCGGCCCTAAGCTTGCTCCCACATTTTGTGCAATACACCGGCCCTGGAATCGGTCCCGGGTCAGGCGGCATTCCAAACGCGTCATACTCCATCGTTCCGTCCTCCGACCTTGTGTCACTCACCTCTGCCCTTGACAAAATCAAAGACAATCGTTAGAATCATTGAATGACGCTTCTTGATAAGTTGAGTCTTCCCGGCCCTGTAGTGTCACTGATCCCTCGCCCTAGGGGGCTCGGGGTGACACACGGGCCTACACATTTCGTGTACTGTATTGAGTGTATCACTCCCAACCATATTTATGTGGGAGAAACTAGCCAACTCGAAATAAGAATCTGTGCTCATAAGTATCGTGATGGCTCCTCCTTCACCAAAAGGCATGGTGTAAAACGTTGGTGCATCGTAGCTTCTGCTGCAACCAAAAAGGAAGCTGAAAAACTTGAGCGTGAAGAATACTTACGATTGAAAACCAAAGGATTCAAAATGGGTGGCTTTCAATGGCGCGAAGAGTACGGACAAATATAGATTCGCTCCCGGGGGATTCGCACACGGCGGTCTACACTCACCTGAAGCGCTCCTGCCACATCAGGACTTTCTCTGGTGGAATGTCTAGCCAGTGCTCGTAGCTGCGGTTCTCCAGCGAGACCGCCCATCGTCCATCAGGATGCTGCCACAGCCGCTTCAGCCCAATCCGCTGCAGCTTCTGCCTGACCTGCCGCCACCCCTCAGAAACTTCCTTCTGCCACCTGGAAGCACTTGAGTCCAAGCTCCCTCCACATCTTCACCACCTGATCCCGGTCGTCGAGGACGAACTCGACATTGTACTTCCCCCGTATGTTCGCGTCGAACAACTCCAGTTTGACGATGTTATCCTTCCGCTTGTCCCCCGTCGACCGCATGAACAGCTCCCCGTGTGGGCAGTGATTCTTCTCTAAGAACGCATTCGTCGCCTCACGGCCATACTCCTCGCGTCCTGATAGGTAGATGATGTAACCCCCCGACCCACCACACCCGTAGTTGCGGTACAGGTTGATGAGATCGTATACCGGCTTACACAACTCGTCGTTGTCAGCTTTCGCGTAGTCGAACCACCCCCGATGCCCATTGTTGATCGCCAACGTCCCGTCGAGGTCGCAGATGATCGCACTCGGCAGCCCCTCCACCCGCTCAACTTTCTTGATAGTGAGGGCCTGCGTCTTCGACGACAGAGGGTAGTGCTGCTCGTCATCGCGGATGTTCGCCTGCCACATCCCCCAGATTGCCGCGTCGGGGACCCTCGCCTCACCCTCTCGGAGGGCATTCCGTCGCAGACACTCCTCGATCGGGACGTCGAAGTACTTCCGCTCAAACTCCGCCCCATACTCAGTAGCCAGTCTCGACAGGGCTATCTTATGCTTCCCGAAGTTCGTATCCGTCGAGATGACATTCTTCCCCGAACCTAGGAGGATACGAATCTGGCTATCTCGGATGGCGATGACTTCCTTCTCATTCTCCTTACTCCACTTCCAGCCCCCAGCCGTCAGCTCCGAGCGGATATCATCCTTCGAGACGATGTACCACCGTGGCTCCTCAGTCCGAGCCGTCTGCTCCCGAGCCCAGGTCGTCTTCCCGCTCCCAGGGAGCCCTTGTAGCATTATTAGCTTCATAGCCTCTCCCAATCCCACTGAACCTTCGTCTTCCCATGATGCCCGTGAATCGCCATCAGCTGCTCGATGTTCGGGCAGATCTCGACGGTGTGGAAGCTCCCGAACCACGAGAGGACACACTGCCCATCATGGAACCTGACCCCCTCGGCGACGATCCCAGTCCCGCTGACCCCGCTGACGTCTTCTGTCCGAACGAGTCTGAACGTCTCCATTACATCTTCCTCTTGTATTTAGGGTGCTGCCCAGTCGCCTTCACTACGGCGTTCGCAAGGTCGACCCGGTCGCTGTGAAAGCGGTCACCCTTCCACTTCTCCCAATACATGTTCACCATCCAAGCTTCAACAGCCTCTTTGTCAGGCGTATCACGGATCGGCCCCGAGTCGATGAGGTCTTTGAGTTCTCGTTCGAGTAGGCCCGTACGACTGAGCACATCCTGCATAGGGACTCCGCCTTGGCGAACATCGTAGCAGAACGTATGAGCTTCTCCGGTAAGAGGCAGAGTAAGCTTTCCCGATGTAAGGAGTTCCACCCCCTGGAAACCAAGCCGCAACATGTGCATGGCGTATTTCGTGTCGTATCCATACTTCTCCTCAAGCTCCGGCCGATTCACCTTCTTCTGTCCCCGCTCGCCCATCAACCGCTGGCGCTGGGACTCCAGGTACCCGAGATACCGCTTCCCCGCCTGCCTGGAGACGATGAGGGGGGCGAGGTCTTGAAGATGCCCACCCCGTGCGTCACAGTAAACATTCTGCGCTCCACGAGTGAAAAGGAGCGTGAGCACTGTTGGATTCCCTTGCATCGCCAGTCGGAGGTACTTACGTAGGCTGTATATGGTAAGATCGAGATCTCCAGGTTGTGACGGTGCATCGTGCTTCCCTTCCCTCTCGGCAGCCGACCGGTAGATATACTGTTCGAACTCGGAGAAACCTACTGCCGACTCGACCGGTTCGAGGCAGACTCCCATCTCATCCCGGTCGTCGGTCCCGGCTAACTGGAGACCGTGGACTGTCGAGCCGACGACTGCTCTCAGTATTGTACTGCCCTCGGCCATCCCTCGGTCGGGGTCGCCGCCTGCCACACCACTCATCATCGTCCTCCTGTCGATCGAATCTGACACGGACACTTGCGCCACTGAAGCGGGTTCCAGAACGATTGACAAATCGTACACCAGTTCATATTTCAAACTCCACAGGCTCGTACACCCGCTGATACTGCTCGTTCACGACTGCGACGTTGAGGATGGTCGTACCCCCATGTACGTATACCCCTCTGCCATTATGGATATGCCCACAGATGACGTACTTCGGCTTCACCGTGTCAATCGCATGCAACAGCTCCTTACTCCCGACGTGCGCATCCTCATCCGCTCGGTTGCCAACGAGGTACCGCGCGGGGACCTCATCCCCTAGCATGTAGGGCGGCTGATGTGAGACGATGATATCCGTCCCCCGGGGGATGTTGTTGTAGTGCCCCGCCAGCTCGTCAGGCGACTTCATCCACGCCCACCCTCCGAACGTGTTGCTCCACGGGCTCAGCCAAACGGTTATACCCCCAACGACAGCCACAAGCTGATCGAAGTAGAAACCCCTCGGCACTTCGTATTTCGAGACGAAATCATGATTCCCAAGAGTCGCCATGAATCGCCGATTCCCCATCCACGGGAGCCACTTCTTCTCCAGCCACTGTGCCTGCATCCCTGAGCCCCATTCCGACCCAGGTCCAAAATCGGGACAGCAATCACCCGCGCAGAGCGCCAGATCCGCCTCCGGTAATCGAAAATCCAATTTGCCGTGCTGGTCGCTGAACGCTACCACTCTCATACTTTCTCACCTTCTGCATCACCTCGTCGAGGTGGATGGGCCGATAATCAGTCTTCTCGACGCAGACGTTCACGTAGGGGACGAGGCGCTCACGGGCACCGTACCCTTTCTCGTCAACCTTCAAGGCTGGAGGCAAGGTCATATGGTGTGTATGGCCATGCACGTTCGCTGCGAACCTTCCCAGGCTTTCAGGGTGGACTGGGATGTGTGTCAGAAGTAACCTATCGATCACTCGGCTGGCATACACCTTCTCAAACCACTCCAGATAGTTCTTCACGTGGTCGGCGTCATGGTTACCTAGGAGGAGCCGTTTATGCCCCTGCAGTCTATCGAGGATTGAGTAACGAATCTGCCCAATCTGCCGGTGCATCGTCACATCGCCGAGATGGTACACGTGGTGGCTTGGTTTCACGACTTCGTTCCACCGTGTGACCATCGTCTCATCCATCTCCTCTACAGACGCGAACTTCCTTGCGGGTGTGCCATCAGCAAGAGTGAACTTCTCCACCATATTCCGGTGGCCGAAGTGTGTGTCAGAAGTCAGCCAGATGTCAACCACACCACACCCCATTCCCATCCCTGTAAACGACCCGCCCAACTCCAAACACCGCCCTCTGACAGTCTGGGCATGGCTTCGCAGTCACCGCGCGACCGTTCCGCCGTCGGCGAGCAGCGACATACATCGTTGCATTCATCAGCCGATGCGGGTTCGATCGGTTCAGGCAATGGCATTCTGCGTGCATCCCCAGACCGTCAGGTCCGCTGTGATTCCAACCCCAGGCGAACACTCCCCAATCGTCGACGAGGACAGCGGCCACTTGGACCATACACACCGACCGCGTCAGGAGCCCCAGTACCAGCTCCCGGGGGTCCTTCTTTCTCATTAGAACTCCTTCATGAATCGCCAGTACATGAACAGAAGTGTACTTATCACCCCAAAAATCACTCCCATCGCGAAATGGAGCATGATGATCATTTATTCCTCCGCCCCCACTGCTCCTGCTCGTGCCGGATCGTCGACCAGATCAGCCAGATGAAGAACACCAGACTCAGCAGCTCCTGCATCCGCGCCTCCTTCGAACTGCCGCCGCAGCAGTTCCAATTTGTAAAATTCCGGGAACCCGCGCGTAGCTGCACGGGTGATATGTGGGACAGCCCACCGCCACAGGTCGCGCTGAATCGCCTCTTTCTCTTCCTTCCCCATGTCCTTCTGAATCTCGATAATCAGCTTCCCGATATCCCTTGGGCTATCCTCGATCTGCCCCGCCTCACGCAGGTGCTGAATCGCCTTCATCCACCGGGCCTGCGTGCAGTACTTCTTCCCGAGTTGGATGAGGATATCCCCACTCATCGGGTTTTTCTCCTTCCACGCGCCAACATGCGCCTCTTTGAAGCGTTCGGAGACGAACTTCCCGATAAGGGCCTTGTGGTCGGGGCTGTAGAGGTAATCAGGCCCAAGCTGCTTGACGACGATGCCCTCAATCTTCTGCCCTCCGAGGACGGAGATGGTCTCGTCGATGATGCCGCGTAACTGGTCCAGTCCCGTAACATCCTTTGCCAGCACAGGGACGCACTCAAGTCCGAGTCTGGCAGCCTCAGCCGCCTTCTCTTCTGGCCCAAGGTAGTCCTCCTCCCCCGTGTTCACGTCGAACAGGATCAAGTGCCCCTTCGGCACCCGGTCGTAGCAGAGCGTGTTGTGACTAGGCACCCTCAGATACTCCGCCCGGTAGGTCCATCCTGGGTGCAGGAGGTCCTTTCGCTCAAGGACGCTGTCACGCGCCGCAACGAACATCTTCTCGGGGGCGTCGACGTTCATCACAGCGCCCTTCGACCGAATCCGCAATCCCGGCCCCTGTGGGTCGAGCACATCGTCGAAAATCCCGAAGCTGAACTGTGAACCGTCCACCTTCTCCTCGATGTAATGCCCCACCGACAGAATGTCCCTGACCGCCCGATGCCCGAGATTGAAGATACTCGGGTAACTATGCCATGAACTCATCTGCTCTCCTAACAGAATGCGAGGAACAGGACGAACACCGTGACGATGACGATCAACGCCAACTCCCCACCCCCACTCCGCTCGGGTGGCAACGGCTCCCAATCCCAATCATCAAAAGTCACAGCTCATCGACTCCTTCGAACCCCGTGTTCGATGTCAGGTTCAGGTTGTCGATCTTCTCCTCCAGCTCATCCAACCGTTCGAGGATGTAGTCGAGCTTCTCGGAGACGCTGAATTCGTCGTCTTGCCCAATATCAATCGTTCGTGGCATCTGTCTTCTCCACCGGGGCGCTCGCCCCAGTATTCACGGTTACCGTCTTCCTGTTATACAGCCGACGCGGGGGTTCCCACGTCAGATCCGGTTTCGTCTCGCGAGGGGGCAGCAACTCGTCGGCTCCCGACCAGACTACAACCAACTCCTCATCTTTGTCAAGCCCCCCGAGGGCGCTAGGGTTTGGCATTCTGCATCCTCCACGTCGGGTCGAGGACATGCCCCGCCAACTTCTTCGGCACCCGCGCCAGCCCCTGCCGCCAGACCATCTTCAACTGGTCGGCACGACAGATAGCCCTGAGCCGTTCGAGGGGGATGATGCACAACCGTTCCCCACCCTCATGCGCTAACACCTTCAACTTGTAAGTGAAGGGCTCGTTCCGGTACGGACCCTCCGGCAGCTGCCGCCCATACATATGGGGGTCGTACACCTTCCGCTTCCCGGAAACCTCAACCGCCGACCGAATCGGCTTCGGAGGCCGGGGGGCAAGCCGCAGCTCGACCCAGTCTGGCCCCACCTTCACCGCGTACAGCCTCTCTCTCATTCTGGGTCCACCTCTCCCTCCTCGATCAGCAGATGGTCGTCGAGCCAGCGCCGGTCGGCAGGCTGTGCGTCTGCGAGAAGGGCCTCGATTGCCGCTTCCGCCTTCTCCCGCGTCGACCACGCGGAATGTATCTCACGTTCGCATGTGACAATATAGATGGTCATGGCAGGATGATCCTAGAGACTGGCCGCTCGCTGATCGACGGCGGCATCACCAGCCCTAGCTCTGCTACCTTCCGGCACACCCACTCGTGGTTCTTAACCTGGGGAGCGGTAGTGAGCATCGGTCGACGGCAATTCCGACATACACGATCCCTGAGTACTCTCGATTCTCGACCCATTTCAACCTCCTGTTGCCACGATACGCTTCCCTGATGTACCCGCGCATCCAACGCTGCCGTCGACGCTCGGGGTTGAGGGGTGCCACTAGACGTCCAGCGCCCCAAGGTGCCCATCAGCATTCCGACGCATATACTGCATGCACCCTGTCACCTCATCCTCGACGATGACGACTGACACGGGGAGCATCTCCTGCGGCTCCCTGCGGACGATCATCAGCCCATGCTGGGGTTCGGGGATGCTGCTGAAACTGCCTCCACGCCCTGCGAGGATGTCGTCGGCGATCTGAATCGCTGTCCGCCCCGGCGTCGTCACGACGGGCAACGTGTCGTCGGCGACGTACTTGTAAGGCTTGCTGCGCTCGGCGATTTCCTGTTCGAGTTCATCGAGAGTCATTCTGCCCACTCCCTGACAGCTTCAGCGTACGCCTCTGCTGGCTCTGTGTCTGTTTCCATCCCCGGCGACCTGTTCACTTCGATGACGAGCAACGACCCGTCCTCGCGCTGACCGATGTCGACCGCCCCGAACTCCAGTTTCAGCGCCTTCACAGCGGCGTGTGCGATTTCCCGCATCTCCGGCGATGACCTGAATCCGTTGCAGTTGATCCTCCACCCGTGCGTGTACGTCCGAATCCAGGGGTGAGCATCCGGTCCCGCCGGTTCTTTCACCCCTGCTCGAATGCTCTTCCCTGCGAAGGAATGCACCCGAAATTCCTTGACGATGTTCTCGCGCTTGACCCAGAACCCTGAGAGATTGAGTCCACGCTTCAGATCGTTCCCATCGTAGTGTTCGAGGTCGCGGTGAATCCACGCCTCAAGGTGTTTCACCGCCGTCACCGTCTCAACCGACGCCTTCGTCAACAGTTTGATCTGCTCCCATTTGTCGAGCAGGTTCGTGTTGTTGACGACCTTCACCCCGCGTGGGACTGGATACGCAAGCACAGCTCCCCAGTTGACGACGACGTCACCTATCTTCAACTCGACGCGGGTGTCGGCCCCGATCCGCTTCGCCCCCAACGCCTTCACCAGCTGCGCGGCACCCTCGGACTTGTCCGTCCTGTAGACGTAGTAGTTCACTTCGTATCCTCCCAATCCTCATCGCTCGTCGCGAGGAAGTCGTAAATCGTATCCGACGCCTGCTGCAGCTCGACCATGTCCGTGGCCGTCAGCTTCCGCTTCTTCACCGGGCGCTCGATCAGCTCGTCGATGAGGTCGCCCAGCTCCTGAAGGATGACGAGCGCCATCGCCAACGTCATCACCGGGTCTTCAGGAAGAACTTCCCCAAGGTCCACCCCCGGCCGGACTGTTTCCACCGGGCGTGTCTGAATCAACGCGTCGAGTTCGTCGAGGTTCATTCGTCCTCCTCCAGTCTCGACGTCGGATACGGCGGATACGGCTCATCATCGACTGATCTGACTCTGAACGGGTTGGTGTCCAAGCGGAGTGTTTCGTCGGCGATACTCGCCCGCATCTGCTGCGAGAGTCTGGTCATGTCGTCGATAACCGACCGCCCGACCACTCCACTCGCGCTCCGAGCGTTCGCTACATCAGCGGTGCGCCACGGATTCGGGATGCTGACTTCGATCCTACCGTTCTGGTACCGACGAGTTGATGTTGTTTGTGGTGCGTCCCCTGGAGGCGCGAACGGCTGCAATGGTGCAGCTGCGCTCTCAACCACCCACGTCGGTGCCATAGGATTAGGAGGCATCGGCAACGTCACGGATGCCCCTGCATTCAACACACCGCGCCGCTCAGTCTCTTCAGCCTCATGACGGCACTCGACGCACTCGGCATCGAGACACTTCCTCAACGCCCGGGTGAACCCCGTCGACAACGGTATCCGGTGATGCTTCGACGATTTGCAGCGGATGTACGCCGGATCGATACACCGGGAACAGTAGATGACTAGGATGTTTTGCCCATTCGCGACCACCTGTCGGACAGTCAGGACATCCCCTCCAGTGAACGGTGCTCGGCAGTTCGTGCAGAACCACGATTCATCCATCATCTGTTGAACCTGACGGATTTCAGCGGGCAGCATCAACGCCTTCCGCAGTTTCGCGATGACGGCAGCCCCAATCCGATTCTCCAGGTGCGGAAGGCCAAGAATCTGGACGACCTTGTCGATCAAATCCGGCTCAGTTGCCTCCGTGTCCACCTGCTCCTGGAGTGTGTCGACGATGTCGTTCCCAGATACGTGTCCCGCCGTCGCCATCCCCGACGCATCAGCCCAACTGTCTGGGAACCGCTCTTTGAAGTAGACGAGCATCGCCAGCAGTTGTTTCGCGTACTGTCTGTAGAACCGAATCACTTCCCACCTCCCAACCGCGACAGTCGCTGCATCGCAATCGTCGATTGCGGTTCCTTCTTCCCGATCATCCGAATGAGCGCACGACGGATGATACTCTCCCGAGCAGCAGCCTGTTTCGCCTTCCCCTTCAACTGGTTCATCACCGACCCCCCAGCTGCTCGACGCGGTGTGCGAGGATTCGCTCCTCACGCTCGATCCGCTCGGGAGAGATCTCGTCGATTTCCCGTTCTTTCGGCAGCATGTACAAGTGGAAGGTAATCTGCCCCTTCTTCAGTACGATCATTACATCCCCCCTACGGTGATGATTCCCTTCGCCACCCGGTCCCGACGACGCTTCGACGCGATGTCATCGTCGACCGGAACCCTGAAACTCGTCCCCGAGATCCGCCCAAGCAGCCGCCTGCCTGCATCGCGGAGAGGATTCGGATTCAGACTCCGCGCCCAGACGAACTCGTCAAGCTGGGCGTCGTACACCTTCTGCAAGTGTTCATCCCGCTCGGCGCCGATCATCACGAGGCTCAGTTCACCGTTAAGTGGTCCGACGACCGTAACAGCATCGGCGGCACCATCGCGTCCATGTCTTCCCGGAGCCGCTTCTTCGCCGCCCGGTACTGTCGCCTCGACATCTTCCCCCTCTCGCGTAGGGACTTCAGATGGGCAAAAGGGTCGACTGATACTGCACCCCCGGGCAGCTGCTTACCTTCTTCGTTCGGAAGGGTGTCCTTCCGAGTCTTCGCGGCGGCGAGGGCAGCGGCAATCCGCTCCTGTTTCGTCGTATCTTCAGTAGCCGCCATCGGATGCTTCGGGCACCTGCCATCTTTGTCGAGCCCCGATTTCTCGATGCAGTGCATATACTTGCACATCGTCGACACCCACTGCCCGTTCGAGTACCTGCTCCGATGTCCGTACTCGAAGTGCTTGTTCGAGCAGAACACGCCTTCGACGTTCTCCCAATCCTTCCGGTAGATGTCGATCTCCGTCGGCGAGAACAGGACGCACTTCTCGCCAATCAGCTTCAGCGCGTTCTTCCCCTTCCACGCGGTGACCCATGCCATCGCCCGAGTGTCTGACCACTCGCCGTCGGGGACGTCGCAGCCTGGGTGATGGATCGCCATCTCAAGGCTGAGATCCTGCCATCTCGACCACGAGCCGTTGTGGAAGAGAACCGCTCCACCTGTCGTCCCCTTCTCCCACAAAGGCGCGTCCTTCTCGACGGGGAACGGATGGGTCAGCTCACTGCAAACCTTCCCGATACTCGCAATCCGGAAGTGGAGGATGTAGGGCATCGGCAGCTTCGCCGCCATCGCCTTCACGTACTCGATGTCTTCCAACCCCTTTTCCCAGTATACGAGCCCGCCCTTCCGGAACGCGAGGCCCATCCCGTCACCGTTCGTGTCGGCGGCGTCCTCGATCATCTTCTCCGTCGGACGCTTGTCGCGCACGATCATGATCACGCACATCTCTTCATCTCCTCGTGTAGTCGGTCAAATTTCCTCACCCACCCAAGTTCGAGGCAGATGACCATCCCCAGCCAGCGAGTCCAACCCGTACGGCAACCGCATGGCAGGGTCATACGATCTCCTCCTGCTCCTCGACCATCGCATGCAGCTCCGCCCGAGTGATCCCAGCGCTGGCGTCGAGCCGTTCCTCTTTCATCGCGCACTTCACGATGCACGCGTTCGTCACGTCGAGGACCCGCTGGACGGCTTTCACGCTCTGATCGACCGTGTCGAACATCGGCAGCAGCCGCGCCTCGATCGTCCCGTGCAGCCCGTGCGGGTAGTTGATCATCGTATACCGGCTCGGCCCGTTGTGGTCGTACGACTTCTTCGTCCGCGCAGCCTGACCATCGGCGAAGAACTCGTCTTTGCAGTACGTGTTCGAGCCCTTCAGCCGCGAGAACAGTCGATGGCTGCTGTTCAGCCCCTCGTCAACCGCCCACCTGCGGACATACTCCTTCATCGTCGCCTGGAACTCGGGAGCCATCAGCCACATGTAGTGCAACGCACTTTTGAACGACATGTGGACATGCAGCCCACAACTCTCGTTCACATGACTTGGATAGCTCTGCTCCATCCACGCCTGGACCTTCCGGACTTCCATCGGCTCGGACTGCAACTCGCCCAGACGCAGTTTGAAGGGCTGTTGTGAGATGCTCGTAGCTGTGGCGTTCGCGGCCTGCTCCGCCTGCGTCAGCTGAATCCCCGAGACGCTGCCATCCGGGTGCAGGTCGACGCCGTCCGGGAGCTTTGTCCAGCCCCCTTCCAGTTCGACGCCGACGCGGTAAACGAAGTTCTTCAGCGGTCGGTTGAGGATGGACGCGATGTTCAACGACTTCACATCAGCCATCACAACGTTCTTCGCCTGCTTACTCGTGCTCGCTGAGGTGCTTACTCTCGGCATTGGTGTTTCTCCTCCTGATGCGGGCGGTGCGCCTGCTGCTGCTCGTCGGCGGTTCGCCTCGTCGACGATTTCACGCCATGTTGGCGATCCATCCGAATTCGGCATCTCACAGCCTGACTTCCTGGGTGCTGACTTTCACGATCATGTCGATCGGCCGGATGTAGTCGATGAACAGTTGCCGTGCAGAGACGCTGATGTTCTGCTTCATCGCTCGGAGCGCGTCGAGGGAGTACACGCCTTTGATGTAGAATCCGGCCCCGATGCCTTCGCTCGCCCCAACAAGCCGGAGGAACGACAAGTTCGTGTACCCATCGGCGTTGATCGGCGAACCGAGAAGGTCCATCCGATACATGTCGCGGGAAGATTCAATCGACTCGTCAAGGTCGTACGCGGCGAGAATCGCCCCTTTCTGCCGGGGAATCCAGTGCCGCCCGTACGATTCGACGCGGACCTGACGCCCACCTCCGAGATTCTTCATGAAGTCCTCGATCTCTGGGAGGATTTTCACGCTAACCTCGACGCCGACGCCCGTCCGGCGCAAGCTGACTTCGATCGGAGTCTGCCCGCCCTTCACGAACGTGGCGACTTCCGTCTGACTGACTGCTGCTTCTTCTGGCACGATACCTCCTACCTGAATGCGAGAACGATGAACCCCCCGATGACCACGCCTATCCAGAAGGCTGTTTCCGCCTCCAAAGGTTCCAGAGTCCATACGTGCTCCATCCGCCAAGCAGAATGCTCAGTAGGAGCAGGGTGCATCCGACGACGACTGCCGCGTCACTTGCGCGGCTGATGAGGTAGAGACCGATGCCGACCGACTTCCACGTCAGCATGATGACGAATAGCTGAAACAACGCCCAGATGATGAATCTACCCATCACGCCCTCTCTGTAGGGACGACACTGTTCCAGCCACTGTCGGGGCTGTCGTCACGAGTCTTCAGCTCCTTCACCGCTCGGTCGGCGATGCTCGCTGATTTGTCGGCGGAGATGCCCGCGTTCGCTTTCGCGAGGAAAACGGCGACCCACAAGTCTCGGTAGTTCATCCTAGCCTCCTCAGTTGGTTGCACAGGAGATCCAGCTCCTGCACACGTTGTTCGAGTGCTTCGATCCGCTGGCGGCATCCTGGACAACACCATCCGCTATGACCAGAGGGACGCTTCAGCAAGTAATCCCAGTGCGCACGAGTCACTTGTTTACACTCGTCGATGATGCAGTCGCCCTCGTCGAGCCCGTGTTTACAGACTGCTGCCATTCCCGTGTACCTCAAGCGTCAATGTCTGGCGCTCGACTTCATGGCCTTCGGCTTTCCCAACTTGGTAGAGGACGGCCTTCACCTCGTACACACCCTCAGGAAGGTCTTTCAGCCTCATCGGCTCCTGGGTCACGCTCGCCTCGGCTCCATCAAGCTGGAATCTAGTGCTTCTGAACAGTGGCCCGTCGACTTCAATGACCGCCCATCTGTTGTCAGGATGCCGCTGAATGCTCAACGCGATGTATACCGTACAAGGGGCTACGCAGACGCGGGGAGTCATCTTCAGCGAGAGGAGGTGACTCGCCAGGACGCTGTACAGTAAGTACAGGAGCAGCATCATGCCTCCTGACGTACGAACAGCTCGACCAGTTCGTCATCCTTGTTCTTGAACGTCCACACGGACTTCCACCCGTTCTTACTTAGGATGTGCTTCTCGGCGAGGTTCGACGAGTTCACGGTGCAGACGAGCGCGAGATAGCCAAGCTTCGTCGCCTCGGCGAGTCTGTCCGCGTGCTGCTGCTGTCCGATGCCTCTTCCTCGATGCAACTCGTGGATGTACGTCCCGTGGCTGACTCCGACTTCGGCGTTCCCTGGGAGGTCGGAGAGGTAGAACTCGCCGATCGCATCCCGGCCGTTCACGTACGTATGATGGGGATGATCGATGGCACGTTCGGTTTTGTACACGCCCTCGACCGGCGCAGTGACGACCTTCGTGATGAATCTCCAACTCATGATAGCTCCTTCATGCTGACCGGGATGATCGTCAGATCGGGCAAGTACCCACCCTGTCGGTTCACCGGACCATCGAGGTAGCTGTCGGTCGTGAACACACGATCGATACCTTCGAGCGGCAATCGCTTCGAGAAGATCCCATGCGTCACGTACAGGTACACTTTCTGTGCTCCAGCCACCCTCAGCTCTTTCGCGAGGCCGACGAATGTCCCGCCGCCGTCGCAGATGTCGTCGACGATCAGGGCGCTGCTGCCCACGTATGTGGGGTTCTGGATACTGAATCCACTCAACGCGCCTGTCGCCATGTCCCGATGCTTCTGTCCGTACACGATGTTCAGCGGGAAGGGCGTTCGCTTGTAGAACTCTGCCCCACGCGCTTCTGCGCCTTTGTCCGGGATGACGAACGAGGTCGGCATTAACACCGTCAGGACTTGGTTCACGACGGCGACTGGGAGCACGTTCACGCTGTTCCGGATGAGCCTCGTGGCGACTTCTGAGTGAACATCAAGGATGCGGACACGTGAAAACCCGGCCCCGTTGAGAAGTCGGGCCACCGTACTAAGTGTGAACGGCGAAAGTGTATCGATGGCACGGTCCATCCGGGCACCCAGCAGATATCGAATGTCAAGGTTGACCTCGCTGTATCCGTGTTGGCGGAGCACCTCAGCGCAGAGAAGCGTCGTGAAAAGGTCAGTTGGATTTCTGATTCCAACCTCCACAGTAACAGCTGCAAAGTCGCGTTCATACGTCTCCAACTGGAAATGTGGCTGCCCGTCGGGGAAGGTGAAGGTCTTGAAGGCGAGATCACCCGCCCGCGTGTAGATTCTCATCGCACCCTCCCACACCGCATGCACAGGCGGCGTTCGTTCGGCCGCGACATCCAGTAGCCGAAGAAGTGTCGACCGATCGCACAGCGGAACCACTTCGGGTTCGGCATGCGCAAGGTCAACGTAATCGTCACAGCTGGCTCTCGATCTGCCTGCGGATGTCAGTGAGGGTCGTCACGTTCAGGGCCTTCCCGTCTTTGAAGATCGTCTGCAACTGGCCCTCGGCTTCGAGCATCCACGAGCACTTCTCCTGCAATCGAAGAGTCTCGACACCATCTACCCGGCCACGATACACGCAGAGCAGCCCTGTTGCAGAGCGCTTCGTGCCATCATCTGTCACCGGGTCCTTGAAGATGTCCACGCCCCCACGACTGCGGGTCTCACCATACGTCGCCTTCATCGCGAACCCATGCGTGTCTCTGGTGACGTGTTGGTACGTGTAGCTGCCAATCCCTAAGACGACGTTCGACGAGGCGAACCCCTCGCGGAGGAGCCCCTCCAAGATCATCGTCTGCCTCTCACGGGTGATGCTGTCGCCGTAAATCAACCCGATGTGTGGGTCGAGTTCGATGTACCCAGCCGCGTTAGTAACTCCTCCAAACACCTCGTACAGAACCCTGATCGCACCCTTCCGAGCAGCTGGGCTGTCAGCCTCCGGGTCTCCGACAATGATGCGAACCGGGTCGCCGCTATCAGGTCGGATAACGAGCTTTCCGTCGCGAGCGAGGATGACGTCCCGCAGCGTTGGCAGATACTCATTGAGCACTCTCCAGAAGTCCCACGTGTCGGAGACCACAGACAGAATCCCCTTCGGTACGACTTCCGTGAGTAGGCGTCTGAAGGTCTCAACTTCGTTTCCTTTCCCACCCATCGACATCACGCTGTGCTCGGTCGCGGGGACGCTGCCGCCAATCAACTCTTTCGTGCAATCCGCCCCATAGTACTGCTCAAGAAAGTCGATGGCGGGGATCGTGTCGGTGCCCGTGAACGAGAGGAGGTGTCCCGCTCCACTGAGGCATGCGGCTTCAATCCCGGTCATCCCACGGAAGGAGAAATCGTGCCCCTGCCAGGGGACGAACTCCCTCGGTGCGCCTGTCGCTCGCGCGTACGTCTCGAACGTCCGGCGATAGTTGAACGCCGTCGTCGCGCTCGTCATCGGCAGCCACAACACATTCGACAGCAGCGTTTCCAGCATGTTCGTCAGCCAGAAGAAGTCATCGTGTGTGTTCCTGATGGTCAGCACCGGCACACGGTATGGGACGAGCGTGCCCTCAGGGATGGCCTTCACTTGCAGCGGCAGATATCCCAAATCATGCAGCGCGGCGATGTGGTTGATGCTGATGCCTGGGCCGAGATAGTTGTCGATCCGGCGCTTGTACGCGTGGAGGACTTCTTCCTTCTCACGCTCGAAGAAGTTCTCACGGAACTGGTCTTGGAGATACTCGCGGACGAAGTACTGCTGCCCGAACGAGATCACCCCATCCAGCCCATCACGGCCTTTCCGAGGGGTCAGGTTCGAGTACACGAGCGTTGTGTCGGCAGGGTACTGCTGCTTGTGGCCGACTTTGTAGCCGTCCTTCAGGAGCACGGGCAGAATGTTCACACCTTCACCTCAATCGTCACGGGGACGACTTCATACTTCTCGTTGAACGCGGCCTTCCGCGCGGGGAGATTCTTCTGGCTGTACCACTCATGTTGAGCCCTGAAGTAGGCAGTCCGAGACTCAGGCGTCCACTCATCCGGCCGAGTGAAACCGACTGGTATGCTGGCACCACGCGACTTCATCGCCGCCCCTGGCGTCGAGAAGGGCTTGCACTCGCTTGGGTTGTCAGTCCACTGCTCAGACTTCGAGCAGGCCCACACACTGATCGCCTTGTTCTTCCAGAACTTCCCGTCGGCGCGTCGGCGTAACAGGTACATCAACGCTTCCTCCACAATCGCGCGGGTGACCAGCTCGGCACCGCTGCCTCACGTTCGAGATTCCGCCAGCGTTGAATCTGTCGCCGTGCAGCCTCGACAAGGGGACTGTCGTGTCCATGTCCGGCGTACAAGAGGATCTCAAGCGGCATGCTCTGGTACTCCCAACCTTCAGTCCCATACCGCGCCAACACCGAGCCATCGTCGCAGCGTCCACAGTAGTACAGCTCGTACACCTGCTCACCGCGATTGTATGGTCCAAGATGGACGCAACTGTCACAGTCATGCGGGAAGTTAGGCATCGAACACCTCAGGCTTAATCCCCGCCTGCTCGCAAAGCGTGACCATGTCCCGCGTACCCCGCGACTTCGAGATGTCCGGCGTGAACGCGAGGACGAGAACTTCCTTCCCCTGCCGCTGTGCAGAGATCAACGCTTGCTGCATGTCGACGTTCCGGATGTGTCCGGCAGCTGAAGCGTACTTGTCCCATCGAGCTTTGTACCCGAACAGGTTGTGATCTGTGATGAATCCGAGCTTCTGGGCTGCTTGCTTCCCGAGCAGGTCCGCGCCTCGCGCTTCGCCCTGGATGACAGTATCTTCCTCAGGGTTGGCCCCGTGTGCAACCAGCTCGCGAACAATAGCATCGGCATCAGTCCACTCCCGGCTCCCGCAGATGAGGATGAGCCTCACTCCCCATCCTCGCAGTCTGGACAGTTCTTGCAGCGTATGCACTGCACATGCAGGTCGCCCGCCGAGTGGTTCGTCCGGACGAGTGGATCACCACACTCAGGACACTTGCGATGGCTCAGGTACTTCTCGCGAGCTGCCTGCGGAAGATTCATGAAGTCGCTGACTGTCATCGGTACCTCCGCCAGAACGACACCATCAGCGCGACGACGTACGCCGCGTACAGGCCAAGCAGGGCGAGGCCAGTGAGCTTCCACGGGTCCATCAGCCCATCCTCAGCTTTCTCATCAGCCCTTCGATTACACGCAGCTCAGGCTTCGACAGGGGTGGCAGCTCTGACTCGTACGTCGTCCAGCGATGGCTGCATGTTGAGCATTTCCGCCTGCGCATGATGCTCGTTCTGTCAATCCTGCCCCTGCAAGCAAGGACATAGCTGCCTATCGCTCCACAGTTAGGGCAGAGAAGATCAGCGTTCAGGTACTTTGACACGCAGCAGCTTCGCTTTCTCCGCTTCAGCGGTCTCATCCCACGGCTTCGGGTCGTCGCATCTGCACACCCGGTTCTTGTGACCGACGGGGCAGGGGCAGCGCTTCTCTATCACTGCCCAGCAGCGCAGGCAGATGACGTTCGGTGGGCCGGGACAGTCCTCCACGGCTAGTCGACGAAGGTGAAGTTGATGCCAATCTCCGCGCCCGCTGAGATCAGCCGTTCCTCGCGTGTGGGATCATCGATTTCGGGATCGTCGTTGAACTCAGCGAGATCATTCCCGACCGCGCTGTCCTGCCACTCTTCACCCTCATCATCATCGCTGCCATCAACGCAGGCCTGGAGTGCGGAATGCAGATCGGAGATGTCGACGGTCCCATTGCGCACGAGGTTCATCGGCATCGGGACATTCGTGATCTGTTTCTCGGTCAATCCGGACGCGAGGGCAGCAAACCCGAGGCAGCACATCTGTCCTGCGCTTGGACCATCGGCGATGAGAAGTCGGGATCGGTCGCTGCCCTTCCCACGATACCACTCCGAGCGTTTCACAGTCACGTCAAGCATGTCAGCACCCATCCCCCAAGATGTCAGTCGGTTCGAGCAGCCACGCCAGCAGGCGACGTATGAAGCTCATCCCTGCTCCTTCGGTGTGTACCAGCCGTCCTCGTACGCCTCGCGTGCGGGAGTCCTGCGATTCGGGTCGTAGCCCGCCTTCGCACACACATCAGCCCAACCTGCATCCCGGTCGATGCCTGCGAGTTGGTCGAGCCTGCCGTTCTCCTTCAGCAGGTCGTACGTACGTGAGCTAAAGACGATGTCCTTCAGGTCCATAGCGCAGCTCAGTCCCCCTGCAACCGCGCAAGCTGCTTCTCCGATTTCCCCCGACGCCCAATCAACGAAGAGACTTGGTCAGCGACAGACATCTTGCGCCACTCGGCGTTCCGCGCCTCACCCTCTTCACGACGCTGTGCGCGAAGGGATGGGCTACGACGCTGTGTACGCCCACGCACGTGGAGTCTCATCGCCGCCTGCCAGCAGACAACATCAACGATAGAATCGCGAGGGCGAGGCCGACCGCACTGAGGATCATCGGGATGTAAGGATTCATCGTTTGAACGCCTCACGCTCAATCAAGATCCCGTACGCCATCATCCTCATCGCCTTGTCTTCAGCAGTCCGCATGATCTGCTTCAGCTTCCGCGTCGAGAACTGCCGGAAATGCTGGAATCGCTTCCCGTGGCTCATGCAACGTCCCCCTTCATCAACCCGAGCGCCTTCGCCGCCTGCTCGACGTGATTCATGAAGTGCCAGCCGACGCCGTTGTGACGCGTCATGTACTCTGCCTTCTCGTTGTAGTCGCGTGGGGAGACGAACTCTTTCGCTGTCTCGTACGTGTCCCAGCCAGTCTGGTTCGCTCCAAGCAGGCCCCCACCCGCACGTCCCCACGCCAACGGGAACGCTACGCGTCGGATGACGTTCGTCGAATCGTGCTTCACGTGGTCTGAGTTCTGGACGTCGGGGCCACGGATGGCGCTGAGGATGTCGCCGAGCTTCCGCGCGTCTGACCCTGTCTCGCAGAGCCATCCATCGATCAAGTCGAGCTTCTCACGCAGTGTCATAGTCCCATCTCCTGTTTCGACTTCTGCTGGCAGTACATCGCCGAGCCCAGCATGTCGTGTGCAGTCCTGTTCAATGTGTCAAGGATCGTCGCAATCGCCTGATTCCCAGGCCGTCGACGCGCGTAATCGCACAGCCAGACTTTGCATGTGATTGCCTCGACCGTGCAGCCCTTCGACGTGAGATGCTTACAGCCCGTGCAGCATGCTGTCGCGCCCTCAATCCCCGCACGCATCGCGATGCAGCTGCCGTCCTTCCATCCGCATGGGTTATGAATCCGCAACGCTTCGACGGCTTGGGCGAACAGCGCGTCATACGCAATCGACTGCGCAGACTTCGCCATCACGAGCATCTTCATCAGGCTACTCCCCGATCTTCTGCGCGAGATACTCAGACAGCTCCATCGTCGTGTGGGCGACGGTCCAGAAGACTTCGCTGCCGTCAGCCTCACGGATGTAGACGGCGTACGTGTTCAGGGCGATTTCGACTAGGCGCATCTCGACCTCCGAGTGAAGAGCAATCAACACATCTTTGGTCAGAACCCAAGCGCCTCTACCATGCTATTGACAGCTAGTGTCAGGATGGTCAGGGTTCTCGTTACCGGCTGCGCGACACGACTGTTGATCGCTCAAAGAGACGCACCGATGGTTGGCGATGCGGCTCCTTCAATCATCAACATGGTATCGGGACACAGTTAGCTGCGCATACACCCTCCTGTACGAGAGATTGATCGCTCAACAGACCCGTCGCCATCCACGTGTTATCCTAGGGCAAGTTCCCAGCTTCCACAAGGGTGGGCCACGCGACGGGTCAGCTCAACGATCAGTTGTGCTCGTACGTGCAGATGATGCTCTGTCCGTATCCCCAACGATGGGCGAAGATGCCTGACTGATTCATGCTCAGGCCCTCGTGGACGTGCTCGCGCACCTCATCTTCAGAGATGGTGACGACCCAACGCTTCCCGTTGAAGAACCAGACGGCGCGCATCAACGCACCCAGACGAGCGGTATCACGCGGCGCTCGACGTACATGTCCCACCTCCACGTACGTTCATAGATGCTGATGATCATCGTATCCTCGATTCTCAGGGTTCAACTTGCTGAGGCGCACGTATGTCGCAGGCGGACGCGTGTACCACTCAATCAACCGGTTGAGCAGGTTCTCCAACAGAAGGGACAGCATACACAGTCTCCTCTACAGGCGCTTGTACGAGTTCGCGCACCATCAAGATGTAGCATCCGCCTTTGTCGCGCTTCGCAAGCTCGACGGCGACTTCCATAGCCTCACCGCGCGTGAACCGAACCGAGTGGATGCCGTCCTTCGGCATGTCACTCGCGAGGCAGACGATGTACTCGACACCATCCGCATGAAGAATGTTCTGCATGACTAGCTCGCGTCCCCGATGCCGATGTACAGGTGCCGCTTGCCCCATCCACGGACGGCGAGGTGTGCAGCTGTCGGCCCGATGCCCCAGAACACGCGCGGGTGCGGCTGTCCGTAGCAGCAATCGTCGAATTGTTCGAGCATGACTGTGACGTTCGTACGAATCCAGTTCAGCATCCTAACCTCCATGTGAGAGTGTAGGGGCAAGTCCGGCGCAGTGTTCTTACCTGTTGGCCCGTTTGCGCATCACTGCGGCGGTCGGGCGCGTTAGTGTGTAAGAGAGACTGCGGCCACACGGGCGTATCCGTCAACCCCTAATCTTGAACTCGTGTCCGGGTACGTGTCCGCATCCGGCCGCGTGTGGGAACTGGGCGAGTGCCTGATCCATCGCGTCGTTCGCATCGACAGCTTTGTACGCACGCTCGACCACGAATGGCGCACGCTCGAAGTGGATGTGAATCAGGAACAAGCTCATTCTGCCTCCCTCGTGCGCGTCCAGCGCATCGGACGCATCAGACTACCCTGACTGCGCTCACGTGTCTGCGCGAGCGTGAACACCGCTGTATTCTTCGCCATGAACGCAGCACGATGCGGCGTCTTGCCTACGGTGCGATCCTTCGCATCGGGTATGCCTATGCTCGCGTAGTTCGCGACCGATGATCCTGACGACATCGACACACGTCGCCCATTAGGCACGGTGATCGAGCGCATGTGCGAGGCGATGTCTGCGTCTGAGAACATGGTTATCTCCCCATCCGCGCCTGTAGATACCTCACGAAATCCCTGTCCGCCTGCGCCTGTCTCCACGGGCTACGCGGAACATCCATCCGCACGCCATTCCTGCCATCGGCGGCAGCAATCCGCATCTCAGGCGTGCTCGGGCCTATCCGCATATCAACCGGATCAATCGCACGCCGCCTGAACGCATCCGGCGCGGGCCTGACTGCATGGTTGCAGATGGCGCAGCAGTATCCGGGCAATCCGTGCAGGCACATGCGAGACTCCTGGCGTCCTATTTTGAGGACAGCGATGTGACAAAAAGTGTCACTGGCATGATTCTTGCTGTTGCAGAGTAAGGCTAGGGTGTGCTGTCCCCTAGCCCGTAGCCTACCGTGAGTGCAACAGCGACTGGGCGATCGTGCGATGCGCTTCGACGAGACGGTTCGCGGCGTCGCGTTCCGCCTGTTGGGTAAGTTCCACTGCGCGGCGAACCTGCCGATCCTCGGTCGCCTGAAGCTCTGCGGCCTTGCGTGCCTTGTTCGCGGCCTGAACTTCGGCCTTAACCGCGACTTTGGCGATCTCTTCGCTGTTGACCGGTTCACGCTGGACGAGGATCGCCACGGTATACGTGACTTCCCGATCCATGCCGTTGGGCGTAGCCTTGAATTGGATACGCTTGTCCGTCAGCTTGAGTGCCTTACCCGTCGCATCGATTGGGTCCATGCCCGTGAATAGGGCGACTTCGATATCGCCCAAGTCACCAAGCATGATACGCCCGTCCTGTACCCGTTGTGTCTCCGTCGCCATACCCGTACCTCCTCATGTCCTGTGTTTACGCTTACGTCCATGCCCACGATACGCCCTACGCCTAAGCCTACGCTCACAGGCGCATGATACGCGTAGAACGCAATTTTCGCGTTTTCGGCGTTTTCGGCGTTTGTGGAAAATGGAAGCATGACGGCCAGACAAGCTGCACAGGCCGTGCCATTCTCAGTTCTGCTCGGGATTGCACGGTTTTGCCTAGAACTGCGTGTTGGGTTTCGATACGAACAGAAAGCGAACGATTGTGGAAAACCGGGCTAACTTGTTTGTTTGCAACAGGTTAGGTGGTGTATAGAATTGCTACGGTGTGTGTATGCTTACCCGACATGGCCCTAGAACGTGCGAGGATCGAATATGAGCGCTCGAAACTGGCGGGTATACCGCACGCATGTTACCGAATTTTCGCCTACTGGCGGGCATTCTGGCGCGTTTGGCGGGCATTCTGAGCGCTGGTCGCAACAGCGGTTTGCATCCTGGGACGAGCGCCGGACACCGATAGCACGAAGCATACCACGGCGAAGGATTAGCGAACCGCTGACAGCGTAGGCTACAGCGTAGGGCGTAGGCGGGTATGCAATTCTCATACCGGCATGACTGTTGCAAGGCGAACGCAGACGTATGCAAGGATGATACCGGCACGTTTGTTGCATACTGGCATGGTAGTTGCAACAGAACAAAGGTTGAGCGTAAGGCACTCACATTTCTGCAGCGAGCGACACACACACCACTAACTACCACTAACGAACATGGACGACCACCGAGTCCTACTGTTGCACACTATGACACAGCTGTGACAGTAGCTGACACGGGCTGCCACGAGCGACAGGGCGCTGACCAGGGGGTCCCCTCCTGGCGCAAAGAGTCGCCCCGGTTGTTCTGTTGCCTTGAGGAATTTTTAATGAAAAGTCACTGTTTCTCTTATTGACAATCGTTACAGACTGTGGTATGATACGTGTCAGGAGTTGAGAAACAGATGGTAAATGATGTCCCTACAGTCGTCTGGGTGTTATGGGTCGGCTTATACGCAACAATCGGGCTGAATGCCCTGAAGGAGTCCGTGTGGAAGAAGTAGCAACGACCCTCGCCCCCTGCGTCTGCGGACGCCCCAGAAAGGACCCCTTCAGGAAGCTCTGTGGCAGCTGCACGATGTTCAAGCACCGCTACGGCCTGACCTGGGCTCAGGTCCAAGAGGGCCGGATAACGGCGAACCGCCTCTGCCGGGTATGCAACCGCCTTACTCGTAGGGTCCCCATCATCTTCAACGGCCACCGGGTCTGTGCGAAGTGCGCGAAGGTCCTCTTTTTCCTCAGCGACCAGCGGACGAAGAGCTTCGTCGACCTAGTGATGAACCAACCGGGGTAAGGAGTAGGGTGTGTGGGTCTAAATTGTCACTTAACACGTTAGTTGCAACAAACCAGCCCGAAACGAGAGAAAACCCCCTGAAAGAAGGGGTTTACTCCCTCGTGTGCTGTGTCTTCTTTACCTACTTACGTTTCTTCACACGTGACACGAAACAGTTTGGACTAGTTCCACCTACCACAACCTGTAGTGGCTTGACAAACTCCGACCACTAGTGTATGATTCTCCTTGTTGATGGACAGTCGACCACGTACAGATAAAGGTTGACAAACCCTCAGATGTGTGCTAGACTATCTATTACGGTTTTCCGCGTACATCAGTTTCAGTAACCGCCTCCGCTCCTAGATTGGCAGCACCTCCCTCCTCCAACACAGTCGAGTGGGCAAATTCAGGGCCAGGGGTTCAAACAGGAACAGGCGGTAACCCCACCAACTCTCAGCATACGCAGCTGGCCTCCCAACGGTGCCCAAATTGCTGCGTCTTCATGTTGGTTCTAGTTTAGTGGCAGAATGCGTGGCTGTGAACCACGCGGCCAGGGTTCGATTCCCGGTACCAACCCAAATCATGAACACTTTCTACCCGCAGCCCAACCCCAAGTTCAAAGAATCCTAGGGGAAGGGTGTGCTTCCCCACCTGGGGAAGTATTAGATTGGTAGCATCGTTGTTTTGGAAACATCGGAACGGGGTTCGATTCCCCGCTTCCCCACCAACTTCCGGCCCGTATGTGGCCGATGTGGGCTGCTGATGTAACAGTAGCATTCTAGTCCTGCAAACTAGTCGTCGGGGTGCAAATCCCCGGTGGTCCACCAAGATAGGGCCTTCACCCGTTCACCCTACAACGAACGTCAGGTGGGCGGCTATGGTGTTCAACGGTAGCACTGTAGTCTTCCAAACTAAGAGTCTGGGTTCGACTCCCAGTAGCCGCTCCATACACCTAACCCCATGACATCGTCCCCGAAACAACTGATAGAATGTCCCGCCCGAATCGTTCCACTTCCCACACTCCCGAATCTGAACCCCACCATCGCGCCGAAGAGAATGATGTTGACTCCTTCGACGATTTTTGCCTCGAACAAGAATGCCGCGTAAGCCAATCCCTGTCGAGACCATCCCCCCACGCGAGGGGTCCGAAGAAGCCGACCTTATCCCAGTTAGAAGCTATACCCCTGTCAAAGATAGGCGTAAGGCACTAAAAGCGCTCCCCCCGCTCGCCGTCCAGGGCAACAGCCGTAGAGACCGCATCGGGCAGTGGATTGCCCTGAAGACCGAGGACCCGCATCTAACGAACCAAGAGATCGCCGAGAAGATGGGGATCACGCGCGGCTCCCTGAACTCGATGATCTGGGCTGCACGGAAAGATGGCCTGCTCAAGTTCGAAGACCCTCTCCAGAAGATTGAGTATCAGATCATCCCTAAGGTCGTCGACAACCTGATGGAATTTCTCGACGCGAAGGACAAGACCGTCACCTTAGAGACCGCGAAGGGCACAATTTTCAAACAGTACCAGCAGACGAAGGGCGTGTCTGACAATCCTACGAACGTCCTCGCCCTGAAAATCGAGATGCCCGACGCCGCCCAAGGGATGAAAGTCGTCACCGGCCAGATTGTGGGCCAACCGAGAGCAGCAGAGTAAGCAGAATGAAAACAGAAACCTCCGGCTTCTTCTCGCTCACCAGCAAGCGTATCGCAATATGTCGAGGGTATGATGGGGTATCTGACCCTGTAGCGGCTACAGACCAGTTGTGGGCGGCAGCCTACGGCTACGCGGATAACGGAGCTGACCGGTTGGAAAACAACGCCTTGCGCCTCTCAGCTGACAATGCTGGGAATTTTACCGGTGGCAACCCTGCGAACAAACTGACAGCGACAGTGTACTACCTCGTCAGAGAATTCGAGCTGGTGACGTAATGCCCTGGGATGAAGTGATGTCGAAGTGGGGGAAGGGTAACTTGCACAGCGGCTCGAAATCCGGGCCGAAAGTGAAGTCGCAGAAGCAGGCCGTCGCGATTATGCTCTCAGAGAAGAAAGCGGCAGGCGCTGGGAAGAAAGAATACAGTTCGAAGGCATCGGCAATCGATGGCCTGAAGAAAGCTAAACCATGAGACTGAAACACATAGTCATCTCGGCCATCCTCGTCTGCTTCCTAGCAGTCTCGGCGTTTGCGAAGACGGTGAACTTCACAGCCTGCACGGCTGATGGCAAACCCGCTATCCTGACTACGGTTATCACAGACACCGCCAGCATTGCGGTCTCGGCGAATGTCGCGAAGGCATTCACCGACGCAGCAGCGGCACTTCCCGCTGATCGCCTGATCGCATTCGAAGGCTTCAAGCTTTTCGTGGCCGGACTCTCGGACGAGGCGAAGGAAAACGTCCAAGTCCCAGAGGCCCCCGCGATTGAGAAGGGCAGTTGCAAGGTGAAAAAGTAATGGCTGATCCGATGAAGAAGGTCATCACTGGTGATCATCCGCAGGCTCCACGCTCCGGTGTCCTCCCCGATGGGAAGGAAATGGGCCGTAACACAGCAGGGTCGCAGGTTCCCGAGTACGACGGCTACCAGAGAACCGACACATCAAGTAAGGGCAACGATGCAGCCTGCCGAGACGAGATTAAACATGGCTGATAGAAACACGACACGAGGGATGGGCTCGTATCCCGAAGATGGACAATTCTCCCGAAGGGATGATGTCGCATGTGCAGCGCTTCCTGGGTTCAAGGCGAAGTACAACCAAAACTGGGGCCTACAGACTGGCGAGGGCGACCAAGACCTCCCAGGGAATGAGCTAAACAACCCAGTCGAACTCCGGAAGGGCGTCGAGCCTGACAACGGCTGGTTGACGATTGCTTCAGATATCCAGTCTGAAGGTGAAGGATTCAGCCCTGGCAAGGGCGGAGAGGAACGATAGGAGAGTAGAATGCCCGCAGTACCAGAGAAATCAAGCTACCCTGATGGGGACAAGTACCCCGTCACACAGAAAACGAATTGGCACGAAGGGTCAGTTCCCGCACCTTCGAAGCCTCAGCCACAGCCCACACAGGGAGAACCGTAATGATTGGTAAACTTGGGAAGCAGCCATTGAACGAGGTCTCGGAGCGTCCAGAGGACGGTTTCCCTGAGATGCCTCGTCCGATGCTCGAAGACGAGAAGCCTGCGTACATCCGCAGTTCTCAGAAGGTCGGTTACGGCCACGAAGCGTCGACTGAACGTCAGGGTCCGATCAATACGGATTGGTTCGATGGCGAGATTAAGCCCTCGTTCAACTCTGGACCGAATGGTGTGTCGAAAGGTTTCGACGCGTAAGTGGCGAAGTGGATTCAGCTGCCGTCTGAGCCGTTGCGGTATCAGCCGGTACAGATGGCGTTCCTCGACGCTATCCGTCAGCGACAGTGCAAACTCTGTAAGAAGCCGTATCAGGCCCTGAACGGAGTCAACACGTGCCCTGACTGCCACGTCCGAGGGATTCGGATGTGGGACCGACTGACGATCATCGCCGGTCGACGGTTCGGGAAGTCGAAGATCGGGTCGATCGCAGGGGCTGAGGAAGCAACAGTCCCCCACTCAATCGGGTGGGCATGCGCCCCGACGAATCCAAAGCTTCATCGATACGTCATCCCGGCATTCCAGGAGCTAATCCCGCCCGAGTGGGTGAAGGATTACAACTCCGAGCACCAGGACCTCTGGCTGAAGAATGACAGCCTTATCCACTTCCAGACTCTTGAGGACCCCGACCAAGGCCGAGGACAAGGACTAGACTGGCTCTGGATTGACGAGGTCTGCGAACTGTCGTTGAAGCATTGGGAGGTTATCAGACCGTCGCTCGCTGGTGATACGGTCGCCTTCTTCACGACTTCCCCCCGGTCATACGACTGGGTCTACGACGAACTCTTCGTCCCCGCTGAAAATGGTGTTCCCGGGTACTGGGGGGCGCACGCGAGAACGTCTGAGTCGGCCAACCCTAGGATTACCGAAGAATTCCTAGCCCGCGAGAAGGCTCAGATGTCGGACACGATGTATCGGCAGGAGTACGAAGCCGACTTCGTCAACTTCACCGGCTCCGTGTATGGCAGTCTGATCCGTGAACGAGTCCTCCACACAGATGACGAAGTCAGGAAGTTCATCCCCGAATGGCCTCGCATCGATTCCTGGCGTCAAGTTCTGGTTGGGATTGATACTGGCGCTGACCATCCCTTTGGTGGGGTTAAGCTTGTTGCTACTGAGCTGGGTCTGGTGGTTGTGGGTGAATACCTAGAGCGCGATAAAGTCTTCGCTCAACACTGCTACAATCTGAAGGCGATGGCGAACTCGCCGACAACCCGGTGGGGGATTAACAAGAACGAACGCCAGCCGATGATGGAACTTGCCCAGCATGGCATCTTCTGCCAGAAGGCCGAGAACGAAATCGTCGCAGGCACCGAGCGGGTGAAATCCTGGTTGCAGGCGAAGCAGCTCTGGTTCGTCGAATCCCGAGTCCCCCAGACTCTGAACCAGATGCACGCGTACCGCTGGGCGGACAACGCGATGAAGGACGGTTCGAAGCGGGACAAAGAGAAGGTCTTCAAGCTCCGCGACGAACTCCCTGACTGCATCCGCTACGCCGTGATGACGTGGCCGATGCTGCCGAAAGCGCATGTCATCGACCCGAACCCTCCAAGGGACTTGACAAACCTCCCCGGCGAGATGCGAGCGACGATCGAGCGGATTCGCAAACATGAAGGTCGGGAGCCCGACCAGAAACAATCAGTCACGTTGGACTTTTGGGCATAGGAGCGTTATCGAATGTGGTTACCGAAGCATGTGTATGACCTCTTCCAAGTGTCGAAAGAATCCGTCGACTCGTTGAAGACAGAGCTTGCCGCTGTCCGCGCAGAACGTGACGCGTTGAAACTCTCCGAGGCGACGGCGAAGGCGAACTTCTCCTGGCTCACCCTCCGAGTGAACGCTCTCGAAG
>VFSW01002272.1_pt1 | contig 29056 bp, 24 predicted proteins | sample 5358111 | NCBI WGS metagenome assembly VFSW01 (sample SAMN11554181, study PRJNA540505) | mine drainage metagenome | isolation source: sediment from site ElyBrook_90M | place: USA: Ely Copper Mine, Vershire, VT | collected 2017 | reverse complement strand
AGGAATTGACGCAGTTGAACGCGCTCTACCGCCCCGGGCCAATGGACATGATCGATGACTTCATCGAGCGCAAGTGGGGCCGCAAAAAGGTTGAATACCTGCTCCCACCGCTTGAAGGAATACTCAAGGACTCTCTCGGCGTCATCGTGTACCAGGAACAGGTGATGCGGATTGCAAATGTCCTCGCCAGTTACTCGCTCGGAGAAGCGGACCTGCTGCGGCGCGCAATGGGAAAGAAAGACACTGCGGCGATGGCGAAGCAGCGCGACCGCTTCATGGAAGGCGCAGCCAAACTCGGACATCCAAAGGCTGCCGTCGAAGAGATCTTCGACCAGATGGCAAAGTTCTCCGGCTACGGCTTCAACAAGTCCCACTCGGCGGCGTATGCGTGGGTGGCCTACCAGACGGCGTATTTGAAGACGCATTACCCGGTTGAATTCATGGCCGCGCTGCTGACCTCGGAAACCTCAAAGCCTGACAACGTGGTGAAGTACATCGGTGAATGCAAAGAACTGGGGATTCGCGTGCTGCCGCCCGACGTGCAGGTTTCAGGAGCGCAGTTCACGCCGGTCGTCACGCCAGATGGCAATGCGATTCGCTTCGGTCTCGCCGCGGTCAAGAACGTCGGCGGCAACGCGATTGAGTCGATTCAGAAGGCGCGCACAGAGACCGGCGGCAAGTTCGCCAGCATCTGGCAGTTCTGCGAAAAGGTCGACCTGCGCCTGATGAACAAGCGCGTCATCGAGTCCCTCATTAAAGCGGGCGCGCTCGATTCCCTCGGCAACCGCGGCCCGCTCATGGCTGCAGTGGACAAGGCTATCGAGCGCGCACAAAAGGCGCAACGCGACGCCGCACAGGGTCAGACCGGGCTCTTCGGCCTATTCGACGAAGGGCCCAGGAGCGGTTCGCAGGCCGATGACCTGCCCCGCGTTGCCGATTGGGAAGAGAGCGAGCGCCTCGCCAATGAGAAGGAAGTCCTCGGCTTCTTCGTCTCCGGTCACCCGCTCGATAAGTACGCCGAAAAGCTGCGCAACCTTCCGGCAATCATCCCAGTAGCGGAGGCGCTGGAGCGCAAGCCGCCCGAGCGCCGCTGGGGACAGCAGACTGATCCCGCGGACGAGATTCAGGTGGCCGGCATGATTCACGGCCTGCGTGTGCAGAAGAGCAAGCGCGACCAGAAGCTCTACGCCCAAGCCTCGCTGGAAGACGCCACTGGCAAGATCGACCTGATCTGTTTCTCGCGCGATTACGAGCGCCTTGCCGCGCAGCTCAAAATCGAATCGCCCGTGGTTATCCGCGGTGTGCTCATGGGCGAGGAGGACTCCGCGCCGAAGATCTCCATTCTTTCGATTCAGGCTCTCGACGACGTGCAGGTCAAACTGCCAGGCGGCATCCGCATTCGCATCAATCTCGACCAGGCGACAGAGGGTCTGTTCACCTCCCTCAAGAGCGCCGCCGACGCCGCGCCCGGCCCCGGCAAAGTCATGCTGCATCTCGAAAAGAAAGGCGAATACGCCGTCATCCTTGAACCGGACGGCATGAGCGTCGCCGCCGACCGCGGCTGGTTCGAGCGCGTCGAAGAGCTTCTCGGCAAGGGTTCGGCTCAGGCCATCGGCTGAAGCCCGCAGGTGCTTGCATACTTATTCATTGCCCTGTATATTTATACATGCGCGGTCGGAACACCCGGCCGCGCTTTCGATTTGCCGGATACGCTCCGTGAAATTTCAACGTCACAATGCGATTCGCGAGCTCGTCGCTCACTCTCTCGTCGCCAATCAGGACGAGCTGCGCCGCAAGCTGCGCCGCCGTGGCTTTGAGGTCACTCAGGCCACGCTTTCGCGCGACATTCACGAACTGCGCCTCTCCAAAGGTCCGGCTGGATACGTTTTGCCCGCAGCAGCGTCCGCAGGCGCGACGGCTGTCGATGACGGGCCGCCCTCTGTCGCAGAGGTTCTGGAGGGCTTTGGGCTCCGCGTGCGCCAGGCCATGAATCAGGTCATCATCAGCACGGTCATGGGCGGCGCGCAACCGGTGGCTGCCGCGCTCGATCATGAGGAGTGGCCCACGGTCCTCGGCACCATCGCCGGCGACGATACTGTCCTTGTCATCTGCACCGATCCGCGCCGTGCGACCGAGGTCGAAAGCCGCCTGAGGACCATGCTCGAATCATGAAATCAAGTGTACAAACCGCAGTCATTGGCGTCACCGGATACGCAGGCGCAGAGCTCGCCCGGCTCCTGCTTCGGCATCCGCGCCTCAAAGGCGCTCCGCCCGTCTTTGCAGGGCGACTCGATGAGAAGGACGCTGCCCGCGGCGGGATTCCTCTCACCGAGATTCATCCGCACCTGGCAGACAACAATGGTGCCGGCTCGCTGCGCATGGAAGCCTTCCATTGGGATCTCCTGGCCAACCGCAGCGTCGATGTTCTGTTCCTCGCTACGCCGCACGAGCAGTCGCGCAGTTGGGCACCTGAGGCTCTCGCTCGCGGCATCCGCGTCATCGACCTCAGCGGGGCATGGCGGCTCGCCAACCCAGCCAACCGCGCCGTCTACAAATTCGAAGACGCCGATCCTGCGCTGGCAGACGCCACGCAAGCCCAAGCTGTCTACGGAATGCCCGAGCTGCACCGGCAGGAAATCGCAACCGCACAACTGGTCGCGAATCCCGGCTGTTACGCGACCTCGATCATTCTGCCGCTGCGGCCGCTGGTTGCCGCCGGCATTGTGGATCTCGATGCCGGCATTGTCGCCGACGCCAAAAGCGGCGTAAGCGGCGCAGGCAAGGCGGCTACGCCCAAGACGCACTTCATGTATGCCGCAGACAACCTTTCGGCCTATAGCGTCTTTGGACATCGTCATACAGGCGAACTGATCGAGCAGATTGGCCTCGACGGCAGCAATATTGTATTCACGCCACATTTGCTGCCCATTCCGCGCGGCATCCTCTCCACCATTTACGTGCGCTTCCGCCAACCGCAAACGCACGCAGGCGTGATGGAGATCTATCGCAGATTTTTTGCAGAAAGCCCTCTTGTACGTCTCTATGACAACGGGCTGCCGCAGATTCAGTATTCCGTCCGAACCAGCTACGCGGACATCGGCTTCCAGCTCTCCGCCGACGGCAAGCGCGCCGTCATCGTGAGCTGCCTCGACAATTTGCTCAAAGGCGCATCCTCGCAGGCCGTGCAGAATCTCAACCTCATGTGCGGCTGGGGCGAAGCAGAGGGACTCGAATGAAGTTTGTAGTCAAGCTTGGTGGCGCAGGGCTGGAGGATCCAACCCTTCTCGACGGCTGTACGCGCGCCATTACAGAACTCGTCCGTGACGGCAATCAGGTCGCCGTCGTCCACGGCGGCGGAGTGCAACTGACCAAGACACTCAAGGCCCTCGGGAAGCAGAGCGAGTTCATCAACGGCCTTCGCGTCACCGATGCGGAGACGCGCGATGTCGCGCTGATGGTCTTCGCGGGAAAGGTCAACAAGAGCCTCGTTGCTGCCTTCGGCGCGCTCGGCCAGCCTGCCGTTGGGCTTTCCGGCGGAGACGGCCTGCTCTTCCGCGCGCGCAAAAAGCGCACGGCTCCCGATCTCGGCTTCGTCGGTGAAATCGCCAGCAGCGATCCGCGCTGGATTGAAGCTATCTGGCATCTAAACGGAATCCCCGTCCTCTCATCCATGGCGCTCGGCTTTGATGGCCAGTACTACAACGTCAACGCCGACGAGATGGCCGCAGCCTGCGCCGCTGCCTGCCGCGCCGACGCGCTTGTCTTCCTGACCGATGTTCCCGGAGTCAAAGGCGCAACCGGCGAGGTACTACGATGGCTCTCAATCGATCAGATCGCAGAGATGGCAAGCTCCGCCGTCATCACCGGTGGCATGTTGCCTAAGCTCGCTGCATGTCGTGAGGCGCTTCTGAACGGCGTCAAGCGTGTTCGTATTCTTCCCGCGGAAGCTGCCAGTTCGCTACCTGATCTGTGTAGCTCACGCGTAACCCATGGCACGGAAGTCATGGTGGCCTGAGGAGAAGTGGCTGTGTCCAGACTCGATGCAATTCGCGCAGCAGAAGCAAAGCTGCTGCTCTCCACCTATGAGCGCAATCCCATCCTCTTTGTCGGCGGCGAGGGCGTTCACCTCGTCGACGAAAATGGCGATCGCTACCTCGATCTGCTCAGCGGTATTGGCGTCAATGCACTCGGCTACCGTCACCCAGCCGTTGAAGAGGCGCTTGTGCGCCAGGGCCGCACGCTCATTCATACGTCGAACTTGTACTTCCACGATGGACAGGCCGAGCTCGCACTGCGTCTCACGGAACGTTCCGGGCTGGCCCGCGCGTTCTTTGCCAACACGGGCACGGAGGCTTGGGAAGGCGCGATGAAGTTCGCGCGAGCCCACGCCGGACTGCTGCGCAGTGAAGGCAAGCAGATTGGAACGAAGTTCCTCGCACTGGAGCACAGCTTCCACGGCCGCACCTTTGGCTCTGTCTCGACCACGCACAAGGCAAAATATCGCGAGCCTTTCGCGCCGGTTGTCTCCGGTGTTGACTTCGTGCGCTTCGACGACATCGCAGACCTGCGCGCCAAATTCTCCACGGACGTCTGCGCCATCCTCGTGGAAGCAATCCAGGGCGAAGGCGGCATCCGTCCGCTGTCGCAGGAGTTTCTCGCTGAGGCCCGCAGGCTGGCCGACTCCACCGGCGCGTTGCTCATCATCGATGAGATCCAGGCCGGTCTTGGCCGCACCGGCAAGTGGTTTGCCTATCAGCACTACGGCATCCAGCCGGACATCACCACCCTGGCCAAGCCGCTCGCGGGCGGCATCCCGCTTGGCGCGGTCCTCTCCACGGAAGAGGTCGCGCGCGCCATCCATCCCGGCATGCATGGCACCACCTTCGGCGGCGGGCCCCTAGCCTGCGCAGTTGCCATCGCGGTCATCGACGCCATTGAGAAGGACCGGTTGCTCGACAATGCGACCCAGGTCGGCAACTACTTCATGGATGGGCTGCGCACACTCGCCAGGCAGCACGACGCCATCACCGAAGTACGCGGCAAAGGCCTCATGCTCGCTGCAGAGCTCGACTCCGCCGACCTCGCCAAGAAGGTCGTCGCCGAGATGCTCAAGCGCCGCATCCTCATCAACTGCACCAGCGAAACGGTACTGCGCTTCCTGCCGCCCTACATCCTCACACGCGCGCATGTGGACACGGCTCTCAAAGCGCTCGATGAAATCCTGACCGAACATGGGAGCACAGCCCAAACTGCCGCAGCCGCAGGAGGTGTCAAGCATGGCTAGCAAAACCCTGATTGAATCGAAAGTCGCCATTGTGGACGTTCACAAGGACCCTGACATCCTCGCGGCAGCCACACGTCTCGCCGGAGAAGATCTCTGCTCCATTGCTGACCTGTCCAGCGCCGAAGTGCGCGCGATTCTCAAGCTCGGTCACGACGTCAAGCGCAATCCGCGCGAATATCGCAATGCCCTCGATGCCAAGCAGATGGTGCTGATGTTTGAAAAGGCCAGCCTGCGCACCCGTCTCAGCTTTGAGACCGGCTTCAGCACGCTGGGCGGGAACGCAATCTTCGTCGACCAGACCAATTCGGTCCTCGGCGAACGCGAATCCATCGCTGATGTCGCGCGCAATGTCGAACGTTGGGTCGACGTGATCGTCCTGCGCACTTACGCGCACGACACCATCACAGAGATGGCAGCCAACTCGCGCGTGCCGGTCATCAACGCGCTCTCTGACTTCGAGCATCCCTGTCAGGCGCTTGCTGATTTCATGACGCTGCAGGAGCACTTCGGCACCGTCACCGGCCTCAACTTCACCTACGTCGGCGACGGCAACAACGTCTGCCACTCGCTCATGCTCGCCGGTGCACAACTCGGCGCGAACGTTACAGTGGCAACACCGCGAGGCTATTCGCCCGATATTGAAATCGCCACTCTGGCTCGTGACATCGCTCAGGCAAATGGCTGCGAACTCCGCCTCGTGCAGGACCCGCACGCCGCGGCAGAAGGTGCCGACGCCATCTACACCGACGTCTGCGTCAGCATGGGCATGGAACATGAATCGACGAAACGCGCGCCGATCTTCCGCCCCTTCCAGGTGAACGAGGCGTTGATGGCCAAGGCCGCTCCGCATGCGGTCTTTATGCACTGCCTGCCCGCGCGCCGCAACGCTGAGGTTACGGATGCCGTTCTCGATGGCCCGCAGTCGATCGTCTTCGACCAGGCAGAGAATCGTATGCACGCGCAGAAGGCGCTCCTGCTCCTGCTGCTTGGCGGTCTCTCCAACACGCCGTCGTTCCAAGGCGCTCGGGGAATTGTCTAGAGCGTGGCATTCGCCTTGCCTGCGCAACAGTCAGGCTTACACACAGTGCGTGCTGCAACCGTTCGCATTGGCTTCGATTCGTACGGAGCGAAGGAGAATGGAAGTGAAGATGTGGTCCGGCCGGTTCCGTGAGCCGCTCGACAAGGAATTTGAACAGTGGCAGCGCTCCATCGTCTTTGACTGGCGCCTCCTCGAGGAAGAAGTTGCCGCCAGCAAAGCGCACGCTGCTGCCCTCGCAGCCGCGCATATCCTCACGCCTTCCGAACTCGCGCAGCTACTCGGTGCGCTCGACTCCATTGCCGCCGGTCATCGATCGGATGAGGGCAAGGCCGCCGTGCGTAATCACGCCACAGCGGAAGACATCCATCACTTCGTCGAGTTGTCACTGGTCGAGCGGCTCGGTTCTCTCGGCCTGAAGCTCCACACCGGGCGCAGCCGCAATGAGCAGATCGCCACCGACCTGCGCCTCTACGTACGCAGGCAGATTCACCTCAACGTGCAGGCGCTCGCCAAGTGGGCAGATGCGCTCGCGCAACAGGCGCGCAACGCGGGCGAGGCGGCCATGCCCAGCTACACCCACCTGCAGCGCGCCGAGCCCGTCCTGATCGCTCACTGGCTGCTTGCCTACGTGGAGATGATCCTGCGTGACGCCGATCGCCTCCAGGACTGCGCGGAACGCCTCAATCTCTGCCCGCTCGGCTCCGGCGCCATCGCGGGCGCAACCCTCGCGCTCGACCGCACCATCGCGGCTCGCGAGCTTCACTTCGATGCACCCACCGCCAACTCAATGGATGCGACGAGCGACCGCGACTTCGTGCTGGACTTTCTGCAGGCACTCACGTTTGTTGCACTGCACCTCAGCCGCTTCGCCGAGGAGATTACGCTCTTCGCCACCGCAGAGTTTAATTTCGTTCAGCTTCCCGAGGCATTCTCCACCGGCTCGAGCGCCATGCCGCAGAAGAAGAACCCCGACCTCACCGAGCTAGTCCGCGCCAAGGTCGGCCGTATCAACGCAGCGGCCCAGGCGGTGACGCTGCAATTGAAGGGCCTGCCGCTCGCCTACAATAAGGACATGCAGGAGACTCAGGAGCCTGCCTTTCAGGTGGACTTCGTACCGCAAATGATCGCGCTGATCGCCCGCTTCACGGCTGCGCTCCAATTCAACACCGCGCAGATGCATGCCGCCGCGCAGTCCGGCTATCTCAACGCCATGGCCGCTGCCACCTATCTCGTGCACAAGGGCGTACCCTTTCGCACTGCGCACGAGAAGATCGGCAACGCCGTTCGCTATGCGCTCGCGAAGGGTGTCGAGCTGAACGCGCTCACGCTCGATGAACTGCATCAGTTCGGCGACGAATTTGCGGAAGACTTCTTCCCTTCCGTCTCTCTTGAAGCCACCATTGACTGCCACGACGTCCTCGGTGGCACCGCGCGTCATCGCGTGCAGAATGCGCTCGACAAAGTGACGGAACGCATCGCCGCGCTCACAGAGGAGGCCGCTCATGCAGGTGCGTAAGGCGCGGCTCCAGGACGCTACCAATGTCTACGATCTCGTCAACTCGCTCTCCGGCGATGGCACGCTGCTCAAGCGCTCCTTCCCGGAAATCTGCGAGAACATCCGCGACTTCACTGTCGCTGAATCCGACGCCGGCGTCTTCCTGGGCTGCGGTGCTCTTCACTTCTACGGGCCGCATCTTTGCGAAGTGCGCTCCATCGTCGTCAAGCCGGAAGCTAAAGGCCAAGGCGCGGGCGGGCGCATCCTCGGCGCTCTCATCGATGAAGCAGAAGATCACGGCATTCAGTCCGTCTGCCTCTTCACGCGCATTCCCGATTTCTTTTTCAAATTCGGCTTTCGCACCGTCGAAGACAAATCCGAGCTGCCCGACAAAATCTTCAAAGACTGCCAGAACTGCCCTCGCCTGCACCGCTGCGACGAGGTGGCCATGGTGCGTGGTCGCATTCCGCGCATCTCGATTCTAGGTCCTCGCCACGAAGCGCAGGAACTCGTGCGCATCACTGGCTAATCCATTCCGCCCAGTCGTGCCGCCGCTACTACAGCCTGTCCGTAGCTCAGGCCCGCATCGCCAGGACTGACGACGCGATGCGCATACACTCTGAATCCCTCGCGCTCCAGCCCTTCGCGCAACAACCGCGCCAGCCTGCGGTTGTGCATGCACCCACCGCTCAGAACGACCTGTGTGATTCCGCGTTCATGGCGCGCTTTCAGTGCCGCATCGATGAATCCCCGTGCAACGCCCGCATGAAACCGCGCCGCAATCGAAGACCTCTGGACGCCTTGCCGCATATCCATCACCACGGCACGCAACATTCCATCAACGCGCAGAACGTTCGCATCTGCGGTAGTGTCCAATCGCAGCACATACTCTGCAGGCGGAGGCACATTCGGCTCATCGACGGCCAACCCCTCTAGCTCGATCGCCGCCTGCGCATCATAGTCCAACTGCCAGCGTTGCAGCACCACTGCAGCCACAGCGTCGAATAATCGTCCTAAACTCGACGTCTGCGGCGCTTGTACACCGCGCTCGATCATGCGCTCTACGATGCGCGCCTCCTGCGCTGAAACGCCAGCAAGCTCGGCTGCCTCTTCCGCACTGAATCCCGAGCTTCGCAGGTGCGCGAAGGCCATCCGCCACGGCTGCTTCACCGCGGCATCTCCACCCGGCATCGGTACGTATTCGAGGTGCGCAATGCGCTCAAAACTCTCATACCGGCACGCCAGCACCTCCCCGCCCCAGATGCGGCCATCCGTTCCGTAGCCTGTACCGTCGAGCGACAGTCCAATCGCAGGCCCGGTCAACGAATGTTCCGCCATGCCTGCTGCGACGTGCGCATGGTGGTGCTGCACGCCGATCAGGGGCAGCCCACGGCCTTTCGCCCATTCCTTTGCCCAGCGAGTCGAGAGATAGCCAGGATGCAAGTCATGCACCACCGCTTCCGGCTCAATCTCAAACGTGCGCATCCAATGGGTCAGCGATTCCTTGAAAAACTCCAACCCCGTTAGATCTTCCAGATCGCCCAGATGCTGGCTCTGGTATGCAAACTTCCCACGCGTCAACGTAAAGACATTCTTCAGGTGTCCGCCAACCGCCAGCAGTTGCGGCGCTGCAAACGGCAACGCAGTTGCGAGCGGCACGTAGCCGCGCGCGCGCCGTATCACCTGCGGAGCCTCATCCACTACCGCCATCACAGAGTCGTCGCAGCGCTGCAGAATCTCGCGATCATGCATCACAAAGAGATCCGCAATCCCTCCAAGGCGTCTCCGCGCTTCGTCATTGTCAATCGCGATTGGCTCCTCGCTGAGATTGGCCGAGGTCATCACCAGGACTTGCACGCGTTCGTCACGCAGCAGCAGATGATGCAACGGCGCGTACGCTAGAAACACTCCCAGCCACGGAATCCCCGGCGCGACCGAATCGGCAATGTCATTTCCAGTCCTCGGACGCGTCAGCACAATTGGTCTCGCCGCGCTGGTGAGGAGCACTTCTTCTTCTTCCGTCAGCACACACAACTCTCTGGCCCGCGCAAGGTCGCGCACCATAATTGCCAGCGGCTTGCCATAGCGCCGCTTTCGCGCCCGCAGCGTCTTCACAGCAGCTTCATTGCATGCATCCACGCTCAAGTGAAATCCGCCAATCCCCTTGATTGCGAGTACACCGCCGGCGGCGATCCGCTCGACCGCTTCCCTCACCGGGTCCGCGCAGGCAATCTCTTCACCCTCCGCACTGGCCAGCCACACGCGCGGGCCGCATGCGGCGCAGGCATTCGGCTGCGCGTGGAAGCGCCGGTTGAACGGATCGTCGTACTCGGCCTGGCACGCCGCACACATCGTGAATGTCACCATCGATGTCTGCGGCCTGTCGTAGGGAATCTGCCTGGTAATTGTGAATCGTGGTCCGCAATGTGTGCAGTTCAGAAATGGATAGCGATAGCGCCTATCCTTCTTATCGAAGAGCTCCCGCAGGCACTCCGCGCACGTCGCGGTATCGGGGGGAATCCCTGTGCTTACGGCGCCGTGGACTGCGCTTGCGACAATGCGAAAGCCCGTCTCCCCCTTCGCTTTCATGTCGTCCACAATCACGTCGTCGATGCGCGCCATCGGGGGCAGCTCGGTCCGCATCCGCGCGAGGAATGCAGCCACACGGCTCGCCTCGCCCTCCAATTCAATCGTTACGCCTTCGGTGTCATTCCTGATCAGCCCCGCCAGCCCTTCCTCAGTCGCGAGGCGATATACAAACGGACGAAAGCCTACGCCCTGCACCACGCCCCTGACCCGGGCGCATACACGTTGCTGCATCTTTGCCGATTCCATTTCCCGGCTCATCATCCGCTCAATCTCTTGTCACTCATTGCCAACCAGCATAACGTAGGAGTTGCACCCGGCAGAATCTGCCGCAACAGTCATTCTTCGCTCATTCACGCAGCGGCACAAGGCTGCGAACTCACACTCCTCTGGAGGACACCGGCCCCAATGCAACGAGCCCGCGCGGCACTCCTTCTTCTCGGCGCATCGTTGCCTCTCTTCGCGCAGGCAGCAGACACCCAGACCATCCTCCGCGGCATCGACCAGTCGGTCCAGAATCGTGTGAGCCGCGTACTCTCCTTCACAGACGTCGAGCGCTACGCAGTCTATCGCGGCACCGATCTCACGCATCCCGCCGCGCAGATGACGGTGAAAGTCACGTATCGCAAGGGGATCGGAAAGAGCTATCAGATCGTGGAGCAGAGCGGCTCCGCGCTCATCCGCAGGTTTGGACTCATGCCGCTGCTCGAAAATGAGGAGACCATTAATCTTCCCGGCAACGTCGAGCGCTCCTGGTTCACAACCGCAAATTACGACATGCAGCTCAAGCCAGGCGGGCCGCAGCGCGTTCAAGGCCGAGCCTGTTATGCGCTGGCCATCACGCCAAGGCACAAGGCTCCGAACACCCTTATCGGTACGCTATGGGTAGACGCCGATTCCTTTTCCATAGCAGAGGTAGATGGAATCGCCTCGAGAAATCCCTCGATCTGGTCCGGCGTCACACACTTGATGCGCCAATACGTCGATATCCAGGGTATCCCCATGTCCACGCATGCCCAGGCTGAGTCCAGCAGCAGCTTTTTTGGCCGCGCGATCGTCACCATTGACTACGGACAATATCAGTTGCAGCTTGCACCCGATTCGAACCCGCAGCCTACCCCGTAGCTCCATACACGCCATCAGGCCTCCTGCACTATACTGAGCGCGTGACTCCACTTCTTGGCGACTGGAAACTCGATGCCGCGCTCGGATCCTGCCTGGTGCTTGGCCTTCGGCATGGCTTTGACTACGACCATCTCGCCGCCATCTCAGACATCACCGCCGTGCAGCGCAACTGGTGGAGCGGACTGCGCCTTGGCATGACCTACGCTCTCGGCCACGCCTGCACGGTAGCTGCGCTTGGTTTTGCGGTTCTCCAGTTGCATATGGGCCTACCCGATGGCCTCGATCACTGGACCGAACGGCTCATCGGCCTCACCCTGATTGTTCTCGGCATCGGCGTCGCCGCCGGCATCCTGCGCAAAGATGCGCACGGCCACACCCACGGACGCATCGAGAGCCGGCTTGCCATCGCCATCAACGGGATTCTCTGGCTTGCGTGGCGCATGCGGCGCGTCTTGGACCATTCCGCGCAACGCCCGGAGCGCTTTCAGTGGATGTACAACGGCAAGTCCGTCTTTCTGATCGGCGTGCTGCACGGCGTGGGAGCGGAAACACCCAGCCAGCTTGCGCTCTTCTTCCTCACCGCCAATCTTGGCGGGACCTCACGCGGACTCCTCGGCCTCACTGCTTTTGCGCTCGGTCTCATCGCTATGAACGCGCTCATGACCGCTTCCCTGGGTGGCGCATTCCGCTCCGGCGCGCATCGTCCCCGCCTCTATCACGCCATCGCGTGGACTGGCGCCATTTATAGTTGCGGCATCGGCATCATCTTCCTCTTCGGCATCTCCAGTCGTCTGCCGGTGCTTGGCTGATTCTGAAGTCTTCGCAGCTCCGAGTTCTCTCCTTCTCGGATGCACGGATCATTTCTTCTGAAATTTTGCCCCTTGATTGTCCTTTCCCTCCTTTTCCCTTGCCGTCGTCCTCATGTGTTCCCCAGTACCGGTCAGCGTGACAGCAGTCACGGCTTGAGTTTCGCGTTGCAGGTACAAAATATGTGGACACAGAGCGCAGCCTCACAGCACAATCACCTTTGAGTCCAAGTCTCTTCCCGGGAGGAACCGTGCCTACCTACACGCCCCCACCCCTGCCAAGCGACGACAAGCGCTGGAAAATCGTAAGCGGAACGATGCGGAAGAGCGGCTTTGCCCGCCATGCTCTCATTGAGACCCTGCACACGGTGCAATCCTCTTTCGGCTATCTCGACGATGCCGCGATTCGCTTCGTCGCTTTGTCCTTGCGGGTCCCGCTGAGCCAGGCTTACGGAGTAGCGACCTTCTACCACTACTTCAGCCTGAAGCCGCCGGGCAAGCATACGCTCACCGTGTGCGCCGGCACAGCCTGCTTCATCAAGGGAGCAGATAAGCTGATTGCCGCAGCGGAGGAGCGGCTGGGAATCGTGCCGGGCCATACGACCGCGGATGGCGAGGTGAGCCTGATGACGGCTCGCTGCGTAGGCGCCTGCAGCCGCGCGCCCGTGATGCTTGCCGATGGCGAAGTGACTGGAGAAAGGACTCCTGAACAGTTGATTGAACAGCTGGAAAGGTGGGCAGTGGAATGACCATCGAGGAACTGGAACAGATAGCGGAAGGCGTCCGGCGCGAGAACGCGAAATTCGATTACGAAGTGAGTGTGTGCATGGATCTCGCGTGCGCCAGCCAGGGTTCAGACAAACTACGTGACGCGCTGCTGAAGGCAGCCGAGGCATCCGGCAAGAAGGCGCTGGTGCGCCGCACCGGCTGCATGGGTCCCTGCTCGCACGGTCCACTCGTCCGGGTCGACCCCTACAAGACGTTTTACGGACACGTCCAGTCCGGCCATGCCTCCGCCATTGTCGACCATCTGGGCGGCGACCCCATCCCCGAGCTGCAGTGCGACCTGAACGAGCACTTCGACAGCCAGATGCGCGTGGTGCTGGAAAACGCTGGCTATATCGATCCGGAAAAGATTGACGACTATATCGCACGCGATGGATACAAGGCTCTTGTGAGTGTGCTGATGGAGATGACCCCAAACGGAGTCGTCCACCGCATCACCGAGAGCGGCCTGCGCGGACGCGGCGGGGGCGGCTACCCGACAGGCCTGAAATGGGCCACCGTGGCCAAGGCGGGCGGGGATATCAAATATGTCGTCTGCAACGGAGACGAGGGCGATCCGGGCGCATTCATGGATCGCAGCGTCATGGAAGGCGACCCGCACCGGGTGATTGAGGGAATGGCCATTGCCGCCTATGCGGTAGGCGCCAACAAAGGCTACTTCTATGTCCGCGCCGAATATCCTATTGCAGTTTCCCGGCTCACCATGGCGCTGCGCGAAGCGCGCCGCCGGGGACTGCTCGGCATCAATATCTGCAATACTCCCTTCAGCTTTGATATTGAGATCCGCCTGGGAGCCGGCGCCTTCGTCTGCGGCGAAGAAACTGCGCTCATCGCGTCGATCGAAGGCCGCCGTGGCACGCCGAAGCCGCGCCCGCCTTACCCAGCCGTCAGCGGTCTCTGGGGCAAGCCCACCCTCATCAACAATGTGGAAACTTACGCCAACATCGCCCCGATCATGCGGAATGGCGGCAAATGGTTTTTCAGCATGGGCTCTGAGCGCAGCAAAGGGACCAAGGTCTTCGCTCTCAGCGGCAAGATCGCCAACACAGGCCTCGTTGAAGTGCCGATGGGAATCAAGCTCCGTGAGATTATCGAAACCATCGGCGGCGGAGTTCCCGCAGGTCACAAGCTGAAAGCCATCCAGACTGGCGGCCCGTCGGGGGGATGCATCCCCGCCGACATGCTCGGCCTCGGAGTCAGTTATGACGCGCTGATGGCCGCAGGATCCATCATGGGTTCCGGCGGCATGATCGTCATGGACGACACCTCCTGCATGGTCAACGTCGCCCGCTTTTTCATCGATTTCTGCAGGACCGAGTCGTGTGGGAAGTGTATTCCCTGCCGCGCCGGGACCGCGCAGATGTACACCCTCCTCACCCGCATCTGCAACGGTTCCGCCACGATGGCAGACCTGCACCTGCTTGAAGATCTCTGCAGCACAGTCAAGGAGACGAGCCTCTGCGGACTTGGGCAGACCGCCCCCAATCCCGTCCTCAGCACCCTCAAGTATTTCCGTGAAGAGTACATCGAACACATCGAACAGAAGCGCTGCCCGGCGGGAGTCTGCAAGTTTGAAGCTGTGGAGGTGACGGCATGAGCGATTCGGGCGACGTTAAAACACTCGTCATCGATGACAAAGAGGTCAGTGCGCTGCGCGGTCAAACCATTCTCGAAGTGGCGCGTGAGAACGGCATCGAGATTCCCACCCTTTGTCATCTTGAAGGCCTGGGCGACGTTGGCGCCTGCCGCATGTGCCTCGTCGAAATCAAGGGCAGCAACAAGCTCCAGCCTGCCTGCGTCACCACCATCTTCGAGAGCATGGAAGTCAGCACAAACACCGAACGCCTGCAGAGACATCGCCGCACCATTCTCGAGTTGCTCTTTGCCGAGCGCAATCACATCTGCTCCGTCTGCGTTGCCAACGGCCATTGCGAACTGCAGGCCCTTGGCCAGGCACAAGGGCTCACGCATGTGCGCCTTCCCTATCGCAATCCCGACCTGCACGTGGATGCCTCCCATGAGCGCTTCATCATCGACCACAACCGCTGCATCCTCTGCACGCGCTGCGTACGTGTCTGCGCGGAGATTGAGGGAGCGCACGTCTGGGACGTCATGGGCCGCGGCATCGACTCGATGATCATCTCCGATCTCAACGATCCCTGGGGTCAGTCCAGCTGCACGCGCTGCGGCAAGTGCGTTCAGGTCTGCCCCACCGGCGCCATCTTTGACAAGAGCAAGATTGGCGATCCTCATCCCAAATATCCCGACTTCCTTCCCTATCTCAACCTCATGCGGGAGGCGAAATGAGCAAGCTCACCCTGGCTACGGTCTGGCTCGATGGATGCTCCGGATGTCACATGTCCTTTCTCGATATGGATGAACGCCTGCTCGCGCTCGCGGAACTCGTCGATGTTGTGTATAGCCCCATCGTGGATCGCAAGGACTATCCCAACCATGTCGACATTGCGCTCGTCGAGGGCGCAGTCGCCTCCGTGGACGACGAAAAGAAGATCCGCAAGATCCGCGCGCACACCACCACACTTGTCGCCATGGGCGATTGTGCCGTCGCCGGCAACGTGCCTTCCATGCGTAATCCCATCGGCCCGCAAGCCATCCTCAACCGCGCGTATATCGAGAACGTCTCTGCGCAGCCGCAGATTCCCTGCGTCGTCGTCCCGCGCCTGCTCACCGTCGTGCGGCCGATTCACGAGTTCGTCAAAGTCGATGTCTTTCTGCCCGGCTGCCCGCCTTCGGCAGACACCTTTCACACCGCGCTCACTGCCCTTGTCACCGGCGCACCGCTGGATGTCCCAGCCCTCACACGCTTTGGAGCCTGAGTTATGACCCAGACCATCACCATCGATCCCGTCACCCGTCTCGAAGGCCATGGCAAGGTCACCATCCAGCTCGACGAGCAGGGCAACGTGACCGATGCGCACTTCCACGTCACGCAGGTGCGCGGCTTCGAGCGCTTCTGTGAGGGTCGTCCCTTTTACGAGATGCCCAGCCTCATGGCGCGCATCTGCGGCATCTGCCCGGTCTCGCACCTGGTCGCCTCCGCCAAGGCCTGCGAGGCCATCATGTCCATCCGTATTCCCCACACGGCCGCGCAGTTGCGTCGTATGCTTAATCTCGCGCAGATGGTTCAGTCGCACGCCCTGAGCTTCTTCCATCTCTCCTCACCCGATCTGCTCCTCGGTCTCGATTCCGACCCTGCGCATCGCCACATCTTCGGTGTCGCAGCCGCCCGGCCTGAGCTTGGCCGTGCCGGCATCGGTCTGCGGCGCTTCGGGCAGCACATCATCGAACTGCTCGGCAACAAGCGTATCCATCCCGGCTGGGTCATCCCCGGCGGCGTCACAGAGCCGCTCGCGCCCGCCAAGCGGGATGAGATCCTCGGCATGCTCCCCGAGGCCTATTCCAATATTAAGATTGCGCTCCTCTGGTACAAGCAGATCGCAGGCACCTTCCAGTCGGAGATCGAAGTCTTCGCCAACTTCCCGTCGCTCTTCATGGGCCTCATCAATGAAGACGAGTCCGTCGAATTTACCGATGGCGCGCTCCGCATCATCGACGCCAAGGGCGCCGTGATCGAAGACGGCATCACAGCGTCGCGCTTCACTGAAGTCATCGGCGAAGCCGTCGAGCCGTACAGCTACACCAAGTTCGCGTACTACAAGCCGCTCGGCTATCCTCAGGGCAGCTACCGTGTGGGGCCGCTCGCGCGCCTCAACATCGCGCAGTCCATGGGCACACCCCTTGCAGACATCGAACTCAAGCAGTTCAAGCAGCTCGCGCTTGGTCCCGTGCAAAGCAGCTTCCACTACCATCACGCGCGTCTCATTGACATCCTCTACGGCATCGAGAAGATCGAGCAGATTCTCTCTGACCCGCTCATTCTCGATAAGCACGTCCGCGCCACCGCAGGCGTCAATCGGCTTGAAGGCGCAGGCCAGGCAGAGGCCCCGCGCGGCACGCTCATGCACAACTACAAAGTCGACGAGAATGGACTTATCACATGGGCCAACCTCGTCATCGCGACCGGGCAGAACAACAACGCCATGAATCGAGGCGTTCTGCAGGCCGCGCAACATTACATCCAGAATGGCAAGTTCACCGAGGGCATCCTCAACCGCGTCGAGGCCGTCATTCGCACGTTCGACCCATGCCTCAGCTGCTCCTCGCATGCCTTCGGCCAGATGCCGCTCCAGATCGAGCTGGTCTCCTCCACAGGCGATCTCCTCGACACGGCCTCGCGCTGAGCGGCACCATGCGCACCGAGCCGTCATCCTGTCTCATCCTCGCCTGCGGCAACACGCTGCGCGCGGATGACGGCATCGGCCAGCGCCTCGCACAATGGGCCGCGGAACGCTGGCGCAGCGACGCACGCATCCGCGTAATGTCCCGCCAGCAGTGGACACCCGATCTGGCACCCAACATCGCCGTTGCCGACTCTGTTCTCTTTCTCGATTGTTCCATCGAATCGGAGCCTGGTGCGGTCCACCTTCGCTCCCTGACGCCCCAAAGCTCGGCGTCTGGCCTCTCGTCCCACCACACCGGCGCGGCCGAGCTTCTGGCGCTGGCGCAGGAGTTCTACGGCAGAACGCCGCGCACCTCAGTGCTCCTTACCATTGGCGCAGGCGCCACCGATCTAGGCGAAGGTCTCACTCCCGCCGTATCCGCCGCATTTCCCCAGGCTTGTCGCTTGATGGAACAGACCATCACCTCGTTCTTTGTCTAGCGCGCATAGCCCGCCAGCTTGAACGAATACGCATACTCGCCTGGCAAGTGCTCCGGAAGCGCAATCCGCACGCTGCCTCCCTCCACCTGGCAGTTCAACTTCGCATCGCTTCCCAGTAACGTGATCGCGCCGCTCCGCATCGCGCCCACATCGAGCGTAAGCGACTTTCCCTTCGGCTTCCCCAGCACCGTCACATACAAGTCATCTCCCTTGCGTGTGAATCGCAGCTCATCTCCCTCCGTACTTTTCGCCGAAGCATGCGTCCACGGCGTCGTGTCGTAAATCGCTTCGCCGTTCTGCTTCAGCCAGGCGCCAAGCGCCTTCAGCCGCTCCATCTGCATGGGCGGAATCGTTCCATCCGCCTCTGGCCCCACGTCGAGCAGAAGGTTGCCATTTTTACTCACAATGTCCACCAGCAGCGCAATCAGGTCTGCGGGCGCAATCGTCTCCGCCTCACCCTCCGCGCGGTTGTAGCCAAACGACCGCCCCAACCCGCGGCACTCTTCCCACTTCTTTGCGCTGATCTCATTCAGTTTTTGGTACTCCGGCGAAGTGAAGTCCGCATGCTTGATGCCGAACCGGTCATCAATCACGCCATCGGGCACGGCGTTGTAGTAGTCCGCCTCCACCTGCAGCGCCCGTCCTGTCTTCGGCCAGTCAATGTCGTTCCACAGCACCGCCGGATGATATCGCTCAATCAGCTCATGAATCTGCGCATAGGCGTAGTCGCCATAGGCTTGCGTCTCTGGCTTCACCGTCTCATAGTCCGCAGCGGTCTCAATTGGCCCCGAGTTAAACGTCCAGTCATACCCGCCGGAGTAGTAAATCCCCATCCGCACTCCCTGCTTCTGCACAGCCGCGGTCAGTTCGCCCACAATGTCCCGCTCCGCATGGCGCTCGCTCTGTGGAACCGAAGGATTCGGATTCACCGTCGTGCTCGGCCACAGCGTGAATCCCTCGTGATGCTTGCTCGTCAGCACCACATAGCGTGCGCCAGCCTCGCGAAATACCGCCGCCATCGCATCGGGATCCCACTTCTTCGACTCACGATTGAACGCCGGCGCAAAGTCGTAGTAGCTGAAGACCGCGCCGTAGTGCTCGCGGTGATACGCCTGCGTGGGCGAACCCGGAATCCGCATCACGTTCAGATACCACTCCGCATACGGGTTGTATTTGATGTAGTCCGCCGAGGTGAAGTCATGATCCGGATGCGTGAGCGGCGCCCACCCCGGGACCGAATACAGCCCCCAGTGGATAAATATGCCCAGCTTCGCGCCCGCGTACCACTGCGGCAGCGGATGGCTGTCCAGAGATTCCAGCGTCGGCTCATACTTCGTCTGCGCCTGCACCGCAGCGATCCCAAACAACCCGGCAACTGCGAGCACCATCTTCACCACCTGCGCGCAACGTCTCTTCATTGTCCTTCGCTCTCCTCTACGCAGCGTTCTAAGACTCTCAGTTCGCCACTCCGCGTCTCCCTCCGCATCATAGTCAGGTCCTCGCACTGTGCCAACCCCGCACGCATGCAAAGAAGAACGGCGGCAGCCACTTTGTGCCACCGCCGCCTTGCATTGAAATCGACCGCGATCAGAAAGCAGTCACGGTCTGCCGCAGGCTGTACGAGCTCAGCGTCTTGATGTAGTTCCCGCGGTCAAACGGCGACACATCCGGAACCGAGCGCCGGCTCAGGCAGCCGCGCGTTCCCCACAGCGTGTCATACTCATGCCGCTCCAGCCAGTACTGCATATCCGCCAGCACGCGCCCGATGTGGTCAATCCCGTGTATGTGCAACGCAGAAGCCATCATCGTCATGCTCGCGCCGGCCATGATGCACTTCAGCACATCCTCCGCCGTGTGCACACCGCCCGTGATCGCAATGTCCAGGTCGACCTGCCCGTACAGAATCGCCGCCCAGTGCAGCCGCGGCAACAACTCAGAAGACGTGGAGAAATGCAGCGACGGACGCACTTCCAGCGCCTCGATATCAAAATCCGGTTGATAGAAGCGGTTGAAGATCGCTACGCCGCGCGCACCCACCTGCTCCAGCCGGTCCACCAGGGATGCCATGCTCGTGAACGACTGCGACAGCTTCACCGACACCGGAACTTTTACCTCCTGGCAAACGCTCTCCACCAGCTCCAGCAGTTGCACCTCGAGCACCACGGAGGTCTGATTCTTGTCCGTCGCCAGCGCATACGTGTTCAGCTCGATCGCGTCCGCGCCCGCCTGTTCCATCTCCTTCGCGAATCGCACCCAGCCGCCCGGCGTCGCGCCGTTCAGACTCCCAAGAATCGGAATCCGCACCGCTTCCTTCGCCTTTCGCAGATGCTCCAGGTATACGTCCTGCGTCACGCGGTAGTCCGCCTGCTTCGGCAGAAAGTCCAGCGACTCGGCAAACGACTCCGTTCCGCGCGCCAGATCCTCATCCAGCGCCTTCGACTCCAGAATCAGTTGCTCCTCGAACAACGACGTCAGCACCACCGCCGCGGCACCCCCGTCCTCCATGCGCCGGATATTGTCCGTCGATTCGGAGAGCGGCGTGGACGACGCCACAATGGGCCCCTTCAGATCCAATCCAAGATATTTCGTTGAAAAGTCGATCATTCCGCACCTCCGGCTGCAACCGGCGCAAGTTTCTCTTCCTGCTTCTCCTTCGGAGCAATATCCGGTGTCTCTCCGCGGCCCGGCATCGCCGCCCGCGCGGAGTACACGCGCCATTGCCGCTCCACGTCATCCTGCGCTTCCTCCAGCAGCTTCGCCGCCAGCTCCGGATTGCTCCGCGCCAGCATCGTGTAGCGAGCCTCGCGATACGCATACTCTTTCAGCCGGATCGACGGCGCCTTCGAGTCAAGCTGGAATGGATTCTTTCCTTCCTCGCGCAGCGCCGGGTTGTAGCGCATCAGCGGCCAATAGCCGGACTGTACCGCCAGCTTCTGCTGCTCCAGCCCATGCACAAGGTCATACCCGTGCGCGATGCAAGAGGCGTACGCAATAATCAGCGACGGCCCCTCATGCGCCTCGGCCTCCTGGAAGGCCTTCACCACATGCGTGTCGTTGCCTCCCAGCGCCACCTGCGCCACGTACACCGAGCCGTAACTCACCGCTTCCATCGCCAGGTCCTTCCGGCTCACCCGCTTGCCGCTCGCCGCAAACTTAGCCACCGCGCCGCGCGGCGTGGCCTTCGACGACTGTCCGCCAGTATTCGAATACACCTCGGTATCCAGCACCAGCACGTTCACTTTCTTCCCCGAGCCCAGCACATGGTCGAGCCCGCCGAAGCCGATGTCGAATGCCCATCCATCGCCGCCCAGAATCCACACGCTCTTGCGCACCAGCGCGTCTGCGATCGCCAGCAGGTTCCGCGCATCCGAGGAATCCACTGCAGCCAGCTTCCCGCGCAACATCTTCACACGCTCCCGCTGTGCGTTGATCTCCACCTCGGTCTTCTGCGGCGCATCCAGCAGCGCGTGCACCATCTCGCTGCCCACCTGCGGAGCCAGCCGCATCAGCAACTTCTCGGCAAACTGCTTCTGCTGATCCAGCGCCGTCCGCATGCCAAAGCCGAACTCCGCGTTGTCTTCAAACAGTGAGTTCGCCCATGTCGGCCCGCGTCCCTCAGCGTTCGTGCTGTACGGCGTCGTCGGCAGGTTGCCTCCATAGATCGACGAGCATCCCGTCGCATTCGCAATATAAAGCCGGTCTCCGAAGAGCTGCGTCAGCAGCTTGATGTACGCCGTCTCGCCGCAACCCGAGCATGCGCCAGAGAACTCAAACAGCGGCTGCAGTAGTTGCAGGTCCTTCACCTGTCCATGCGACAACTTGCTGCGATCCATCTCGGGAAGCGTCAGGAAGTACTCCCAGTTCTCGCGCTCGCTCGCACGCAGCGGTGCCTGCGGCGCCATGTTGATCGCCTTGCGTCCCGCATCGCTCTTGTCCTTCACCGGGCACACATCCACGCACACCGCGCAGCCCGTGCAGTCCTCCGGCGAAACCTGCAGCGTATAGCGATCGTTCTCCATCCCGCGCCACTTCGGCTTCGCCCACTGGAAGGTCTCCGGAGCCTTGTCACCCAGCTCCGCGCCGTACACCTTTGAGCGAATGACGGCGTGCGGGCATACCATTACGCATTTGCCGCACTGGATGCACAGGCTCTTGTCCCACACCGGAATCGACTGCGCAATGTTGCGCTTCTCCCACTGCGAGGTCGCCGTCGGAAATGCACCACCCGCCGGAATCGCACTCACCGGCAGCAGGTCGCCGCGCCCCGCGGCAATCTCGCCCAGCACCGTACGCACAAACTCAGGCGCTTTGTCTGAAATCGACGGAATCAGGTCGAACTCCGACGAGATACTCGCCGGCAGCGTCACCTTTTCCAGATGCGCCAGCGCAGCATCGACCGCGGCGTAGTTCTTCTCCACCACCGCTTCGCCGCGCTTGCCATAGGTCTTCTTGATCGCCTTCTTGATCTCGGCAATCGCCTCCTCGCGTGGCAACACTCCACTAATCGCAAAGAAGCATGTCTGCATAATGGTGTTGATGCGCGAGCCCATACCCGCCTCGCGCGCCACCGTGTAGCCGTCAATCACGTAGAACTCAATCTTCTTCTCAATCAGCTCGCGCTGCATCGTCCGCGGCAGCTTCTCCCATACCTCCGCCGCGCTGTACGGCGCATTCAGCAGGAAGACCGCGCCTGGCATCGCCGCTTCCAGCACGTTCATTTTTTCCAGGAAGCTGAAGTTGTGGCAGGCAACAAAGCTCGCTCGCGTGATGAGGTACGTTGAATGAATCGGCTTTGGCCCAAAGCGCAGATGCGACGTCGTCATCGATCCCGACTTCTTTGAGTCATACACAAAGTAGCCCTGCGCATAGTTCGGCGTCTCGCTGCCGATAATCTTGATCGAGTTCTTGTTCGCGCCCACCGTGCCATCGGAACCCAGCCCATAGAACAGCGCCCGCACCGTCTGCGGATCCTCCGTCGAGAACGTCGGATCGTAGCGCAGGCTCGTATGCGTGACGTCGTCGTCGATGCCAATCGTGAAGTGATTCTTCGGCGTGATCTTTGCCAGCTCGTCATAGATACCCTTCACCATCGCCGGCGTGAACTCCTTCGACGACAGCCCGTAGCGCCCGCCCACCACCTTCGGCATCGCCGCAAACGGCAGGCTCGCCGCATGTTCGGCCAGCACTGTCATCACGTCCTGATAGAGCGGCTCGCCCGTCGCGCCCGGCTCCTTGCAGCGGTCCAGCACGGCCATCGACTTCACCGTCGCGGGCAGCGCCGCCAGCAGCGCCTTCGCATCAAACGGCCGATAGAGCCGCACCTTCACCAGCCCCACCTTCGCACCCTGGCGATTCAGCACGTCTACCGCTTCTTCCGCGGCCTCCGCGCCTGAGCCCATCATCACAATCACCCGCTCCGCATCCGTCGCGCCCACATAGTCAAACAGGTGATACGCGCGCCCCGTTTGCGTCGCAAAGCGATTCATCACGTCCTGCACAATCCCCGGCACCGCCGCATGGTACGGGCTGCACGCCTCCCGCGCCTGGAAGAACACATCCGGGTTCTGCGCCGACCCGCGCAGCCGCGGCCGCTCCGGGCTCAGCGCCTGCTCGCGATACGCAATGATGTACTTGTCATCCAGCAGCGCGCGAATCGTCTCGTCCGCAATCGGCTCAATCTTCGCCACCTCGTGCGAAGTCCTGAAGCCGTCAAAGAAATGAATGAATGGAATCCGCGACTCCAGCGTCGCAATCTGCGCCACCAGCGCCAGGTCGGCCGCCTCCTGCACCGAGTTCGAAGACAGCATCGCCCATCCCGTCGAACGGCACGCCATCACGTCCGAGTGGTCGCCAAAGATTGACAGCGCATGCGTCGCAATCGTCCGCGCCGTCACGTGCATCGTCGCCGGCGTCAGCTCGCCCGCAATCTTGAACATGTTGGGAATCATCAGCAGCAGGCCCTGGCTCGCAGTGAACGTCGTGCCGAACGCGCCCGCCTGCAGGGCTCCGTGCAGCGCGCCCGCCGCACCGCCCTCGCTCTGCAACTCTTCCACAATCGGCAGCGCACCCCAGATGTTCTCCTTCCCCTCAGCCCGCCACTGATCGGCCCACTCCGCCATCGGCGACGACGGCGTAATCGGATAAATCGCCACCACTTCAGACAACCGGTAGGCCACCGAAGCCGCGGCTTCGTTCCCATCTAGAATCACCATCTTCCGCTCACTCATTTCGCTTTGCCTCATCCGCGCGGCTGCAGGAGAAATACCGCTACCGTGAGTCTCTGCGCCGCGTGTCCACCGGGCTGTGATGCGACGCACATGGGCAAACCGCTTTCTTACATCGTGAAACGCGCAACCATCTCCCTACCGCAGCGGACCCAACTCTGCGCCGGCCCATTGCACACGCAGCAGCCATTGCATTTCGCTCGTTTGCCCGTTAGCCTGACCGTGTCACTGCCCGCACAACCGCGCCTTTTCCAAGTCGCGCGTTGCGCATCCCCAACCCGCACCACCACCTGCAGTGCACGCGAGGCAAGCCATGCAATTCGATGTTTCAGGCAAAGTCATTCTCGTCGCCGGCGGCACCGGCGGCCTCGGCCGCTTCGTCAGCCTTGCCTTCCTCGCAGAGGGCGCAGCCGTCGCGGTCAGCTACCGCAATCCCGGCGAGTTCGCCGCGCTTCAGCAATCAGCCGGTTCAGCCGCCGCATCGCTCACCGGCCATCGCGTCGATGTTACCGATGAGTCCGCCGTCGCCGAGGTCGTCGCGCAAATTCTCGCCGCGCACAACCGCCTCGACGCCCTCGCCAACACCATCGGCGGCTACGCAGGCGGCATTCCATTCTGGAACCTCGACTCCGCCACGCTCGACCGCATGCTCTCGCTCAATCTCCGCGCCGGCTATGTCCTGGCGCACGCCGCTCTCGTGCCCATGCGCCGCCAGGGATCCGGCTCCATCGTCAACGTCAACGCCAAAGCCGCGCTCGACCACGCCGCCGGAGCTGCCGCCTACGCAGCCTCCAAGGCCGCCTCGCTTGCTTTGTTCGACTCCCTCGCCGCCGATCTCCGCGGCAGTGCCATCCGCGTCAACTCCATCCTGCCCAGCATCATCGACACCCCCGCCAACCGCAACGCCATGCCCAGCGCCGACTTCGCCGCCTGGCCCAAGCCCGACGACATCGCCCGCGTCATCCTCTTTCTCGCCAGCGACGCATCCCGCGTCATCCACGGCGCCGCCATCCCCGTCTACGGCACAGCCTAACGCAGCGGCTCAACCCAGCAGCCCCTCCACCAGAGCCGCCCACTCCGCCTCCAGCGTCTCGCGCCGGTAGCGCCGTCCCGCGCGGCCATACCAGTACTCAGCATTCCACTCCTCACCCTCCTTGCGATGCAGATACGCATGCACGGCCATCCCCTCGCCCGTCTCCAGCTCATCCACCAGCCCATGCGCCCGCGCCCAGTCGCCCTTCGCATCCCACCACAATGCCTCCAGCGGCGCGCTCAACCCCACCGGCGGCGTCGCCCGCTCCAAGCTCTTCTCCAACTCTGCTTGCGTCATGCGCCTCACCTCCGTCCTGCCTTCCAGCCCACCTACACTTCATTGTTCCCCACGACTTCGGAAATTTTCCCACCCACCGTGATTTAGGTCACATCCTTGCTCCATTCAGACTGTTACATCTAATTCGACGTCCGATACACACCCGTGGAGGCCGTCACCGGTCGGGACAGGATGCACGATATTCCCACTCCTCCCCGCTCCGGCCCCGGAGGAATCTGCAGCATGTGGCCCGGCAAACTCTTTTTCTCATCTGCGGTTTGCGAATCAGACCAAAATGGTCGTATACTGAAGTCCGACTATTCTGGTCGTAGTTTTAGGGTGCTGCCCTTCAGGCAGCGCTCGGGAGCCAGACGGGTGAGCGTGCTGAGCGAACTGAAGATTGGCGAAACCGGCATCCTGGTTGCCCTCGATCTCCCGAATTCCGTCCAGAACCACCTGATGCATATGGGCTTTGTCCCCAACGCGCTCATCACCGCCGTCCGCCGGGCCCCAGCTGGCGATCCCACCGTCTATGCCATTGACGGCATGGAGATTGCCCTCCGCTTCGAAACCGCCAATTCCATTCACGTACGCCTCCCCGAAGCCGGCGAGACTGCCCTATCCTTTGCCCAGCCCGTCGAGGTTGCGCAATGAGCACCTGCTGCACGCCAACCGCGTTTGAGCCGCCCAAGGCGCCGCCCACGCCGGGAGCACTGCGCACCGTCGTGCTCATCGGACCGCCCAACTCCGGCAAGTCCACCCTTTTCAATCGCCTCACCGGCCTGCGCCAGAAGGTCGCCAACTATCCTGGCGTCACTGTCGAGCAGCGCATGGGGCTCATGGCCGGCATTGGCCGCGACGACCTCACCCTCATCGACCTCCCCGGCGTCTACTCGCTCGATCCGTATTCCGAGGATGCCCGCGTCTCCATCGATGTGCTCCAGGGCAGGATGCCTGGCACGCCCAAGCCTGACGCTGTCCTTCTCGTCCTCGATTCGCTTCATCTCACGCGCCAGCTCATGCTTGCGGCACCCGTCCTTGCCCTCGGTCTGCCCACGCTCGTGCTGCTCAACATGTCGGACCTGATGGAGTCGCGCGGCGGCGAACTCGATTCCCTTCAACTCGCCCGCGAACTCGGCGCTCCCGTTGCGCAGATCAGCGCCTTCCGCGGCACAGGCCTTGAGGCCGTTTCGCTCTTTCTCAACCAACAGGGCTCGCGCCAGGCCGCAAGGCCGCTATCTCTGCCCGTGATCGGCAACGCCGCCAGCACCCACACCTGGGCCGCCCAAGTCAGCCGCAATACCGGTTATCGAGCGCCGCTCTCGGCCGAACGCAGCCGCAAGCTCGACGCCATCCTCCTGCACCGCGTCTGGGGACCGCTGCTCTTCCTCGTCGTGGTTGTCGGCGTCTTTGAAGTTGTCTTCTCCATCGGCCAGCCGCTCTCCGACGGCTTCGGCGACGTGCTCGCGCGCGCCGCCGAACTCATCCGCCCGCTGCTCCCTGCCGGATGGTTGCAATCGCTCCTCATCGACGGCGCGTGGAAAGGCATCAGCTCCGTCCTCGTCTTTCTCCCCCAGATTCTCCTGCTCTTCCTCTTCATCGGCATCCTCGAGGACTCCGGCTACCTGGCCCGCGCCGCGCTGATTGCCGACCGCGTCATGCGCACCACCGGCCTCAACGGCAAAGCCTTCATCCCGCTGCTCTCGGCCTACGCCTGCGCCGTCCCGGCCATCATGTCCACGCGCACCATTGAGAACAAGCGCGACCGCCTTGCCACCATCCTCGTCACACCGTTCATGACGTGCTCGGCGCGCCTGCCGGTGTACATGCTGCTCATCGCAGCCTTCATCCCGGCCAACTACTACCTGCACGGCCTCATCGGCCTGCAAACGCTGGTCATGCTCGGCCTTTATCTTGCCGGCTTCATCGCCGCCATGACCACCGCCTGGCTGCTCAAGAGCTCGGTCCTCAAGTCCAGCGAGACGCCTTTCATTCTTGAGCTGCCGCAATACCGCATGCCCACGGTGCGTTCGCTCGCCCTGCGTCTCTACGACCGCGCCAGCGTCTTCCTTCGCCAGGCCGGCACCATCATCCTCGGCGTCACCCTGGCCCTCTGGCTTCTCGCGCACATCCCACCCGTGCCCGTCGCCGGCGGCCACTACACTGCGCCTCAGCTGGCTGACAGCATGATTGGCCGGATGGGCCACTTCATTGAGCCCGCTATTGCTCCGCTCGGCTTCAACTGGAAGATCGGTATCGGCCTCATCTCCAGCGTCCTCGCCCGCGAGGTTATGGTGAGCACCATGGGTACGCTCTACGGCGCCGACCCCAGCACGCAAACGCTCAACCTCCACGCGGCCCTGCGCAGCGACGTTACCCTGGGCGGCGCGCTCGCGCTGATGATCTTCTTCGCCTTCGCCATGCAATGCACTTCCACCATGGCCGTGGTCCGGCGCGAAACCAATAGCTGGAAGTGGCCCGCGATTCAGTTCGCTTACATGCTCGTGCTCGCTTACGCCGCCGCTTTCGCTGTCAACCACCTCACCCAGTACTTCCTCGGCTGATCTTTCTTCTTGACATCCAGTCGGCATTCACCGATAGTTGCATCGTTCTCGCTGCTCTCGATCCTATCGGTCTCAAACCTCCGCGGACTGAGGAACATTCAGCAGAATTGAGACGATCGATGAAATCGCATGTCTTGACTCTATTTTTGCTCTTCATGTTTTCAATGACATCTCTTCAAGCACAATCCAACCCAAAGACTCCCAGTGACCCGGGGGCTTTGCCTGCGGTCATTCAGCAGGTCACCGGCGCACTGCAGGAATACCAGGATAGCCGTGGCTCGGGACCCGATGCATTGCCTCCGCTGGCTCAGGCTCAGTTCGATTTCAAAACTACAATCAAGACATCTGGTGGCTTCACCCTCAATCTCTTCGTCTTCAAGTTCGGCACTACACACGAAAATGACCAGACCAACGACGTTGAGTTCACCTACGCTTTGCCAAAGCCCAAATCAATGAGGTCGATGACGAGCCAGGCACCGTCTACCCAGTTGAAAGACGTCCTGGCGCAAACCATCCAGAGCGCAGCGCTCTCCGTAAAGAATGGCGGAAAGGTGGCGGGCTTGCCTCTGAACTCGCTCAAAGTCACCCTGAGCTTTGCGGTCGATTGGAATGTGGATGGCGGCGGCCAGGTCACCTATTCCATCGTCACGGCGGGCCTCAACGCCAGCAAAGACAAGAACTCGATCCAGACTGTTGTGCTCACTTTCGCACAGTAGTTCCGTGCTCCTTTTCTGCAATCTTGAGTCCGTCAGGGAATGCGCTGGCGACGGCTCCGGCTGTCGGGATGGGTGTGCTGCACCGGCCTGCCCATGCGCCGCGGTCTTTCCTGGCCTGCTTGTCATTTGAATCCAAATCGAATTGCATTGCATGAACAGCAACAGCGGAAATCGCATGCAACCTTATCTCATGCAATGAGAAATGCGCATCTATCCACAGGGGCTTGCCCTCAGTTTCAACGTTTCAATTGAGAGAGAAAAACGGCCAGGAAGGCCCCTTCTCCCAGCACTTGTCTTAAGAAAAGGAACTTCGATGCGCCCTGTGCTTCTTGCTGCTGCAACCTTTTGCCTGATCGCCTCTTCGGCTGCACTTGCTGCTCA
>VFSW01002271.1_pt1 | contig 29067 bp, 26 predicted proteins | sample 5358111 | NCBI WGS metagenome assembly VFSW01 (sample SAMN11554181, study PRJNA540505) | mine drainage metagenome | isolation source: sediment from site ElyBrook_90M | place: USA: Ely Copper Mine, Vershire, VT | collected 2017 | reverse complement strand
GCACTTCCAGTTTCGCCCAAATCAGACCGCAAAAGGTTTATGAGATAGGTTCTAGCGTCAAGTGACTGGTAAATGTTCTAGAAGTTACCGAAAAGAAGGAGCGTGGAACTACTTATGCTTGCTGATATGCACCGGTTAGACATTGCTCAGTCTGCGACCAGTACTCAAATCGAGATCGTAGTTGGGATTCCTACACGTGGTCGCCCAGGCATCCTGGTTGAAACGATCGCTGATCTTGCCAGGCAGAGTCGCCCTGCAGACCAGATCGTCGTAGCATACGCTGAAAGCGAAGATATAGGGGATGCTGAAAGCCGTTTCCCAAGCGTAACGTTTCTAAAGTGCGCGTTGGGCCTGACTCGGCAACGGAATGCAATCCTCGAATTAGCGAAGGATGTCGATCTTCTGGTTTTTCTGGATGATGACTTCTATCTGGACTCTCAATACTTGGAGGTGATAGAACGGCTATTTCAGGGCAGGAAAGATGTTGTCGTTGCAACCGGGCAGGTGCTGGCCGATGGAATCAATGGACCGGGATTGACCGCAGCGGAAGCGAGGGTGACGCTGGTCAACAGAAATGGTGTCGCAGATGGTGGAGGGCGGGTCTGCACTGTTTTTAACGCATATGGCTGCAACATGTGTGTTCGAATGGCGCCGATTCGAGAACATCGCATATGCTTTGACGAGCACCTGCCGCTCTACGGCTGGTATGAGGATGTGGATTTCTCTCGACAACTAGCCCGGCACGGATCCGTGGTCATGGTAAATGATGCCGTGGGGATTCATCTTGGGTCCAAGAGCGGTCGTACGTCGGGGGTCCGCCTGGGATACTCACAAGTGGCGAATCCCATCTACTTAATGCAGAAGGGTACCTTTCCACGTTCTCATGCTCTGTATAGCATCAGTATGCGGTTTTTGAAGAATCTAGTTATGAGCGTTACGCCTGAGCCATACGTGGATCGGCGTGGTCGTTTGCGAGGCAATCTTTTGGGTTTGCGGGATCTTATCGTACGCAAACTCTGCCCCATGCGAGTACTTACACTTTAACTCTGTATTGCGAGAGGGATAGTGTCGAAAGGCTCTACGGTTGCACTGCCACGAGAAGAGCACCTGATCCGCCCTGACCGAGCCAGCCAGAGAGGTTGCTGCCGATCGCGCTGATCTGCTAGCTTAGCTCTGTTCGGCCTTGACGCCTTAAGCGCTTTTGCCATCACTGATGCATTGTATGCAGGTAGGGCCATGCCTGCTAGGAACCTGCTGCCGAAGATGCGATGCGGCTATTAGAAGGGAGAAAACCTTCTTTCTACCAATCGTATCGAGGTTGCTCTGCAAGTGCCCTCCCGATGGTTACTTTGAACCGCGGCCATGCTAGCCGCGATAGTGTAATCGTTTACATTAGAACGCCTCTTACTAACCTTGGAGAACTCTGGGGGAATCAATAGCTTGAGTACAGGAATTCAGCTGACGTGACCTTTTTTCTCTCGTGAGGGTAGAGAGACATCCGACAGTTGCGCCCTTTCCACTGAGGATTATCCTTAATTGGGGTATTCGGGCGAATGCCCTGTGAAGACGGTTATAGTTGTGGTAACCGGTTTCGTTTCGGCTGGCATAAGGGCACGGTATGACTTCCGCATTTTTTCAGCAAATTCGATTTCTGAAGGTCACAAGTAGCAAGAATGCACGGTTTTTCAGGAAGATTCGATGAACCTGCCCAACTCCATCACGATGAGCCGGATCGTCATGATCCCGCTGCTGCTATGGATTCTTTCCGCGCGCTTTCCTTGGCAGGGACCCAACGGCGAGCAGGAGATCCTTGCTTCGGTTCTGTTTATTCTCGCCTCCATCACCGACGGCCTGGACGGCTACCTCGCCCGCAAACGCAGCCAGATCACCACCATGGGCATGTTGCTGGACCCCATCGCCGACAAGATCATGGTCGCTGGGGCCCTCATCGCATTGGTGGCCTATAACCCTCAGGTGGTCAAGGTCTGGATTGCAGTGGTCATCATCGGCCGCGAGTTCCTCGTCTCCGGCCTGCGTTCCATCGCCTCCTCAGAAGGGTTCACCATCCAGGCCAGCGATCTGGGCAAGCTCAAGACGGTTCTGCAGATCGTCACCGTGGTCTCTGCCATCCTGGCTCACCATTGGTATCAGTGGCAGTTCGGCGTGCTCATCATCCCCGTCCAATGGATCGCCGTGGCCGCCATCTACTTCACGGTGCTGGTCTCCAGCATCTCCGCCATTGACTATTTTGCGGGCTTCTGGAAGCAGATCGATCGCGCCTCAAAGGACCGCCGCAAATCCTTCGTTCTTACCCGCCGCAAGAGCGCGGGCACACCCAGCGCCAACTGATGCGGATCGCACAAAAATGCCCCGGCCTGGCCGGGGCTTTTTGTTGATTATGAACTGCTCTAAACCAGAGCTGCAAGCGGTTCTTGAAGAGTGGCCGGTGCACTCGCCACGGCTGGTGCTGCCGGTGCCTGTGCCACCGTGGCTGCCTGTGCCTGGGTATGCGCGCCCCGCGTGAGCCGGTGGACAAAGTGGTAGGGTGGCCAGGGACCGGAAACCTGCATCTGGCACTCCCGAATCATAGCGCTCGTGGTGGCGAACTTGTTATGGTAGCGTTCCACGCACTTGCGGTCGATCAGGTGGGCAATGTCCAGCACCATCTTGCCGCTTTCGGTCAGCCGGCAGCTTACTTCCTCATCCAGAGGCAGAAACAGCCGGTGCATCTGGAAGCTGACAGCGCGTGCCCGCGTCTGCCGCTCCCGATGTCGAGCTGCCGTCTCCCGCAGGTTGGAGAGATATTCGCGCCCCACGCTTTCGGTAGGCACGTTGCGGGTCACTTCGCGCGTACAGTTATCGTCCACAAAAATCTTCAAGTGCATCTCGGTCTTGCCGCGCAGCTTCTCGATATTCGAGAGAAACTGGCGCTGGTTTGACCGGATGGACTTGCGCAGGCTTTCGTCGTCGTTAAACACTGTGCCAAACCGGAAGGGCAACACCGTGGAGTGCTGAAAGCAGTCCGCAATCACACGTGCGTGGTCCATGCCGGCCTTTTGGCTCAGTGCTTCTGCCGGGTTGTGCTCGCTGACGATGATGGCGAGGTCGCTGGCCGGATAGAGAAATACCTGATTACCGCTGACCCCGAGAACGGATTCCATCGGAACAGGTTTACGATGACGGGCTAATTCTGGAAATGCTTGCTTTTCACCGATGCAGTAGGCATACCATGCCATGACGAGGCACTCCGTATGCGGCCGCTGGTAAGCGCCGCTCGTTAGTGAAGCTCTGTGAACTTAGGAACAACTGCATAGTGGCGCGGGACAAAATCCCCATGAACTACCCGGAATACTAGTCCCCCGAAAATACGACTGGCAACGTCTTACATCACGAAGTCTGTAAAAGGTAGCAACATTTCCCAAATATGTTTTAGTGTGACCAATCAACCGTTTCACTAAACTAACAATCGTCCCTGCTGGTCGAGAAATTCTGAATTGAACCTGTAACGAGGCGATTACCAAAAGTGTTCCGGTTGCCGGAACGAGTTCCTCCTCGACTGTCGCGGCGGATTCCGGGCGGCAGGTAAAAAAACGCCATCCTGCTCAACCTGTAAGGTGGCGCAAAAGGGCTGCGGTTGCAGTGTGAGCTCTACGGAACGATGCGTTGCAGACGCAGGAAAAGAATCACGTTGACGAGGATGGATAGGACGAGCAGTCCCAGCCCCGCCCAGGCGAACACCTTTACTTTCTTGCGGATGCTATCCAAGTCTTCCATCAGTTCCTGCTGCTCCAACGTGTTGCGGTTGGTGGCTCCCTTCACCATCTCCAACTGTTCCGCAACCCGTTTGAGTGAGGCGTTCTGTTCCGCAACCTGACCGCGCAGTTCGCGCTGTTCCACGTGCAGCCTGGCAAGAGCGCTCTCGACCGGTGCAAGGTTTGCCGGATGGGACGGCGTCTGAGGCCGCGAAACCAGGATGTTCGACACAACCGAAGCAATGTTCCCGTCCAGCAGCGGCAAAACCTTCTGCACTACCGGCAGCACCACGCGAATAGCCGCCATGGCGCGCTGAAGGCCGGAAGAATGCTGCGGGTGAGCTGTGGGCCGGGCCAGCGCTCGTGCGACCGCTGAAGAAGCGTTCCCAGGGGGCCGCGAGCCATCCTGAGGCGGCAGCGGCGTAGCGTCACCGAGGTCCGCAGGCAGCGGGGAACTGACCGCGTTCTGGCGTGCCTCCTCGGGGCTCTCCGCCTGTAGGCCACTGTCAGCAAGACTCGAATCTTCAGGGCTCGGACGCTCTGGATCGCTCATCGACTTCCTTTCCCCTTAACTATATAGGCGATGGCCCGACTCCGCAGGGGGCGCGAGGCAATCAGCGGCAGATGCGCCCTGTTCGCGTATCCTCGTTCTCAGGAGAATCGTGTGAAACCAGTTCTTGCTCACGCGTTACGCAGCCTGCAGAGGAACATCCTGGCTGGCGTCATTACCATCGGGCCACTGTTTGTCACCTGGCTTGTCTTCAGCTTTGTTCTGGGCAGCTTGGCCAAGGCTGGCTTGCCGGTGATTCAGCTTTTTGAGTCCATCTTTCCGGAAGATTGGCTCGCGCAGCCCTGGCTTCAATCGGTGCTGGCCATTGTGCTCACGCTGGTCGTGCTCTACGTGGTAGGCCGCGTGACTTCGCAGGTGGTGGGCCAGCAAGCCCTCATCCTGTTTGAAGCCGCGCTGGAACGTCTGCCGGTCGTGGCCAAGGTCTACACATCAGTACGCCAACTGCTGGACAGCATGATGAGCAAAAAGGAGACCAGTCAGAGGGTGGTGCTGGTCGACTTTCCTATTGCGGGGCAAAAAAGTATCGGCTTCCTTACCCGCACCCTCACTGACTCCACTACGGGGCAGGAACTGGCCGCTGTGCTGCTGCCCAACGCCATCAATCCCACTTCGGCCTTCCTGCAGGTGCTGCCCATTGACCGGGTGACCGAGACCGATCTGACCATGGAGCAAGCAATGAGCATGTTGCTCACCGGCGGCGCCGTAGCGCCTGCGACCATCCGGTTCACGCAGCCAGAGAGCCCACAAGAGGGAAGGGGGGAGTGATTGGCGCTCCGCCTCACTCTGCTGATTGCGCGGCTTGTGCGGCTTCGATTTCTTCCTCGGCGTGCTCGCTTTCCACCGCTACCTTACGGAGGCTCACATTCTCAATCTGGGCCCAGACGAGCCCCACCGGCACGATACACAGGAAAGTGACCAGCAGGATCGTGGCGGCACAGGCAGTGGACGCCTCCGGCGTGGCGCCAAAGAAACTAGAGATGGTGGCAGCCACCAGACCGATCTGTGTAAACCAGCCAATCACAGGCAGTTGAATGATGCTCGTTACACCGCTGACCGCCATTAGCAGGACGCATTTCGCAGGGGTCATCGCCGCCAGTTGCGGACTGGCGACAAAGGCTTGCGTCGTTTCCAGGTAAGACGCGGCAATCAGTAGCCACATGCCAATCGAGAGCGATGCGGCAGCGGCAAAATCAGACAACGAGCGTATCGTGTCAAGGCCCGCGCGGAACGACCGGATCTTATGCCCAGCCGCATGCCCCAGTTTTTTTGAGAACAGTCCCAGGCTCTCTTCCATGAAGGAGGCCACCACCCCACCCGCCAGCCGCACAACAACCAGAAAGAGAGCGCCCAGCAACGTGAGGCCCATTCCCCAGTAGCCGGATTTTTTCACGAGTTCCGGATGGGGCATCGCTCCCGGCGCGCCGAACCATGCCGAGAGCAGAATAGCGGAGGAGAAGATCAACGCCATCGAGCCGGCGTCGAATAGCCGTTCCACGATATACACGGCGATCTGTGAACTCAGCGGGAGGCCGGTCTTTCGCGAAACCAGGTAAGGACGCACAGGATCGGCAACGCGGCCAATCAATGCTACTGCGGTAAAGCCGATCACCTGCGTTCCAAGCAAAGAAAGGAGCGGCACCCTCTTGTTGTGCCGCAGCAGCAGCGCCCACCGCACTGAGCGGAAGACGTAGCCAAGGTAGATGCAACCAACGCCGATGGCGATCTTGCTCCAGTTGGCCAGCGCCAACTGCGAGCGAAAGACGCCAAAGTCGAAGTGAATCCTGTCGCGGCCCCAGAAGACGATCGCCACCAGCACTGCCAGCACCACCAAACCGACTACCAGCTGATGTTTTTTCAAGTGTTCTCCGTTCCAAGGATGCGTATTAATTCTATGTTGCCGGTGCCGAAACCAACTGCAGGCCTATCGTGTTGAAGCGTTCTGCACGGAGGCAGTAGCAGCGCGAGCCTGCCGCGCCTGTGCCTCCCGGGCCAGAACCCGGCGGTTGAACTCATGAATCACCCGCGCCACATAGGCCCGTGTCTCGTGGTACGGCGGAATGCCGTGATACCTGTCCACTGCCGCCGGGCCGGCGTTATAGGCGGCCAGCGCCAGCGCCATGTTGTCGTGGTAACGCGTCAGCAGAGAATCCAGGTAAGTGGAACCGCCGCGCACATTCTCGTCCGGCTTGAAGCTGTCCTCGACGCCCATGTTGGCAGCAGTTCCGGGCATCAGTTGCATCAGCCCGCGGGCCCCGGTACGGCTCACCGCGTGCGCATTGCCACCGCTCTCGGCCTTCACCAGGCTGGCCAGCAGGTCCACGTCCAGATTGTGCTGGTGGCCCGCCTCGCTCAGCATCTCGCCCAGGTCCGTCTGGCTCAGCTTCGTGTCTACGCGCGGCGTGCGCTGGGCGAGTGCCTGCGCTTGCAGCGGCGGATCGGGAAGCTGCTCGATGCCCGTTATCTCCTCCGGGCGCATCTCGATGTAGTTGTTTTCGCCCGCGCTCAAGTACAGCCGCACGCGGTCAACGATCGCGGCGTGATGATCGCAGCGCATCTCAAAGCCGTTGCTCAGCGTCACGCGCTCGGCAGCCCGCGCCGCCGGAGCCAGCGCAGCCAGCATTCCCGCCGCAACCATGAGATGTACGCTTATCCGCAATTGCAACTCCAGTCTGCCTGCACGGTCACACTCTAGCAGAGGCACGGCGTGCCACTACCGCTTCCAGTACCGCAGCCACACCGTCCTCGTCGTTGGGTGGAGCCTGCTTCCAGCCCCTCATCTTGGCCATGGTGCGCAAGTCCATCGCCGCATTGCCCATCAGAACGCCCTGCCCGGCCCACTCCAGCATATCCACGTCGTTCCAGTTGTCGCCGATAGCCATGGTTTCCTTGCGGTCGATGCCCAGCCGCGCCGCCAGCCGTTCCAGCGCCCAGCCCTTCGAGACACCCGGCGGCAGCAAGTCCAGAATCGACAGGTCGCGCCCCGGGTACTCTGTTCGTACACACTCGCAGCTACCGCTCCATTCGCTGGCCTTCAAGGCCTTTTCCGCCAGCCGCATCTTGCCCAGCCCTCCAGCCACCATGCCTTGAATGGGGTCATCGCCGTCCGGCAGCGCCTGCTCCAGCGGCTTCACCACCTCAATCGCTTTGCGGTTGGCCTCCACCCACAGCGCGATGCGTCCGTGAGCCTGGTCCATGTCTTCCAGAATCAACTCGCCGCGGCCCGGCCGGTCAAACGTAAATACCAGCGCCCCGAACGGCCGGAGCAGACCGCAGAGACCGCGCGCCACCTTCGCCACCAGGTGGGAATGGTCGAGCGCGTCGCCGCCCAGCGTGCGGGTGACTGCTCCATTCGACGTAATCAGCGGCATATCCGCTCGCAGACCCAGCCCGTCGAGCAGTGGCGCGGTATAGGCCGTGCGTCTTCCCGTGGCAATGGCCACCGTGATTCCGGCGTCCTGCGCGGCCTTCAGAGCCTGCGCATTGCGCCGGCTTACGGTCTGCGCAAAAGTCGGCAACAGGGTGCCGTCCATGTCGATCGCCACCAGGCGAACCGGAGGGTGCATACCTCCAGTGTACCGGCAGTGTGTGAAAGGGGCGTCAGCGCCGGCCAATCCGTTACTCTTAGGTGCATGGAGCGTACTCTTAGGTAAATGGACCGCATCTGCACCCAATGCCACGCCGTGCTCGACCAAAACACCATCGCGGACTGGTGCCCCGCCTGCGGTGGAGCATTGATTGAGCGGGCCAGCCACCCCGCACCCGATCAGCCCACCGGGCCCGCCGCTGAAGTCGATCACCGCGGCATCGTCCTGCCCCGCCGTCATGCGGTGGGCGGCATCATCACGCCACAGTAGCAACTACTCGTACCGCAGTGCCGCCGCGGGCAGAATCCGGGCGGCTGCGGACGAGGGGTAGAGCGTCGCCAGCAGCGAGATCCCGATAGAAACAACGGCCACAATCACGCCATCCAGCGGACGGGGCGCAAAGGGCAATGTGTCAATCGAATACACCTCTGCCGACAGATGGATGAAGTGGTAGTGTCCGCCGGCCCAGGCTGCCGTATAGCCCATCACCAGTCCAAGCGCCGTGCCGATGAAGCTGATCAGCAGCCCTTGCATCAGGAAGATCCGGCGCACCTGGCCCGGCTCCACGCCGAAGCTCATCAGCACGGCAATGTCACGCGTCTTCTCCATCACCATCATGGTGAGCGCGATAAGAATATTCAGCGCTGCCACAATCACGATTAACGCAATCACGATGAAGGTCACCACCTGCTCCAGCTTCAGCGCGCGGAACAGTTCGCGGTTTGCCTCCATCCAGTTGGTGGTCATAAAGCCTTTGCCCGCGGCCTGCTCAATGGCGCGGCCAATCTCCGGGGCGCGGTCCAGGTCATCCACCTTGAAGCTGATAATCGAAAGCACGTCGCCCAGGCCGAAGAGCCGTTGCGCGTCAGAGAGCCGCATAAAGCCCATCGCCGCGTCGTACTGGTAGAAACCGGAGTGGTAGATGCCCACCACCCTGAACCGCTGGTACTTGGGTATGAGGCCCAGCGGGCTCATCTCTCCCTGCGGGCTGGTCACCAGGACGCTGTCACCCACCTGCGCGCCAATGGATTCGGCCAGATCTTTGCCCAGCACCAGCGGAGGATACGGCGCACTTACCGGCGCCGCCAGCGAGTCATTGGTCTCCTCCGCATTCGCGTCGGGAGCAGTCGCCGGAACCGGCGCATCCGGAGCAAGGTCCTTTGCCGATCCTTTGGTGATCGAATCCAGCAGGTTGCTGACCGTCCGCTCCTCGGCGGGGATGATGCCTTTGATGAGTGCAAAGCCGGCGCGTGGTCCCCGCGACACCAGCACCTGCTCATAGATTCCCGGTGCATCGGCCGTCACGTGGGGCACATGGCGCAGCCGTTCCAGCAGGGGCCGCCAGTCCTTGATGCCGTCCGCCTCAACGCGCATCAGGTCAACGTGCGCCGAGGCTCCCAGCAGCCGGTCCGCAAGGTCGCGCCGCATCCCGTTGGTGATGGCCAGGGCGATCACCAACGCAGCCACTCCGGCGGCCACCCCGGCGATGGAGATGGTGGTCACCACGCCCACCACGGCTTGCCGCCGTTTGGCCTTCAGATACCGCGCCGCTACGAAAAGCTCAAATCGCATAGGTGTGACCAGGCCCCTACTTTGCCGCCGAACCAAACACCGTCTTGGCCGCGCCTACGTTCTCATACCTGTCATAGACCCGGACGGTCAGAAGGTGCTCGCCCGTCTTTCCCTGGAAGGCTGCTGCCGGAAGCCGGACGTCATAATGTTCGCGCCTGGAGTCCGACAACCCGCCCACCGGCTCAATGTACTGCCATGGCCCTGCATCCAGCGAGTACTCTGCATGCGCAATGGGCGAGGCCGCGTCCTCCGCTTCAAAGGTCACGCGTACCGGCTTCGGGCAAGGTGTCTGCGCGCAGGTCGTCGCTTCTTCCGCCACGGCCAGCGCGCTCACCACAGGAGGGGTACTGTCCACCACGAACCGGTCGCTCTCCTTGGCGCCGGTGAGCGCCTCGCCGGGAGTGTGCGAAGGCGCGTCAGAGGCCACGACCTTCACCTGGTACCCGCCATCGGGAATCAGCGCCGTATCAAAGCTGTAGGCCTTGTCTGTAATGTTGTCCTTCAGCAGCCGCCACACGTGTTCATCGTCTCCGCGCAAGTACAGCGAATAGGTCAGATCGTCTCCGTTGTCGTCGTGGGCCGCCCACCGCACGGTAATCGCGGTGCGGTCCTTCGCCGCCGGCAAAGGAACATTCGCGCTGCCATCCACGGCACTGCCGTCAGCGGCAGACGGGAACGCGATGTTCACCGTTTGCGGCTGGTTGCCCGGCAAACTCTGCGCATTCAGCCGCGCGCCCGGAACAACCACCAAATCGTCCACCACGGGAGCGGAATTAACAGGCAGGTAGTTCACGCCCACGCTGCCTACCATTCCGCCCGCGTGCAGCACGGCTTTCCATTGCAGAAAGCGCCCCGCAGGCGAGGCCACTGCGCCATCCTTCAGCAGTTGCCAGTCGCTCCACCCGCGCACCGGCTGCTCCACATTGCCAGAGCGCGTCAGAAGCTCATACCCGGTCGAGCCGGGTTCCACTTCCACGCGGCCAAAGCGGGCCAGCGCGCCGGCATCCAGCACATCACTGGCGTACTCATGCGTGCTCGCCGATGCGCCAAAGCGATAGAGTTTGCCCGTGTTGCCCGTGCCAACCAGGACTTCGGCGCCGGGCCCCGCAGCCATGCTCAAACCCTGCTGCGCCTCAAGGTGCGCCACGTCCGCATAATTGCCGTCGGCTTGAATGCGGAAGATGCGCCCGCGGTTGCCGCTGAACGCAAGCAGACCGTCTGGCCGCGCGACCAGCGCATACACAATCTCGTCTTTGCCGGACCACAGCTTGCGCGGCGCCTGGCCTTCATGCAGCGCGTAAATCTCTGTCCCTTCCGGCGCGGAGGCGCTGGCGTTGGTCGCTTGCACCGATCCTGGCTGGACAATGGTAAAGGTCACTGTGCCAACGCCCTGCACAGGCAGCGGCGGCAGCGGATTACGGCTCTTGTCGCCCACGCTCGCGGCGTAGATGGTGCCGTCCGCGGCCACGGCGACCGAAGTGATTTCGCGCCGCGGAGCCTCGAAGAGCACATAGCCCTTGCCCTCTGTGTTGATGCGATACACCAGCCCGCTACCGTCGGAACCGGCGATCAGGTTGCCCTTTGCGTCCCAGGCCAGCGAGCGGATGTGTTGTTCGTCGCTTCTGAAAAACTCTTCAGGCTGGGCAGCCGGTTTGCCCGGGTCCACGCGATAGATCACGCCCGGCCCGCCGGTGGCAATGTAGAGCCGCCCCGCCGCGTCAAACGTCATGTCCCAGATGTAGTGGGCGCTCGATGACTTGTCCAGGGCAGTTTTTGCGCCGCCAAGTTTGGCTGCGTCAAAAAGCAGGGTTGCGCTCGCCTCGTCCTGTTTTGCGGCGGCGCCCGCGTTGAGCTTGTAGACCCTGCCGCCGGGCAGTGTGGCGGCGTAGAGCGCGCCATCCGGTCCGAGCCGCACCACCTGCACGCTCAGGTCTTTGCTCTCGAAGAGCGTGAAGGGCTTGCCGTCCGCCCCCACGCGCAGCACAGTGGCCGGCGAGCCGGTGCCCAGGTACGCCGTGCCGCTCTTGTCCACGGCCACTGACCAAACGTAGGTGGAGGGCGTGGTAAGCATCTCGCTCAGCGCCGGCCCCTCGCGCAGATGGCCGTTGCTGCCGATCGCGACGCCCTGCGGTGTGCCTTTCTCGAACTCCTCGAATCGTGACTGGGTCCACAGATGTGTGCCCTGCGCTGCGGTGGGCTGCGCGCTTGCTGCAAGGGCTGCAAGCGCCAGCGTACATGCGGAAAGATGGAGCGTGGAGCGGAGGCGGCGTGTCATGCGGATTGAAACAACCATGCTGCCGTTGAGTCTACTAGAGTTGGTGGGATCTAGGCAGCTTGCGGGGCTGGGCGAGAATCTGGGTGAGGCAGCACAGAGCCTATGGCGTAGCGCGGCGGCGCCTTTCAGCCCAGCTCTACATCCCGCTGCGAAACTGGATGATGCGGCGGCGGTCGCGCTTGCTGGGCCGCCGTTCCGGCAAGGGCGCATACTGTTGCATCGTCTTGCGCTCCTCGGCCGCTTTCAGCCGCGCTTCCTTGCTGGCTTCGGTCTCGCAATACAGCGTTTGCGCCACGGCGGCGGGGCCACGCATCTCGCTCAGTTCCACGACCTCGACGCGGAACTCGCCGCCTTCGTTCTTCACATCGAGCATGTCGCCCACGCGGACTTCGCGCGAAGGCTTAGCCTCATGGCCATTGGAGTGAATGCGGCCCAGGTCGCAGGCCTTGGATGCCAGCGCCCGCGTCTTGAAGAAGCGGGCGGCCCATAGCCATTTGTCGATGCGCACTGAGGTCATGTTTCTATTTTCTTCTAACAGAATGGTCCTGCGAGTAGAGCGGGAATGAATGAATCTGTCGTGCTCCAGAGCAAACCACTACGTGGTATGTTCTATCAGGTTTCCCCCGTAACCGTAGCGCCCCATTCCCCGTTTGTTTAAAAAAGGAGTTTCCGTGAGTCCTTCAAGAACCCTGATGGTCTTCGGTGAACCCGTCGAGATTCTTATCTCTGGCGAGGAAACATCGGGCTGTTCCACCACCCTTATCCAGACATCTCCTCCTGGAGGTGGTCCGCCGCCTCACTCGCACTCGAACGAGGATGAAATCTTCTTTGTCATCGAGGGCGAATACGAATTTCTCGCAAACGGAGTGTGGAGTAAAGTCGTACCTGGCCAGGCGGTTAGCGGAATGCGCGGTTTGGTTCATACCTACCGCAACGTGGGCACTACGACGGGCAAAATGCTCATATTTGTAGCGCCGGCGGGGCTTGAATATTTCTTTGCAGAGATCGCCCCATTATCCATGCCTGCGGATAAAGCGCAGATTCTCGCCATATCCGAGCGCTACGGTATCTCATTCCAACCGTGATGATGTAGAGGATCGCAGGCGCACGACCGTGCGCCCGGAAGAGTTAGTTCGCCAGCACGGCCCGGTAGCGGACCTTGTTCTTCTTCACCTTCTCGATGGCCTCATTGGCTTTGGCCATGGGGAAGGATTCGGTCTGCGCTTTCACGCTGTGGCGAGCAGCCACGTCGAGCATTTCACGGATTCGGGAGGGGCTTCCCGTGGGATTGCCTGTAACAGAGCGGACGCCGGTGATCAGCGGGAAGGCATGCACGGCGATCGGCGAAGGCGGAACGCCCACAAAGCACAGCGTTCCGGTGGGCCGCAGCGCCTGGATGTATACTCCCCAATCCTGATCGGCGTTGATGGTGCTCAGGATAAAGTCCTGCGTGCCGATCATTTCCTTCATGGCCTTGGATTCGCGCGTATTCACAAAGTGGTGTGCGCCCAGGGCCCGAGCCTCTTCTTCCTTTGCGGCCGAGGTGGAAAAAGCCGTAACCTCCGCGCCGAAGACCCGCGCAAACTGGATGGCGATGTGGCCCAGTCCGCCCACGCCCACCACGCCTACTCGCGAAGACGGGTTAATGCTGTGGGTGCGCATCGGGTTATACACCGTGATGCCACCGCACAGCAGCGGCGCGGCCTGTTCGCTGTCCAGCGTCACTGGAATCGGAATCACAAAGCGCGCGTTGGCTCGCACACAATCCGCGTAGCCGCCGTGGCGATGGACGCAGGTTGACTCTGAAGCAGGGCAAAGGTTCTCCATCCCGCGTATGCACCATTCGCACTCGCCGCAGGAGTTTGATTGCCAGCCCAGACCTACGCGCTGGCCCACTTGAAGAGAGCGTACCTCAGGGCCCACTGCGGTAACTGTGCCAATGATTTCGTGGCCGGGTATGAAGGGGTACTGGCTAATGCCCCAGTCGTTGGAAATCAGGTGAATGTCGCTGTGACAGATGCCGCAGTGGGTAATGCCGATCTCGACTTCCTGCAAGCCCAGTTGTCCGGGGTCATAGCGAAAAGGCAAAAGTTCGGCTCCCGCCGCGTGAGCTGCAAGTCCTTGAATTAGACTCATGTCGTTCCGCAGTCCTCGCTGGGTGCTAACAAAGAAAAGGTCAGTCCGCCCTTGAGCGGCCTCCCGAAATGTATGGCGGTAAATCCTTCTCCGCCCAAATTTAGTTTAAACCGCCGCCGGGTTCAATGTGCAGATTCAGAATTTGGAAACCCGTCAGTACCCCACCGGCAGGTGACTCGCCCGCCACCACAGCCGACTCCCCATTCAGGTTCACATCCTGCGCGCTGCGCAGAGGCTCCAGAGCGTTAGCCATTGAAAGTGGAAGACTCGAAAGGGTTTTGCCGTCCATTTCGGCCTGAGCGTCAGGCACCAGCAGGCTTACGTAGATGCGGTCTGCCGGGTGCAGTCTGCGGGTCTGCGCCAGCACTGTGTCAAGGTCCTCAGAGCGTGCCGAAAACCGCGGCTGCTCCAAAGCACGGTCCAGTGTGCCAGCATCTGAGACAAGCAACCTGAGGTTGCCCGTTCCCAGCCGCGCCGGAAGCGTGATGGGGATGCGCACATTCCGGGCCGCCTGTTGCCAGGGGCGAAGCGTCGCTTCCACTACCACCGTATCGCCGGAGTGGACGAGATTGCCTGAGACGACCCGCGCCGTTTCCAGCCCTACCTGCATGTGCCGCGGAATCGCCTCCACACGCAGATCAATGGCGCGCACCCCGCCCTGGCGGGTTCCATTCGAGTAGAGCTGCGTAAAGCGCTCGCCCACCTGCAGGGCGGCTGTCATCGGTGCGGGCATCCCATCGCCGGACGGAGCCCACAGGTCCAGTGGCGATGGCGGATAGCCGTCGAGGTCGATGCTGCCCGTCACGTGATAGCTCGTGTCGGCCGTGCTCTCGTTGGTCTCAAGCAGCGCCTGGTACAGCACCACCAGCACCGCCTGGGGCGTCAGCGCAGGCAGGTCCAGCACCTCCATGTTGAGCTTCCTGTCCCGCCCCGCCTCATGCACCGCAATATGTACCGGAATCATGCGGGCCTTGGCGCCCAGAACTCCGCGGATGGCCGCGTCACGGTCCTCCGTGAAGGCGCCGATGGGGTCACCCGTGTTCACAATCTTGAAGGCGTTCAACGGCGAAGCCAGCGTGGCCACAACCTCCGTCGTGGTCATGGGTAGTGAAACCGGCCCCGCCTGCAGAATGGGGTGTCCGCAGGCCAGCAACTGTTTGGGGTCGATGTAGGTCACTGTGCATGTGGCTGCAATCTCCATGTCGCCGCGCACCAGTTGTGCGCTTACCGCCGAACCCGGCTCCATGCTGGCCAGGGCGGCAGCAGCAAAGCCCGTGCCCGGTTTAGATGTGCCGCTCCCTCCGGCCGACACCATCTCCAGTCCTGTTCCCGCCATCCGCTGCTGCCACAGGCGAATCGCTTCGGGCCGGAATCCGCTCATCACCAGCGGCGTTTCCATCGCTTGAAATGTCATTCCGCCCGCGCTCGGGCCGTCGGTGTAACTGGCGGCCGGGCTCACGGCAGTGGCGGCCGGAGCCTGGCCTGCACTGATCGGAAGGTCGCGCACCTCAAGCATCTGCGCAATCGGGGTGATGCCGGCAATAGGGTCTTTGCTGAACTGGCCGATGCGGTATGAGAGCGAGCCTAGCAGCTTGCCGTCAATGTAGACCGGACTACCGCTCATTCCGGCCACTACGCCCGTGTATTCAGGTTTGGCGCCAATCAGTTGCGCCAGAATCATGTCGTGACCTGGGCCGCGCGCGCCGCGCAACACGCCCAGAATCTCCACCTTCATTGGCTCGGGCCTGGTACCCGTAAAAACCGTCCATGCCGTGCCCATCAGGCCGCGATGCACCTGGCTGAGAGGGAAAAACCCGCCACTCGACGGCGGTGGACCGGAATCGCTTTGGGATTGCGCCTGGGGCGTGGAATCGGGAGAAGCGGCAGCGTTTTGGGCCGGCAGCAGGACCGGCGTCAACGCCGCCAGTGTCACACCCAGCGCAGCCAGTCGAATCGAGATGTCCTTCGGGCACAGTCTCACGTCTATAAGAGTACAACCGGCACCGTTGGCTCGCTCCGCTGTTGCCCCGGCCGGTAAGCACGACATCTACACTTTGACGCTTGGGGCGGGGCGTTCGTCACGGTTGCTCTCAAGCACCGGTTGCCGTAGGCTTCGGGTTATCCCGTATGCTGTCAAGTGCACAGAGGTTGTCATGTCCAAGATGCGCCTGTTTCCATCCCCTCTTCGCAGTCTGCAGCCCGCCGTGTTGTTTCTCGTTCTGGCGGCCCTGGCAACAGCGCCCCTGAGCCGGGCTCAGGATCAGTCCCAGCAGCCCGCCCAGCAGCCAGCCCAGCAGCCCGCGCAGCAAACTGACCAGACCGCGCCAGACGCTGGCGGCCCATCCGCCGACTCCGGTGCCATCGCCCTGCCTAAAAAGACGGACCGTCCGGAATACACGCCACCCCCGGCTCCAGCGGCCCCCAAAATCAAGGCTCCCGAGGGCCTCAATAATTACTCTTTGCGCGTCGATGTCCCAGAGGTCACCGTCGATGTGGGCGTGCTTCTTGAGAAGACCCACCAGTTCGTGCCCGGCCTGAAGCCTGCCAATTTCCGCGTCTATGAAAATGGCGTGGAGCAGAAGGTGCTTGGCTTCAAGCGTGTCGAGGCTCCGATTACAGCGCTGCTGTTATGCGAGTTTGCCTCAACCAACTACTGGTTCATTTACGACATGCAAAATGCCGCCTGGGGATTTGCGCAGCAATTGCGGCCCCAGGACTACATCGCCCTGATGACCTTCGACATGCGCACGCAGATTGTCACGGACTTTACGCAGGACAAGCGCCAGCTCTACAACGCCATCAATTCGCTCATTATCCCCGGCTTCAGCGAGCGCAACCTGTTCGATGCGCTGTACGAGGCGGAGGACAGGTTGACCCGCATTGAAGGGCGCAAGTACATCATTCTCATCGCCTCGGGTCGCGACACATTTTCCAAGCTCACCCTGGACAAGATCATGGCCAAGGTCAAGGCAACCCCCGACATCACCATCTTCACTGTCTCTACCGGCGGGGCGCTGCGCGCCATGACCGAAGGTCGCGGCGGCATGATGTCTTCGATGCGCGATATGGATTATCTGCAGGCCGACAACCAGATGAGGACCTTTGCCAAACTCACCGGCGGCATGAGCTTCTTCCCCCGCTTCGAAGGCGAGATGCCCGACATCTTCTCCACCATCAACCAGTCCATCCGCTCCAAGTACGAGTTGGTCTACCACCCCACCAACGATAAGCAGGACGGCACCTATCGCAAACTGCGTGTGGAACTGGTAGACGACGAGGGACACCCTCTGCGTATGCAGGACGAGAAGCACAAACCCTTGAAGTACGACATTATTGCGCGCGACGGCTACCGCGCCCGCCAGGAAGTGGAGTAGCGGGAGCAGCAATCGCAATGCCTGGCAGCAGCCGGTGGGCGGCGGCCACAGCGGAACGGGAAATGCCGTTATGCGGCGAGCAGCATGACCGGGTGGATTCTCCCTCAGGGAAAATCCACCCGGAGTGTCCGCCTTTCCTGCAACGATCCCAATTTCGCTTCTGCATCTTCCAGACTAGTGCCGACTTCACAAGAACCCGGAAAATGCCTTCGTACAGCATCGGGTAACTGGCCCATCGGTCTACTTGAACTGGTTGACGATGTCCAGGACGTAGTACCCGATCACGAAGACCGTTGCAGCGGCAGCCAGCCAGAGGGCAACGTGCAGAATCGGCTCAACTTTGCCGACTTTGGCCACAATGGCTGCCTGGGCGTTCCTTTCGTGATCAAAAGAGTCATCCAGAAAGATCTGGTCTTCCTCGTCCTTGGTCAGACTTGACCGGTACACATAGAGGGCTGCTGTGAACGTCACCAATACGCCCCAGACCACCCACATGACGGGAACGAATGTCATACGCCACCTCCGATTAGCTTTCTGGTCCCAGATACCGGCGGGCCGTGAAGAAAAACCGCGGTCTCAAGAGTAGAGGGGCCCCTACGGCTCACCATAATAGCTCCGAAAGGGCACGGTTGTGGTGACAAAAATCACAGCCAATTTTTTGTACCCGGACCGGCCCTGTGCCGCGTGCATTTACCGCCATATCGGTCTTGCCAAAGGGCCTTGGCTCGTCGGTTAGCCGATTTCTACCCTTTGCGACTTTCCAGTGACAGGTTGCATCCAATGAGATGACGCTGCGGGTGGGCCTTGAATCCCTGCTCGCGGAGCAGTACAGTTACGGATAACGGCAAGTATTTCACGATTCGGGAGAACTCATGGCTACAGCAACCGCCGCACCCACCCAGGAAACCGAGAAGAAGGCACCTCTTACCCTGACCGCTCAGGCAATTGCCAAGGTCCGCGAGATTATGGCCACCCAGGACCCCCTTCCTGCCGGGCTGCGAATCGGCGTGGTCGGCGGAGGCTGCTCGGGTTTTCAGTACTCCATGGCCTTTGAGAACCAGAGCGGCATGATGGACAAGGTCTTCAGCTTTGACGATCTGAAGGTTTTTGTCGACTCCACATCGCTCATGTACTTGAATGGCTGCACTGTGGACTACGTTGAGACGCTTGAGGCTGCGGGCTTCAAGTTTGAAAATCCCCAGGTCAAGAGCACCTGCGGATGCGGTTCCTCCTTCAACGTATAACGTTCAGTTAGAACGAACTGCAGTACAAGAAGTTCCCATCGTGCGCAGGGCCTGCCCCCATCAGAGGGGCAGGCCTTTTGCGTCTGTGATGCCGGATTTTTGCCGTGCGCGGCCGGTGCAGTTACTGCGGAGTTGTCGGCGTAGTTGGGGTAGTTGGGGTAGTCGGGCTCGTAGGAGCTGACGTGGAACCGAACGAACTGGTACTTGTCGGGCTGGAAAGGCCGCCAGAACCGGAAAATCCGCCTGGGCTGGAAAGGCCTGTGCCCGTCTGCGCGCCCGCTCCCCCCGCAGCGCCGCCCATCGTCTGCTGATCCACAAGCGGGTCGTAGACAAACTCCCACTCGTTGTAGTGATTCTTCTTCTTGTAGACCAGGATCGACTGTTTGGGGCTGGCCGGAGAGAAGCCGATAATCCCTGCTCCGCCAAAGGTTTGGCCGCTCAGGCCTGTTCCCGTACTGCTCGTACTGGAGGAACTGCTGCTGGTGTCCGTGCTGCCGGTGGCGCCGGACGTGGCACTGGTGCCGCTGGGGCTCGTCGTGCTCGTACTCGGCGTGCTGGTGCTGCTCGAGCCGAGGATGGAACTCCCGCTGGGTGAAGAACCAAAGCTGCTGGATGAGGAACCAAAGCCGCTGCCGGATGAGGTGCCGAAGCTGCTGGATGATGAACCAAAGCCGCTGCCGGAGGAGCCGCCAACGCCATTTCCCCCGCTGGGTCCGGTGCCGGCGAGTGTCGAGCCTGCCATTGGTTGTCCAAAGAAGCCCATTGCCGTCGGAGTTTTGTTCTGCCCAAAGAGGACCGGCTTCCAGTCGTCCTTGCCCGTGGTCGGGTCAATATACCGTCTGCGCAGAAAGCGAATCTCGTTGGTCTTCACCAGCGCGTCAATGTTCGGGGGGTAGGCGCTGAATTTGCGGTAGTAAAGCTGGACGGCCCGAATATACTGCTTGCCGCGGTGCATCGTTTCAATCTCGCGGTCCCGCTGTATGTCTTCTCGCACTTTGGGCACGGCCACAGCCAGGGAGATGATGAGAATAGCCAGCATGAAGATGACCACAAGCAGAATGTAGCCCTCTTCAGAGGGGTCAGGGCGGCGGGTTGGGTTCGGGTTTGTCATGGACCACAGGGACGCGGGTTCAAAAGACCGCTGTCATCAGTTGAGCGAGAGCGGGAGCGTCTGCGTATTGTTGTACCCCAGGTCGGTCACCTGAACGCTTCCCGGCATAATGGCGCCCACCTTGTAACGGTGATCGACAATGTCACCGGACCGCGCCATGAAAATGTCATCTCCGTGCATGAGGAAGGCCTTGAGCGACTTGTCCTGGGTCTGGGTGTAGCCGAAGTATTTGAGATCGATCACCGGCGGCCGGGGCGGCCCCTGAGGAGCAGCGGTCACGGATGCCTTGTCGGCAGCCCGCGCGCTCTTTACCGGAGCTTCAATCTGCACAGGGGCCGAATCGGCGGAAAAGATGTTTCTTCCGCTGCCTGAGTAGACCACATCCTCGCTCTGCGCCAGCTTGTCAAAGTGCAGCGCAGGATCCAGGCCGGCGTTGGTCAACTTTTCGGCGTCGGGTCCGGCGGGCGCGGCCACCGCCGGGCGAGCTGTGGCTGCGGAATTCGTACGCGCCACGGGAGCGGGCCGCACCGTCGTCGTTCGAGCCGGGGTACCCCAGAACGAGCCGTAAATCTCCCAGCCCCCAATGCCCAGAATCAGTACGCCCAGCGCGACCAGCACGTAAACCTGGTTCTTGTTCTCCGTTCCCAGAGGAATGGCCATGGCTACTCGCCCTCCTTTGCCGGAGCGGCCGGAGCGTCTGTCGCGGCTGCAGGTTCAGTCTGAGTCTGTGGCAATCCGCTCGCGGCGGCATCGGCCGGGCGCAGCCACGTGGAAACCCGCAGGCGCAGGTTGACCATGCCGCCCTGCTGGCCGGTCAGCGACATTGCGCGTATCACAAAGAAGGTCGGGTCGACCTCCAAACCATTCACAAAACGCATGATCTGCGGGTATTCGCCGCTGATGCCCGCATCCATCGTGATCTCGGTCAGGTCCGTGCCGGGAGGGCCCTGGGTGTATTGCACCCGCGAGAGCCGCACGCCCGATTTGATTTGCAGTTCGCCGATGCGTGTCGCAATCGACGAGTAGTTGCCCGGAATGCGCTTGGCATAGAAGTTCTTCATCTGCGCGCGGGAGTCGGCAACGCGCTTTTCAAGTCCGCGCAGGGGCGCCGTTTCCAGCTCCAGTGCCTTCAACTCAACCTGTTTGCTGGCCAGTGCGCCGGTGGAACTGCTGTTGGTGGCGGCCCAGTCCAGCCCCAGCCGCACGCCCAGCCAAATGACCGCCACAAGCAGCACCACCAGCCCGGCATAGTGCCAAGTGAGCGGAGAAGTCAGGCGTTCGCGCCACGAAATTGAGAAACGATTGTTCATCGCGCGACTCCGGCGTGGGGTTTGTGAGGAGCCTTGGGTCTCGGCATGCCAGTGTACGGCGGGCGTCGAAGCCCCGGGCCCAATGCGACGCCGGGCTGTTCAGGCTCCGGTGACTGGCCGGATTCTTTTGCTGCGGCAGCCTTCTTCTTTGCCTTTTTAAGCTCTTCAGGGGGCGCGGGGTTGTATTCGGCGAGCAGGTCAAAGTTCACCCGGTCCGAGGCGCTCACCGGCTGCATGCGCTGGCCCGGCCCGCCTGCGGACTCGGCGCTCTCGCCCACGATGCGCGGTAACAGAAAGCGCTTGGAGTGTTCCAGGTTTTGCACCAGCTCGATGGCGCGGTCGCGAGGGCCGACAACGCGCAGCCGCAGCGTGATGTGCCCGTCCTTGGCCCGAACTGGCTCAATGGAAGTGACCTGCACGCCGCCGGGCAGCACTGTCTCAAGGTTTTCCATCGCCAGCGTCCAGGAGAATGCTTTTTCGTCGAATAGCTGGTTGAGGCTCACAGCCTGCATGAGTACCTGTGCATTTTCCGGTCGGCGCATCAGCGCCTGGTAATCCTGCCGCTCCTGGGTGACATGTGCAATCTTGCCGTCGAGTGAGTGGTCGCGGGCGCGCGCCTCCTCGGCCTTCTGGTGGATGGCGCGCAAGCCTATCACCAGGGCAATGACTACAAGGGCAAGGACCCCCATCGCGATGCGCAGGCGCTTCAGTGCCGGGCCCAGATCAGCGAAGGGGCGTGTGGCGAGATTGATGGCTATGCGCATTGCCCTATGCTCCTCCCGCCAGTGCGCCAACCAGGCCGGCCAGGCTCAGTTTGCCGAGCGCAGTGGTTGCCCCGGTCTCCGGTCGCGGTGTTAATTCTGCCACAGTCAGTTCAGGATCGTTGATCCAGCGCGCAAACTCCTCGGCAGTGCTGTTGCCTGCGTAATGGATCTGCCGCGGGCGCGCCGCCAGCTTGTCTTCAAAGTACGCCGAGGCAACGGCAATGCCGCGCTGCACCTCAGGCAGGCGCTGTCCGGCATCCTCCGGCAACTCGAGCGTGCGAAACAGCAGCAGGTCGTGCCCTCGGGTGATGGATGTGGTGAGAGTCGTGCTGTTCAGGCATGCGGTCAGCACCGGTTCCGCTGAGTCCAGCGCGGCCAGAGCAGCCAAGCTTGAGGACATCACTGCTCCGGGCTCGTAGCCAGCCGACCGCACTGCGGCCTCGTATTCCGCGAGGATGGGGCCGGGCAGCACCGCCGCCAGCACCCGGCATTCTGACTTGGCTTCCGACAGAACCTGATAGCTGAGCCCAGCGTGCTCCACGTCGAACGGAACCATTTTGCGCAACCTGAAGCGCAGTACCGGAAGGGCTTCCGCGGCCTTTCCAGGCAGGGAATCGAAATCCAGTACAAACACGCGCACCGCCGTATCTGGCACGATCAGGGTCACAGAGTGGGTGCGCGGCGAAACCTCGCCCAGCGCTGTGCGAATCGCTTCGGCAACGGCCTCCGGCGCACGCAAATTGGGTTCGCCGATGCCCGGAACCAGGACGCCAGGCCGCAGCGGGGCAAACGCGTAAGGGGGCGGCTGGCCCGACCCCGGAAGCGCCGCGGCCAGCACCCCTTCGGGCGAAAGTTCCACTGCTGCCGGCGGACGTCCGCCGGTCTGGCTGCCGAGTTTGGTCCTGCTCAGGATCGAACTCACTATCGTGACGCCTCAATAAACGTAACCTTGTTGATCTCCTTCAGCGTGGTCAGGCCGCGGCGGACACGGTCCAGCGCCGATTCGCGCAGAAAGCTCATGCCTTCCTTCTGCGCCAGCTTGCGCACCTCGGAGGTGGGTTTCTTTTCCAAGATCAACTCTCGAATGGGATCGGTCAAGTCCAGCAACTCGTGGATGGCGGTACGCCCGCGGTAGCCGGTGCCGCCGCACTCAATGCAGCCCGCGCCCTCGCGGAAGCCAAAACCGTGCCACTCGGCAGGGTCCATGCCGCTGGTTACCAGCATATTGTCGTCGTAGGTCACCGTGTGGGCGCAGTCGTTGCAGATGGTGCGCACCAGCCGTTGTGCCAGAATGCAGTTCAGCGCGGAGACAAAGTTGTAGGCCTCAACGCCCATGTTCAAAAAGCGGCCCAGCACGTCCACCACGTTGTTGGCGTGGACGGTGGTGAATACGAGGTGTCCGGTGAGCGCGGAGTTGATCGCGATCTGTGCCGTCTCCTGATCGCGGATTTCGCCCACCAGAATCTTATCCGGGTCGTGGCGCAGGATCGACCGCAGTCCGCGGGCAAAGGTCAGGCCCTTCTTCTCGTTCACTGGAATCTGCGTGATGCCGCGGATCTGGTACTCGACCGGGTCCTCGATGGTGATGATCTTGTCTTCGTCGCTCTTGATCTCGTTAAGCGCCGCGTAGAGCGTCGTCGTCTTGCCGGAGCCGGTCGGTCCTGTCACCAGCACCATGCCGTATGGCTCGCGAATGTAGCGGCGGAAGCGGCGCAGATCCTCGTCAGCGAAGCCCACTACGTCCAGCGTCAGATTGTGGAACTTCTCGCTCATCGACTCCTTGTCCAGCACGCGCAACACGGCGTTCTCGCCGTGCACGGTGGGCATAATGGAGACGCGGAAGTCGATCAGTCGCCCTTTGTAGCGCACTCTGAACCGGCCATCCTGCGGCACGCGCCGCTCGGCAATGTCCAGCTCGCTCATGATTTTGATGCGCGACAGAATTGTTGTGTGATGTTCGCGGGCGATGGGAGCCATGGCCGCCTGCAACACGCCGTCGATGCGGTACTTCACATGCACTGAGTCGTCGTAGCTTTCAATATGGATATCGGAGGCGCGCCGTTCGAGAGCAGTAAAGATGGTCGTGTCTACCAGCCGGATGATGGGGCTGATGTCCTCTTCGCTGGTCAGCTTCTCAATGGAGATGCTTTCGTCAGCGCTGTCGTCGCCCGTGAGCACGTCGAAGGTCAGTCCCTCTGACGCCTCATCCAGCACGCGCTGGGACTGCTCGGTCTTCTTCAGCAGGTCGGTAATCTGCGACAGCGTAGCCACGCGGGGAATGATGCGGTGGCCCAGCAGCCCTGCAATCTCGTCCAGTACCATTAGCTGCGAGGGGTCGCTCACGGCAATCACCATGGATTCCCCCTGCTGCTCGATGGGCACAAAATTGTAGCGGAACATCAGTTCCACCGGCACAGTCCGCAACAGGTCGTGCTGCATCCTGAAGTTTCTCAGGTCAACGAACTCGGCGCGGTAGCGGTGCGCCAGCGCCTCGGCCTGGGCGATCTCGTCCTGGCCGGTAGGCAGCGTGAGTATGTTCGCGTCAGCCATATTGGATTACCCCTGACCCCCGCTGGCCTGACCCAGCGAAAAGATGGGCAGGTAGAGCGAGATAAGAATAAACACCACCACCACGCCCATCACAATCAGAATGGCCGGCTCAATCAACGCCAGCGCGGCGGTGAGCGCCGTGGCCACGTCCTCTTCAAAAAACTCGGCAACCGAGTTCAGCATCTGCGGCAGGGCGCCCGTCTGCTCGCCCACCGTAATCATCTCCGCCGCCAGGTCGGGAAAGACCTTGGTCTGGCCGAGCGATTCGGCCAGGCTCTTGCCCTCGCGCACAGTGGAAATGGATGAGATGACAGCTCGCGAAACGCGCAGCGACGAGATGGAGCGGGCCGCGGTCTCCAGCGACGGCACCAGGGGCAAGCCGCCCGTGAGCAGTGTGGAGAGCGTGCGCGCAAACAGCGCCACCTGGTACTTGAGCCAGATTTTGCCCAGCACGGGCACCCCAATGCGAAAGCCGTCCACGAAGTCCCGGCCCCGCTCGGTAATGGAAAAACGGTAGCCGCCGCCTCCAACGCCCAGCGCAATCAGGATCAGCCACAGAATGTTGTGTTGGGTCCACTTACCAAAGTTCAGCAGGCCGATGGTCATCGCGGGCAGTTGAGAGCCCATCTGGTCATACAGCTCGGCAAACTGTGGAATTACAACAGTGAACATGAAGACCATCAGGCCGCTTACCAGCGTCAGCAGCAGGCCCGGATAGATGAGCGAGGCCACCAGCTTTTTACGAAAGGTCAGCGACACCCGCTGGAAGCTGACATACCGCTCCAGCACCTCCTGCAGGTTGCCTGAGCGCTCGCCGGCCAGCAGGGTCGTGGTGTAGATGACTGGAAATCCGGCCTGTGCCTCGAAGGCCGAGGAGAGCGCCTCACCCGTCTTCACGCGGTTCGTAACGTCGTTGAGCTGGCTGCAGAAGTGCGCGTTTTTCTGGATGCGGGCCAGCATCTCCAACGAGCCCAGAATGGGCAGCCCGGCGCGGATCAGCGTGAGGAACTGCTGATTGAAGATAAGGAACGGTTCCAGCTTGACCTTGCGCCGCGAGAAGAGCGTCATGCCGCCGCGCTCGCGGATGGAGAAGACGTGGTAGCCGGCGTGGGTAAAGCGGGCACGCAGCTCGTCGGCGCTCGCCGCCGTCTGCACCTGCTCCTGCACGCGGCCGCGCTCATCGGCCAACTTGATGACGAACTCTGCCATAGGTCCGGTCGCCGGCCAGACGCTTGCCGCGCCGCCAGCCTTCCTCTAGATCGCTCTCTCGTTCAAGGTTAACAGTGTCAACAGCACAATAGACGAAGACCGCGGCGCAACCGTTCGCCGGGTCGGCCATCTGCCCACCCAGCATAAGGGTCGGACAGACGGGGCAGCGTCGCCCACATCCCATGTATCATGATTGGGTTCCGCGATGGGATGTTCGATAAAGGGGCATGAATTGATGCACCAGACGGCTTGGACCATGCAGCGAAGGCGTTTTGTGCCGGCAATTGGCGCAGGACTGCTGCCCACCCTGCGCAAGCAACTGCGCCTGGTTCGCAGCGGAGTCCTGCTGCTGGCAGTCGCCGCAGCCAGCGCGGGGTTCCTGGTCTGGTTGTATGGCGGCAAGCACGTCGCGGCCCTCGTCCCCTACCCGCACGACGTGGCCCAGATCAGCTTTGCCGTGGCCGGCGATGTCATTCCCCACGAAGCGGTGCGCGCCGCCGCCGCAGCTGACGGCGAGGGTGCCCAGGGCTGGGGCGAGCTCTTCGCGGATGTCAGCGACGTTTTCCGAGGGGCTGATTTCGGCTTTGTCAACCTTGAAACGCCGGTCGCTCCCGCCCACTCGCACGGGTCAAAACCTTTCCTCTTTGATGCTCCACTTGCCCTGCCTCAGGCTCTCAAGGCCAACGGAATCAAGATCGTCTCCTTCGCCAACAACCACGCCATGGACCAGGGCTGGGCCGGCTTTGCCGAAACTCGCGAGCATCTGCGAGAGATTGGCCTCCAGATCGTGGGCACAGGCGACACCGCTCAGCAGTCCTGGCAGCCAGTCGTCGTCGAGGCCAACGGCATCAAGGTGGGCTGGCTGGGCATGACGCGCTGGCTCAACGGCAACCGCAATCCCGACAGGGACGATCAGCCCCACGTCAACTTCTTTCCCTATCCGGGTGAAGCAGGCGGCGCGCCCAGTTCAGACAAGTCCGGCCCGGACGAGGCAGGTGTCATCAAAGCCGTCCAGCAGGCCCGCTCGCAGTGTGATTTCCTGGTGGTGTCCATCCACTGGGGCATCGAATACGCGCCCGCGCCACGGCCGGAAGATGTCGATTTGGCGCACAAGATGATGGAGGCCGGTGCTTCGGTTATCGTGGGCCACCACCCCCACGTGCTGCAGCCGGTGGAGACCTACCGCACCGCCGACGGCCGCAACACAGTCATCTTTTATTCGCTGGGCAATTTCCTCTCGAACCAGTCGCGCACCTATGTGGACGACTTGATGCCCGACAAGGATGGCGATCCCCGCGACTCGATGATCGCTCTCTTCTCTGGCGTGCGCAGGGACTATGGCCCGGCCGGGGAGCGCGTCGAACTGGGCCATGTGGGGATTCTGCCCGTGTGGGGCGAAAACAACCGCAATGAACTGGCCAGCGGAAAAGCCAAAACACCGGTGATCCACCCGGTCCTGATCGACCGAGAAATGCCGCGTCTGCAAGCCCGGCTCGACGAACTCACCAAGCTGACCACGTCGCTGTCCGCCGAGCAGAAGCAGGAATTCATCGAAGTCTCAACCCAGCTGAAGCTCTTGGACGACCGCCGCAGACTGCTGCTGGTGCGCACCGGCGGTGAGTACGTCACCGAACCGCCGAAGCAGCCCGCAAAGCCGTAGCACAGCAGCACGTTACTGTGCGGCTTTCAGCGCCTTCGCTTCGTCCGGTATTTCTGATCCTTGTTCCCTGTTCCCTGTTCCCTGTTCTCTGATCTCTGATCTCTGATCTCTGATCAATACCCGCTCGCCACCAGCCAGCTTTCTGTCAGCTCCAACGCGGGCTTCTTTTCGGACATCATCTGTGCATAAGCCAGCTTGACCAGTACGTCGGCCTCCACGTTCACCGGAGCGCCCACCGCCAGCGTATGCAAGTTGGTTCGCCAATAGGTCAGCGGCAAAATGGCAATCGAGATTGTCTCGCCGTCAAAGTCCGCAATGGTCAGGCTGATCCCCTCGATGGCCACCGATCCCTTGTGCACCATCCACTGCCGCAGGCTCTCGGGCACGCGCACCCTGAGGGTCCAGTCCGTGGTTTCCTTGTCAAAGTGCGGGCTCAACTGAGGGATGACTGGATCGAGAGCGGTCATCGTGCCTGTCCCGTCCACATGCCCTTGTACGATATGACCACCGAGCGGACTTCCGGCCGCGGTGGGCAACTCCAGATTTACTTTGGACCCCGCAGCCAGTGATCCCAGCGAGGTGCGGTCCAGTGTCTCCTGCGCCAAGTCGGCATAGAACAGCGTGGGGTCCACGTCCAGCGCCGTCAGGCACACACCGGAAACGCCCAGCGAATCGCCCTCGCGCAGCCGCGCCGCTAGCCCCGGAGCCTCGACCGTAATCCGCCGCACGCCCCCCCTATCCGTGAGGCTAACAAGCGTGCCTGTCTGCTCAATAATCCCGGTAAACATGGTTTCATTCTAAGGGAACGGGGAGGCGCAGCTGACTTGCTGACTCGCTTGCTCGCTAAGTCACTGACCACTGCCTTTTTGCCAGGGATCCCGCAGCAGTGAGCAAAGCCCCAGATCGTTTTCGTACCGCTCGACCTCAACCTCCGCCATGCGGATGGCGTGGGCCATGCCGCGAAACGCGGGCACAGCGTCCGACCCCATGATCTGCGGAGAAACAAAGAGGTGCACGCGATCCACCAGCCCGTCAGCCAGCAGGGCCGTATTTAGCCGTGTGCCAGTCTCGGTCAGCAGCGTCAAAATGCCTTCCTCGCCCAGCTTGTCCAGCACCTTGCCCAGCGGCACGCGCCCCGCCTTCCACCCCGGCGACGAAGACCGGTCGCCAGGGACCCCGGCTTCGGCGGGCAATACTTCCACGCGCACGCCGCGTTGGCGCAGTTCGCCGATGCGTGCCTCGTCCTGTGAAACGGTAAACACCGCCAGATCGTTCTGTGCGCCCGTAACCATCTTTGAATCCAGCGGCATGCGCAACGCTGAGTCCAGAACAATGCGTTGCAGCGGCCGCCGGCGCCGCAACCCGCTGCGGTCGGTCAGCATGGGGTCATCGGCCAGTACGGTGTCAATGCCGGTCATGGCAGCGTCGGCCTGCCAGCGCAGCGGCTGCACGGCCGCACGGGCGGCTTCGCTGGTGATCCAATAGGGCGCATGCAGCAGATGTTCGCCGGGCGGCGGCGCGATGCGCCCATCGAGCGTCATGGCCACCTTCATCAGCACCAGCGGACGGCGGTGCTGGCACCACCGGGCAAAGCCCTCATTCAGCCGCCGGGCGTCGGCCTCGCAGACTCCCAGCGCCACCTCAAGGTCCGCCGCGCGCAGCCGCTCCATGCCGTGCCCGGCAACGGCCGGATTAGGGTCGATGGTGGCGGCCACCACGCGCCCGAGACCTGCGGCGATCAGCGCTTCAGTACATGGACCGGTGCGCCCCGTGTGGTTGCAGGGCTCCAGCGTGACGTACGCAGTTCCGCCGCGCAGCCGGTCGCCTGCATGGTGAGAAGCCTCTTTCAAGGCGACCACTTCCGCGTGATCCAGCAGGTCGTACTCGTGCCAGCCCTCGCCGACCACCTGCCCGGCGCGGTCGAGGATCACGCAGCCGACGGCGGGATTGGGCGA
>VFSW01002270.1_pt1 | contig 29076 bp, 12 predicted proteins | sample 5358111 | NCBI WGS metagenome assembly VFSW01 (sample SAMN11554181, study PRJNA540505) | mine drainage metagenome | isolation source: sediment from site ElyBrook_90M | place: USA: Ely Copper Mine, Vershire, VT | collected 2017 | reverse complement strand
TGACAGTTACAGATAACCGCACCGGCCGGATCTACACCCTGCCCATCGAGGACGGAACCGTCCGCGCCATGGATCTGCGGCAGATCCGTACCGACGAAGAAGACTTTGGGCTGATGGCCTACGACCCCGCTTTTACCAACACTGCTTCGTGCCGCAGCAACATCACCTTCATCGACGGCGAACGCGGCATCCTCGAATATCGCGGCTATCCCATTGAAGTGCTGGCCGAGCGGTGTACGTTTCTCGAAGTGGCGTATCTGCTGCTCTTCGGCGAATTGCCGAACGAGACCGAGCTGAAAGACTGGGTCTACAGGATCACGCACCACAGCATGCTGCACGAGACGACGAAAAAATTCGTGGAAGGCTTCCGTTACGACGCCCACCCCATGGCAATGCTGGTCAGCACGGTCGCAGCGCTGTCGGCTGTCTATCCGGACGCTCACAATGTGCACGACCCCGCCTCGCGGCTGCTCCAGATCGAACGGCTGATTGGGAAAATGCCCACCGTTGCCGCTATGTCCTACCGGCACAGCGTCGGCTTTCCCTACGTGTACCCCGATAACGATCTCAGCTACACGGAAAACTTCATGAACATGTTGTGGAAGATGGTGGAGCCGAAATACGCCGCCAATCCCGTGATTGCGCGTGCGCTGGACATCCTTTTCATCCTCCATGCCGACCACGAGCAGAACTGCAGCACCAGCGCCATGCGTTCGGTGGGCAGTTCGCAGACCGACCCGTATCTTTCTGTCGCTGCTGCAGCGGCGGCGTTGTCCGGACCGCTCCATGGAGGAGCCAATGAGGAAGTGCTCCGCATGCTCGATGAGATCGGCTCGAAGGAGAACGTGCCCGGGTACATCAGGAGGATCAAGGATGGGCATGGCAAGCTGATGGGTTTTGGGCATCGCGTGTACAAGAACTACGACCCGCGCGCCAGGATCATCAAGTGGGCTGCCGAGCAGGTTTTTGAAGTTACGGGGAGAAATCCGAAGGTCGATATCGCGATCGAGCTGGAACGGATCGCTCTCGAAGACGACTACTTCGTGAAGCGCAAGCTCTATCCCAACGTGGACTTCTATTCGGGTGTGATGTACCAGGCGATGGGATTCAGGCCTGAGTTCTTCACGGTGCTGTTTGCAATTCCCCGCACGGTGGGCTGGCTGGCGCAATGGCAGGAGATGATCTCGGATCCGGAGCAGAAGATTGCGCGGCCGCGGCAGATCTATACCGGGCAGCGGATGCGCAGCTTTGTCCCGATGGCCGAGCGTCGAGCGGCTCCGGTCAGCGGTCGCTATATCCGCTCTCGCCCACCATCCCCCCAGTCGCACGGCGTACGGCTTCCTACGTGCCCCAAGGCGTAACCCGCTGCCGCGACCGGTGTAATCGTCGCCGGCTGCATGTTCCAGCCGGCGATTTTGATGACCGGGTTGGACGGCGTATTTTCGGGCAGCTGAACGGTGAGCGTCGTCGATTCTCCCGGAGTGAGTTCGATCCAGTTGTCGGACCAGAAGACGGGCGCGATCAGATCGCCCGACTCCGTGCGGACCGCGGCGTTCAGCTGAAACGCGAGCGCGGACGAGCTGTTCTCAAGATGCAGCTGGATCTCGCGTCCATGCGCGGTGCTCGCGATCTCCGCATGAGCCGCGACCGTGGCCGGTGGCAGGTGCGCAAGCGCGGTCAGATCCGGATAGCGTTCCGCGGGTGTGGTTGTATATTCCGTCCCGGCCCAGTTGAAGGCGGTCAGCGTGTAGGGAACCCAGTAGAAGTTATGACTGACGACGTGGCCGCCGGCATCGGTGAGGGTGAGATCGATGAAGAAGATGCGCTCGGTGCCGTTGTTCAGTCTCTCCGGCAGGACGAACACGCGCTGTGAGCTGTCGGCAGCGGCGGTGACGTCCGCCTTCGCGTTGTACAGCTCATTCCAGCGGATCCCGTGGACATCGATGCTGGCGTGCAGGCCGGAGACGGGATGATAGGTACTGTTAACGACCACGATGGAGTGGTCGTCATAGGAGTATTGGATGTGGAGCGGCTCGCACGCCTTTTTGGTCGCGAAGTAGCCGGCATCGGCCTCGAGATTGTAATCGTAGAGGTGCCAGATCATCGACGGCCAGGCGTTGTTCAGCATCCACTGGATGACGCCGGTGGAGACGTATTTGTTTTTGGCGTAGGACTCGAACATGGCACGCTCGGAGTCGTAGGCCATGGTTTGTGCCATGCGCTCGTAGTCGGCAGCCGAATTGGGCTCGGCGTAGATAGCGTTCATGGCGCTGTCGAGGACTTTGAGGGTTTTGAATCCGCCGCCACCATAGTGCAGGCTCCAGTCCGCTGACGGAGGCCACGCGTCGGGATCGGACAGAAACTTTTTGCGGCTGGCGAGCGATGGGATGGCCGGACCCGGACTGGTTTCAGTGTTGAATCCCCAGGCGCCCCCCCAGTGGTGATCGACGTACCAGTAGCTGGGCTCAACGTAATCGTAGGGGCCGGTCATTTTTACGCCGCTCTCGCCGGTGACGGTGGTCGGCCGCTCCGATGCCGAGGAAAGAATGGGGTTGGGCCAGTGTGTGGCGGCTTCGACGTCGAGGTACGCCTTCTCGACATTCGCCGGAGGAGGATTGTCGCTGCCATTGAGCCACACCAGCAGGCTCGGATGATGGCGCAGGCGCAGCATCTGCGAGCGCAGTGAAGCGGTGGCGATGCTCAGGTCGTCGGGAGTCCAGGTCTGCCAGCGCTCCCAGTGGTCGCAGCAGCACCAGCCCAACATGACGAGGATTCCGTTCTTGTCGGCAAGATTGAAGAAGTCTTCCGTGTCGAGCTTGCCCTCGAGACGTAGCGTATTGAGGTTCATATCGCGCACCATACGAAACTGCTCGCGCAGGCGCGCGGAATCGGTGCGCAGCATCATGTCCTGGGACCAGCCCCCACCGCGAATGAGAATGGGCTTGCCGTTGACGCGGAAGAGGCGTCCGCCCCCATCGGCTGCATATTCCGAGGTGATTTCGCGGATGCCGAACTGGACGGTCTTCTCGTCGGTTGTCAGGCCTTCGGTGCGGAAGCTCATGGTCAGAGTCTCGAGATGAGGATCGCCCATCTGCCAGGGCCACCAGAGTTTCGGATTATGGATGCGCAGTTGCGGGAATTGCTCGGGAGTAAAGGTGATGGTGCGTTCTTCATGCGGCGCGAGATGGACCGGCTGCTCGAAGTTGACGCCGGCAGCGGAGCCGGAAACCGTGCCCTGCACCTCGCTGTTCGTGGCGTTGTCCACTTCTGCATCGACGGTGAGTTCGGCGGTCTGCAGGGTGTCGTCGGGCAGATGCGTGACCACCATTGGTGAGCGAAGCGCGACCGCGCCGGTGCTCATAAGGTTGACGTCTCCCCACAGGCCCATGTCCTTGTCGGGCGGCGCGGGGTTCCAGTCGACCCAGTTGATGCCGAGGTCGTGTTCGGTGGGCGCGAAAACTTCGACAGCGAGAACATTCGTGCCGCCCGGCTTCAGCGTCTCGGTCACATCGAGGTCGTACGTACGATAAGCGCCCGCGATCTGCGACGAATCCGCGATCTTGTGACCGTTGAGCCAGATCTCGGCACGATAGTTGATGCCGCCGAAGTGGAGCCAGTAGCGGCGGCCCGCTTCGGTAGCCTTCGGCGCCGTGAACTGGTCGCGATACCACCAGCCGCAGCGATAGGGGCTGTCGGCGGGCATGGGCAGGTTGGCGAAGTTCTCGCCGATCGGGTAAGAAGCGCCGGGAATCTTGCGCAGATTATCGCCGAAATACGGGTCGGGAAAGATGCCCGCGGCGACCTGGGCGGCCAGCACCGTGGTGGGCACAGCCGTGCCGATCCAGCCCTCGGTAGAGAAGCCAGGTGCAGAGATTGCATCGCCCGTGGCCTGAAGTTTGCAGGCGGATTGCAGATGCCATCCGTTATGCAGGGGGGTCACATCAGCCGCGTGCAGCGGGATGGCCACCAGGGCAGAGGCGAGCAAAGACGAGAAGAAATATCGATTCATTCGGGTTGGCCTCCTGGATTGTTCAGCGGAGTTCTCCGCCTGACTGCCGGGGTACTTCACGCGGCGGAGCAGTGGATGTACGCACCACGAGTTCCGGCGCAAGCATCTGCAGCCGTGAGTGGCGCTTATGATGGTCTTCGGTCGGATTCAGAGTTTCGAGGAGACGCTGCGCGGCGAGCTGTCCCATTTCCTCGAGCGGCTGGCGAATCGTTGTCAGTCCTGGAGTGCAGACCGACGCCGGCAAAATATCGTCGAATCCGACGACCGAGCAGTCGTCGGGGATGTGTAGTCCGGCTTCCGTCAGGCCGCGCACGACTCCAAGCGCGGTCAGATCGTCGAAGGCAAGAACAGCAGTGAAGCCGGCCCCGGAAGCCAGCATCTGCGCTGCGAATCGACGACCGCCCTCAAAGCTCGATCGCGGGTCGACCTGATTCGGGAGCTGATAAACCAGGCGGGGATCGAGGCGAACGCCGGCCTCGGCGGCGGCGGCGCGAAAGCCTGCCCAGCGGGGTTCGCTGTCAAACAACTCTTCAGGGCCGCGGACAACCGCGATCCGCACGTGACCGAGCGAGAGCAGATGGCGCATGGCAACGGCGCCCCCCTCCTGGTTGTCGACCAGCACAGACGGAATGCGGCGTGCCGTCAGATCGCGGCCCACGATCATAATGGGCACGTGATTCTTTTCCACCTCGGCGAGCAGATCGGCTTCGTCGAAGATCCAGCTGGCGACAACGATGACGCCTTCGGCACGGCGCTCGAGAATCATGCGGAGGTAGCGGTCGAAGAGTTTGCGCTGCGCCTGGGCGTTGACCTGCAGCGAGAAATACCGGGCTGGCTGGAGAGCTTCTTCAATGCCGTGCAGGACCGGAACGCAGAAGGGATCGGAGAGATCGTACGCGAGCACGCCGATGGTCTGGGTTCGACGCCGGCGCAGGGAACGTGCGTGCACGTCCGGGTGATACCCGAGACGGCTGGCCATGGCGCGGATGCGCTGCCGGGTCGCCTCTGCGACGTGGTGGGAGAGGGGCGCTTCGCTCAGCACGATGGATACGGTGGAGACGGAAAGATTGCAGGCGCGCGCAACGTCGGATAAGGTCACATGACCCGATGCCCGCTGACCCACGTGGTTCCCTCCCTGCGCCGGTTCCAATTTATGTCTGAGCACGAACGGATCGTGCACGGAAATACCTTGGTGGCACAAACGCAGTGCCTTGCCCGGGCGATTTTCCGCTTGACATCAATGCCGGTTGTTCCTAAATTCATATACTATTCAAACGTTTGAAATGCAAGAAAAACGGGAGGCCGCCCATGAAATCATCTCTGAAGATCGCAGTTTGCATCGGGCTCGCGTTCGTACTGTCTGGCACCGCCCTGGTCACGCACGGCCAGGCAGGGCGAGGCAGTATCAGCGGCTCAGTCACCGATCAGTCCGGCGCGGTTCTTCCCGGCGCAGCCGTAACGCTGCTTGGCCGCGCCACCGGCGTTGAACAGCACACCGTCTCCGATGCAGCCGGCCTGTATTCGTTTGTCTCGCTCAATCCGGGTGTCTACAGGATCACCGTCGCGCAGAGCGGATTCAGCACCACAGTTCGCGACAATATCCCGGTCTCCGTCGATCAGACCACCGTCATTAATCTGTCACTCCAGGTGGGAAGTGTCAGTCAGGTCGTAACTGTCAACGCCGAGGTCAACCTGGTCGAACCCAGCAACTCGACCGTCGGCCAGCTCATCTCGGCGGAGGCGATCGATCGGGTACCGTTGCTGTCGCGTGACGTGTTCGACCTGGCGCAGCTCAGCCCCGGTGTGACGCCGGCCAATGGCACTCCCAATTCCTCGAATTCGCAGGCCATCTCGAGCATCACCAGCGGGCGCCCTGGCGTGGATGTCTCTTCCTACACCATTAACGGCGCCATCATCGGCTCCGTTTATTACATGCTCGACGGCAGCCCCCTGGGCATCGCGGAGAACAACGCCGGAGCGATTATTCCCGCACTCGTGATTCCCGAAGACGGCGTGGAAGAGACGCGCGTGGAGACACAGAATACGCCGGCGTCGTACCAGAGCGGCGGAGCCGGCGTTATCAGCCTGGTGAGCAAATCGGGCGGCGACCATTTCCACGGCGACGCTTTTGGCGTCTTCCGCCCCGATATTCTTGCTTCCAACGAGTACTTCAATAAACAGAGCCAGCTGGGCAGCGGGACGGCCAACACGCCTCCTTCTTTCCATCGCTACCAGGAAGGCGCGTCTTTGGGCGGCCCGATCCTGCACAAGAAGCTTTTCTTCTTTGCCGATTACGAGGCGACGCAGCAGGCCACCTTCGACGGATCGAGTATCTTCACGGTTCCCACCAGCGCGGAACGCACGGGCGATTTCTCAGCCGACAATTTTACGATTTACAACCCGATGCTCCCCGACAATCCGGATGGAACACGTCAGCCGTTCGCAAATAACATCATCACCAACCCCAATCCCATCGCCCTGAAGTTTCTCTCCGAATTTCCCAAATGCAACATGCCGGATCCGCAGACCTGCGACGCGGCTACCGACGGAGCTGTCAACAATCTGTATGTGCCGGGCGTCGATCCGATGACCGCCCACAAATTCGATATTCGTCTGGACTGGAATCAGAGCGAGAACCAGCACGTCTTTGGCCGCTTCTCCTTCGATCGCCTTTCCAGCTCGCTGGTGAACGCGTTCAACAATGAGTGGGACCCGTTCTACGCGCAGAACATCACCAACGGCCGCAACCTGCTGCTGGCAGACGACTACACCCTGAACCCGAAGACGGTGTTGCAGCTGCGCTACTCCTTCACGCGGCACTATGAGGATCAGGGCGGCGATCCGCGCCAAAACGGCTACGACATCACCAGCCTGGGCTTTCCCGCCTCACTGGCTGCGGCGGAGTCCTACAAAACCCTTCCCTATGTGATCTTCGACGATGTGGGAGGAGGCATCGGCGGCACCGCGAACTGGGACACGTTCATTTACGCGAGCGAAAACAGCGATGTCAGCGCCAGCGTGACGCGGGTCAGCGGGAAGCATGAACTGAGTGCCGGGTTCGAATATATGAAGCGGTTTTTGAATGTTGGGCAGCCGCCGGCGCCTTCCGGAGCTTACTACTTCGATGTCAGTGCTACCGACCAGTCGACCGCCAACGGCGGAGGTGGCAGCGACTTCGCATCCTTCCTGATCGGCATGGGCCAGGCACCCGGCACGGAGAGCTATAACTTTACGAAAGATCTGTTTGTCGCCGAGGCGAGCCCCTACTACGCGACCTTTATCCAGGATAACTACCATCCAACCCGGTCTCTCACTCTCACGGCCGGCCTGCGCTGGGATATCTTCGGGGGGCGCACCGAGCGGCATAACCGCCTCGAGTATTTCGATCCCAATGCTTCGACCAGCGTGAGCGGCGTTTCCTACACCGGTGCCGAGATCTATGTGAATGGCAATAACCGCTCCCCCTTCACAGCGAACATGAAGGACTTCGGGCCGCGTCTCGGCTTCGCATGGCAGCCAGTGAATCGTCTGGTGGTACGCGGCGGCGCCGGGTATTATTACGGACCCAGTCCCGAGATGGTCGCCAGCGCTTCTCTGAACAGCGATGGCTTCTCCTCGATCACGAACTGGGACGCAACCTGCCTCAACGCCGATGGCAACACGGTTTACAACGGAACCTCAGGCTGCCTGGGCGCAGCGCCCGGAGATCCCGCCCCGAGTGCAACCGGCATTTATTCACTCAGCAATCCGTTCCCGAACGGCGTTGTGCCGCTGATCAGTTCCCCTTCGGGCCTGGGCAATAACCTCGGGACTGCCCTCAACACGGTCCTGCACTCGCAGCGCACGCCCACCACTTACAACTTCAACTTCGGTCTGGAATATGAATTCCCGCGTCAGGTGGTTCTCAGTCTCGGTTATGTCGGCAGCCGTGGACTGTTTCTGCCCATGGGCCAGATCGACCTGAACATGCTGAGCCTGGCCACGATCCAGCAATACGGCGCGTCGCTTTGTGTCGATCCATCGGATCCCGACTGCCAGATGGTCAACAACACATGGGCCCCGATTCAGCCGAGCACCAACGGCAATTATGGTTCGTCCATGGTTCCCCTGTGGGTCTCGCTCCAGAAGTATCCTCAGTTCGGCGATGGCAATTACGGCGCGGGTAATGGGGTCCTCGCCAATGGCTATGCGCGGGGCGACTCCGAGTACAGTTCCCTCCAGGTCAAGCTGCAAAAACGGCTAACCCACCACTTCACCACCCTCAGCAGCTTCACCTGGTCGAAACTGATGACCGACGACGGCAATCCGCCCCTTGGCTTTGTCGGTTCACATGGTGGCGCAGCGCAGGACACACAGAACCTGCAGTACGAACACTCCGTCAGTCCCCAGGATGTGAAGTATCAGTTCACCGGCGAAGTATCGTATGACCTGCCTTTCGGCCGCGACCGCGCTGTGCAGTTGCAGGGTTTCAGCGATGCGGTGTTTGGAGGCTGGACCGCCAACGGCATCGTCTATCTGAGCACCGGCGTCCCGATCGCTTCGCCGGTGGTGGGTGCGCCAGTCTCCTATTTCAATCAGCGGCCCGACCTGACCTGCGATCCCTCCAAAGGCGCTCCTCACACCGCCGACGCCTGGTTCAATCCCGATTGCTTTGCCCTTCCCTCCAGTCCGTTCGTGCCGGGCAGCGCGCCCGCCTATCTCGATCACGTCCGCACCATGGGCGCGCGCGATCTGGATGTGAGCATCTATAAGTCGGTCCCGATGGGTGAGGGCAGGGCGCTTCGATTCGATGCATCATCCTATAACCTGACCAACCGGGCGCAGCTGGGAATGCCCAATGTCCCGGCAATCAACGACGTGCTGACACAGCCCGACGTGGCGGCTACGTTTGGCCAGATCACGTCGACGGTAAATACCCCGCGCCAGTTCCAGTTCGGTGCACGATTCACTTTCTGAGCTACGACCGACAGACCCCTGTCGGGCATCTATGTGATCGAGTCGTTCAGCTCTTCGATCGAAAGCGGACGGAGGCCCACAGGACCTCCGTTCCCTCTTTTACTGATAAGAAGTGAGCTATAGACAGGCGGTTTGGAATAACAGGCACCCACCCATTTGCACGTGCGAGAACGCGTTAGAGTTAGTCTCGCGTACCGTAAACGGCTGGAAATTCTGCGACAGCAGCCATTCCTGCAGCCTGGCGCGGGTAAAGGACGCGTGCGGATCGGGACCGGTTGACCTCGGAGTTAGTTGGGGATCCTGCGCACCGCCACCAGAGTTGTCGTCCCGGGCACCGCGTTTTCGACGGTCGTTGTAAGCAGCGCCTGAAAGTAGGGCGGGACTGTTTTGTGGTCGGGTGAGAGCGCGACCAGAGCCTTGCGGAGAGCGGCCAGGCGCTCCGGATCGATCAGATATTCGATAGCAGCCTGGGACCCCTGCGTGTAAATGCCATAAACCAGGAGGACGCGGTTCTCCTTATCCTGATTGGGAAGCATCAGCACGAGCGCGTAGTCGCGCGTGAGCTGATTGGAGACCGGATCGAATTCCGGCTTGTACTCCGGCTTCTCACCGGGTTGGGGATTGCGGTTGAGAATGACTCCACCCTGCAGGTGAAATCCCTGGGTTTCAAGGAAGACGCGACCGCTCCAGGCCTGGCTGCCACCGAGCAGGATCGCGTTACCGTTCCGAATCTCTTCGAAATTGACGAGGCGCGAGGGCTGCACGCGGCAGGTATCGCCGGCACGAAAAAACAACTCGCATAGGCGCACGACGCCAAGGGCTTCGCCGACGGCGGTGAAATCGGTCGTGGAAGGGACGAAGATGAACCGGCGCAGTTCGCGGAAGTGGATGGTGTCGCGAAATTCGGGCAGCTCGGCCTTGGGAATCTCGTGGCCGTGCGCCACGGTTTCCTCGCTGTCGCCGTTGTGCGCGGCGCGCAGCACCGGATGGTTGGGAATGACAATCAATGGCGCATGCGCCGGGGGGAGAAAGGGTCCCCAGAACCACTGCAGACCGTCGGGCACGCTGACCGCCGCGGAGCGCGCGGACGTGACGGTGCGGTTTCTTTGCAGCGAAAGGCCCAGCGACACAGCCAGGATCAGACAGACAAAGGCCAGTGCAATGGTGAGCGACCGATGGAGGCGGCTGGTGGATCGCGGGATGGCAGCAGGCGCAATGGGCGGCGCCGGGCCCTGTGCTTCGGGGAGGCTGCGGCTGAAGAGCGGAACGTAGTGACCGGCGGGGAGGTCGATGCGAAGAGAATTTTCTGCACCGCTCTCCTCGTAATACTTTCTGAGCGAGCGGCGAATCTCGTGGGCCTGAACGCGGACGATAGGATCCTTCTGCGGGTTGAACTCCGCTCCGCGGTCGTAGACCTCAACACCGATGAGGAACTCGTTGAGCTTCTCCCCGTTCCCAAGGAAGGTCTGTTCGCAGACAAACTCGAGGAATCGAGCCCGCTTGGGAGCGCCGGCAAACTGACGGCTCTCGAGAACCCGGCGGAGCTCCTCACGCTTTTCGAACAAGGACACGGCGATGGGCTGCGTCGGAGCTTCGTGGACGGGGGTCACTATCGGCCTCGCGGATGCGGTGCCAGAGTTCGGCAGGAGGCGCACGCGTTCGGGTCGGATTCTAGCATCGGGGTTCAGGGGGGTCAAACAGCCATGCGCAAGGATTTTCTGGTGCGTTAACGGTTATCTGGCCTGTTACTTGGCGTTAGCGATTTCGCGCTTTTTCGGGTTTGATTTCGGATTTTGCGGCTGTTATCCGCCCCCTGACGATGCGGAGGCTTACCGCGACACGTCAGGCTTCTCCGCCGACCTGCTTTGCGAGGGCAGAAGTCCGCAGTTTGGCCCGCGGGGGTCCGTTTCGCACGATGCCGAACCGCCCTTCCCGGGAATCCAGCACGAAACAGACCTGCTAACGCGCCGCCTAACCTCTATTACCTTGGAGCGCACGGCGCCGCTGCGTACAAGGAAAGAAGAACTCCCGTAGTGCCGAAACTGAGGTGGGGTCTGAAGTTGGGTCAGGCATGAACCGCGCAGGTACGCTTCTGGCTTTGAATATGGCGCTTCTGTTTCCGCTTGCGGACGGGCCCGCCCATGGCCCTGCATCGGCCACCGCAAAGTCTGAGCTGGAAGTGATCCGGCAGTGCGCGCGACCGGTGCTGACCATCGAAACTCCCGGAGCCGAAGACAACAAATACGGCTTCGAAGGGGGCAGAGTCGTCAAACTGGGGTCCATCTACCACCTGTTTACATCGGAAATGGCCGGGGACCCGCACTGGGTGAAGATGCGGCTGGCGCACTGGACCAGCCCGGATCGCGTGCACTGGCAGCGAGTGGCGACCCTCTTTGAGTCCAGTGGCGATTTCAGCGGCAAAGACCCGCGCGCGGCACTGTGGTCACCGATGCCCGTCTTCGACGCGAAGGCCAATCGCTGGAACCTCTTTTATGTTGCGTACGAAGCCTCCCCGGACACTGCGCAGAAGTGGCTGACGAACCATGAGGGCCGCGTCTGGCGAGCCGTTTCGCAACGACCGGGCCCCGGCGGCATCGACGGGCCGTGGAAAGACAAGGGTATCGTGCTCGAGCGCGGAGCGGATTCGGATTCCTGGGAAGGTCTGCAGGGGACCGATTCCTTCTTCCCGTACCCGGTGGGGAACCGGTGGTATGCCTTTTACGGGAGCGCTCACACCGAGAGCCTGCCCCTCTCCCTGTGGCAGGTGGGACTGGCCTCAGCTCCGAGTCTTAAAGGACCGTGGACGCGCTGCACGGCGCTCAATCCTTCGCGGGTGGAGGAGCGATTCATCGAAAACCCGATCGTCACCCGGCTGGCGGACGGCATGTATCTGGCCGTTTACGACAACCATATGCCAAATGAGATTGGCTACACGGTCTCCGCGGACGGAGTCCACTGGTCCGCAGGCCGGCACCTGGTGGTGCAAAGCGGGGGCCGCATCTGGGCGACCGAGGTGCGCACGCCTTTGGGACTGGTGGCGGAGGGCGGGGATTTGTTCACGCTCTTCTATACCGCCAATCAAAAGGTCTCCGGCGCGCATGCCGATGGCTACGGAATCAACCTGACTCCGGGCGCGGTGGGATTCGCCGAGGTGCGGCTGCGCGAAGCTCGCAACGAAGCGGGTGCTTTGCGGGACCCGATCCAGAGCGCGAGGCCGGCTCTGAACGCTGGCGTGACAAACGTCACCGAGCGCGGCGGCTTGTCCGCTCCATGCTCGAAAGGCGGACGGTATGAATGAAAGATCGGGGTTGAACCCCGCGCTGTTGCGGGGGCGCTTGATTTGCGATACGGATGCACGCGGGAGTGCAACCGCATACGAGTTTGAAAGAAGAAGAGATCTTTTTGGGGGCAGCACTATGACAAGGAACCAGAACACGAAGGGTTTTGCAAAGCGGACGATGCCGGCGTGGCTGGGCCTCGCGGCGCTCTCGGGACTGGCGATCCTGCTGATGGCGCAGGGTGCCTGGGCACAGGCCAATCGCGGCTCGATCACCGGAACGGTGGCCGATCCGTCCGGCGCCGTGGTTTCCGGGGTGGCCGTGACCGCGACAAATACCGCAACGAATGTGCCGGCCAGCACCGTCTCCAACGCCGAGGGGATCTACGTCGTTCCCAATTTGCCTCCGGGCGTGTACACCGTCGAGTTTCGCAGAGATGGATTCGAGACGCTGGTGCATCCTGACGTCACCGTTAACTCGACGGAGGTGGTGCGCGTCGACACAACGCTGCACGTGGGCACGGTCACCTCGACGGTGACGGTGAGCGGCGGCGCGCCGGTGATTGACATGGATACGGCGGCGGTGGGCACCAACATCAAGGCCACGGTCGCGAACGACTTGCCGCTGAGCATCTACGACGGCGGGCGCTTCCTCGAGAATTTTGCCGTTGCCATTACACCGGGCTATTCGCCCATCAGCTCGCCGTATGGCGCAGTGGTGAATGGCGGCCAGTGGTATACCAAGGACTACACGATTGACGGGACGTCGGGGACCAGCAGCGTGCGCGGCGACTCGATGGACGGCGGGCCCAGCATGGAGGCGGTGGAGGAGCTGCAGGCGCAGACCAGCGGCCTGGACGCGGAGAGCAGCATCACCGGCGGCGGAGTAATGTCGTTCAACCTGAAGTCGGGCACCAACGCCTTCCACGGTTCAGCCTTCCTCTACGGGCACAACGAGCTGCTGGATGCCAACACCTGGACGAACGACAGCCTCGGGCTGAGCAAGCCGAAGAAGCGCGCCTGGGATGACGGCGGCAGTCTGGGCGGTCCGATTTTCAGGAACCGGACCTTCTTTTTCGGCACCTTTGAGCGGTTCCAGTCCGTCGACTTCCGGCTGGCCGGGGGCGGGGCGACGGTTCCGCTGCCGGCCTTCCTGACGGGCGACTTCAGCGCCCTGATGGGTCCGGAACTGTGCACCTTTAATGGTTCGACGGACCTGTGCAGCAACGCGGCGAACTACGGCAACGCACCCGGCACCCCGATCATGGTCACAGACAACTCCGGTAACCAGGTGCAGGCGCGAGAGAACATGATCTACGATCCGAACACGGGGAATCAGTTCACGGGCAACATCATCCCGGCGAACCGGATCAGCGGAGTAGCCCAGAAGGTGAACACCTTCTACGCCAACTATCCGCCGCAGCTGGGCGGGCTCGACAACAACGCGAGAATGCTGCTGCAGAACACGCCCTCGCAGACGCCCATCTGGGTGGTGGTGAAGCTGGATCACATGCTGCGCGACCAGGACCGGCTTTCCGGATCGTGGATTTACGATCACAAACCGCGCACTCTGGATGACGGCGGCGGCTTGTGGCAGCAGGGCACCGAGGACGGAGGCCCGCTGTCCAACGCGCGGCTGCAGATGTACCGTCAGCAGCAGTGGAGACTGAGCGAGCAGCACACCTTCAGTCCACAGCTGCTGAACGTTCTGAACTTCGCGTACAACTTCGATTACAACGGCAGCGACACAGCGGTGCCGGGCGAATGGAACTCGCAGCTGGGATTTGGCGATACGGGCGCTAAGAATTTCCCGCTGATCTCGTTCAGCGACAACGGCTCCTACGGTCACGGCGAGACTTTCCTGGGCAGCAACTGGCAGGGCAACACCAAGGGCACCTACATCACGGTGGGCGACACACTGACCTGGACCAAAGGGCGGCACAACCTGAGCTTCGGCGGCCAGATCGACGCGCATCAGATCAACAGCCACTCCGGCTCGGGCGCCTATAGCTTCAGCTTCTCGTATCTCAACACGGCCGGAGCTGGTTATCCTTATGACGGCTTCGGGTTCGCCACTTATATGCTGGGCCAGGTGAACCAGTCGAATCAGACCGTGCCCTATAACCTCTACGGGCGGCAGAAATCGCTCGCCCTGTTCGCCCAGGACAACTACAAAGTGACGCGGAAGCTGACCGCGAATCTGGGCGTGCGCTGGAACTACAACACGCCCTTTCACGAGAAGAACGGGAACTGGGCGAACTTCGATCAGACAGCGATCAGCCCCATCTATGGGATTCCCGGATCGCTGGTCTTTGCCAAAGGCGGCAGCGACAGCTTCCAGAAAAACGAGTACTACCTGAACTTCGGGCCGACGATTGGCCTTGCCTATCAGCTGCAGCCCAGGACGGTGGTGCATGCGTCCTTCGGCCTGATCTATAACCCTGTCGGCGTGACCTTCTTCTCCGGTGTGCCGGGGGGGTTTGCGCCGCAGCTCGGTTCGAGTGCAGCCAACAACTTCAGCTGGGACGCGCCCGGGGGCGGCGGCCAGTATCCCGGCGTCTTCAGGAAAGCGACCACGGCCACCGATCCGGCTACCATGACGCCATTTCCGGTCAGCATGGATCCGCGCGCTCTTCGCCTCGGTTACAGCGAAGCCTTCAACGGGGGTATCCAGCAGCAACTCACGCCCAACACGCGGCTGGAAATCTCCTATGTCGGCAACCGCGGCCACCGTCTGACCGATGCCGCCCTGGCCTGGAACCAGACCAGCACCGATAAATTCCTGGCCCTGCTGAAAGCGCATCCGGACATGAACATCTGGGACTACGGGCAATACATCTACAGCGCCGCGGATGCGCAGGCGTACGGGGTGCCCTATCCGTATCCTGGCTTCTGGGGACCGCCGCTGGCCGCCCTGGCTCCGTTGCCGCAGATGGCTGCCGCTGAGGTGGAGTACTGGTACTATCCCAACCTGCAGTATGCGGGACTGCCCCTGGGACAGAGCTTCTACGATTCGATGGTGGTGGACGTGGTGAAGCGCTCGGGCACCGGACTCACCATGGATATGAGCTACGTGTGGTCGAAGTCGGAGGGGGATTCCTACTCCTCCCAGCAGGAAAACAACGGCTTCTATACTCCGGTTCAGGACTTCGGCAAGATGTCGCAGGCGGCGCATACTATTACCGGCTACGACCTGACCCATGTGGTGAAGGGGTTCGTCAGCTATCAGCTTCCGCTGGGGAGAGGGCAGCGCTGGCTGGGCAATTCGCACCGGGTGGTGAACGGAATCGTGAACGGATGGACTCTGGCCAGCACGGTGAGCTATTACACCGGGCAGCCGTTCATGGTGGGAGCCGCGAATCCTTACTGGCCTTTGTGGGGGAACATCTATCCTGTGTTCCACACGCAGACCTTCAAAGGACCCGCGGATCCGAAACGCTATGTTCCGATCGGCGGAGGTGTGACTCCGCCGGCGTCGAATTTCTACATGCCGACCAGTGTGGCCACGAACCCGGCAGCAGGATATCTGCCACCGCGGGGAGCGACTTCCACTCTGCGCTGCCCTGGACAGGCCGACGAGAACATCACAGCCTTGAAGAACGTCCGCATGGGCCCGGAAGGAAGATACAATCTGTCGCTGCGTACGGATTTCTACAATCTTTTCAACCGCCACTACTACTACATCAACGGATGCGCGGGAAGCCGCTCCTCGATCGGCGCTTCGAACTTTGGGGAGATTCTCGGAGTGATGGACAACCCGCGCAATGGACAGTTCGCCATCCGCCTGGATTTCTAACCGCACGATCCGAACATCACCATTTCCCTGCAGGGCGGCCAATCGCCGCCTTGCAGGCAGCAGCCGATAAAACGAATGCGTCTCCATTTCCCTGGTTCTGCCTTATTCCTGATCGTTCTGTTCTTCGGCCCGTGGACAGCACCGCGGGCCAGAGCCGCGTCTTTCTATGTGGACTGCTCGCAGTCCGCACCCGGCGATGGTAGCCAAAATCGTCCCTGGAACCAGCTCGCCGCCGTCTCCGCTCAGGCCCTCCACCCCGGAGATACCGTCGCCCTGCGCCGCGGAACAACCTGCCACGGAACCCTCTCGCTGCACGGCTCCGGCAGTCCTGCGGCTCGCATCCGCCTCACCGCGTGGGGCCAGGGCATCCGCCCGCGCATCGTCTCGGAAAAAACCGATGTCCAGGCCGTGCTCCTGAAAAACGCCGAATACTGGCAGATCGATTCCCTCGACATCGCCGGAGGCAATACCTACGGCCTTCTCGTCACCGGCGATCAGGACCAGGTCCTCAGCCATATCACTCTGCGCAATCTGGTGGTCCACGACGTATTCGGCGGCGCGCTGCACAACAAGGACAACGGGCTCGTCGTGTTTTTGCGCGGATCGAAGCAGCAGCGCTTCGATCATGTTCTGATTGAAAACGTCACAGCCGCGCATACGAATCAGTGGGCCGGCATCATGGTGGGTGCCGGCAACTTCTATTCTGACGAAGAGGGCTACAACCGCGATGTTGTAATTCGTAACAGTGTCGCGCACGATATGTATGGCGACGGAATCATCCTGTTCCGCGTCCGCGGCGGCGTCATCGATTCCAGCACCGCCTGGCTTACCGGGCAGCAGCCCACCGAGAATGTGGGCACGCCCAACGCCATCTGGACCTGGTCCTGTACCGACTGCACCGTCCGCAACAGCGAGAGCTTTCTTACGGAGAGCCCCGGCGTCGACGGCGGCGCCTATGACATCGACTGGGCCACGACGCGCAACACGGTCGAGGATGACTATGCTCACGACACGCAGGGTTATTGCGTCGCCGTGTTTGGCGCAGGCTACGTCACGCACGACGCCGTTGTGCGCAGCAACGTATGCGTGAACAACGGACTGAGTCCCCGGATGTCGAGGACCGAAGGCGCCGTCTATATCCACACCTGGGATAACGGCAGGATCGACGGGATGATCGTCGAGAAGAACTTCATCGACTGGAATCCGCCGGCGCCCGCGGCTCCCATCGTGAATGACGAAGGGACGGAGTTCGAAGGCAACCCGGTCACTCTTCGCGACAACGTCATCCGTTCCGCCAGCCCACTGCTGCTGCGCAGCTTCGGCGACGGCCTGGTGCTGGCCAACAACAAATATGAATATGCCGGGCTCGACCAGCCCTCATGGTTCTGGAACGGAAAGACGTGGAATTCTCTGGCAGAACTGCAGGCCGCGGGCGCGGAAAAGGGCAGCACTCTGAGCGCAGAACCGAAGGGACCGCACGGGCACGACAGGGAACGCGCCTTCGACCCGCGCATTCTGAAGAATCTGACCGGCCTGGACGGCCATTCGCTGCCCATCCTGAATACGGCGCAATTCCGGCTGGTGACCTGCCTTGATCTCCGACTCGATGAGGACGGGCTGATCAACCCCGAGGCCATGGCGCGGCTCAGCGTGGTGCGCACGCTGGCACGCGAATACAACGGGCGCCAGCTGCAGATTTTGGTATTTGTATCAAACATCGGTACAGATCCAGCCCTGCGCAATGCCCTGATCGATCTGGATACCCCGTCGATCTGCTTCGTGCGGACAACGGCTGCGGACGGAGCAATGGCGAGCGCCCTTCTGGGTGCGAGTGGGCGGGTTGTCGACCAATGGCCGGCGTCTTTCGCGCCTTTCAATGCCGCGGCCATCGGATATACCGTTCGCCGGCAGCTCGGGGTCCCGGTCTACGCTCAGATGGATCCGCGCCCCTGAGGAGAACTACACAGGGGCTTCCCCGCGGCAGAAAAGGCGACCGCTGCATGCAGAGAAGAGTCGGGATGTATGGCTTCGAGTTCGACAGGGCATCATTAACGGCGAGCAGCTCGAAATGGCGACGCCGGCAATCCGATTCTGTTGTAGAGATTGCACATGGGGTTGTCGGCCCAACCGTAACGCGCTTCGACAGGCATCCGCACTGCGGGGCTGGAAAGGACGACGGTAGCGCCTTCGATTTTGGCCGTGGCCGGCATGAAATGTCCATCTTCGCTCGCGATCTCGAAACCCTGCAACGGACCGCCCCGCGCCACCAGCCCCCCGGCGTGATCGAACATCAGCCTCAGTTGTGTCCCTTCGCGGCTCATCGACCGGAACAGCGGTCCCGAATACTCCACCGGCTCTCCGTAACCCATCGCCCGCGCCGCCAGCGCCAGCCTCGCGCCCACATCCTGCTTATCGACGGGATGGATGTTCTCCGGATCGCCGATGTCGATCGTCACCGCCATCGCCGTGTTCACCAGATCGAGAGCCTCGCGCTGCGCCTCGCGAATCTCCGGCCAGTGATCCCCCGGCCCCGTCCGGTAGTTGGCAATCTGCACATAAAGGAACGGGAAGTTGCCCTCGCCCCACGACTCGCGCCAGTCCTGAATGAGCGCGCGGAAGAGGCGCCCGTATACCGCATAGCGCAGCGCATCGGTGTCCGATTCTCCCTGATACCAGATCACTCCACGAATGGGAAAACGCGTCAGCGGCGCGATCATCCCGTTGAACAGCGCACCGGGGGCCCACGCGCCGAACACCGGATGCCATGGCAGCCGCAGATTTTCATCGGTATCCGGTTGCTTCTCCAGCGCTCGCCGCTCCTTCTCCTGCGTAATCACAGCGTCCGGTTCCTGCGCCTGCATCGCTGCCCATGCCCCGAATACCGGCATCAGCGATGCGTCGCCCGAGAGGGCGCGCATGCTGGTCCAGGCCTCGGCGGGCGTTCCGCCCCATGCAGACTCCACGATGCCGATGGGAACGTGCTCGCGCTGCACCAGTTCCCGGCCAAAGAAGAAAGCCACCGCCGAGAAATCCTTCACCGTCTCCGCCGTGCTCGCGCTCCATGGCATCGCAACCGCGACGTCGTCCTGCGGATAACCGGCAAAACGCTGGTCGACGTTCATCAGCCGCAGTTGAGGCAGATTCGCCGCGGCCAGCTCCTGCTCGGCGTTCTTCCCCTCCTTCACCGCAAACCCCATGTTCGACTGGCCCGACGCGATCCACACATCGCCGACCAGCACGTCGCTCAGCGTGACCGTGTTCGAGCCCCGCACCGTGATCGCAAACGGGCCGCCCGCGTCGCCTCGCGGCAACTCCACCGACCAGCGGCCGAGATCGTCGGCGGCCGAAGTTTGTTGCGCTCCGCGAAACGTAACCGTCACCGTTTCCTGCGCATCGGCAAAGCCCCACACATGCACCGGCTCATTTCTCTGGATCACCATATGATCCGCAAAGATCGCCGGAAGCCGAACCGCTCCGTGGATGGATAAAGGAATGAGACTCGCAAGGACCAAAACGAGACTGCGCGCCGAAGCGTCGGACTTCATCAACACCTTGTCTCCCTGGAATCGCTGTGGTCGAGCATACTGCGCGGCGATTCAACCGGCAATGCCATCCGCGCCGAAGCCGCACTCGAACTTCAATGGCCGTGGAATCGCGCTTCGTAAATCCCGCCGTGCGCGCTGGCCTTCTGTTCTCTGTGCCGCGATCCTCGCTGCCCTCGCCTGCGCCGGAACGGTCCGAACCGCTCTGGCCGACGACGACTCCTCGCCCATCTCGGTCAATCCCAACTTCGCCGAAGGCCTGACCGGCTGGCAGACTCAAGGCGATGTTCATTTTCAAACGAGCGCCGCGGATCCGTCAGAGCATGCGGTCACCATCGGACCGGGTACTGGGTCCATTTCGCAGCGCGTCACTGCGAACGCCGCGAATCACATGATGATCGCAGCGACCCTCCACTCCGTGCCGGCAGGTTCGGCAACGCTGTCCGTTCGATGCTTCGATAAAGACGGCCGCGAGTTGATGACGCTTCGGTCCCCGAAGGACATCCTGCCCGGCAAAGAGCCCGACACCCTCGCAGACTACTTCCGCCCGCATCCGCTTACCGCCAGCATCGAGATCGTCGTCGCCAGGGACGGCGCGCCCAGCTCCGTCACTATCGATCGCCTCGAGCTGGAAATCTACCACGATGATGATCCCACTCTGAAGAGTACCCAGAACCTGGCGGACCTCATGCGGCCGTTCTGGAAAGGACCGCTGGTCTCCGGCGAAGCGGTGCTGTTGACCTCGCGCAACAGCGAGCCGGCAACCGGCACGCTGATGTTTCGGCCAACGCGCATCCTCTCCGTCACCAGCTACGACGGCGCCACCGCCTGGCGCGAAGCTGTCGACTACACCGTCAGGGGACGCACCCTCATCGCGGCTGCCGATTCGCCCATCAGCCAGATCCGAGAGTCGGCTCTGCTCCAGGGCGATCTCGCGTGGAACGTGATCGGCGGCAAACAAGTGCTGGTCACCTACGAACACAACGACGCGTGGACCGGCCCCGTGCAGCCTTCCATCCTCGATGCCCTGCCCGCCACCCTCCGTCTCCTCGAAGCGCGCCAGCCGCTGCGCATCGCCGCTTACGGCGACAGCATCACGTTCGGCATCGGCTCCAGTCACATGCAGAAAATGCCGCCCTATCAGTCGCCGTGGGCAAATCTTTTCGTCAATCAGCTGCAGGATGAATGGCGCGATCCCGCCATCACGCTCTTCAACGCCTCGCAAAGCGGAGCCGACTCGAATTGGGCGCGGCAGATGGCGGGGCGCATGGTGGCCTCGCTGCATCCCGATCTCGTCCTCATTGCCTTTGGGCAAAACGATTTCTGGAGCGTCTCCCCCAACGACTTTGCGGCGAATCTCTCTGCCGTGATCCACACCGTGCGCCAGTCCAACCCCCAGGCGGAATTCCTCCTCGTTTCCACCATGCGCTTCGATCCCGCATACAGCGTCGATCCCAACTATTGGCAGCGCGTGAGCGATTACGACGCCCGCTTGCGCGCCATGACCACCCAGGGCGTGCAGCTCGTCGATATGACCGCGATCAGCGGCGCCGTCTTCGCCGCCAAGGCTCCGCGGGACTGCCTCAACGACCCGCTCCATCCTAACGACTATCTGTCGCGCTGGTACGCGCAAAGCCTGATCTCCGCTCTCTCGCCGAAGACTACTGAACCTGGCGGATCGCCCCAGCGAACTCAGTTCAAGAACAAAAAGGGAGTAGGCGATGACGACCCCTCCGCCCCCGAAGCCGTCGATGCCACCGGATCGCACTGGTATTACAACTGGACGCCGCGTCCTTCAAAAGGAACCATGCACGCGGAGTTCGTCCCGATGCTGTGGAGCGCGGGCAGCGTCGATGCCGACCTGCGCGCCGCCATGCAGTCGGGAGCCAAACATCTCCTCGCGTTCAACGAGCCCGACTCGGCGACTGAGGGCAACGTCACCGTCGACCAGGCGATCGCCCTGTGGCCGAAGCTCGAAGCCACCGGCCTCCGCCTCGGCAGCCCCGGAACCACTACCGGCAGCGAATGGCTCGATCGGTTCATGACTCAGGCCAGAGCCAAAAACCTCCGCGTCGATTTTCTCTGCCTCCACTGGTACGGAGACATCACCGCGCCCGATCCGGTCGGCGAGTTGCAAAAGTATCTGCAGACTTACTGGGACCGCTATCATCTGCCCATCTGGCTCACGGAATATTCCGGCGCAGATTTTTCCTTTCACCGCCGCAAAACCAGCGTGGAAGACAACGCGCACTTTGCCGCTGCCTCTGCCGCCATGCTGGAGAAACTTCCTTTCGTCGAGCGCTACGCCTGGTTCGGAACCGCGTGGACACCGGACTCAAAGGACTATCCCACCTCCGGACTCTACAACAACACAACCCACGCGCTCACCCCCGTCGGCCAGGCCTGGCGCGCTGTTCACGAGCCATAGTTGCAATCAGTACTGCCAGTCCCGCAACGAGAGTCACACTTATGATCGACCGTCCGCACCGCCTGTTCACCGCTCTCCTCGTCCTTCTGGCTTGTGCGTCCGTTGCGGCCGAGGCTCCGCAGAAATTCTCCCCATCGAATCTCGCCTCGCCCGCTGTTCCCGGACCCATCTCTGTCTATGACAACTGGTCCACCTACGACGAACTCTCCGACCATGTTCCGCTCACGCAGGACCTGGCCATGCGCGAGCTGCATCAGATCCTGCGGTTGCGTAAGTCGGGCGTGCGCTTCGATTACTACGTCATGGATGCCTTCTGGTTCGATCCCGCCGGCGCTTACCGTACCTGGAGGAAGCCCAACTGGCCCGACGGTCCCGATCTCTGGCTGAAGACCTGTCTGCAAAACGGTATCCTCCCCGGCCTGTGGTTCAGCACCAATGCTCTCGTCCATCTCAACGCGGCGCCGCAGTGGCGCGACTCGCTGAACAGGCAGGGCGGCGCCATGTCGATGTTCGAAGGCGGCTTCCTGCCGGACTTCATGCAAACCCTGCAGTACTGGTACGACCGCGGCGTCCGCATGTTCCTCTTCGACTTTGCCGATCTCACCGCGGCAACGCCCGGCGCCGAAGCGACGCTGAGCAAGGATGAAATCGTTCGCCGGAATTCGGCCGCGCTGCGCGACGCTCTCATCGGTTTCCGCCGGAGAAACCGCGACGTGGTTCTCGAAGCCTTCAACGGCTTCGGCGGCGTGATGGATTCTACCTACTATCCCTTCCCATTCAAAGATCCGGTCGACCTTCGCTGGCTCGGAGCTTTCGATTCGCTCTACTGCGGCGATCCTCGTCCCGCCGATGTTCCTGAGATGAGCTTCTGGCGCGCACTCGATATCTACAGCGATCATCAAATGCGCCGCTACGAAGAGGCCGGCGTTCCGATCGAGCGTATCGACACCACCAGCTTCATGCCCGGAGTGACCGGCACGATCTACCGGCGCGGCTTTGAGGAGTGGAAGGGATCGCTGCTCCTCGCGCTTGCGCGAGGCGGCTGGATCAACACCAGCTACGGCAATCTCGAAATGCTCAGCGAACAGGATGCACGCTGGTTTGCTCGCGTTCAGTCCCTCTTCTTCCGCCTCCAGTCCACCGGCCGCACCCACACCTTCGGCGGTATTCCCGGCGATGACCAGCCCTACGGATTCGGCTCCCTGGATGCAGATGGCAGCGTCTATGTGGTTGTCAATCCGCGCCAGGAGATGGCCTCGATTCGCCTGCCCCTGCTCGCTGCAGAGCAGCGCCCCGTGGCCAATGGCCGCCTGCAGTTTCGGGACGCCGGATTCCTTCCCCGCGTCACCGGCAATTCCGTCGAGTTGGGCCCTGGTCAGATGGCGATGATCGGCTATGGCAAGTATGCGGGTCCTGCGTTTGATTTCGGCATTCAACAGGATGTTGTCGTTCCGCGCTCCATCGAGCACGTCCCGGCAGACTTCAAGGCCGCCGGTCAGGGGATCGTTCGGGCGGTCATTGCGGCTCCAGCCGGCGGAACTCTGCGACTCTTCTTTCAGCAATACGATAACGATGGTACGCTGCATCGCACTCTGGCCGGCGATGCGTCGATGGATAAGGTCCTGGAACTGACCGCGGAACAAAACGGCCATGCCATTCCGATTCGCGAGGAATATGACCGAGTTATCTGGTCGGGGCTCTCCTGGGCCGCAGGAGAAATCCGCCAGGCCGATCTGCAACCTGGATCACCACTCACGCTCACATTCAGAACAACGGAAAGGACTGCCGTGACTCTGCGAGGGAACCTCTATCTTGTCCGCTATTAGGACGACGATTCGCTCTTCGCATTAAGACACGTCATTCGTTCCAGGCGGATACTTCGTACTGACGGTTGGTGCCACAACAGCTTGTCTTTTAACGGCATTGAAGATGGTTGCCCTGTGTCAATCGAGCGAAGTCACACTGGATATTCGTCCGCAACGCAGTGCTCGACGAGCTTCTTGAGCGCACGCATTACCGCTGCTTAAAAGCTGCCGTTCAGGATGCCACTGGCGCAATACATACTCGAAAGCATTGGAGTACCCGCTCCAGGAGGGGGGAGTCGGCATAGAGTGCTCCAGCCAGTAAACACGTGGGTCTTCATCGATTCAGTCCTGCCGCAAAAGGACTGAATCTCCGAACGTTCGTCGGATAAACTATTTAGAATAAATAAAATAGAGAGGGAGGGATTCCTATTGTTGCCGTAAGGCATTGTTAATCAGCAGGATATAGATCGGAGATGAGCATCGTACCCGCAGATATACCCACACGGAAGCGGCACTTAAGCTGTTTTTCGTCCCAAACTGGATAGCTGGCAGCCCAGGCGTTTTGGTGCGCGGTGATGCCTGCGCCCCCCCGTTATGTGCTTCGCGGTTGGAACTCGCCGAGCCGCCGTCGGCCAGTTCCAGGAATGGCGTCTCGCGGGCCTCAAGTTGCACAAACCCGATGTCCGGCACGGGCTGACTATACCAATCGGTAGCAGAGGAAAAGCTGTCAATGGCTCCCCAGCTTTTGACGCCGATATTCAGCATCTGGCAACCGTGCTTGTCGGCCTCCACCAAGAACATGAGCGCCGCGCCCGCAAACTCGCCTGTCTTGCAGTTGCGCCATAGCTGGTCGAAGGCCTCAACGACGTGCCGGTTGGTTGCGACCAGCCCGCTGTCATTGACCAAGAAGCCCGTGCCGAACATCTCAGGAAAGACAGGCTGCTGGCCTGCTGGAAGAGGCAGCATCTTTGAGATGAAGGCCACAACGCATGGGGAAGCACTCTCGTACAGCACTTCAAGATTCATGTCGTGCTCCCTCCCGTTGCAACTGGTTCCTAGTCAGCCGCAAGAGCCGAACTCGGTCCGTTGCCTCTATGCCTCAACTTCTTCAATCGCCTGTGAGCTACTTATCCCGCACTTGCGATGGACCGCGTTTTCTACTGTCCGAATATCCTCTTCCTCAAGACCGTAGAGCGAAAATACTTGTCGGTCAATTTCCTGCTCAATAGCAAACGCCTCCGCTTCCCGATCATGTTCCTTCGCTTTCAATAGCCGGTCAACAGCGCGAACGAGTATGTCTGTATCTGTATCCGACATTTCGGGAATCGGAAGCGAGTTAATCATCTCCTTGGTAAACGTGGTTCCACCGTTATAGCTTGATGCAATGTGCTTTTCCTTTATGTAGAACAATGCAACGGAACTATTTAGAACCGCTGCCAGAAACTTGAGAGTCCGCAAATCCTCGGCGGGAATCATAAGCGTTGTTTTGCCTGGGATGATACATCCCTTCAAATCCAAACAAGCGTCGAGTAGATTGAGCCCTTTGATAAGGAGCTTCTTCTTTGTGGGCTTCGCGCCATATGAGTTTGGAAACATTGCATGAAATGCGGATTTCTCCACAACAGGGCAAGCATATCGTCCGCCGAGGTACACCATATCGCGCTGCCTCCACCTCGACAGATACTTCCCTATCGTTCCTGTGTTTACGATCTGAAACACTCTGTCGTAATCCTGCTTCGTAGACGCCTCCTTGACGAGTTCCTTGAGCTTGTAGGCGTCCGAAGTTGCGCAAGCATTTTCACACTGAGCATATTCTGAAAGTCGATGCGGCAAAATCTCTAATGCACCCAGCACATCGACATAATCCGAAAATAGCCAATCGTAGGTATAGGGAGGCTTCATGCTAGCCTTGCTGGTGGTGCGCTTGGGCACGATCTCTGTCCCGCAGTATTCATAGATGTATAAGCTGGCCTGTGAACGCTTCGTGTAAACCGTAACAATCGCATCAACATTTGCGGTCTGAAACACGTTTCTTCCAGCGTTGAGTAGGCTGGCGATGTTGTCGGTAGTCTGAGCGCGCAACTCGTCGCCAAATGGTTTTGAAATCCACTTGTCGGGGGTGATGAATGAAAGAACCCCATTGGCCCCTAGCAAGCTGAACGCCCTTTCATAAAACGCGATGTATATGTCCCAGTTACCTTTGGTCATTAAATACGAAGACTGTATGATCTTGCGCAGCTCAGGGTTAGTCTTTGACATATTTTCTGAATCAATGTATGGCGGGTTGGCTATTACGGTATCGAAACCTCCGTTATCGCTGAACACCTCGGAGAAGTTAATCGCAAAATCAAAATCGACTGCATAGCCGAGGCTCTGTTTTGATCCTACAAAGCAATCATGAAGGGCTTGGTCAATCCTGGCTCTCAGATTTGTTTTCCGCTCATGATTTGTCTCTTCAAAGAACTTCGCTTTCAGCGATTCGACTTCGTGCAGTCCTTTGGATTTGAATGGAAATCCGATGAGCGAATTCCCGGCGACAATCTTAAAATCGAGGTTAGGCAAAGGTTTAATCTGTTTTGTCTCCTCCTCATCTACTACCAGTGAAAGCCATAAACGGAGCTTGGCGATTTCAACCGCGCCAGCATCAATATCAACGTCATAGAGACATGACTGAATTGCATGTCGCTTAAAGCTGTAGGGTGTGCGGTCGTTTACATCATTGAAATACGGCGTCAGCGCCGACCTACTTTTCACAATTTCGGTCACCATTCCAACCGGGAAAGCGCCGGAACCAACTGCCGGGTCACACACTGTGATTGAAGCCAACCGCTCATCAATCAGGCGCGCATGGACCTGTATAGATTTCGGCATTTTGACCAGGTAGCTCGTGTCCACTGCTTCGTAGTGTGATATTTGCTCGCCAAGCCGAACGAACGTTTCAATATCTTCTTTACCCACACACTCACCAGTCTCGTTCAATTCACGGTACAGAAAATGTATGATGCATTCCTGGCACATGTAGTGGACGATTTCGCGTGGCGTGTAGAACGCGCCCAAGCCCTTGCGCCTGTTTTCTTCAATCAGGTTTTCAAAGACCTTGCCGAGCATTTCAGGGTCAATGGCTACTTCTTGCTCCAGCGGCTCGGCCTCATTGACGGTGAAGTTGTAGCGGTCAAATACGTCAAGGACGCCGCTGCCGGTAACGCCCTCTTCGATGTGCTTGGCATTGGTGAAAAGCTCATTTGGCAGGGGAATGTCGATGGTGCGCCAGTCGTAGTCGCCGAGCGGCTCAAAGAGGCCGCCGTTGAGGAAGGGGATGCGGCACTTGAAGCGGTCGCACCAGGCTTCATGCCCACGGTCGGATGCCAGCGTGTCGTAGAAGAGCGGTTCAAGGATGTCGTTGAAGAAGTTTTTGTAATCGCCATACGAGCCGCTTGCCATCTTGCGCAGCATATCGTGCGGCCCTGTGCCCCACGGCTTGCCACGCTCGACGCCGAGCCATCCCTTCTTCTGGAGGAAGTAGAGGAATACAATTTGGCCCATGAGCTTTTTGGCGAAGTCAACAGTCTGGATGCCCTTGCTGGCGAATTCATCGCGGATGGCCTTGTTCTTTCCCGCCAGCTTTTCCAGTGCTGCATGAATGTCACCGAAGAGTTCGGCGTACTTTTCGAAGAATTCCTTGGTGACGGCCTCAACGCTGAAGGCTTCTTCAATCTGCGCCAGTGCCGGGTCTGTGCTGTCATTGCCTAACAGGGTAAGAAAGCGCGATTGCGCGGTGTGGCAGCTTTCGCCCTCGCCGACGATATAGGAGAAGCGCCGCGCCGGGGTGAGACGCGCTTCCACGCCAACCTTGCCGCTGTCGGTCTGGACAGTCGCGTATTCCATACGGATGTAAGAAAAGCGCCAACTGCTTTCAGAAGGCGAGACGAAGGCAACGAGCGCCGCGTCTTTTTCGCTCTTCTTTATAAGGTGATCTGCAACAAAGTTGCGGATGGAAGTACGCGCCCGCTCCAGCTTGGAGTCTGTAGTCAAATAAACGATCAACACATCCAGCTTTTCACCGTGTGGAGTCGTGTACGTGCCGAGCCGCTCGTACCGCTGTACATGATGCTTGAAGGCGTCCTTGATGTAGATCTTGTTCCATTGCGCTGCCTTCGACTCATCGAAGTGGTTCAGCAGGTTTTGAACGAAGGTGCGGAAGCGGGCCTTATCAAAGCCATGAGTAAAGGTGTCACTGACGAAGGCGCGGGCCTGGGAGCGGTTCATTTAGCCTCCAGCAAGTAGGACGAGAGAATGACCTCTCGCGGGCTGAGCGTGTTATGCGTAAGCTGCGCGCGTGTGGCCTGCAAGAACAGCGTCGAAATGTCCCGCCGCAGAATGCCCAGCACCTTGAGCGGTTCAATCTCGGTTTTGAGGGCTTCGGCGACCTTCTTTGTCGTTGGGCGAGGGAGCGCACCATCGGTCAGGAGTTGAATAACCTGTTGAATGTATTGCTCATCATCGTCGGTGAAGCCCTGATAGCGGCGAATCTCTTTGGCCTTCAGCCGCTTCAGGATGTAGGCATCGTTCGCGCCGCCTTTGTGCTTGGCGATGGCCTCATCCATGTCTTCGGTAGTGGCCTCGGTGAATGCAGCCTTGTTCTTTGCCAGCAGGTCGTAGAAGTCGGCGGCAATGGACTGCCGCTTTTCGGCCTGGTCAGCAGGCTTGAGCAGCTTGACGGCTGCGAGGAAGTCCAGTTCAACGGGATCGGCAGTACTGGCCGCGAGGTAGAACTTGTCTAGGCGTCCATGACGAAAGTAGGTGAACAAGGACGGGAAGTTCTGAACAAGGCCGCTGTCGGGAGCAAGCAAACGGGTAGAGCGCGCCTTCTTAGGCAGCCGCTTGATCCGGGCGAAGAGTTCCGGCTGCTTGTCGCGCACTTCGCGGATTTCGCCCAGGTATTCGAGTTCGCTCTCCTCGTCCTCGTCTTCGCCGGTGATGATCTTCTTGGAGTTCAACCGCGCAAAGAGATCATGGGACTTGATCTCCTCGCCCTCGGTCAGCAGGCGGGCATCCGCGCCAAGCATCTCGATGAACCCATGAATTTTGGCCTCCGCCGCCTCTCGGAGCTTAATCAGGTCGTTGCCCTCTTCCGTTGGGAAGAAGTTGTAGGTGTGTACGCTGGTGAATTTGGTGTCCACGCGGTTGACGCGGCCAACGCGCTGAATCGTGTCCTTTCGGCAAGTGTGCATGATTGGAGCGAGGCTGGGCTGGTAGGTTGAGT
>VFSW01002269.1_pt1 | contig 29099 bp, 23 predicted proteins | sample 5358111 | NCBI WGS metagenome assembly VFSW01 (sample SAMN11554181, study PRJNA540505) | mine drainage metagenome | isolation source: sediment from site ElyBrook_90M | place: USA: Ely Copper Mine, Vershire, VT | collected 2017 | reverse complement strand
ATGCTGGGCTGCCAGCTTTTGGCACGCCGGAAATCCTGTCGGAGGATCTCACGGGGCTGGTGCTTGATCTGGCGCAATGGGGCGTGAATGATCCGGCTGGCCTGTTATGGCTGGATGCCCCACCCGCGCCGGCTTGGGCTGAGGCGCGCAAATTGCTGGGGGTCCTTGGTGCGCTCGATCCTGACGGGCGCATCACGCCGGAGGGCCAGACCATGCGGGCCTTGCCTGTGAACCCGCGCATGGCACGCATGATTGTCGGTGCCCGCGCTACCGGCGAGGCGCAGCTCGCGGCTGAACTTGCCGCGCTGCTGATGGAGCGTGGACTGGGGGGCCAGGACGTTGATCTGGCGCAACGGATCACGGCGCTGCGCCGCGATGGTTCACAACGGGCTCGCGCGGCACGGCAATGGGCGCGCCGACTGGCGGGGACAAGCGCATCCGAGACGCCCGATCCTTCGCGCAGTGGCGCTGTGCTGGCGCTGGCTTATCCTGACCGCATTGCCAAGGCGCGCGGCAAGCCCGGGGAATTCATCATGCGCAATGGCCGCGCCGCCGCGCTGGAGCCGCATCTGGGCCTGGCGAGGGTCGCTTATGCCGTCATTGCCGAAGTGGCGGGGCGCGCCGGGGCAGGGCGTATTCTGGCGGGAGCGGAGATTGCGCTCGAAGATATTCTCCGCCTGTCGGCCGCTGCGGTGGAAATGCGCGATGAACTGAGTTTTGACGTCGCCACTGCCAGCTTGCGGGCACGCCGACGCAGCAGGCTGGACGCCCTCGTGCTCCATGAACAGAGCCTGCCAGTGCCGACAAGCCATGAAGCAGCCCGTTTGCTTGCCGCAAGCATCGCTGGGCTGGGTCTGGATCGTCTGCCGCTGAGCGCTGCCCGCAAGCAATGGCTGGAGCGGCTTGAGTTTTTACGCCGCACGCCGGGGGACGCCTCGGGTGAGGCATGGCCGGATATGAGCAAGATCGCGCTTGAGGGCAACATGGCCGACTGGCTTGCACCCTTCATCGAGGGCCGTGCCAGCCTTGGCGCGATAACGCAGGGCGACGTTGATGCTGCCCTCGGAGCTCTGGTGGGCCGCGATATCGAGCGGCGGCTGGCCGAAGCCGCGCCGACCCATTTCCAGACCCCGGCGGGCACGCACCACCCGCTAGATTATTCTGCCGATGGCGCGCCGGTGCTGGCGGTGCGGGTGCAGGAATTGTACGGCCTGGCGCATCATCCCGCCATCGCTGGCGGCAAGGTGGCCCTGACGTTGCATTTGCTCTCACCGGCCCATCGCCCGATCCAGATTACGCGTGACCTTCCAGGATTCTGGCGCGGGTCGTGGGGCGAGGTCCGGCGGAATTTGCGCGGTCGCTATCCGCGCCATTTCTGGCCTGAAGACCCCTCGCAGGCGCAAGCCACCAGCCGCGCCAAACCGCGGGGAACCTGACATTGAGGCCATGCCGGAACGGGAAGGTCAGCCCCTGGGCTAGTTTTCCCTGCTGAAATGGTCGCTCGGCAAGTCTGCCGTGGCTTGCGTAAAGGTTGACGCCGTGGTTGCCAATGCCGACCCAAACAGCAGGTTGGAAAGGCCAGATTGGGTCGAGCGCAACGGCGGCGCGATCATGCCGCTGACGGATTGTGACCGATAAGTGTGCGCACGCAGACTGTTGTCATGCCCGCCCCATGCCAACGAGGCTGCGGCGGCGGAAGCAACGATGGTTTTGGCGTGCGCCATGCGCAAATCAGCGGCGGGATTTCGGTGTCCCGACCGTCCCTGGCCCTGTTGATCCGCTGAGAGGGTGCCGACGGTGGAGCCCGTGTCAGCATAGGCCAAAGCCGAACCAAAAGACGCTTGCGAAGCGCTGGCGTTTGAACCCCTGGTGATGAGGTCAGGCAATACAGTAGGCTTTTCGTGATCTGCCGACGCGTTCGCGGCGGGCACATAGCCCTTGTCGAGCGAGGCCAGTTCAACGGGCCGTTGCGGCGGCAGCGGCACGGATGCCAGTTGCAACGAGGCTGTCAGACCCGCTGGACGCTGGGGCGGGAGCGGGACTTTTGCTGTCGACGACACCAGGCTGCCTGGCGACGCCGTGTTGCTCGCCAGTTCAACGCGGGCCGCCTGCGGAGATGCTGCCGTTGGCGGATGCGGCGCTGGCCGTTGCTGGGCCTTGGCTGACGCCGTCGGCTGCGCATCATGTTTGATGCCATTGAATTGGGGCGGAAAAAACCGCAAATCATCGCCACTCGGCGAGGCGCTGGCCACTTGCTGGCTCTGGCCCGTTTCGGCGGCATCGCCGCTGTCGCCGCCAAACAGCCGGGCAAAGAAGCCCTTGGGTTTGCCGATTGCCGTTACCGGAGCATTATGCCAGCCGCGCGATGCAATTTCAGCGCGCGCTTCCTCATAGCCCTTCAGCGGAACGCCATCGGCAGGGATGTCCACCGTCTTGCCGTTCGGGAACAGGCGCACCAGCTGGGCGCGGGACATGCGCGGCCAATAGCGAACCGGGCCAGCGTCCAGATGCACGAAGGGCGTGCCTGAATGGGGATAATAGCCGACGCCGCCCATTTGCATTTTCATGCCGATTTCGCGGATCTTTGACATCGGCACGTCGACATAGTGCTGATCCATGGCCTTGCCCAGAATATGCTGGGAGAACTTGGCAACAAGCCTGGAGCGGCTACGCAGCATGGCATTGGTTTGAGGCGTACGGTAGCCGCAGAGCACGACAATCGGCTCATGCGATCCCGACAGACGGTAAGCGTCCCATACAATGTCAAACAGGTGAGGATCCATCTGGATTTCCTGCTTGCGGCGCCAGTCGCGCAGAAACCAGTTGAGCTTGGCCAGAACGGCGGGATCATACTTGCCATTGACCATGTAGGTGGCGTCAATCGATTCGTGGGTGTGGGCATTGACCAGGTGCAGGGTGCGCGTGTCGCCATTGGCGACCGCGTTTTCTGTGCCGGTCGAGGACAGAATCCCGATCATGGCGCTTGCACCAATCAGCGCCGCCCGCCATGCCTTGCCGTGAAGCCGAAGCCTGTTTCTTGCTGATTTCAAAGGTTCACTCGCAGATTTGTTATCGATCGGTACGGTCACGCGATGAGAGCCACAGAGTCTTTCTGCAATAAGGTTAATAAGGTGTATACCACCACCCACGATGCCCGGTTAGCACCGTTGGATGGAAGAATCAAGCGTGACTTTGGCAGAAAGGTGGCGAGTTTGCTGTTGAACTGTGCCAAAAATAGCACATTCTGGCTAAAGTGTCATAGACGATAGTCTAAGTTTTTAGGCCCAACGCGGTCTGGACCTTGCGAGCATATCCATAAAGGTCAGCAAACTGGGCCAGTTTACCTTCACGATTTGCGTGAAGCGTAAAATATTCGATCTGAATAGGTATGTCCTGCTTAAACCGAAGATAATGTTCTTTGCTGCCGACCATCGACTTCAGACGTTTTTGCGGCCAGCTTGAACCCAATAAGGCGGCTGCCAACGAAAACGGCTCTTGCAACCGCACGCATCCGTGACTGAATGCGCGGGTGCGGCTGGAAAATAAGCGACGCTCCGAGGTGTCATGCAAATAAACCGATTGGTCATTTGGAAATATGAATTTGATAAGGCCAAGCGCGTTGTGCGGCCCCGGTGGCTGTTTTACAATAAGCTGCCCATGACTGACGCGCACATCGAAACCACGTGAAGCAAGATAATCCGGGTTGGCTTGCAGTTTTGGAATGAAGTCTTTTTTTATAATGGATTGTGGTACGTGCCACGACGGATTAATAATAATATATTTTATGTTACTGTTCAACAGCGGCGTCGGAGTAGCCTGTTTACCAACGATAACCTTGCGGGCCAATAAGGTGTGGCCGTCCTGGCGCAGCCGCAAAGTGAATTCCGGCACATTCACGACAATCTGGGCACTGCCCCTGGCGGGTTGCTGCCAACGCCAAAATTCCATGTTGACAACCAGGCTGTTACGTTCGGCACGCCAGCGCCGCAGCGCTAGATCGACGAGATTGCGGCGTTTGGTCGCGAATCGATTCGGCCCAACGGGGTCAGCGCTGGGTCTGTGATCCAGCAACCCGATCAGGCGGGTGCGGAGCCATTGATAACCGGCGTGACGCGGGTTTAGTTGCGCAAGGGTCTGGCCGGCGGCAGATTGTGCTGCCAGAACGCTGGCGATCACAGTTGCAGGCGGCAAAATCACCGGACGCAGTTCAACAAAGCGCGAGATATAGGCGGGGTTGACGCGCCCGCCCTGCGCTTGCCAGGCGTAATTGAGCACGGCGGCGGTCAGGGCGACATCAGCCGCGCCGGTTGGCGTGGCGTTCATCGCTGGCACGGGTGTCTGCGCGAGATTGATGCCGTCATGGGCCGCGAGCAGCAGGCGATGGGCCAAAGACTGCGCGGCCGGACTCCATTGCGCGTTGGCTGCGACGCCCGAAGTCATAAAAATCGGCTGGTCTGCCGTGAGGGCATATTGCTGGGTCACGGCCTGACGGAAATTTCCATAAGTCCGGGCGAAGCTGGCATTGCCCTGGGGCTGGCGCGGCGAGGGCAGCGCTGCCAAGGCAGCGACAAGTGCAGGATCGGCGGGCGGGTTTGCCGGTGCGACGGGCGTTGGCGTGACGGCAACTGGCGGAGACGCTGGAACGGACGGCGCGGCCGAAACCGCGGGCACGGCTGGGCGTGGCGCTGGCGACGCGGGCGTGCCGTAATCAAGGTGAACGATCTGGGCCTTTGCGGGCTTGGGCAAGGTCACCGTCACGGGTGGCAGCGGCGGCAGGATGATGTCCGACGGCTGGTTCCCTGCCTGCGGCGTTTGGGCTCTGGCTTGCAGCCCTGGGGCACACAGCAATGCCGCCATGGCGCCTGCCGCGAGCCATCGTGCAGCTTCCGGCATCAAAACCTGACTGACGGGCTTGTGTTTGTGCAAAGTTTTCATGGTTCTGACTGAACGGGCATTTATGGCGTTATCGTGCCGGATGAGGCGCCCGATTGGCTCCCCATCCAAATTTTCCGAGATTGTGGCAACAAAGTCACAGTTTGACAGTGTCAAAGGACGTCGCTTCAAGCGGCGAAATTACCTTGGCCGGAAGCCTGCGGCTCCAGGATTTCGCCAAGAGCGCCGTCCTCCATGCCGAAGTCTTTCATCTTGCGGTAAAGCGTCGAGCGTCCGATCCCGAGTTTGCGCGCCATTTCTGACATCTGGCTGCGGTAGTGGGCGAGCGCGAAGCGGATGACCTCAGCCTCCATGTCCTCCAGACGGCGCACATCGCCATTTTCGTCGAGCAGGCTCAAAACATTGGGATCACGCACTTCGACGCGCAGGATTTCACGCGGCGCTTGCAGGGGAACCTGCGTCGGCAAGGGCGGAATGCGCACGTCAAACCCGTCGATCTGCGCGGCGATCTGCGGAAATTCAGTTATGGTGAGTTCGTCCGCATCGTCCGCCAGCACCACGGCACGAAACACCGCATTTTCCAATTGGCGGACGTTGCCCGGCCATGCGTAAGCATTAAGCAGCGCCTGGACCTCGGCGGTCAGACCCCGCAACTCGGGCTTGCCTTCCTCAGCGGCAAAACGGGCCAGAAAGCGTCGCGCCATCGGCACAATTTCCTCGCGGCGCTGGCGCAAGGGCGGCACGGTGATCGGAAACACATTAAGGCGGTAATAAAGGTCTTCACGGAAACGCCCGGCCTTGACCAGTTCGATCAGGTTTTGGTTGGTCGCCGAAATCAAGCGGATATCGACCTTGACCGGACGCTTGGCTCCGACGGGGTCAATTTCACCCTCCTGCAGGGCGCGCAGCAGCTTGACCTGCGTTTCCAGCGGCAATTCACCGATTTCGTCGAGAAACAGCGTGCCACCATGGGCTTCCTGAAATTTGCCGATGTGCCGCTCGGTGGCGCCGGTAAAGGCACCCTTTTCATGGCCAAACAGGATGGATTCAACCAGATGTTCGGGCAATGCGCCGCAATTGACGGTGATGAAGGCCTTGCCGCGGCGTTCCGACGTGCCCTGAATGGCGCGGGCCACCAATTCCTTGCCTACGCCTGATTCGCCCTCGATCAACACTGGGATCGAGGATTTGGCAGCGCGCTCGCCAAGGCGCACAACACGCTCCATCTCCGGGCTTGAGGCGATAATATCGCGAAAGGTCATCACACCGGCGGCGCGGCGGGTCATCTGGCGCACTTCACCAGCAAGCGCATCAGCCCGCAGCGCATTGCGAATCGACACCTGCAAGCGCTCGGCGCCGACCGGTTTCACTACAAAATCAAAGGCCCCCGCCCGCATGGCGGAAATCGCCGATTCGATCGAACCGTGTGCGGTCTGCACAATCACTGGTACGTCGAGCCGCAGATCGCGCAGGCGTCCGAGCACCCCCATGCCGTCAAGGTTGGGCATCACGAGATCGAGAATGACAAGGTCAATGGCGGGCAGATGCGCCGCTGTCAGGCGCTCCAGCGCGAGATCACCGCTCTCGCAAACCTCGCAGGAATAGCCAAATCGCCGCGCCATGGCTTCGAGCAAACGTCGCTGCACCGGATCGTCGTCAACAATCAAAAGGGTGGATGTCATACCGCCTCAAAAGCCCAAGGGTCGCCAGCCAAACACCAACGCCTCGAGCCAGATGCTGAACGAACAGGGTAAACAGCACTTTAACGGCCGCTCTTTTGGCGCTGACGTGGCATGGCTGTGCTCGACCCCGCTGCTCTTGATTGCCAGTCGGCCCTGCAATCTTCTAAGAGGAAGGATAGCTCGCCAAAGTTCGCAGGGGTGTTCATCATGTCGGCATTGCAGTCATCGTCCCGCCCGGTAGCCGAAGCTTTGCCGGAATGGGACTTGCGCGATCTGTATCCGTCGATGGACGGGCCGGAGGTGGCCGCCGACATGGCGGCACTGGTCAGCGAGGCTGCTGCCTTCGCCAAGGATTATCGCGGCAAGCTTGCCGGGATGGCTACCAATGCCCATGATTTCGCCGAAGCTGTGCGGCGTTTTGAAGCGATCGAGGACAAGGCCGGACGGCTCATGTCCTACGCCGGCCTGATTTATGCTGGCGATACCAGCAATCCCGCCCATGCGAAGTTTTATGGCGACACGCAGGAACGCCTGACGACGGCTGGCTCTGATCTGATTTTCTTCACCCTCGAAATCAACCGTCTGGACGAAGCGGTCATTGCGGCGCTCTGCGCCGATCCGGCGCTGGCGCGCTATGAGCCGTGGTTTGCCGATGTTCGTCGTGAAAAACCGTATCAGCTTGAGGATCGAATCGAACAATTGTTCCATGAAAAATCGATCACCGGGCGCGGTGCCTGGAACCGGCTGTTTGATGAGACCATCGCCGATCTCCGCTTCAAGGTGCGGGGCCAAAGCCTGACGCTGGATCCGACGCTGAACATGTTGCAAAACCCGCGTGCCTCGATGCGCAAAGCCGCCGCGGCCGCGCTGACGGTTGGCCTCAGCGGGCATGTGCGCACCTTCACGCTTATTACCAACACGCTTGCCAAGGACCGCGAGATTTCTGACCAGTGGCGCGGTTTCAAGGATGTCGCAGCCAGCCGCCATCTTTCCAACCGGGTGGAAGGCGAAGTGGTCGATGCCATGGTCAGCGCGGTGGAAGCGGCGTGGCCGCAGCTCTCGCATCGCTACTACAAGTTGAAGGCCAAGTGGTTTGGAGTGCCGCAGCTCGATTATTGGGATCGCAACGCGCCCTTGCCCGACGCCTCAAAGCGCCTTACCCCCTGGAGCGAGGCGCGTGACACCGTGCTCGCTGCCTACCAGAATTTTTCGCCACGCATGGCTGATATTGCCGACAGGTTCTTCAAGTCGGACTGGATCGATGCGGCGATGCGGCCAGGCAAGGCGCCAGGTGCCTTCGCGCACCCCACCGTGCCCTCGGCCCACCCCTATGTGCTGATCAATTATCAGGGCAAGACCCGTGATGTGATGACGCTGGCCCATGAATTGGGCCATGGCGTGCATCAGGTTCTGGCAGCGCCCCATGGTGCGTTGATGGCACCAACGCCGCTGACTTTGGCGGAAACCGCGTCGGTTTTCGGCGAAATGCTCACGTTTCGCTCGTTGCTGGCCAAGGCCAAGTCGCCGGAACAGCGCAAGACCCTGCTGGCGGGCAAGGTCGAGGATATGCTGAACACCGTGGTGCGGCAGGTGGCGTTCTATCTGTTCGAGCGTCGTGTCCATGAGGCGCGCCGCGCGGGCGAACTGACCTCAGATGACATCGCCAAAATCTGGATGGACGTGCAGACAGCCAGCCTTGGCCCGGCGATCAAGCTTGGGCCGGGCTATGAGGTGTTCTGGACCTATATCCCGCATTTTATCCATTCGCCCTTCTATGTTTACGCCTATGCCTTTGGCGATTGCCTGGTGAATTCGCTCTATGGCGTTTACGAAAATGCCCATGAGGGTTTTGCCGAGCGCTATCTTGCCATGCTGGCAGCGGGCGGCACCAAGCACCATTCCGAGCTACTCGCGGGCTTTGGCCTCAATGCCGCTGACCCGGCCTTCTGGCAGATCGGCCTCAATCTCATCAGCGGCATGATTTCCGAGCTGGAAACGATGGCGTGAGGTGGACTTGGCGTGAGGTGGACTTGGTGTGAGGTGGACTTGGTGTGAGGTGGACTAGGGCCAGATGACCGCCGGGGGCAAGGACGAGAGAATCGATTCGACATTGCCGCCGGTCTGCAGCCCGAAAATCGTGCCGCGATCATAGAGGAGATTGAATTCGACGTACCGCCCGCGGCGCTGCATTTGCTCCAGCCGATCCGCTTCAGTCCACGGCGTTGCCAGATTGGCGCGCACAATGGCAGGATAAATGCTGCGGAAGGCCTCGCCCACCGCGCGGGTGAAAGCAAAATCAGCCGCAAAACCGCCGCTTGCGTCGGGGGTCGCGAGGTAATCATAAAAAATGCCGCCGATACCGCGGGGCTCATTGCGATGCTTCAGGAAAAAATATTCATCGCACCAGGATTTGAATTTGTCATAGGGCGCGATGGCAGCGTGCGCGTTGCAGGCGGCCTTCATGGCGGCGTGGAAAGCGATGCTGTCCGCATCGGTTTGTTCGCGCCGCCGCAAAAGCATCGGCGTCAAATCAGCGCCACCACCAAACCAGGATTTTCCCGTCACCACGAATCGCGTGTTCATGTGCACGGTGGGCACATGGGGATTGGCCGGATGGGCAATGAGCGAAATGCCGGAGGCCCAGAAGCGCGGATCATGTTCGGCACCGTGCATTTTGCTGGCAAATTCCGGCGCGAAACTGCCGTGGACGGTCGAAACGTGCACGCCCGCCTTCTCAAACACCCGGCCCTTCAAGATCGCCATGGTGCCGCCACCGCCTTTGGCACCATCTGCCTGGTTGACGCGCTCCCAGGGCTTGCGCTCAAATCTGGCCGGGGCATCGTGCCCTGCCAGATAGGGCCCGGCGGCCTCCTGCTCCAATTGTTCGAAATCAGCGATGATGCGTGCTTGCAGGCCCTCAAACCAGACCCTCGCCTGTGATTGCTGGTCTGCCAAAATCTCGCTTCGCGTCATGATACCATCGCTCCTTGCGCTCAAGACCATGCCGCGTGAAAGCCGCTGCGGCAAGATGCCTGACGCACTGATCGCACATCGGTGGCGATCGGGACAAATTGCCGCAAGCCTGCGACGACGCGTGAGGCGACGGGGCCGCACGGCAAGGCGCACAGGTTCAAATCATTGCTGTCTGCCAGGATGGTGATTGTGGCGCAGCGTCGCATTGCCTGATACTAAAATTGAGCTCATTGCGCTCATTGCGGTTTTGCGCTAGGCGCAACGCTAACGTGACTATTTGATGGCCCCAATGTGGCTCAGGCCGCTTCGAGGGCTTGAAGGTTCGGAGACAGTTATGACCGATATGACAACGGCGGAACCGACACGGCGCGACATTCTCTACATCGCGACGACGGCGGTGGGCATAGTAGGCGCGGCAAGCGTCATCTGGCCGCTGATCGATCAGATGAACCCCGACCTCACCACCTTGGCACTTTCCAAAACCGAGATCGACCTGAAGCCCGTCGCGCCCGGCCAGAATATTGTGGTCAAGTGGCAAGGCAAGCCGGTGTTTGTGCGCAACCGACCGCCCAAGATGGTTGAACAGGTGCGCGCAGTGCCAATGTCGGAACTGATCGATCCGGAGACCGATCAGGCGCGCGTGCAAGTCGCGCAGTGGCTGATAGTTGTTGGCGTCTGCACGCATCTGGGGTGCACACCCAATGTCGGCGGCGATTATGATGGTTGGCTCTGCCCTTGCCATGGCTCGCAGTATGATGCATCCGGGCGTGTCCGGCATGGGCCTGCACCTTTGAACCTGCTGGTACCAAAATACGTCTTCAAGACACCGACTTCAGTCGTGGTCGGCTGAAGGTTTCCATCGCGCTGTAACGTCACTCCTGTCGAGAGCCCTAAGAGATGAGCGGTCCCTCCACCTATGTTCCCAAGTCGGCCTTCGGGCGCTGGTTCGAGCAGCGCCTGCCGATCATGGGCCTGATGCATTCGTCGTTCATCGTGTTCCCGAATCCGCGCAACCTGAATTATTTCTGGACCTTTGGCGGCATTCTCTCGTTCATGCTGGTGGCACAGATCCTGACTGGCGTGACGCTGGCGATGCACTATGTGCCGGATGCGCGCCTCGCCTTCAATTCGGTCGAGCACATCATGCGCGACGTGAATTACGGCTGGCTGCTGCGCTACATGCATGCCAATGGGGCGACGATGTTCTTCCTCGCGGTCTATATCCACATGCTGCGTGGGCTCTATTACGGCTCCTACAAAGCGCCGCGCGAGGTCTTGTGGCTGCTTGGGGTCATCATCTTCCTCTTGATGATGGCAACCGCTTTCATGGGTTATGTGTTGCCCTGGGGCCAGATGAGTTTCTGGGGCGCGACCGTGATCACCAATCTGTTCTCGGCCATTCCGGTGTTCGGGAACTATGTCACAGCCTGGCTCTGGGGCGGGTTCTCGGTTGGTGATCCGACGCTGAACCGTTTCTTTTCATTGCATTACCTGCTGCCCTTCATGATTGCGGGCGTCGTGATCCTGCACATCTGGGCGCTGCATGTGCCTGGCTCGAACAACCCGGCCGGCGTCGAGCCCAAAAGCTCGAAAGATACGTTGCCCTTCCATCCGTATTTTACGATCAAGGATGGTTTTGCTGTCGTCGTCTTCATGATCTTTTTTGCTTGGTTTGTGTTCTTTGTGCCGAATTTCTTCGGTCACGCTGATAATTACAATCCGGCGAATCCTCTGGTTACGCCGCAGGAAATTGTGCCGGAATGGTACTTCCTGCCCTATTACGCGATTTTGCGGTCGATTCCCTACAAGCTGCCTGGCGTTCTGACCATGTTTGCCTCGATTGCGGTTTTCGCCTTCCTGCCCTGGCTTGATACCTCGCGGGTTCGTTCGGGCACCTACCGCCCGGTTTTCAAGGTGTTCTTCTGGGTGTTCGTGCTCTGCGGCATTGGCCTTGGCTATATCGGGTCGCAAAGGGTCTCAGATGCAACCATTCTGGCGGGGCGGTTGCTGCTGACCTATTATTTCGTGTTTTTCCTCGTCATTCTGCCGCTGCTTGGGCTTCTGGAAACGCCCCGGCAGGTGCCTGCCTCGATTGCCGACGCCGTGCTGGGTGCGAAGGGGGCCGCTGCCGCCATGCCGCGCGGCGTTGGTGCTGAACCGTCCGTGAAGGGTTGAAGGTCATGAAATTTACCACCACTTGGAAGCGGCTGCGGCTCGCGGCGGCGTCTCTTATGACGGCCTCGCTGCTGGTTGGTGCCACCAGCCTCAGTGTTGCGGCGGCCACCAAGCTGAACGCCGAAGGGTTGATTATTCCGCAGCGGCAAAACTGGTCGTTTGCGGGCGTGTTTGGACGCTATGACCGTGCGCAGTTGCAGCGCGGTTTCAAGGTGTTCCATGATGTTTGCTCGCAATGCCACGCAGCCTCGCATCTGACGTTCCGCGAATTATCGGAGCCGGGCGGGCCGGAATTTACGAAGGCGCAGGTCAAGGCGCTGGCGGCGACCTACAAGATCAAGGACGGCCCCAACGATCAGGGCGAGATGTTTACGCGGCCTGGCAAGCCGTCGGATCCATGGCCCTGGACGTTCCCTAATGACGAGTCCGCCAAATCGGCGCTTGGCGCGGTGCCCCCCGATATGTCGCTGCTCGCCAAGGCACGCACGGTGGAATATGGCTTTCCCTATTTCCTTGCTGAAGGATTGCCGTTCTTCGAGGACGAAGAGCAGGGGCCAGATTATATTTATGCTCTCATCAAACAGGGCTACATGGATCCGCCCAAGGGCATGAAAGTCCCGAGCGGCCTTTATTATAACGCTGTTATTCAGGGTTCAAATCATCTCATCAAGATGCCGAGCCCGTTGGCGATGATGTTTGACAGCGCCGGCAAGCCGAACGATCCGAAATTTTACACGGACGGCACGCCGATCACGGAGGATCAGGTTGCCCGCGACGTGTCGGCCTTCCTGATGTGGGCGGCCGAGCCCAAGCTGGAACAGCGCAAGCGCATGGGCTTCAATGTGCTGGTGTTTCTGGGCGTTTTCGCGACCCTGCTCTATCTGGTCAAACGTAAAGTTTGGGCCGGCGTGCATGACGCGCCGCCGTCAGTGTGACGATTGCTGCGGTAACATCTGCGGTATAGCAAAGATCAAGGCCATCCGACGGGGTGGCCTTTTTTGTGCAGGCAGCCGCTCAACCCTTTGGTCACCAGCGCGCAGCGGGTCTGGTGCCTGTCAGAACCTCGTGCAGACGGGCTCGCGCGGCGGCGGTAGTCCCAGGTGGCAGATTGTTCACTGGGAAGAACCCGGTTTCGGCGATTTCGGCATCCGCACCACGCGGAGACGTCTGGTGGAAATGTCGCAGCACCATGACGACGATGTGATCGCGGCGTGAATAGCGGTCATTGTAGAAAATGCCGTGCAGTTCAGCGGGCGAATCAGCCTCGATGTGACCTTCCTCACGCAATTCGCGCAGCAGGCCCTGATGCACGGTTTCCCCCACCTCAATGCCGCCGCCTGGAAAATGCCAGCCGGGCACATAAGTATGGCGCACCAGAAACACGCGGCCTTGCTCATCCAGTACGATGGCCTGAGCGCCGAGCGTCACAGGGCGCGAGAGCCGATACCAGAGATGGCGGGCTTTGCCAAAAGCCATATGAAAAGCTGCCGCTGGCCGGCGGATGGCGTTCATCAGGAATCTCGCACGAGCAGAACCGCGGTTTTCGCCGGGGCGGGCTAGAAAAAACATGTGACACAGATTAGAACGATTCTATTGACATCCAACAGGAGCGGCAATGAAAAATTTCGCCGAGCTGACTGAGCGCGAAGTCCTTGCTATCGCCATATCTGCCGAGGAAGAGGATGCGCGCATCTATCTGACCTTTGCAGAGAGGCTTGATGGCCCGTTTTCTGCCTCAGCCCAGGTGTTCAAGGATATGGCCGCTGAGGAAAGCGAGCATCGCCATCTCCTGCTCGAACTCTATGAAAAGCGCTTTGGCCCCAATCTTCCGGCCATTCGGCGCGAAGATGTCAAAGGGGTATTGCGTCGTCGTCCCGTCTGGCTTTCCAAACACCTGCCACTCGATGTGATGCGGCGGGAAGCCGAGACCATGGAGTTTCAGGCCGCGCGCTTTTATGCCAAGGCTGCCGAGCAGGCGACGGATGTCGATGTGCGCAAGCTTCTGGGGGATCTGGCGCTTATCGAGAAAAAGCACGAGAGCCTTGCGGCGAGGCTCAGCGCCACCAATTTGACGCCCGACGCCAAGGCTGAAGAGGACGCTACCCGCCACCGGATGTTTGTGCTGCAATATGTACAGCCCGGTCTTGTCGGGCTGATGGATGGCTCGGTTTCAACGCTGGCACCGCTGTTTGCGGCGGCTTTTGCTACCCACAGCAATTTTTCGACCTTCCTTGTGGGGCTTGCGGCCTCGCTGGGGGCTGGCATCAGCATGGGATTTGCCGAGGCGCTTTCGGATGATGGTTCGCTCACCGGGCGCGGCGCACCGCTGATTCGCGGTATCGTCACCGGACTGATGACGGCGGTGGGCGGACTTGGGCACACTTTGCCGTTTCTCGTGCCGGATTCTTTGCCGCATGCCTTTGCCATTGCCACCAGCATCGCGTTTGTGGTCGTGTTTATCGAACTTTGGGCGATTGCCTGGATCAGGGCGCGGTATATGGACACGCCCTTCCTGCGAGCGGCTTTCCAGATCGTGCTGGGTGGGGTTATTGTGTTGGCAACTGGAATGCTGATCGGGGCGGCATGATTTTGCCACAACTTCTGCGCAGGAGCGGCTGGTGACATTTCACCTTGCCCATCTTTCTGATGCTCATATCGGCCCTTTGCCGAGAGCGACCTATCGCGAGCTGTTCAGCAAGCGTATCACCGGCTTCACCAACTGGAACCGGCACCGTTCGCGCATCCACAAGATGGAGATGCTGAAGCAGATTGTTGATGATCTGCGCGCCTATGGGCCAGACCATATTGCCATGACCGGCGATATTCTCAATTTAGGCCTGGCGTCGGAATTTGTCGCAGCGCGGGCCTGGCTGGAGAGCCTGGGGCCGCCCGAACGCATCAGTTTTACGCCCGGCAATCATGATGCCTATACACGCGACTGCGCCAGGATGCTGCGCCGGACCTTCGCGCCCTACACCAGCGATCAACCGATCGAGGAGGCGCATTTTCCGTATCTGCGGCGTCGCGGGCCCGTGGCGCTGATCGGCCTTGGCAGCGGCGTGCCGACGGCACCCTTCCTGGCGACCGGAACAGTCGGCGACCGGCAGGCCAAGGAGTTTGAAGGCCTGCTGATGTCGGCACGCGCTGAAGGGTTGGCGCGCGTGGTGCTGATTCATCACCCGCCGTGGCGTCATGCTGCCAAGCCCGGCCGCCACCTCACCGACGCCGGGCGCATCGAGGCCATTATTGCGCGCAGCGGGGCCGAACTGGTGTTGCATGGCCATAATCATCGGCAGCAGGTGCATTTCATGCAGGGGCCACAAAAGCCGGTGCCCTGCATTGGCGTCCCCTCGGCGTCGGCGATTCCTGGCAGTCCCGGCCATCGCGCCGCGTGGCATATGTACGCGATTGATGGTGCCGGAACCGATGTGCGTATCAGCGCCACCGCGCGCGGGCTGCTGCCTGATGGAACCAGTTTTGGTGATCTTGGCCCGATTGACCTGACGCCATCGCACGGCGAACAAGGGCAGGTTGGGGTGCTGCAGGCCGGTGGTGTGACTTGACAGTACAGGACGGCGCGGCACAAGGGGCGTATGTCCGACTTTGCTGCCAACGTGGATGACTGCGACCTGCTGGTGATTGGCTCGGGCGCGGCTGGTCTTGCCGCCGCGGTCAGTGCCGCTGTGCTGGGGCTCAAGGTCACGCTCGTCGAGAAAGAACGCCACTTTGGCGGCACAACGGCCTGGTCAGGCGGTTGGATGTGGGTACCGGGGAATCCTCTGGCGATAGCCGCCGGCCTGCGCGAAGAGCCCGGAGCAGCGCGGCTCTATCTGCAACATGAGCTTGATCAGCATTTCGAGCCGGAACGGGTCGATATGTTTCTGGCGCAAGCGCCGCGCATGGTGGCGTTTTTCATCCGCGAGACGGCGCTATCCTTTGTCGGTGGCCTGGCCATACCGGATTTTCATCATCGCAGCCCTGGTGCATCACGGGGCGGGCGTTCGGTCTGTGCCGCGCCGTTTGACGGGCGGCGACTTGGGCAGCGCATCAGGGATTTGCGCCCGGCCCTGCCGGAAATATCACCGTTTGGCCTTGGCATCGCTGCGGGGGCGGACTTCGCGCATTTCATCAATGCCACCAGTGATCCCGGATCGTTCCTGCATGTCGCCAAACGTCTGGCGCGCCACGGGGCGGATGTGCTGATCCATCGACGGGCCCTGCAATTGGTCAATGGCCAGGCGCTCGTCGGGCGGTTGCTGAAATCGGCGGATGATCGCGGCGTCCGGCTGATCCATTCGGTGCCCTGCCTTGAGCTGATTATCGGCCCAGATGGCGTGAGCGGCGCGCGCGTGGGCGTTGCTGGCCAGGAGCGCCACATCGCGGCGCGGCACGGGGTTGTGCTGGCCTGCGGCGGTTTCCCGCATGATAGGGCACGGGGCGCCACGCTGCTGGGCACTGGCGGGCACTGGTCGGCGGCACCGCTGGCCAACAGCGGCGATGGCCTGCGTCTTGGCGAGGCGGCGGGTGGGCACGTGCGCGGCGATCTCGCCGCCGCTGCCGCCTGGACACCCGTGTCGCTGGCGCCGCGCAAGGATGGCTCGATGGGGCATTTTCCGCATCTGGTCGAGCGCGCCAAGCCGGGCCTGATCATGGTGACGCGACAGGGGCACCGCTTCGCCAACGAGGCCGAATCTTACTATGATGTGATGAGCGCGCTTTTTGCCGCAACGCCAGAAGGGCAAGCGCCAGAGGCGTTTTTGATCTGCGATCAGAAATTCATCACCCGCTATGGGCTGGGTCGGGTGCGGCCTTTTCCCTTCCCGACCAAGCCCTGGCAGGCGAATGGTTATCTGAAAAGCGCGGCTGATATTGCTGGACTGGCGCAAGCCTGCGGCATTGATCCGGTGGCGCTGGTGGCGACGGTTGAGGCCTATAATGGGCCGGCCCGGGCGGGACGCGATCCGGAGTTCGGGCGCGGCACTTCGCCCTATAACCGCATTCAGGGCGAGCCTTTGCACCAGCCCAACCCTTGCGTCGCGCCCCTCGAATATCCGCCATTTCATGCCGTCAAAGTGGTGACGGGCAGTCTGGGTACGTTCGCGGGCCTTGCCACCGACGCTTATGCCCGCGTGCTGGACGCTGATGATCAGCCGATTGAAGGGCTTTATGCGGTGGGCAATGACATGGCGAGCGTAATGGGTGGACATTATCCGGCGGGTGGCATTACGCTGGGGCCAGCCATGACGTTTGGCTATATTGCCGCCCACCACGCTGCGGGTCATAGATTAAATTTTGGAGATGATCCCGATGCTATATGACCTTACCACGCTCAAATACCGTATCGGCAGCCTGGCGGAGGTGCTGACGGGCGTTGAAGCATGGGAAACCGCGTCTGATGCGCCGGGCAGCCTGCTTGGGGCCTGGAACATCGACATTGGCGCACTCAATACCATGATGATTTTGCGGAGCTTTGCTGATCGGGCGGCGCTGGAAGCCGGGCGGGCGCGGGTGCGCGCAACCACAAACCCTTTTAACTGCGGTGAGGCGCTACATGAGGTGACGCAGGATGCCTATGCGCCCTTTGCCTTCATGGGGCCGGTCACGCCTGGGAATTTTGGAAATGTCTATGAAATCCGCACTTATAGACTGGTTCATGGTGGCCTGGCCCCCACTGTTGCGGCCTGGGCGGCGGCGGTGCCCGAACGGGTCAAGCTTTCGCCACTTACGATGGTGATGTCGACGCTGGATGGGCCGGTGCGCATGACCCATTTCTGGCCCTATGCCTCCACCAATGACCGCGCAAGGATCCGCGCCGCCGCTGTGCAAATGGGTATCTGGCCGCCCAAAGGCGGCGCGGCGTGGCTCGCCGAGATGGAAACCTCAATTGGCCTGCCAACCGCCTTCTCGCCGCTGCGCTAGGGCTTGTTGCGGTGCAGACATGGGTTGCGCCACCGGCTTGGGTCGGGCTGCTTTGAACCTTGTCGCTGCGACATAAACGGATTATCTCAGATTTGAATTATTCAAACGCTCACCGGGATGTGTTCCCATGACTTTTATTGAAGCCGCCCAAGCCCCTTTGCGCAAGACCGGGCACATCAAGCTGCATGGCCCGGAGGCGTTTGCCGCCATGCGCAAGGCCGGCCATTTGACAGCAACGCTGCTGGATGCGGTGACCCCTTTGGTGCGTCCTGGAGTCACGACCAACGAAATTGACCAGTTTTGCTTTGATTTTGCGATGGCGCACAAAGCCTATCCCGCCCCACTCGATTATCGCGGCTTTCGTAAATCGGTCTGCACCTCGATCAACCACGTTGTCTGCCATGGCATTCCCGACGACAAGCCGCTGCGCGAAGGCGATGTCATCAATATCGATGTGACGCTGATTGTTGAAGGCTGGCACGGCGATTCCAGCCGGATGTATCAGGTCGGCGCGGTCTCGCGCCGGGCGTCCCGGCTGATTGAAGTCACCTACGAGGCCCTGATGCGCGGCATTGCCGCCGTCAAGCCTGGTGCCACCACCCATGATATCGGCACCGCGATCCAGGTTTTTGCCGAAGCTGAGCGCTGTTCGGTGGTGCGCGAGTTTTGCGGACATGGGTTGGGGCAATTGTTCCATGATGAGCCGAACATTCTGCATTACAGCCATAAAACATCTGCCATTCCCCTGAAGCCGGGCATGATCTTCACCATTGAACCCATGCTGAATCTGGGGCGCCCTCATGTGAAGGTGCTGGCCGACGGCTGGACGGCAGTGACGCGCGACCGCTCGCTGTCGGCACAATTCGAGCATAGCATTGGCGTCACCGAAACCGGTGCCGAGATTTTCACGCTATCGCCGGCAGGCCTTGATCTTCCGCCTGCGCAGGTCTGACTTGATGGCTGAGGTGCCGCCCGATCCCCATTACCACGGCCACCGTGATCGGCTGCGGGCGAGGCTGCGCGAGGCCGGGGCACAGGCGCTGTCGGATTATGAAATGCTGGAACTGGTGCTGTTTCGCGCCATTCCGCGCCGCGATGTCAAAGCCCTCGCCAAGGCATTGTTGGCGCGGTTCGGGGATTTCTCCGAAGTGCTGGCGGCAGAACCTGAGCGTCTGGCTGAGGTCGAGGGGCTAGGCCAGGCCGCCATCCTGGAGCTGAAAATCGTCGAGGCAGCGGCGGCGCGCCTGCTCAAGGTCAAGGCGCAGAACCGCCCTGTCATGGGGTCCTTCAAGGAATTGCTGGATTATTGCCGCGCCAAAATGGCGTTTGCGACGCGTGAGGAATTTCGAATTCTCTATCTCAACAAGCGCAACATTGTCATTGCCGATGAAGTGCAGGGGCGTGGCACTGTCGATCATACGCCGGTCTATCCGCGTGAGGTCGTGCGGCGCGGCCTGGAGCTTGGGGCCTCGGCGCTTATTTTGGTGCATAATCACCCCTCGGGTGATTGCACGCCGTCCGCCGCCGACATTCGCATGACGCAGGAAATCGTTGCCACGGCCAAGACGATGGGCATTGTCGTGCATGATCACCTTATCGTTGGCCGCGACGGGCACGCGAGCTTCAAGGGCTTGCGATTGATCTGACATCAAAAATGCCAACCACTAGTAATTATTAACCTGCTTTAGTTAGCGTCGAAGGTGATATTCGGGGCTTTCCATGCAACTGCAATCAAGCACTACCCCTTCCGTTTCAGAAGCGAGCCGCAGTTTGGTGTTGGCAGCAGGCCAATTGGCACTGGCTCTTGTCATGCTGACCACCATGGCGCTGGTGGCCTACCGCTTTGAATTGAACCGCGCACAGCGGACGGCAGAGCAAATCAGGGTCGAGCACGTCATGGTTAGCGAGTTGGTTGGCATGCGGGCACGGTTGCAGCATGACCTGATCACCGGAACCGATTCCAAAGCCAGGCATGAATCGGGCTTGCGCATCATCGGTATGGACAAGGGCGAAGCCGGAGCCACGCCCGTGTGGCCGGGACACCAGAGCTTCGCGGAGATTGTCGATAATCTGGCGGGGCAGGGTTGGGACAATTCCGACACTGCCGACGTGACGGGCTCAATTTCCGGTACTGCGGCCGGGGGCGGAGGGAGCCAACCCGCTGCCGCAACCCCCGCGATGGGCGTGCTGTCGCTGGGCGGCGCGACCTATGTCGCCGTGGCGGCGCGCGGCACCACACCCGCCGTTGCCCTGAAGCCAATCGACTCCAGGCTGCTCGGCTGGTTGTCGCGCACGGCAGGCGTCGCGCCGATTAAAATGAGCAATGCCAGCCAAGTTCCACCCGCAGCCGCGCATGTCGATCTTTCGCAGCAGGCGGCGGTGACCCGCCCCCAGGGCCCGCATCTGGTGTTGCAATGGCACCCGCAACGGCCCGGCGACCTGATGCTGATTCGCGATGGGTTGATCTTGATGGGGATTACCATCCTGATTGCCATGATCATGATCGCCTACCTGCATGGTGCCATGAAAAAGCTGCGGGCCAGCGAGGCGCAGGCGCAGCGACTGGCGGGGTTTGACAAACTGACCGATTTGCCCAACCGCTCGCAATTTGGCCAACTGCTGGCCCTTGAAACCGCCCGCAGCCGCCGCGCACAATCATCCTTTGCACTGCTCTATGTCGATATCGACCGGTTCAAGGAAATCAATGATGCCTGCGGGCAGGAAGCCGGCGACAAGCTGATACAGGGCACCGTCAGCCGGATTGCCAGCCTGCTTCAGCCGGGGGATCGGCTGGCCCGCATTGATGGCGACGAATTTGCCATTTTGCAGACTGAAATTGCCAGCGCACGCGATTGTGAAATTCTGGCAACCAAAATTCACGCTTGCCTGCGCCAACCCATTGATCTTGGCAATCTCGAAATCCGGGTGCGGGTTTCAATTGGCATTGCGATGTTTCCAGCGGACGCTGCCACCGACGAAGAACTCACCCAGGCTGCCAGCTCCGCGCTGGCACTGGCCAAGAAAGAGGGCCGTGACCGTTTTGTGTTCTTTGAAAAAATGCTGGGCGATGACATGCGTGCGCGGCGCACCCGCGAAGATGAATTGCGCAAGGCGATCGAAAGCGGCAATCTTCTGGTGCATTACCAGCCCATCATGACCGCCGATGGCTTGCGCCTGAGCTGCGTCGAAGCGCTGGTGCGCTGGCCGCATCCCTTGGGCGGCCTGGTGCCGCCCGACGAATTTATCGCGCTGGCGGAAGATCGTGGCCTGATTCTGCCGCTTGGCGAATTTGTGCTGCGGCAAGCCTGCCGCGATGGCCGCCGCTGGCCCGGCGTCCGCGTTGCGGTCAATGTGTCGCCGATCCAGTTTCGCCAGAAAGATTTCGCCAAAATTGTCGAGCGGGTTCTTTCGGAAGAGAATTTTGACCCGACGCGGCTCGAACTGGAACTCACCGAAGGCGTTGTCATTGCCGATGCCGATGAGGCTGAGGCCATCATGTTTGATTTGCGCGGCCAAGGCATCCGGCTGGCGCTGGATGATTTTGGCATGGGCTATTCAAGCCTGGTTTATTTGCGGCGTTTTGCTTTCGACAAGATCAAGATTGACAAATCCTTCCTTGAATCGATGGAGGCAACCGGTGAAAGCGCCATTATCCTGCATTCACTGATTCATCTTGGCAGGGCGCTGGGCCTGACCGTGACGGCTGAAGGCATCGAGACGCCCGAACAGCACCGCTTCCTGCAAGCAGCAGGCGCGCATGAATTGCAGGGCTTTTTGTTCTCGCGCCCGGTGCCGCGCGAGCAGATCGACCGTATGCTGGCAGCACAGCGCACCTATGACGGCCCGGACAGCCCGGCGAACTCGCGCTCGGTGGCGTGACACATTGCGTTATTGCAAGGTATAACTTATAACATTGCAAATTGCGTCTGGGGGCGTTTTTGCATTATTCTCCGAGGAAGGTGCGCTGCACACATTGGAGACAAATCATGCAATCCTCTACGAACACAAATGCAATTCTGCTGTTGGCCCGCATTCTGCTCGCCGGTGAATTTGTTCTGGCCGGCCTGAACAAGATTTTCAATTACAGCGGAACGGCGGGTTATATGGCCAAAATGCACGTGCCAAGCGCGCTTTTGCCGCTGGTGATCCTGACCGAAATTGGTTGCGGTCTCGCCGTCATCGTCGGCTGGCAGACGCGGATCACCGCTTTCCTGCTGGCGGGCTTCACCCTTCTGGCGGCCGTGATTTTCCATTCCCCTTCCAACGGGCAGATGGCTTTCATTTCCTTCCTGCACCACACGTCCATTATCGGCGGTTTTCTGGCGCTGGTCGGGTTTGGCGCTGGCGGTTGGTCACTTGACGCGATGATGCACAAGCAGACGGCCTGATCAGAAGGCCTTGAAGGTGATGATGGTGCGGGTATCGACGATGCCCGCAATTTTATGGATGTGCTCGCCGACAAAATGACCAATGTCGGCGTCGGCGTCGACGTAAAACTTGGCGAGAATGTCAAAATCGCCGGCGGTCGAATAGATCTCCGAGGCGATTTCGGCCTCGGCGAGTGCGCTGGCAACGCCATAGGTTTTACCCAGGCCGCATTTGATCTGCACGAAAAATGTCTGCATCAACGTCATTGTCCCTTGGTGGCGAGAATTTCGATATCGCGATCAATGCCAGCATCGACCTTGATGGTGCTTTCATAAGTTTTGCCATTGTTGCGGGCAATCGCGTCGTAAGTTCCTGCCGCCAAGACCAGTTTGGGGAAAGCGCCGATCACCTCGCGGATGACGTCGCCGCCGGGTGTGAGGATTGCGAATGTGGTGTTGGCAAGGCCACCACCGCCCGGCACATTCACCAGTTTCAAGGTGATGGTTGCTGCCTGGTGAGGCAGTGTCGCGGTGGTCAAGGTGCCGGAGTGCACGACAAGATCAGCAGACACCACGGAATTGGTGGGCAGGCCCTTGTGGCCGGTGCCATGGCCTGCTGCGCCATTGTTGGCCGCCAAAGTGTCAAGATAGGTCGAAACGACGTGATAATGGCCTTCAGGCAGACCGATCAGTTTGTCGGGCGCGCCATGATCCATGAGCAGGCGGGCCTCTGGATTGGTCGGGGTTGCGGCATAGATCGAAATCGCCAGATTGGCTGGAGCAATCGCGCTGCCTCCTAACGTGCAGTGAAGCTTCAGCGCGCCGGCTTTGAGCGTGAGCGTCAGTTGCTGGTCACCATGGGTGAAATCGACATCGCGAAGGGCGGACGCCAGTCCATAGGCAAGATGCACCACGTAATTGCCGTCAGGCAGGCTCAGGGTCGGCTGCGCCGCATGGGATGTAGCGATCAGCGGATGCGAGCCATCGGCGCGGGCGCGGGCGCGAAATATCCGCCAGATGACATTGGCTGTCACGGGCTTGTTGGTGCCGCTGAACAGCGCCGACAGCGTCAGATGATGGTCGGGGGGTGTCACCGCCGAAAGGGCTGTCTGTGCCTGTGCCCCACAAACAAGGCCGAGGGCGAACAGGCCGGCCAGCCCGCCGTGCAGCTTGCGTGCGTCACACCACCGCATGCCTAGCAACAATGCCAATCGTCATTCCTTTATTGCATCTGTTTGTTTATCGGATCTGCGGTCGGCTGGCGAAGCTTGCCGCTGTCCCTGCTTCAATAGAGCTTTGTCGGCAGATCAGCAATCCGCACTCGCTTTTCATGCGCGAATGTCTACAATCGCCGGTCTTGGCAAACCAGCACGAATCGGAATGACACATGAAGGCGGATGGCGGGGATAACGCTGGTTTTTCGCCCGATCAGGCCATGGCGGCCTATCGCACCATGCTGCTGGTGCGTCGCTTCGAGGAAAAAGTGGCGCAAATGTATGGTCTTGGCCTGATTGCGGGCTATTGCCACCTTTATATCGGCCAGGAGGCGATCATTGCAGGGGTCGCGGCGCATCTTTCCCAAGACGATCAGTTGATCACGGGCTACCGCGATCATGCCCATGCGTTGGCTTGCGGCGTCGAGCCACGGCGGATTATGGCGGAGCTCGCGGGTCGCCGCAGCGGCCTGAGCAAAGGCAAGGGCGGCTCAATGCATTTGTTCGCACCTCAACGCGGCTTCTTTGGTGGCCATGGCATTGTCGGGGCGCAGGTATCGCTCGGCACCGGTCTGGCCTTTGCCATGCAGCAACACAAGAAAGCCGGTGTGGTGATCTGCTTTTTTGGTGATGGCGCGGCCAATCAGGGCCAAGTTTACGAATGCTTTAACATGGCGCAGTTGTGGCGTCTGCCGATCCTCTATGTCATTGAAAACAATCGTTATGCCATGGGCACACCGGTGATGCGGGCCTCGGCCGTCACGGATTTTTCGCGCCGCGGCACCGCCTTTGATGTGCCTGGCGAACGGGTTGACGGCATGGATGTGGTCGCTGTCCATGCTGCCGCAGGCGCGGCGCTCGCCGCGATCCGGGCCGGGGGAGGCCCGCGCATTCTGGAAATGCAGACCTACCGCTACCGTGGCCATTCCATGGCCGATCCGGCGAAATACCGCTCTGCCGAAGAGGTGCAAAAAATGCGCGAGACGCAGGATCCGATTGACCAGTTGCGGGCACACCTGTTGCGCGACGGCCATGTCGATGAGGCCGAACTCAAAAGCCTTGAAGCGCACGTGCGCGCGAAGGTGAGTGAAGCTGCGGAATATGCGGCCCATCAGCCTGAGCCCGATGCTGCAGAACTCGAAACGGACGTGCTGGCATGAGCGATACCGCCAGGATTCCGCCGTCCACGGCGATGATCGACATCAGGCTTCCGGAATTGGTGGGCACAGAGGGCGGCTTTCGCCTGACCCGCTGGCTTTGCGGGCTTGGCCAGCGCGTCAATGAGGGCGATGTCATCGCTGAAATCGCTGGCCAAGCCGCGACTTTCGAAATTGAAAGTCCGGCGGATGGCGAATTGGCTGTGCAAAGCGTGGCCGCCGGAACGGCTGGCCTGGTTTCCGGGGCGTTGCTGGGTGCGCTGACCCCACGGCAGCGTGAGGCGGCTTCCGCAAGTCCCGAGCCAATCGCCAAGGCCGGTGTCACGCTCAGGACCGCGGCCAGCGCGCCGCGTGCGGGCGCCCGTATCGCCAGCATGCGCGAGGCGCTGCGTGAAGCTTTGGCCGATGAAATGCGGCGCGATTCCCAGGTGTTCGTCATTGGCGAGGAAGTCGGCGAATATGATGGCGCCAACAAGGTAACGCAGGGCCTGCTGGCCGAATTTGGGCCAGCGCGGGTGGTTGATACGCCGATAACCGAACATGCATTTGCCGGTCTGGCGGTGGGCGCAGCGCTGGCCGGGATGCGACCGGTGGTCGAATTCATGACCTTCAATTTTGCGTTGCAGGCGATGGATCACATCATGAATTCCGCCGCCAAGGCGCGCTATATTTCAGGGGGTCAGCTTTCGTGCCCCATCGTGTTTCGCGGCCCCAATGGTTCAGCGCCGCGCGTTGGTGCGCAGCACGCGCAGGATTTTGCGGCGATGTTCGCCAATGTACCCGGCTTGAAAGTGCTGGCCCCGGCGACTGCCAGCGATGCCGCAGGTCTGCTGCGCAGCGCCATCCGCGACAACAACCCGGTGATATTTCTCGAACATGAATTGCTTTATGGAGAGAGCGGCGAAGTGCCGGAAAATCCCGAGCATCTGGTGCCCATCGGCGAGGCGCGGATTGTGCAGGCAGGACATGATGTGACGCTGGTCGCCTATTCAATTGCCGTCAGTCAGGCACTTGCGGCAGCCGCAGAATTGGCAGCCCAGGGCATTTCAGCCGAGGTGATTGACCTGCGCAGCCTGCGCCCGCTGGACGTGCCGACAATTCTGGCAAGTGTGCACCGGACCGGGCGCTGTGTAACGGTTGAGGAGGGCTGGCCGCAATGCGGCATAGGTGCGGAAATCGCCGCGCAAGTGGTGGAACACGCCTTTGCCGCGCTCAAGGCCCCGGTATTGCGAGTTGCAACCGCCGATGTGCCGATGCCTTATGCCGCCAAACTCGAAGCGTTGGCGCAAGTGACACCCGCGCGGGTGGTTGAGGCGGTGCGCAAGGTGATGGTGCCGCAGGGTTGAGCGCCCAGAAGGTCGAGCGCCCCAGCGCCCCTGTAAGCAAGCCGCCGCCCCTCTGCCTCAAGCTTGCGTCCTGGCTCGCGAATCTCTATGCGACAAGGCAGTCGATCGCCCGACCTTTTGAACAAGGCTCACTTTCATGAAAGCGCGCGTTACCGTCACTCTCAAGCCCAGCGTGCTCGATCCGCAGGGCAAGGCCATCGAGGGCGCACTGCATGCGCTGGAGGTTCCCGGCATCAAGGGCGTGCGCCAGGGCAAAGTGTTCGATATTGAACTGGCTGACATGGCTCCGGACGCCGCGACGGCCGCACTGAAAGCCGCAGCCGAGAGGCTTCTCGCCAATCTGATTGTCGAGACCTACCGCATCGAATTGGTGTAAGCGCCCATGAAAGCTGCCATCATCACCTTCCCTGGCTCGAACCGCGACGGCGACGTTTTCCGCGCCCTTGCTGATGTCACTGGTCATGAACCGGTTCATGTCTGGCACGCCGATTATGAATTGCCACAGGGCACGGATCTTGTCGTCTTGCCTGGCGGCTTTTCGTACGGCGATTACCTGCGCTGCGGCGCGATTGCCGGGCGTGCCCACATCATGCAGGCAGTCACAACCCATGCGAACCGTGGCGGGCTGGTGCTGGGCATTTGCAATGGCTTCCAGATTTTGGTGGAAAGCGGGCTGTTGCCGGGCGTGCTGATGCGCAATGCTAATCTGCGCTTTGTCTGCAAAATGCAGCATTTGCGGGTGGAGCGTGCCGATACGCCTTTTACCCGTGCTTACCGTCAGCACCAGGTGATCAAGGTTTGCATCGCCCATGGCGAAGGCAATTATATCGCCGATGCCGAAACCATCGCGCGCCTTGAGGGCGAGGGGCTGGTTGCCTTCCGCTATTGCGATGCCTCCGGCAAAATTGGCGGCGTGGCCAACCCCAATGGCTCGCTCCATGACGTTGCTGGAATATATTCCCAACAGCGCAATGTGCTCGGCCTGATGCCGCATCCCGAAAACCTGATCGACCCCCTGGTTGGCGGCATTGATGGTCGCGGCCTGTTCCAGAGCCTGATCGCGGCATGAGCGGCGCAACCGGCGTCACACCGCGCACCCTCTGCCGACAATGCGTTGCGCACAGCGACGGAGCCATGGCGGGAAAGGGACCAAAACCCAATTTCAACCTTGTGACCGCCCATGAATGAACCCGCTCTCACCCCAGAACTCATCGCCTCGCATGGCCTGAAGCCAGACGAATACCAGCGCATTCTGAAGCTCATTGGCCGCGTGCCGAGCTTTACCGAGCTTGGCATTTTTTCGGCGATGTGGAACGAGCATTGCTCGTACAAATCCTCGCGCCTGCATTTGCGCGGCCTGCCAACCAAGGCCCCATGGGTCATTCAGGGGCCCGGTGAAAATGCTGGCGTGATCGACATCGGCGATGGCGAGGCCTGCGTCTTCAAGATGGAGAGCCACAACCATCCCTCATTCATCGAGCCCTATCAAGGCGCGGCGACCGGGGTGGGCGGCATTTTGCGTGATGTTTTCACCATGGGGGCGCGGCCGATCGCCTGCCTTAATGCGCTGCGCTTTGGCGCGCCTGAGCACACCAAGACCCGGCACCTGGTAGCGGGGGTGGTGGCGGGCATTGGCGGCTATGGCAACAGCTTTGGCGTACCAACCGTGGGGGGGCAGGTCGGGTTCCACACGCGCTATGACGGCAATATTCTCGTCAATGCCATGGCGGTCGGTCTTGCGCGCACCGATGCGATTTTCTACGCCAAGGCCACCGGCGTTGGCAATCCCATTGTCTATCTCGGCTCGAAAACCGGCCGCGATGGCATTCACGGCGCCAGCATGGCCTCGGCCGCGTTTGAGGCCGACGCCGAGGAAAAGCGCCCGACGGTGCAGGTTGGCGACCCGTTTGCGGAAAAGCTGCTGCTGGAAGCCTGCCTTGAACTGATGCAAACCGGCGCGGTCATCGCCATTCAGGACATGGGTGCAGCGGGGCTCACATCGTCGGCGGTTGAAATGGGGGCCAAGGGCAATCTTGGCATCGAGCTTGATCTTGACGCGCTGCCGTGCCGCGAGGAGGGCATGAGCGCCTATGAAATGATGCTGTCGGAAAGCCAGGAGCGCATGCTGATGGTGCTTGATCCGGCCCGCGCCGAGGTCGCCAAGGCGGTGTTCGTCAAATGGGGGCTGGATTTCGCTGTGGTCGGCAAAACCACCGACAATCTGCGCTTTGTGGTCAAGCATGGCGGCGAGGTGAAGGCTGATTTGCCGATCAAGGAGCTTGGCGATGAAGCGCCGCTTTATGATCGCCCCTTTGTGGCCACGCCGAAACAGCCGGTGATCCAGGCCCGTGATGTCCGCCCGCCGCTCGGCCATGATGCGGCGCTGCTGCGCCTGCTGGCGACGCCAGATCTCTGCTCGAAGCGCTGGGTCTGGGAGCAATATGACCATCTGATTTTGGGCAACAGCGTGCAGCAACCTGGCGGCGATGCTGCCGTGGTGCGTGTTGGTGACGGGCCCAAGGGCCTCGCCTTCACCACCGATGTCACGCCGCGCTATTGCGAGGCAGACCCGATCGAGGGGGGCAAACAGGCGGTGGCCGAAGCCTGGCGCAATCTCACCGCAACTGGCGCCCGCCCGCTGGCGATCACCGACAATCTCAACTTTGGCAATCCTGAAAAGCTGGAGGCCATGGGCCAGTTGGTCGGGTGCATCAAGGGCATTGGGGAGGCCTGCGCGGCGCTGGATTTCCCGGTCGTTTCAGGCAACGTCTCGCTTTATAACGAAACGCAGGGGCGCGGGATTTTGCCGACGCCGACGATTGGCGGGGTTGGCCTGATCAAGGATGTCGCCAAGACGGCCAGCATTGGTTTCAAACACGCTGATGAGGTGATCATGCTGATCGGCGCGACGGCGGGCTGGCTCGGGCAATCGCTGTATCTGCGCGATATTTGCGGGATGGAGCGCGGAGCGCCGCCGCCGGTTGATCTCGCCGCCGAGCGCCGCAACGGCGATTTTGTGCGCGAATTGGTCGCCTTTGGCGAGGTTGGTGCTGTGCATGACCTCTCGGATGGCGGTCTGGCGGTGGCACTCGCCGAAATGGCGCTGGCCGGTGCCATGGGTGCGCGCATCACGTCATTGCCGGAGGGCGATGCCCATGGCGTGCTGTTTGGCGAAGACCAGGCGCGCTATCTCATCACTGCGCCGACCGCCGTCAGCCTGAGGATTGCCAAAGCTGCGGGCCTTGCCGGTGTGCCATTGGCGGCGCTGGGCGTCACAGGCGGCAACGTGCTGGCGCTGCCAGGCTGTGAACCCGTGCCGCTGGCGCACCTGCGCGAAGCCCATGAGCGCTGGCTGCCCGATTATATGGGCAGA